>WNGP01032962.1_pt1 | contig 11262 bp, 14 predicted proteins | sample 5407671 | NCBI WGS metagenome assembly WNGP01 (sample SAMN13153381, study PRJNA577476) | soil metagenome | isolation source: 40 cm soil or saprolite under Garry oak tree replicate 2 | place: USA:California | collected 2016-06-15
CTGGGGGTATGCCAATATGGGACCAGACGGTTAATTCATCGTTATTTTGGGGATTAGGGATGAGAATGAAGGCTCTATGAACATGTCCGACAAATTCGGCGCAGGCGTCCCGCAGCAATTCTGCGAAGAGAAGCCTCATTTCATTATCATGATTTCTCGAAGGTATCCAACTAGCGAGGAGTCTGAGGAGTGAGTCGTCGAGATCAATGATATTGTTTGCTGTGACAAGTGCATGACTGAGGATGTGCCTCTGATGCCTGGAGTGGAATATACCAACGATAGCGGCAAGTAAAATAAGAACCATAATGGCCCAAGGCCACCAACTGAGTGTGATGGAGCTTTTGATTCCTTCCCATGCAGCGAGGGAGAGATTATCTGAACGATTGCCGATAATACCGGTGATAGCTGCAATTATGACAAATGTTGCAACAGTACCGATGCCAGAGATCCACCATATACGATGTCTTCTACGTGGTTCTTGCTCAAGCTCCTGTTGCATCTATTACCTCTATAACTTGTCTGATTGCAACTATCGAATTATCTAAGTTCCGCAGGGTTGGTTGGCTTGAGTGTTTTTCTCACTGAGTGTTTTCTTACATCACTATAAGTGCTTCCTATCTTTCCCAAAAAGGTCTAGAAGAAAGCCCCACTTTAAGTGAAAGCGCCATTTCAAACGTGACTGAGCGGTTATTATAAGGGCTTTGCGAAGATTAAGCGCATGCGGGCGCTCAACATCCTCTAGTTCTGCTATACTGATCTCGCCAAGCATATATCGCCGAGAAGCTCTCCAAAGATGATCCTCATGCTCATCAGCCGTTTGAGGGATCAACTCTGGTTTCACTTTGGCAAGGGCGATCTCAGCTTGCCTTAACCGCCGAGAATGGGGCAGTTCCTCTTTCTCTAGATCCTCTACGCTGATCTCGCCAAGCATATATCGCTGAGATGCTATCCAAAGAAGATTTTCTTGTTCATCTGCCGATAGAGGGACTGATCCAGGTCTCATAACATGATACTCCTTTAGAGTCGTCTAGAGTCGTCGAAAGCACGCAATATACCTTTAGAACTCTTTTAAGAGAAACTTTCCAACGTCATTTATTATACCGTCTACTTCTTACAGACGTACTTCTTGTTTCAAAATAAAATTGGTGCAACAAGTGCTACTAACTATACAACAATCATATAACACTTATCAAATTATTTACCTATACAAATTAAGGCGATATACAGTGTTATAGATAACTAAGGATAGGAACTCAGACATGTAACGTAGAGATAAGATAGTAAAAATTCGCATTCTTTTTCGCTTACTAGAGGTTAGCCTAAGATCCTGGCGAAAATGTCTAGTAGCGCTTAGCGGGAATTTGGAAGTAAAAAATGTCGTCACTCCGATACCAGTGCAACCCACCGTTAGTAATAGATTCATTGACCAGACGCGCACATGCCGCTATCATCCCTCTCAATATGGTTGATAGAGAGGAAGGCGAAACGACATGGCACGAAGGACACACCGCAACCGACCTGGCAGCCCATCGAGCGATTATCTATGATCGCTACCCTGTAAATCCCAACATGCTGATGGTGGGGGTCGAACCATAATTCTGGTCCTATGAGTTCATCACAGAACACATAAGATAACTCATCCACAGGATAATTATGCAATTTCCATCATCAGCATGTTGGGATTTACACCCCATCCTCTCCCAAGCCGACCCCGCGCGACAGGTGAGCGTGCAACCAATTTGAAAATGGTGGCCAGCCCGCTTTCTCGAAAGGGACGTTCATTGCCTATCATAACGCTTTCATCTTTCGACTTCCGTAATTGACTCACCTTTCTCACTTGGCAGTAGTATCAGAGGGCCAGGAAGTTGACAGTATGCTCAGGAACAGGTTATCATGGCCCCACCGAGAAGAAACAAGTACAGCGGAGAGAAAAGGGTGGCAATGTTCCCATATATTTCCCCTCCACCAGTAAACCCTGATATCAAACGCGAACTCAAACAACAACTCCTCTCTCTGTCAGCCAGAAGTTTCGAGTTTTTTGCTGGTGAGTTCTTGGTGTATGTAGGGCTTGAGAGCGTTTCTGTGACACGCTACATTGGAGACGGAGGAATTGATGCCCAAGGCAACCTGATTGCAGGCTTCTTTAGTCTTCCTGTTGGAATACAAGTCAAGCGACACAGAAATAATGTACAACGTCCAGATATCGATAAATTCATAGGTGCTTTATCAGGACGCTTCTCAGAAGGGCTGTTCATGACGACAGCCAATTACGCGCCTGGTGCCTTGCAAAAAGCAACAGCTTCTATCCCGCGTGTGCTGACGTTGAATGGTGATGAGATCGTATCTATCATGGTGGAGCATAATCTGGGATTGAAGTCATCTCCGAAGAATACGGACAGGCTGGATATCGATCATGATTACTTCATGGCTTTTGAAGCCAGGAAAAGTCTTCTGTCATATCATGTTGCAGAGGCATCTCAAGACTACAGTACAAGTCCTTCTACATCCGTTCCCGGTGCTTTGAGAGATGAACAGACCATTGACCTCAAGCCTGAAGAAGATTTCATCTCACTGAATGCATTGAGCTATGCGCTGCGAGTTGACCCGGCACGAGTCCGTCGCTGGGTTGAAAGTGAGACGCTACGTCCTGATATTGCCCAGGTATTGGGCGAACGTACAAGCTACTACTTTAGACGGGATCGGATTGAGCAAATCAGAAAGAGCCTCGGCATCGATAACATTCCTATGTCGAGTGAGGAATGGAAGCAGGAGTTTCTTGATTTTGCGAAGAGCCGTAAATTGTCAAAGTCTTATAAGCCGGTAATGTTGAAAGCTCTTTTCAAATTGGTTGACCGTGAAGGCAAAGTCAACATTGATGACCTCGTAAAAGAGTTCAAAGGATATTATGTGCGGCAAGCGGAAGCCGGTAAGCCACTAGAATACGGTGTTTCGCTTCTTGCAGATCCTATCAGGGTAAGTGATAGTGCGATCAAAAGGCTCATCATTACCAATCCTCTTGAGCGCTTTCTGATCAAAAATTTTATTGTATATTTTCCTGAGGAAGGAGTCTTGCAAATTGCTCCACAACTCTGGCAAGAGTTGCGTCAATACGAAGTAATAGATGCTCTCAAGAGCGCAGACGAGCAAATCAACTACTACGTTGCTCGGAACACAAAAAGAGGTGGGCATACCTCATCTTAAGCAGAAGGAGAGAGCGTACTTATCGACTATTCCTATCCTATCCGTCTTATCTTCTTGTCCTTTTCCTGGATTTTTCTGTCTCGCTCTAATATGGCCTCCAGCGCTTGTATGTCAGGAAGTAGGTCTATTCCCAGATAAAGATCATGACAAAGGCATCCAATAGCATAGCGGTTCTCCGAACTTTTATCCACCACGTAGAGATGATCTACTTCGGGATGCTCTCCTATGTAAAGGTATGTTTGCTCTTGTTTCCAAAGAGCCTCAGAGCGGATATGTTGCTTGTGGAAGATCCATGTCCTGAACCATCCTGGCATGAGACCTTTTTCAAGGCACCAGGCCATAGTCGCATTGTAGACATCGTTGAAGGGATCTCTTTGAGTGAGTCCCAGAGGGCGTCTAGTGAGAATAATTTGATGTATACGGTCTTTCCAGAGCTGATATGTAAGAGCACGCCCTTTGTCTACCAGCAGGTCCTGCTTCAGGCGGCGAGGTTCAAAAAGTATCTTCCGGTAAGCCGGGGAGCCCTTTTTGTAAGGTAAGTCTGCTGCCTCTGCCTCGCGTACTGCACAATCGGCTAAAACGCCGTCCAGCTCATAGATAATCAACGGATGTTCATAGCGCATCATATATATTCCTTTTCTCACTTATCCTCTTCAACCCGTCCAGGAAGTTGGCTCATGTGAACCGTAAAGCCATTGGGGTAGTGTATCAACACGGCGTCTTCTGGCAAGACTACCTCGTGCTGTGCCGCCCAACGATACGCTTGTACCCATGCTCCCTGTTCATTTCATCCTCTGCATACATCGGTACTAAACGGCCCACTTCCCCTGTCTGATAGGCTAACATCCACAGCGTTTTCGTGATCTGCATGCTCAAGTTTCCTCTCTTTGTTCCGATAGTGCAATATAAGTACGTACTTAGCAATATATACTGAGCATGATACTTCTGTCAATACAGACTTGCTGGTACAATCCACACAACACCGCCCCGATGGGAGAGCTCATGATACGCTTGCGAGTCAAAGAGGTCGCTCAAGCCAAAGGATTCAGCTTGGGGAGATTGTCGCGTGCCTCGGATGTGGCCTATAACACCGTGAAAGCCATCTATCGAAACCCGTACAAGGAAGTCACCACCACCACGCTCAATAAGTTAGCGACGGCGTTGGGCGTGCCTGCCTCCGAATTGCTAGAGGATGTCCCAGGGGAATGAGGGACGATGGTACATCAAAGGGGGAAAAGTACAATACCAACAAACAATCCGCGTTTAGCAGACCCTTGTTGACGGGCATAGCAATCTGATTACACTGCTGATCTACATTAGGTGCAGATGCCGGACTTTGTGTGCAAAGCCTCTATAACCTGGTGATGATACCGTCAATTACTTTTATCGAGGGATAAGGACATTCACATTCGAGATGAGCAACTCCAATATGCCATTCACTTCACAAGTGATGAACAGAGCTTTATCATGAGTGACCTCAGTATATACGAAGAACGAGTTCAAGCCATACATGCCTACAACCAACCCATCCTTAACGATTTTCGCATCTGGCTTGAGCAATCAGGCCTCTCAGAGAAAACAGTGAGAAGCCACGTCAGAAACGTGAAATTTTTTACTGAATACCTCGTGTATTATGACGATCCACTAAAAGCACTCGATCAGGCCAATAACAGTGATATCCGAACGTTCTTCTTGTATTGGTTTCCCCGCAAAGGGCTCTGGGCTTCGGCAGGCACCGTCAAGTCGAATATAGCCTCATTCAAGAAGTTCTTCCACTGGATGGGCGAAACAGGTCGCATCTCCCCCAAAACCGTTACCGATGTACTAACCGCGCTGAAAGAAGGCCGAGACCGTTTTCTCGAAAGGGTTGCTGAGTAAGGCGATCCAATCATCTGCCACTCCAGGTCGACAAGAGAGCCAATGCCGAGTTGACCGCCTGCAATGAAAATAGCTCTGGATCATAGTGCCTTCCCGCCCACGCACGCAGCCGCTTGTGTTCAGGATGACGTCGATCCCGCAGCGCTTCAAGCAGATGAGTATAGCCTCCAATGCCACCACTATCCTCAGGAGGGCAGGCACGCGCTCCATCCAGGCAGCGTGGCACAACTATATACTCGGTCAAGGGTTGAATGTCTTCTACCGTAATCACGTGCCGCCAGTCATCCCCAAAATCATACTCGTAGATAAAGCTAGCCCCCTCTTCACGAACAATCGCTCGGAGCCGTACACGTCGCTCATCCTTCATCTCGTCCCCATATTCGGGGTCTGGCTCTCCGTAGCGCGCGTTGCCGGCTACGAACTGGTGCAGATGAGAGTTTTCCCACCCCATGACGACCTGGAGCATCTGATGCAGGGCAAAGAGCGTTGTCTGGCCCGAAACCACGATTCGTCGCCAGATCGGGGGTTCAATGTAGGCAAGCTGAATATGGAGTTGATAGACGAGCTCATTTGATTGATTAGCCATCTGCGCAATCTCCTCTTGTTACAACTCATACCCCCGCCCCACCCAATACTGCCAATCCTCAATCGCCTGCTCTTCAGGACCATACGCGTCCACAATGATCTCCATGTGAATACGCTCTTCACGTGCATCATCTTTGTCTTTGTCTTGGCGAGCCATATTCAGAAACTCCTTCCTGTTTCTTTCTTACAGAACCATGAACTTGCTACTATGTGTCTCCTGCATTCTAAACCCCACACACACTACAAGGCAAGGAGCCAGGAAAGTTGCAAATTCGCCCTCACTCTTCTATCACAAAATCCCCCACCCTCCCTATTTGGAGCCACTCTGTATACTCATAGCAAGGCTAAAGAGGAGTTCCTGCAATGTCTTCTGAGGACAACTCCCCCTATTTGGAGCCATTCTGTATACTCTTAGCAAAGCGAAGAATACTCCTCCTTCGCATAAACCACGACTTATCTTCATCCCATCCCCGGCGATGAGATACGAAAGAAGCAGCTACTTATGAGAACCAGATCTCAAAACAGCAAAGCAGCCTTCCGTGCCGCGAATGCGGAATTTAAGCTTCTAAATCAAAAAGTAAAGGAATTAGAAAAAGAAGTGAAGAACCATCAACGAGAAAAAGAGCAAAACCGCAAGAATGCCATCATTAACGACTTTATCACGATCATGCGTGCGAATGGCGCAAGCCAACAGTCCATACAAAAAGCCTTCCCAGGACTTGCCGAGTTTGCGAAGTACGCTGTCAGAAGTAGTGACAAGGATAATATCGCTCTAGTAAAGCATCCTCAATCAACACCCGCCTCCGCCAAAGAAGCATCCACCCCCGCCGAAGAAGCACTCGCCCCCACTGAAGAAGCACTCAGTATGTCCCTCACAGAGGTTGAAACGCAGGAAATTCGCTGGTTATGGGAACAACGCGTCCCCCTTGGCAAAGTTACCATCCTCGACGGAGACCCCGATATGGGCAAATCCTTGCTCGCCATCAATCTTGCTGCCCGTGTCTCTACGGGACAACCCATGCCGGATGGTACAGTGGGCACACAGGGAGGCGTGATTTTGATCGCCCCTGAAGATGGCGCGGGCGATACCCTCCGGCCACGCCTGGAAGCGGCAGGAGGTGATCCCTCACACGTCCACCTGCTCAACCTGTTAGAAGACCTGGATGCCAAAAAGTTGCAGGTAACCGACCGTCCTTTCTCTCTCTCCCTTGACCTGGAGGTCTTAGAAGCGGAGATCAATCGTACCAAAGCCGTTCTGGTCGTCGTGGACCCGCTCACAGCCGTCCTGGGACATCAATCGCGCGAACAGGACGTGCGAGAGGTCTTCACCCCCCTGGCGCAACTGGCCGAGTGTACAAGCTGTGCCATCCTGATTATTCGCCACCTCGGTAAAGGCTCCTCGCCCAACGCCCTGTATCGCGGTGCTGGCTCCATCGGCATCATCGCCGCTGCTCGCGCCGGCCTGATTGTCACCCGCCACCCAAACGAGCAACACACGCGCATCCTCGCCACTACCAAAAACAACCTGGGCAGGACAGCCAGCAACCTCACATACCAGGTAGTGCAAAACGAGTCCGGTATCCCCTGCATCCAGTGGCTTGGAGAAAATGACGACTCGCTCTCAGCCCTGCTTGAGGACGAAACCAATCTATCCAGCGAGCGGCACAAGATTCTCCAGGCCTTGGAAAATGCTGAAGGCCCTCTCGGTCCGCAGGAGATTGCAGAACTGACCGGGCAAAAAGAAACCCTGGTGCGAGTTACCCTGAGCCGCATGCACGAAGCCCGGGAGATCGCCCGGCCGTATCGTGGCAAGTACACGACACTTACTCATCCCTCGCTTCTTCAGAGGAACATGAGTAGCGTTATAAAACCGGCTGATACAATTGATACATTAGATTCAGGTGATACAACTGATACAACTGATACAAGTGAAATATTGGACAAAATTTTCCTGGATTTCGCCAGTGTCAGCAGCAATGGGAGACATTAGAGCGAAGCGATCACCTGCACCATCTGAATTTTCTAGTACCTGTATACTTGATTTATTGCTATCTCATGCGTTACAAAGGTATGAGGTTTTTCTCAAAACCACGAGTTCTAGCAAAACGTAATACAGGAGGTTTGTATGCCAGGAGTACGTACGTAATGTCATTTCAACCTTGACCGACAACGGCGAAGAGGTCATGGGGCCAGAAGTCCTGCTCTGGCACTATCCCAACAACGACATCATCAATGGTTCGCTGCTCACGGTAGAAAGCAACCATTTCTGCGTGCTCAAGTCACGTGGAGCTATTCTGAACGTCTATGAAACAGGTCAATACACTGTTCAGACACCTGATCGTCCCATTTTCGGCTCACTGCAACAGGCGTTTTACGGTGGGCAAAGTCCGTGGCAATATGAGGCGCTCTACATCAACCGTTCCAAGCTTGTGCTGAAAACAACTGGTATGGCCCTCTCACGAGAAATGGCCGAGATGGTCTACAGCGTGGATTACTATATTCATGTCGAGACACGCGAGGCAGCAGTGCAGCTTGTTCAACATATGCCCTACCGGGGGCATGCATTGATGACACAAGAAGTGAATACTTACGCTGGCCCCGTCATCGAACAGGCCGTGAATCAGTTAGTGCAGATCACCCCTCTTGAAGCTGTGAACGAAAAGATTCACGATCTATCACAGATTGTATTCCAGCACCTTCAACAGTTCTTAGCCGTTTATGGCATCTCGCTTGATACCGTCAAGGTACTGGTGTTCCCACGCGACGAACGCATGAAGGCGCTGATTTCGCTCAAAGCCTTTGGACTGAGCGAAATGGACGCGGTGCGCTACTATACAGCCATGCTGATGGCTGAACGAGGCATAGTATCCGCCCCCAACATGGCAATCGGCTATCCCTTCAACATCAATGGAGTGCAGCCAACTACAAGTGCTGATCGCTATAGCATGGCCGGGTCAAACTCACCCACCACTACCCCTCCACCACAGCAAACGCGATAAAGAGTAGAAGAATACGGGCAAGTTTATCTTGCCCGTATCGGGAGAATGAAGATGAGCTTAGAACCATCCAATGACCCTATAGTGCAGCAGCTGCAATTGCTGCTCACCGGCTACGGCTATAACTTCTATAACCAGGCAAATCAAGCCCGTGCCGATGACCTGCTTGTGCGAGAGCGCGCCTCTTACTACCTTGCGCAAGCAGTAGCCATGCTGGCACGCTTACGCGGCGATTATCATACGCGCTTTATCCCTCCCTTGACTCGCGCCAATCCCGATCCGCCGCAAGAAGCAATGGCCCAGATACGCGAGATCGAGGCATCACAACAGGCGCTTTCTCAGCTAGAATCTCACATCCGCGGTATGTCGGTACCAACGCAGGATCGCATCTGGTGGCGCTTCCGGCAGGAGCAGCCTCTTTTGATGCAGTTGCTCAACTTCGACCTGACGTTAGTACGCGGCAGCGAGCAAATCTATCAGTATGTTTCGCAACTGACCCCTGAGCAATGGAATAGCCAGGGCAGCAGTTCATTGAGGCAAATGATGCAACAACTGGCTCATTTAGCGCAAGAGCGGGAACGCCTCCTGTTACTCCCGCTATAAGGTAGACTTACAACTCGTATCTGCGTGTTCCTTGGCTAAAACCCCGAAAACAATAATGCGGAGACGAGGAGTGTGTAGAGCCCCACTACACCGACTATACTACTACAGAGAAGCGTAAGGGTGATCCGCAGCCAGCGCAATGAGCCCTGCTTCATTTTTCTCACCAGACCAAGAAAGACGAACATCAGCCCAGTGATGATCGCCGGTCTGCTCAATACCCCAAGAAACACCCCTGGCGCTCCACCATGATCTTCAACTCCAAAGGCCAAGAGGAGGGGAATGCCACATATCAGGAGAAGACCGCCTGCTATCACTAACTTGTTGGTACCTAATGGACTTCGTTGTAGAGCTATCTGCTTGTTCATTTCCTATTCCTTTTTGTCTATTTCACTGTCCCTGAAAGCATACACCAGGGTCCATTGATAGCGGACGTGTCATTTGACCCATTTCTTGCTTCTGCTCCACTTCGAGTAGCCAATTGTCTCATAACAACTCGTCCATCGGGTCCACCGGTCCGTCGCTGCGGTTCGTTCTGCCATCCCTGTAGCAGGAACTCTAACCCGAGTTCCTCGCACTTTGGGGTTTTTCAACACTCTGTGAAGTTGGTTTATATAATTGGCCCCCAGGAGGTTAAAGAAGGCCGGGACGAATTCCTTGAAACCGTCGCTGAGTAGGGTATGTTCGCACATCTCCGAAATAAAACGAGTAGGCGGAGACGAGGATCAATGCCATGTGTTACACTAAAGCAATATACGTTGTGACGGAGCAGCGACACTGACAAACGAAGGAAGATACATGAAGCAGAGAGATAGAGGGGCAGGTAATATTCCTCTCGTCCATGATATCAACAACCTGGATCCCAATGGGGGAGTTTTGTCTCATATGACGTGTTGGCGACCACGACCAGGCGATCCGGATCCCGAGTATCCAGGAGAGAAGGTCTTCCTGACGAGCTATCTTCCAACCGGTGCCGAGGACCTTTGCCCTTGTGGCAGTGGCAAACAATTTGGCTCCTGTTGCCAACCTCTGCCCTATTGGCGACCAGTCTGCCCAAATCCTGGCATGCAAGGATATAGCCTGATGCACTCGCAATCAGCCCGCTTCACAAATATCTCCGCGGACGCGGTCTACGAATTCTTGCAGGACGATGAGCGGCTCTACTGTGTCGAGGATACTCCGCACCGCGTGTTTTGGATCTATTGGGGAGACCCGGCATTGGATGTCCGCTATGGAACGCTTTGCTTCGGAGATTTCGAGTTGCAAGAGAACCACACCCTGTTGATCACCGCGCTCAGCGATGCTCGTATGGAGGTATTGCTAGAGCTTGTGCGCCCTCTCAAGCTGGGTACCCCACGCATAAAGCTAGAACCATACCCACACCTGAAGAAGCTGGTACGCAAAGTGTCGGCAAGGAAACGCCAACGCCAATCCTGAACCAGACGAAATCTGGCGGAAAGGATTATCCGACAAGAAGTTCTTCCAATGGATGGGAGAGACAGGTCGTGTCTCTCCCGAAACGGTTGCTGGTATGCTAAGCACGCTAAGTTTTCTCGTCTTCCTCCTAATGGAGTGTAGCCGCCGCCTCTTGCACTTCCACCGACTGCTGAACCGCCTCCAGATCAATCTCGATGGTCACCATCGAACTCGCCGCGAACCGCACCGCTGCACCCTGTCCCAGGCCAAAATCACGGCGATTGATCGTCGTCTTCGCGGTCAAGTCTGTGCGGCTATCCATCAGCGAGCGCTGACCGTGGTATACGACATCAAAGGTGATAGGTCTGCTCACCCCGTGCAAAGTCAGGTTCCCGGTCACCCGGTAGTTTTGACCGCCGGCATGCTCGACCTTTGTACTCGTAAAGGTGATAGCGGAATACTTCTTCACGTCAAAGAATGCAGCGGACCGCAGGTGCGCGTCACGCAGTATATTCCGCGTATCGATGCTGTTCGCCTCCACCTGGGCCTCAACCCAGGAGTTAGCAGGATGCTGCTCGTCAATATG
>WNGP01004806.1_pt1 | contig 11261 bp, 7 predicted proteins | sample 5407671 | NCBI WGS metagenome assembly WNGP01 (sample SAMN13153381, study PRJNA577476) | soil metagenome | isolation source: 40 cm soil or saprolite under Garry oak tree replicate 2 | place: USA:California | collected 2016-06-15
CGGACAGGTGCGGGTATTCGCGGAAATCGCGCGGGAGAAGCGCCTGCTGAATGTCGCGCGCGATGTTGATCTCCTGTTCGAGGCGCTGGCGCTCGCGTTCGCGTTCGACCAGGCGGGCATTGTCGAGAATGCTGGCGGCGTCGGCGGCCAGGGCGTCGAGGATCTGGCGGTCGAGTTTCGAGAAAGCCGCAGGACGACGCGAATCCAAATAGAGGACGCCGAGAAAATCACCGTGCTTGATGTTGACCATGGACTCCTGAGTACTGGCGCGGGACAAAGCGTAAAGAGGAATCACCACCACGGCGCGCAGGCGCTGTGCGACGATGCTCTGCGCGGCCTGCAAATCCACGTCGGCTTGTGCGAGGTCTTCGGTGATGACCGGAGACTGCTGCTTCAGCGCGAGTTGGATGGCCGTCTGGCTAGGCGTGAGGCTTTCGGGGGGAAGACGAAGTCCGCCACTGCGTCGCGCGAGTTTTACTTTCAAGGCGCCGGCGCTGTCGGTCTCTAGCAGCAGGCCGCGATCGGCGTCGGTGACCGATACTGCATGGTCCAGCATGTGCCCGAGCACGACGTCGAGAGGGAGCTGGGAATGGAGCAGTGAGGTCGCTTCGAGAAGACGCTTGAGCTTGAGCAGGCCGCCGCCAGTGGGCGCCGAACTGGTGATATGTTCCATGCGGGTGAGGAGGAGAGGAAGGGAATCCTCGTCCGAACTCTTGGCGGAGCGGAAGATGATCTCGTAGGAATCATCGAGGCCGAAGGTGATGGCGTCGCCATCCTGGAGTTCACGGCTTTCGACTTTTTCGCCGTTGACGAACAGGCCGCGACGCTGGCCGCGATCCTCGACATAGAAACGATTGGCTTCGATCACCACGGCGGCACAGTTGCGGGAAATGCGGCGGTCGGAGAGCTGCAAATGATTGCCAGTTTCGGCGCCCCGGCCGATCATAAAAGGGGTCTGGGTCACGCGGGCGTAGCGCCTCGCGCCGTCCGGAGAGACGACTTCAAGAACCGCTTCACCGGGTAGCGGAACGGTGTCGGGCATGGGCCAGTCCCAAGGCATGAATTGTAGCATGCGGGAGGAGGCCAGGAGGTAGGGAGAAGCAGGGGGGACTTGCACCCGCTGAGCCAGGGAGAAGTAAATTTTCCTTCCTTCGCCCGCCACACTCGGCTTGATCGCCCAAGGGTTGCCACCCGTTTCCACGCTCAGAAAGTGACTCACCATGGGGTCATGGGAAGCTCCTTCATCGGACTACCGCAGAAGTTAACCCTCTTGGTAGTTCTGGCCTGAAATAAGGGCGTTGTGGGAGAAACTCAGCAGTCTCGCAAGACCAGCGAGACGCCGTAGGAATCCTCTCCCTTACGAGGGAGAGGAGGATGTTCATTTCGGAAACGGGCCGGCCATGATCGGGCCGGGCATCAAGGGCGCCCAAGCTTCTTTACAGTGGGCACAGCGCACTTCATTCCGACTGGTATTGCCGGCCCCTGAGTTCTGAATGACTGCAAACGAATTCATTTTCTGGCAATGCGGGCAAGTGAGATCCACCATAACGCGGAGAGGGGCGGGTTTTGTCTCCATAAGCTCCGCTGATGACGGAGTCTCCCTGCTGGCCCGCTTTCTAGCGTACAGGGCTTGATCGGCGCACGCGAGCAGTTCCTCGGGCCGATCTCCCATTTCGTACTCCTTCCAACCTGCCGAGAAGGAGACTGGAATCTTCTGGCCCTGCCAGTTCACTTCCAATGAACCGAGACGTCCCAGGACAAGTTGCAACTGTTCCAAGGTGCATTCCGGAAGCAGAACGAGAAACTCATCGCCCCCTAATCGGACAGCCAAGTCCGATCCCCGAATGACGTGGTTCAAACGCGCGGCAAATTCCAACAAGACCTGGTCGCCGGCCGGATGGCCGTAGGTGTCGTTGATTTGCTTGAAATTGTTCAAGTCCACGGTGAGAACAGTCAGCGGATGCCCCTTGCGCTCCGAGCGAGCCACTTCCGCGGCCAAGCGTTGCTCGGCAAAACGCCGGTTATACAGACCCGTCAATGGGTCGACCATGGCCAGATTGCGAAGAACGTCCGAGTGGCCCTGTTTTTCGGCCAGTTGGCGCCGAAGCCGCTTGATGAGAATTTCTTGACTGATCACATAGACGTTAAAGAGCACCACCAAAGCGATCAAACCCAAAACGACCTCAATTATATTGATCTTGAAGATGGTCTGCGCGCCTTGACGAATTGCGGGGAGAGCCAGGGCTGTGACTGCAAAGGTGAGCAGGAGCATAACAAAGATCGAATAGCCCCAGACCCACCAATCACGCTTCTCAATTTGCCGAAGCTGGTTCGCCAGTTCTTGGTCGGTCGCCTTTAAAGAGGACGGAAGGGGATGGATGTGCGGAGGATCACTCATGGGTGGGGGTGAGGGGGCCAACCTTTCTAAGCTAATTAGTTGGGACTTTGGGGTCAAGACAGTTTTGTAATCACATTACAAGTTAGTTATGACTGCAGTTAATCCCTATGCACAGCGATCCAACAGGCTGAGAACTCGCTAACATGCCAGTAATGAACCACTTACGAAAGTTTGGCCAATTTCGGCGATGGTTCTACTCTGCTTGGTACTGCTGTCCCATTGGTCAGTTGGAATGCACCTGTCAGACTTCCGTTGAACGAAAATGGTCTCGCTCTTCATCCTAGTGTTGTCCGTAACTGGCCTGGTGAGATTCGGAATCTCGCAATGGCGCGCGATTTGGATAGCGGCCGCCCATCAGCCGCTGTCTGATTCGTTGCAGCTAGCGGCGGGAATTGACGCCGCGACCATCGGGGCCGGCGATTTCGGCTCGCTCCTCGATCTCTGCAACGAGTTGTCCCCTGAACTGAAAAAATCGAGTCCCTGGCTTAACGAAGTAACGGTTTATTACCGTGCCGTTGCGAAACTAGAGCAAGTTTTCAGAGTGACACTGCCCTCGATCTCCGCCTGGGCGAAGGGCGAAATGCAGATCTGCTCGCGCTACGCCGCGGTCGTTCTTGACCAAAGTCTCTCAATGAACCTGGATCGCCAGCTCGCAGCGCGAGCCAGCTGACTCAAATAAAGCGGGTTCCATAAAAGCAGTTGACCACCTGAATGGACGGGACTAAAAAAGGCGCCCGCCGGGTGCACGCCAAAGTGCGAATCCGGTTCATTAGTGCTACCAGGTTCGGGCAATCCCGGTCGGTTATGGCAGTGAACTTCAAACCCACTCCGCCGCTGGGAATCAGATGTTGCACGACGGCTTCGGCCCGGATCGCTCCTTCCGGAACAAGAAAATCAAGCTTGGCGCTCACGCCCACGGGCCGCGGAACTGGCGTGGACAGAAATAGCCCTCCCACGCTCAGGTCGCAAACCCGGGAAACATCATCCATTCCGCCACAGCGCCAATAGACCCATACATCGTCCCTGGTATCGACCCGAGAGGCCTGCCTTCTCGAATAGGCTGACTTTGCCAGTGCGGTTGCCACGGATCTCCTGAAGCCCTGCGGATTTCAGAGGGTAATTGCGAGAGCGGATGACCTGGTGCAAGGCTGTGGCAGACCATAGCCCGGATCATCCCGAGCAACAATCAGGGAAATACCTTAAATGTCGCACGCCATTTGCCTGAACGCGGGGACAGCAGAGGCAGAACCGCCGCCGCACCTATGAGGCCTCGCCGCGGAGGGCGGCCGCACAAAACGGCCTGGCATGTTTATGGCGCCTGCTAAAGCACGTGGGCAACACCACGTTAGGCGGTCGATGACTGGTCTGCAGTCGTCTTGGCGGGGGCTAGATCGGGGAGAAAGGCAGTGAGTATGCCGATGGTGGGAAGGAATGAACAGAGGTGATAGACAAAATTGAGGCTGGTGAGATCGACGAGTTTGCCGAGGAGCGCCGCGCCGATGCCCCCCAGACCAAAGGCGAAGCCGAAGAACAGGCCGGAGACGGCGCCGATTCGTCCGGGCAGGAGTTCCTGAGCGTAGACGAGGATGGCAGAAAAGGCGGAGGCCAGGATCAAGCCGATGATCACGCTGAGGACGCTGGTCCAGAAAAGATTGGAATAAGGCAAAAGCAAAGTAAAAGGCAAAACGCCGAGGATGGAAACCCAGATGACGTATTTGCGCCCGATTCTGTCGCCCACCGGGCCGCCGATGATGGTGCCCGCGGCCACGGCGCCGAGAAAAATGAAAAGATGAAGCTGAGCGTTCTGCAGCGACATGTGGAATTTGCCCATCAAGTAAAACGTGTAATAGCTCATCAGGCTGGCCAAGTAGAAAAACTTCGAAAACATCAGAGCCACGAGGATGGCAAGAGACAGCACAATTTTGCCGGTGGGCAAGGGGGCGTCGGCAGGCGCCGCGGCGAGATATGCGGCATCAACAGTGATGGATTTTGGCGCTTGGGATTTGTGACGTTTTGTCCAGGTGCCGATGTTGGCTAGCAGAACAATCCCGAAGAAAGCCAGAAGGGAAAACCACGCGAGACTCGATTGTCCCTTGGTAAGCACGAACGCGGCGAAGAGTGGACCGAGGGCGGAGCCCGCGTTGCCGCCCACCTGGAAGAGCGATTGCGCCATACCGTGCTGTCCGCCGGATGCCATGCGGGCGACGCGCGAAGATTCCGGGTGAAACACGGCGGAGCCAATGCCCATGAGGGCCGCTGCAGCCAGGACGGTCGCGTAGCTGGGGGCCAGCGCCAAAACCAGCAGGCCGGCCAGTGTGATGCCCATGCCCAACGCCAGGGAATACGGTTGCGGGCGGCGGTCGGTATAAAGACCCACGAGCGGCTGGAGGATGGAGGCGGTCAGCTGCAGCGTGAGGGCGATCAGGCCCACCTGGCCGAAATCGAGATGGAAGGCGTTCTTGAGTAAGGGATAGATCGCCGGGATCAGCGATTGCAGCGTGTCGTTCAGGAGGTGGCAGAAGCTGATGGTTAGAAGAATTTTGAAGACGGTTTTCTCGCCGGTATCTGCCGGAGCGGTTGCTCGAATGGCAGTCAAATTTGTGTCGCTAGCCATCTAGAGCCGGGGTCCCCGAACCAAAGGTGAAGGGCCACATAGTTCTTACCTTGCCGCCGAGGCCAGGCGGCGCGAGACGTAGTCGGCGACGTAAGCGTCGAAGAGATCATTGAGGCGATCGCAGACCGGACCGGGAGCGGGAATTCTGTTGCCGGCGATCTCGCCGACGCCGATGAGATTGCGATTTGTGGAAGAGACGAAAACTTCGTCGGCTGAGTACAGGTCTTCCGGACGAAGCGCCTGCTCGAGGACGGAAACACCGGCTTCCGGAGCGATTTCCATGAGGATGCCGCGGGTGACGCCTTCAAGGCAACCGGAGGTGAGCGGGGGAGTAAGGACCTTGTTGCTTTTGACGGCGAAGATATTTGCGGAAGTGCATTCGGCGACTTCGCCGCGCTCGTTGAGCATGATGACTTCGTCGAAACCTTCTTTGACTGCTTCCGCAAAGGCCCAGACATTACTGAGCCAGGAGATGCTCTTCACGCCAGTCATGGGAGACGCGGCGTGGCGGCCGTTTTCGCGGAGGGCCAGGCGCACGATCTCGCGATGTTCGGGGAGGCCGGCGGTGTAAATGATGAGGTCGACCGGCGGCTGCTTTTCCTCGCTCTGCCAGAAGCCGACGGTGTTGTAGACAAGATAGATGCGCGCGCAACCTTCGGTTACTTTGTTGGCGCGAATGACTTCGTGGAGATGGACGCGCACTTTGGCCGCAGCGTAGGGCATGGGAAGACGGGTGATGGTGGCGTCTTTTTCGAGACGGCGCCAGTGCCGCTCGTAGGCAAAAGCCTCGCCGCGGGAGATGCGCAAGGTGGTGAAGATGCCCCAGCCGCAGATCAGGCCGGCCTGGCCGGGGGAAAGCCGCACTTTTTCGATGGGCTGCAGGCCATCGTTGTGGAACACGTTCGGGTGGATCACCTGGGCCTCACGAAAAGAACTCGAACTGTTTTCTATTGTATCCGAAAACCTCACTCTGAGCGGGCAGCCGTCGGCGTTCAGCCGAGGGAAAGCAGCAAGGCGGGCCGAAGCCCGCCCTTGGTGAAAGTATGGTCTTAGCGAAGCCTTAGAACAGCAGCTTTAGAGCGAACTGAATTTGACGCGCCGAACCGAAGTCGCCGGTCGGGAAACGCGTACTCTGAACTTGTCCAAATACTGCGTTGGTGGTGGTCAGGACGGGATTCCCGAAATTGGGGTGGTTGAAAACATCAAACATCTCAGTCCGGAACTGCACGGTAGCCTTCTCAGTGAGTTTCGTATCCTTCAAGACAGAAATGTCAGTGTTGATGAAGTTCGGGCCCGTGACCGCGTCGCGGCTCAGGTTGCCAGGATGGCAGGTAGGCAGGGCCGGAGGTAGTGCCGGGGCGCACGGCGAAACAAAAACGCTTTTGTTGCTAAACCAACCGGCCGGGTTTCCTGTCGTCTGGATCGGTCCGGTCACGTCGGGCCGGACTGTGAGACTGACCCCCGGGTTGATTGCCAGTGTGGGATTAAGCGGATTTCCGGTTTGCGCCTGGGTAACCCACCCGACTTGCCAACCCGAGACGAGCCGGCTGGCCTTAAACGGCAGTTGGTAAAAGCCGCTCAAGACAAAGCGATGGCGAACGTCGAACTCCGATGGGCCATAATCTCCGCGCGGATTGTACGCGTTTTGGAGGATGTAGGTCTCGCCGGTGGACAAAGAGTTGTAGTCGAGAGACTTCGAATACGTGTAGGAGCCAAGCAATTCGAGGCCGTGAGAGAGGTGCTTATTGATGGTGGCCCACAACGCATTGTAGTTGGAATTTCCTCCGCTATTCACTTGATTAATATTACCCAGCGAGCAGAGCGGATGCGGTGCAGTGCACTGAGACGGCAAAATGGGACTGCTGGCCGGAAGGGTTGGGAACGGCCGCGTAGATCCGTAGATGCCGCTCGTAACCAGCGGCTGATTGATGTTCTGATTCAGCTGCAGGTGGGTGGCCTTCATTCCAACGTAAGCAATGCTCAGGCCCATGCTGGAACTCAGTTGGCGCTCGATCGTGAGGTTCCAGTCCTGTGAGTTCATATCGTTGAAGTTCTCATTGATTGCTGCTGGGCCCAGGCTAGTGCTTGCAAGTGATGCCGAAGGGTCCTCCACTCTAATAACCCCTGAACTGATCGAAATCGGTATGGCATAGGGTGGGTTGCCACTCAGACCGACGACGATGTTTGTGGTCGGATCCTGAGTCAGGATTGCATAGGCGGCTCGTATGGAAGTCTTGCCGTTCTTGAACGGATCCCATGCGAAACCCACGCGGGGCTGGAAGTTCTTGTTATTCGTATGATAAGGCTGGTTCGCTTGAACGAGCGTGCCGGTCGTGGGATTGAATTGGCTGAAATGGTTAGCGGCCTCGGACGGCGAAGAGTTCCAGGCGTAGCGCAAACCGAGGTTGATGGTGAAGTTGGGCCTCCACTTGAAGCTATCCTGCAGGAAGGCGTCATAAGAAGGCTGCAGAATCTTGTCGTTTCCGGAGCCAAGTTGGACGGTAAAAGCAGACGCTGAGTCGCTGAGGAAATTTTGCATCGCGGTCTTAAGATTATTGTTAGTCGCGCTGCCCGTCTGGTTGAATGTGAAGCTCCCAATGTTGAAGGAGACATTGTTGTTGTACGCGCGGCGGATTTCTCCGCCAAAGGCGAAGGAATGCCGGCCCCTGAGCCAACTCAAAGTATCGTTCAGCACCGCGGTAGTATCGCCACGCCCTTGTGGTTCATTAGTGGGACCGCCAAATCCCAAGGCATTACCCACGTTTAAAAAAGGCAAGCCCGAGGCCACGGGCGCACCTGCCGGCATGCTGATGTTGAACTTGACGGGATCCAGCAGCCCATTGGGCGTAAAAGTTAAGTGGATACGATTAAAGCCCAGGCGGACGGTGTTGGCCAGCCAGGAGCTGAATGAATGGTCCTCGCTGAAAGTCATCAGGTGACGGAGACCAGCGCGGGTGTCTCCGAAGCCGGGAATGTTGGCGCCGATTGCCCCACCTGCGGTGGGCTCCTGCCGAAGATCCTTCTGAATGACGTAATAGCCGTGTAGCCGATCCTTCTGGGTCAGCTCAAAGTCGATGTCCGCCGATCCCTGATTGAGGGCCACGTTGGCCAAAGCACCGCCGGTAAAACCAGTGAAGGTGTTTGGCTGCCCATCAATGTCGTGACCTGGCGTGCGCGCGCCGACAGGTTGCTGAGTGTTCGCGCCGGGAATCAACGCAATGATGCTCTGAATCGCCGGGGTAGCCGAAGTAACGGTTGCCCGATCATCCTGGCTGGGGACGGTACTCGTAACCGTCAGGCTCTGGTGCTGGCGGAGCCCTTCGTAAGCCAGGAAGAAGAACATCTTGTTCTTCATGATGGGGCCGCCGAGGTCCACGCCGAAATCATTACGCTTGAAGGACGCCTGGGGATTGGGCGTTCCATTGGAAGTCACCGCCGGATTGAAGAAATTACGAGCGTCCAGATCGTTGTTCCGGAAAAACTCAAACAGTTCGCCATGGTATTGGTTGGCTCCGGAACGTGTGGCAAGGTTTACAATGGCGCCGGAATTCCTGCCGTACTCCGCGGGGAAGGCGGAGTTGTCGATCTTGTATTCGGCGAGCGTATCGATCGGCGGCTGGAAGGTGAGCTGGTTCTGGACGTTGTCGTTCAAGTTGATCCCGTTGACCAGCCAATTGGTCGTATCCTCGCGCTGGCCCGCCGTATTGATTCCGAATGATCCTTGGCCGCGGAGCGGAGCCGAGAGGAAGCCGTTCGCAGGCGGCGTCAGCGTGCCCGGCGTCAGGAGGCTGAGATCCGTAAAGTGGCGACCGTTCAATGGGATTTCCTGCACGGTTTTATCGTTGATGACTTGGCCCATGCTGGTCGTGGTGGTATCGACGAGCGCAGCCTCGGCGAGGATCACCACTTTATCCGTGGCTGGGCCAACGGTCAGTTGAATATTTCTTGTGAGAGCGGTCGCCACATCGAGTTTGAGATTAGAAATCACCGCAGTCTGAAAATTGGAAGCGCTGACTTCGATGCGATAAATTCCGATCGGCAACGCTGGGAAAAGATAGGCCCCGGTGGTGTCGGTTTGGGTTGCCGATGCGACTCCGGTAGCTTGATTGGTTACCATCACTTTGGCGTTCGGAACCACCGCTCCGGTTGCGTCCGTCACCGTGCCGCTCAGCGCCGCGCTAGACTGCGCCAGCGCCGCGCCACCAAAAGCCGTCAAGAACATGACCAACAAGAAGAGGCGCAAGAAGTCTTTCCGACCAAGCGATGAACCCTTCCATTCAATGGCCATGATGCTGTTCCTCCCGGTAGAAATACTCACTCGGGCACAATTAGCAGCTCTCGTGAACCGCTTTGGGGGTGTCGAACCTAGACGAATCCCCGCGGAGCGGGCGGGTTCCGAGGCCAGTCCTTGGCATTCGCTACCCACAGCGATTTTGCAGCTTATCGAGCCCCTGGACCGTTTTCGCAATCTCCATGCCAGAATGGCATGACGTACGTTTCCAGCGAAACGCAAGCATTTCAGCAACTTAGGTTTGCGCGATCGCCGATATGAAGGAATAAGCGGAACTATCTCCCAAAAACCGAAGTAGCTTACGGTTTCCTGAAGATAAGTTTACAGATTCTCTGGGCTGCAGAACAGAGAGTGATTAGGAAACGCTATGGCCCGCAAGTGGCCGGGAGGGAGAGCAACTGGCCGTGGTAGATCCGATTGGCATCCCGGATCGCCGGGTTCGCGCGCGCGATACAGGACCAATAGGCCGCGTGGCCGAACTGGGTTTGGGCGATTCTTGTAAGCGTTTCGCCCCTGCGCACCGTAATTTTTGATGCCGTCCGAAGGGAGGAGACTGCCGCCGGCAGGTAAATCTGTGAACCTGCCGCGATATGGTTGGCGTCAACGATGCCCGGATTAACGGCCAGGAGGTCGCGCCAGCGGAGACCCTTGCCGAGGTTCTGCTGCGCGAGTTTCCAGAGTGAGTCACCAGGTTTTACCGTCACTACCTGCCATCCTGCCGGACCTGCAGGAGCGATGGGCGCGGCTGGCTCCCTAGGTGCCACTCGATTGCCAGACGGGCGCGAAGGCCAGGCGCGAGGAGAAGCAGGCATGAAAACCTTGGGGCGCTCAAAAGGCGAACGCTTCACTGGCGGCTGGTAGGGGACAAATTTTGGTGCAGCAGGAGTGGAAACTGGTGGACGAAGCGGCCTCACCAGAGGCTTCGGTGAAGCGAGTACCGCATCGGAGAACGGAAGATGGAACTCCGCGGACTGCTGAAGTTTTTGTGACTCTTTCTGTCTGCGGAAACGGCGAGCGACGTCACCGAGGGGCACGTCGGGAGGAAGCGATTGCGCGTCAACGGCTTCCGGGGATTTTTCCGCCAAAGGAGGAGCCGTCTGATTTTTCCTAGCCTCCAGCTGTGCGCGATCTTCCGGGGTGAGAATCCGAGCGCGTCTCAGGTCTTGCTCTGTGTAAACGTGCTTCGATTTCTTTTGCTCCCTTTCCTTCTGACTGCGCTGCTGACGAGCCGCTGCGGCGACATCCTGAGCGGAGCACGGGGCCACACCAATCATGACGCAAGAGAAAATCAAGATACCCGGGAGGCAGAGACGCAGAGATGCCGAACACCGCCCCACCGTTGAGGAGCGACCCACCGACCCCGGAGTGTCGAGATCAAGTATTGCCATCACCAACCGACCACGAGGGACACTGCTTACAAGAAAGTATATCGAAAAAGGCCGTTTTTGGGAACCAAGTTTTGGGCCATGGTGTGCTGCAGGAAGCACACGCATAAGGAGTTCATCAGGAACTAAACAACCGTGCAGATAAGCTGCGTGACAGATGAGGGAAGGCCCCGGCTTAGAGGAGCAGATCTCCAGCCACTCCAAGCTGCGATTTCCCGGGGCTAACTCACCCATCGCTCGGCGTCGGGCCATAGAAGAAGCCCCTGATTCTTCGATGCCCCGCCTGGCAGTTCATCGTGACTTTCGCGAATCTTTTCAGCAGACCCGGCGAATCATTCTCCAGGGAGTCTACTTTCTTTCTTGATTTCAGCTGGGATTGCCGGACGCCCGTTGAGTTATGATCTGCAATTGGGGTGATTCCGCGGGCCGGGGTAAGGCCGGGGTAAGCGACCGCGGTAAGCGATGTCAACGCAAAGTAGAAATGTCCGGTTTTCTGCCATATTGAAATGTCCGCCATGGATGGTGCGGAGGAACACTCTTTCGGGTCTTCGATACTGGATGCGCTGTAAGTCC
>WNGP01010605.1_pt1 | contig 11260 bp, 8 predicted proteins | sample 5407671 | NCBI WGS metagenome assembly WNGP01 (sample SAMN13153381, study PRJNA577476) | soil metagenome | isolation source: 40 cm soil or saprolite under Garry oak tree replicate 2 | place: USA:California | collected 2016-06-15
GTCGACCTCGGCAATGCTTCCAAAAAAATCATTCGGTGTTTCTCAATCGCAGCGCGTTTCGCCGATCTCATCGTTCAGTCCCACCGGATACGGCGCGATTGCCGGTACAATCGCCTCCCGTAACAATTCGCCAGAGACAGGCGCACCCCATATGGGATTCTCCGTCTTCATGCGTCGAATTAACTGGCGGATCTACACATTCACCGAAAAACTTGACACGTCAAGCCCATAGACTGGCGTGGGCTTGGACCGGCGAGCACCCGCCGTTCTTGAGCCTTTCATGGAGAGTTTGGAGGTTTTCCGTGACGTCCCGTTCGTATGTGTCCTACTTGACGCTCGTCCACTCCCGCGCTGGCGTTCTTTCGTAATCCTCGGAATGCCGCATACAACGCTCCAAACGTGATCATGCGAGCGATCGAGTAGAATTGGCGGTTTGGGGTCAAAATCTTAACCATGAGTGATACACAAGAATGTGGTATTGTTACACATAAGAGGTGTCAAAGAGATGCGTACCAACATCGATATCGATGATCGCTTGATGCGACAGGCAATGAGGAGCAGTCGATCACCGACAAAGCGGGCCGCAGTCGAGGAAGGATTGCGCCTGCTGATTCAGACTCGGGCGCAGGCCAGCATTCGGCGCCTTCGAGGCAAGATCCGTTGGAATGGAGACCTCCAGAAGTCTCGTCTCGCGCGACTTGCAGAGTAGAGATCTATGGTCATCATTGATACTACGGTCTGGATCGACTATCTGCGCGGTCTGCGGAACAAAGAGACCGATTACTTTGATCGAGAGCTCGGTCGGCAACGCTTTGGACTGACGGATTTAATTCTCTGCGAGACTCTTCAAGGCGTCGGAGATGAGAACGCATTTACACGAGTCCTGCGCGAACTTCGTAAGTTCGAGGTTTTCGAAACTGGTGGCGAGGAGCTGGCCGTCGAAGCGGCGGGAAATTTCGGGAATCTCCGCCGGCGGGGACGCACCGTCCGCAAGACGATCCACTGTTTGATTGCCACGTTTTGCCTCCGTCACGGACATTCGCTGTTACACCGGGATCGCGACTACGATCATTTCGAAGATTTTCTGGGCCTAGCGGTAATTCACCCCTGAAGTTGATCAGAGGGGCACGGGTTTGCCCCCTGCTCCGAAAGCACCTGAAGGATCTCTGTATCAATCGCTACTGTGCTGCGAACTGTGCAAGAATCGAACGTTTTCATGGCACTGGGGTTCGGTTTGAGCGGAAGCAGATTCGAAAACATTGGAAAACCAAGAGAGAGGAAGGAGCTATAGAAAGGTGTGCCTGGCGAATTGTTATTTCGCTCATGATTCCTCAGGATTTCCCATCCTGCTACTATTCTTCGATGCGCAATCTGGCCGTTCTTGTTATCCACTTGATCGCCACGCTGGCCCGGTTGCTCGGACCTGGTGGCGTCCGCTCCTGATCGTGAATCGCTCCCGGCAACGATCGCCCAATCTATCCGCGGGGGACCGCATCCTTGCCGGCTTGCTGGCGCTCCTGGTGCGTCCCACTCGTCTTCTCCGTTCCGCAATTGCACTGAAGCCCTCGACACTGCTAGGGCTTCACAAAGTCTTGAGCAAGCAAAAATACCGGATGCTCTTCTCCACGAATCGCCGTCGGAAGCCCGGTCCGAAAGGACCGAGCGTAGATCTCATTCATGCGGTCGTCGAAATGAAACAACGTAATCCCAATTGGGGCTGTCCGCGAATCGCACAACAGATCGCCTTGGCGTTCAACATCCAAATCGACAAAGATATGGTTCGAAGGATTCTTGCCCATCACTACCGGCCGGGACAGGACTCCGATGGCCCCTCCTGGCTGACGTTCCTGGGCCACATGAAAGACCGCCTGTGGAGCATGGATCTGTTCCAGTGCGAGTCGGCAACGTTGCGGACCCACTGGGTCCTGGTCGTCATGGATCAATACACGCGCCGGATCATTGGCTTCGGCGTCCATGCGGGAAAGGTCGATGGTGTCGCACTATGTCTGATGTTCAACTGCGCCATTCGAGGGCATCGCTGGTTGCCGAAGTACCTGAGCTCCGACAATGATCCGCTCTATCGGTTCCATCAGTGGCAAGCGAATCTGCGGATACTCGAGGTGACAGAAATCAAGTCCATCCCCTACTTTCCCCTGTCCCATCCATTCGCGGAACGGCTAATCGGCACCCTTCGCCGAGAGTATTTGGATCACCTGTTGTTCTGGACGACTGGCGATCTCGAAAACAAGCTGCTCGATTTCAGGAGCTACTTCAACAACCATCGCACGCATACCTCACGGGAAGGTCGAACGCCGGTTACGCCGGTGTCAAGACCAATCGCAAATCTCCGCTCGTTTCGATGGCAGCCCCACTGCCGATCCTTGTATCAGACCCCAATGGCTGCCTGACTCCCTCGAAGACTCGGGCTAACTGCGGCATCCCGCCAACCTCTAAAAACACCTGGAATGAAATCATCCGGTATTTGCGATCTTGGTTACAGAGCGTTTCGCAACTCCGATCGTTTCACTACCACCGGATGCGTTCCGAAAGCGAGAGCCAGTTCACTTGCGCAGCGCGATTACCGGTAAAATCGCCTCTCCCGTAACAATTCGCCAGCCACAGCCTGCCGCCATGAATTCTCAGGTCTTTTCCTCATGGATTTTGCGGTCTTCTCCTCTTGACAACCAACAGAAGAAGCGTATGCTCCTCCTGGTAGCCAAGGGGAAGAAGGTTTATGCCAGACAAGCCGAGTGATCTCGTCCAGGGCACGCTCGATATGCTCATCCTAAAAACGTTGGCGCTGGAGCCTATGCATGGATATGGGATTTCCGTGCGAATCGAACAGATGAGCAAGGGCGTTTTCCGCCTGAATGCGGGCTCGTTATTTCTCGCTATTCAACGACTAGAGAGAGACGGGCTAATCGATGGCGAATGGAAACCCACTGAAAACAACAGGCGGGCAAGGTACTACACTCTGACTGCGAAGGGACGAAAAAGACTCGATAATGAAACGCGAGAATGGGGAAGGCAAGTAGCGGCGATCGCCAGAATTTTAGAGGCATCCTGAGAGGTGTGCTATGTCCTTGCTTCGAAATGTTGCAAGTGGGCTCCGGTCCCTTTTCCGAAAGGAGCAGGTCAGCCAGGAGCTGGACGAAGAATTAAACGGCTTCTTGGAAATGGCCGCCGAAGAAAAGATGAAGCAGGGGATGAGCCGCAAGGATGCGCTTCGCGCCGTGCGGCTGGTTCACGGGAATCTCGAAGTCTCGAAGGAAGCGGTCCGCGCCGCGGGCTGGGAATGTTTTGTGGAGACGCTGTGGCAGGATTCGCGTTTCGGCCTACGCATGCTCCGCAAATCGCCGGGCTTGATGTTCGCGGTCCTGCTCTCGCTAGGCGTCGGCGTGGGAGCAAACACCGCTATCTTCAGCCTCGTCGATGCGGCGATCCTGAAACCTTTGCCGGTTAAAGATCCGGACTCCTTTCGGATCATTGAGTGGAGGAACCCGGAGTTCCCAGAAGGAGTAAGCAACGTAAACGGCGATTTCAATCAAATTTCCGGAGGTGGGGTTCAAGCCTCTTCAGTAGGAGCGAATCTGTATCGTAAGTTGTCCCTTGAGCAGACGGTTTTCGCAGCGCTAGTGGGAATCGCGGACCCGAACTCCGTCGGGATTGCAGTCGATGCGCTCCCTGCCGAGCAAGTGAGCCTGCAGTACGTCAGTGGCAACTTCTTTCAAGGCTTGGGCGTTTTGCCCGTTATTGGGCGGCCATTCCGCACAGAGGAAGACCGCGTCGGGCAAGAGCCACTAGTAGTAGTGAGCCATCGTTTCTGGATCAGCCGACTTGGGGGCGCCAAAGACGCCTTAGACCGCAGCGTCCGGATCAACAATGTGCCGGCTCGCATTGTTGGAGTGGCTCCGCCCGGATTCTTTGGTCTCAGGGCCGGGGAGTGGACTGACATTTACGCGCCACTGGCCATGAGAGTTGCCTTTCAGCCCGGTCAGAGTGACGGCGCTCCGCGCGGCGAAGACGACAGTGATTGGTGGGTCCGTGAAATGGGCCGCTTGAAACCCGGCACGTCAGAGACGGCTGCGAAGACACAAATCGCCGGTCTGTTTCGTAGCCTCGCCGCTGAAGCCATGAATCTCGAACAGAAGAAGATTCCCGAACTGATCACTCTGCCCGGCCGGCGAGGCTTTGGTGCGCTCAACGCCACAGATGCAGGCGCCCTGTGGATTCTGATGCTGCTTGTTGGAGTGCTGCTGCTCATCGTCTGCGCCAATGTGACGAATCTGCTGTTGTCCCGCTCCGTGGTTAGGCAGCGCGAGTCGGCCGTGCGGCTGGCACTGGGAGCGACGCGTGCCCGAGTGTTCCAACAGCACTTCATCGAGAGCGGCTTGTTGGCGCTAGTGGGGGGCGCTGCCGGACTAGCGTTTGGATATGTTTTTGCACAATCTATACATCTACTGTTTCAGTCCGGCCGCGACACAAGCAGCATGTTCGACCTTCACCTCGACCGGCGGGTCCTAGGGTGCACCGCTACGGTCTCAATCCTGACGGCCCTTCTCTTTGGCTTGGCTCCGGCCATGCAAGCTGCGCGCGCTGAGCTCGGTGACGCTCTCAAATCCCAGTCCAGATCCGTGATGGGCGGTCGATTGCGGCTGCCCAAGCTCTTGGTCTCGATCCAGATGGCGCTGTGCCTGACGGCTTTGGTCGCAGCGGGACTCTTGGGGCGTTCGCTGGAGAACCTAAAGTGGATCGATGTCGGGTTCGATCGCGAAAATCTTGCCTACGTTTCCATGAATCCCGGGCAGGCCGGATATTCGGCTGAGCGCCTGGGACCCTATGTCGATCGCATGCGCCAAGAACTGGTCAGACTGTCCGGTGTCCTGCGAGTGAGTCCGGTTGAAGTGCGCTTGTTATCGGGTGGCGGAAACTTGTCACGGGTCAGTGTTCCCGGACGCCAATCTCCGATCGAAAAAGGCCTTGTGACGCCGACAGAGGCCGCCAATGTGAACAGCGTGGGAGACGGATTCTTCGAAACGCTGCGCATCCCTCTATTAGCTGGCAGGGTGATTGAGGTGCGGGACATGCACCCGAATGCAGATGCGGTAGTTGTCGATCAGCTTTTTGCGCGGCGATTTTTCCCAAACCAGAATCCGTTAGGCCGCCGCTTTGGATTCAATCCAAAGGAGAACACTCGATTCGAGATTGTCGGCGTTGTGCGGGACACACGTTATAACAGCCTGCGGGCCGACGCCGTTCCGACCGTATACGAACCTTATCTTCCGGATCCAAGGGCCCCCATTCACTTCGTCATCCGCACAACTACGGATTCCGGCCGCTTAGCGCAGGCCGTTCGAACGATTGTTGCTTCCGTTGATCCGGCTGTGCCGCTGACCGAGTTTCACACGCAAAATGGTTTGATCGACCGGCTGCTTCGAACCGAACGACTATTGGCTTTCTTGTCAGGAGCTTTTGGCCTAGTTGCACTAACTCTCGCGACGATTGGAATTGCTGGCGTGCTCGCTTACGCAGTGGCTCGCCGAACGAACGAAATTGGAGTTCGAATGGCACTAGGAGCGGCTACCGCCGATGTGATTCGGATTGTGTTGCTTGATTCGCTTTGGATGGCGGGCACTGGAATTCTGATCGGCCTTCCGTGTTCTTATGCCATTGGAAACATCTTAAGAGCCTCGCTTTTCCGGCTCGCGCCCTTGGATCCCTGGACCGCGGCGGGCGCCTTCGTCGCGCTGCTGGTGGCCGCTCTTCTTGCGTCGTGGCTGCCCGCTCGCCGTGCCATGCGCGTCGATCCCATAGTGGCCTTGCGTTACGAGTAGGAGCCTACGCATGTCCTTCTTACGGAACATTACAACCGGCCTCCGATCATTGTTCCGAAAGAAACGGGTCAGCCAGGAGCTGGATGAAGAACTAAACGGCTTCCTGGAGATGGCAGCCGAGGAAAAGATGAAAGAGGGGATGAGCCGCAAGGATTCGCTTCGCGCGGTGCGCTTGGAGCGCGGAAGTCTCGAAGTTACGAAGGAAGTCGTCCGTTCTGCTGGCTGGGAATCTTTTGTGGAAACGTTGTGGCAGGATTTGCGCTACGCGATGCGGTCTCTACGCAAGTCTCCGGTGCTGGCGACGGTCGTGGTGCTTTCGTTGGCTCTTGGCATCGGCGCGAACACTGCCATCTTCAGCCTTATCGATGCGGTCATGCTGAGATTCCTGCCGGTTCAGACCCCCCAAGAACTCGTAGCGGTGCAGATGCAAACGCAGGGAAGACCACTGAACGACACTTTCACAAATGCGCTCTGGGAGGCGGTGCGCGATCAGCAGGATGTGTTCTCCGGAATGTTGGCTTGGAGCGGGCCGCAGCAGTTCGACCTGGCTCAAGGCGGTGGAGTGCGCTACGTGAAGGGCCTGTTCGTGAGTGGCGGCTATTTCACCACGCTCGGCATCCGGCCCGTAGCCGGCCGCTTGATCTCGAATGCCGACGATCATCGTGGCTGCGCGCCCCTCGCGGTGTTGAGCTACGGCTTCTGGCAATCCGATTTCGCGGGTGCGGAGAGTGCGATTGGCAACACCGTTTCGCTCCGAGGACATCCGTTCGAGGTGATCGGCGTGGCGCCACCACGGTTCTACGGAGCCGAAGTGGGAAAGGATTTCGATATTGCGATTCCGCTATGTGCCTCGGAGCCTTTCGATAAACGCAACCTGAATAGTCGCGTACGCTGGTGGCTGTTCGTGATGGGGCGGATGAAACCGGGAATGACACTCGGGCAAGTGCGGGCGCGACTCGCAGTTCTTTCCCCGCCGGTGCTGCGCGCCGGGATGCCGGAGGGCGACGCAAGCTGGCAGAAGCGTTTCCTGGAAACGAAGTTGATCCCGATTCCCGCAGCAAGCGGCACCTCCGATCTGCGCGACTCTTTCAAAGCTCCGTTGGCAATTCTCATGGCGATGGTGGCGCTGGTGCTTCTTATTGCCTGCGCGAACATCACCAGCCTGATGCTGGCGAAAAATACGGCGCAAAGGTTGGAAGTCTCAATACGGAAGGCCCTGGGCGCTTCGCGGAGCAGAGTTATCCGGCAACTCGTCACTGAGTCGGTACTGCTGTCGCTGCTCGGAGCCGGAGCGGGGATGCTGTTTGCAGAGTGGGGCGGTGGGTTGCTCGTGCGCAATCTTTCTACCGGACGCAATCCGGTGTTTCTCGATCTGGCACTGAATAACCGCGTGCTCGGGTTTACCTTGGCGATCGCCGTGCTGACCGGGATTGTGATGGGACTCCTGCCGGCAATGGATTCGAACCGGGTTGCTCTGATCGAAGCCATAACGACGAGGACGGCCGGTGGCGACCAGCGCTCCCGATTCAAAACCGGCAGGTGGATCGTCGCGGGGCAAGTCGCGCTTTCGCTCGTCTTGCTGGTTGGCGCCGGCCTGTTGTTGCGGACGTTCATGAAATTGCTGACGGTCGATCTGGGCTTCGATCGCAACCAGGTGTTGATTGTGAGCGCTAAGCCACCGTGGTGGGCAGCCGACGATGCGAAGATTCCAAAAGAAAGGCGCGCGATTGTCGACGACGAAATCGCGAGCCGCCTCCGCACTGTGCCGGGTGTGATCTCGGTTTCGCGTTCCCTCACCCAACCGCTCGGCGACGACAACTGGGCCGACGAAATTCAGCCAGACACTGTGCGCGCAACGGCGCGTGAGCCGAGCTACTTCAATTTCGTCACACCGGAGTACTTCGCGACTCTGCGCACGCCGTTGGTCGCCGGCCGCAACTTTGATCAAGACGACACACGAAATTCACAGCCGGTTGCCATTGTGAACGAAACGCTGGCGCGCAGATTCCTTGCTGGCATGAATCCCATCGGCAGGCAATTTCGCACCTACACGCGCGACGAGAAGCCTGAGCCATGGATTCAGATTGTCGGCATCGTGAAAGATTCGAAGTACCAGAAGATTCGGGAGGAGATAAAGCCCACCGTGTTCCTGCCCGCATCCCAAGCGCCCCCGGGGGCTGACACCGAGGACTTCGAGGTTCGCACCGCGGTAGCGCCAGCCGCGCTGATTTCCGCCATGCAAAGTGCCGTGGCCGAGGTGAGTCCGCAGACGCCATTAGCGTTTCACACTCTCGCCGAACAAGTGGATGACAACTTGGTGCAAGAACGGCTGATGGCAACGCTGGCGGGGTTCTTCGGTGTAGTGGCGCTGGTACTTGCGATGATCGGACTGTACGGCGTGCTCACCTACGCAGTGACGCAGCGGCAGATCGAGTTCGGTATTCGCATGGCGCTCGGCGCCGAACCAGGCTCGATTCTGCGTTTAGTCATGCGAGATGTCGTCGTGGTGCTAAGCGCAGGTCTTGCCATCGGCGTGGCCATATCGTTGGTGTCGGTGAGGATTCTGCAAAAGTTGCTGTTCGGACTCGAGCCTCGCGACCCGCTCACCATCATGACTGCAGTCTGTGTGCTGACTGTCGTCGCATTGTTTGCCGGATATCTGCCAGCGCGGAGAGCTACTCGCGTCGATCCCATGGTTGCGCTACGGCACGAGTAGTTCGCGCAATTTCGCGCTCCGAGTCTGCCCCTAATCCGATTCTACCTGTACTCGGTAAGCTGGCCTTTTTCTGCCGCTCATTTTCCGGGGGCACAGCTTCGGGCCATATTCCTGCGCCCGGCGGCCTCGCTGACTCTGGTTATTGGGTTCTGCACAAAGGGTGTTGGCGATCACACGAAAACGTAGTTTTTTGAACATTCGCCGGGAATCTGTCGTTTCCCATCGACCTGTTTGCCGGGGAAATCGCGCAACGAATCGCCCTCAGTAGCCGCAAACAGCGCAACTTCGCACCGGCGGCGTATACGGATTCAGATCATCGCTGACACGGCAAGACGACTTGGAGAAGAATAAGAGCTGGTACCTGGCTCTTATCATCCTCATTGGATACAGAATCCAAGATCTGGCCGATTCGGGCCTAAAATTTCCAACGATTTCGCCGGGTCGATAGTTGCCAGTGAAGCTTTTCATGGGAAACTGAGTCGCACGCATGGATGAAACCTGTTGAACCCCTAGCCAGCCTAGGCTTTGTCAGCCACAAAATTTCCTACATTCGCTCAGGCGCAGAAAAATCCACGTGTAATTACTTGATTTGCGACGGCTTCAATCGGAACAATAAATCGAACTCCTGGGGTTGCACCAGATGGCCAAGCATGCAGCCTAGCGCGATAGCAAACAAGGGGACTGCCCAGAACTGAAAGAGTCTCGGTAGGCCACGCAGTTCGGTGAACGTCGGAGAGATTGCCCTCCTGCTCGCCTACTATTCCGAACGCCCACCCCAAGGCAAGCTCCACTGCGGTACGCTCCGTAGCCTGCCAGTGAGCGTTTTGGCTTTCTAGGAGCTGGCGTGTGCTGGCAATGAACGGCTTGCGCGAATGGGGCAAATGAGTTTGAGGGCTGGTCCAAGCTGAGAAAAAAGAAAATGTTCCGAAATTTGATAAATATGTTGGCTAATCACTCGGATCTTGGTGGCTGCTCAGCGTGCATCGTCCTGAAGGACTACGAAGAGACTGTATATCCAGAGGCGCATCGCCATCCTGCCGGCGCCCACTGAGGCCGGCGTAACGTAACTGGAACATCTCGCGAATTACTTCGCCGTGACGCCCAGAATCGCAGGTGTGCCCGGATGACTAACTCGCCGAATAATTTCCGAGTTGACAACGACACGGTCTTCGGCGGGAAACGAAAGATCAAATCGCTTCTCCATTGCTCTGCTTCGCGTTTACCACACGTACGTTCCCACGGATTCTTCGGGCAGGGTCGTCGTGAATGATCTGCCGTGATACTTCACATCGAACGCTTTCGAGAAGTTGCCGGTATTCGATACGATCAGCACTAGCTTCCCGTCAGGGGTGAGAAAGGCTACATTCGTCAATTGCTCCAGATCATTGGACCCAACCCGCACGGAACCGGGCCGCACAAATTTCGAAAAGTGCGCGAGCGCGTAGTAAGCCAAATTGCGAGTTACATTATTGCCGTCGAGATTGATCGCGCCCTGGCACATCGTGCATCCGCCGTCATTGGTGTGCGGCCCATAATTCGGGTCGGCGGCAAGGTTCCAGAGAAGTACGTTGCGGCTCCAGTTCCGGGTGGCGCCGATCAGCACGCGGCTAACGGCCGCGGCGACACCGAGCGGTCTGCCCGGGGGACCGCCTATCGATTGCTCGGTCATGTACAAATTCTTGTTCGGATATTCATCATGAACGTTTGTCAAAGTAGAAGTTTGTCCGCCATACAGGTGAAAGGCGGTGCCATCGACATACTTGCTGGCATCGGGGTCCGCCAGGATCGACAGAGGATACGATGGAACATCTGGATTGCGATCGTACAAGAGTATCTCCGTATGGATTTCCGCCTTCTGAAACGCGGGTCCGAGATACTTTGCGATGAAGGCGTCCTCCTCCGGCGCGAACACCACCATGCTCGGCGTGTTCTTCGGGTTCAAAGGCTCATTCTCGATTGTGATGGCGTCAATCGTGATGCCTTCGGCCTTCATGCCTTCGATATACTTCACCAAATAATTCGCATACGCGCCATAATACCCAGGCTTTAAATTACCTCCTTTTTGACTTGTCGTTCGTTTTCATCCAGGCTGGAGCAGACCAGGGAGAGGCAAGTATCTTAATCCCTGGGTCAATCGCGAGAATCTCTTTCAGGATAGGGATGACGTCAGTACGATCGGGGGCCAGGCTGAATTTGGCCAGTTCCACATCGGTCTCTCCTGCCGGGCAGTCGCTCCGATACTTAGTCTCAGGTAGCTGATGCCAAATATCGTTCCCCTGGCTTGCGAAAAGTTCTTTCAGTAAGGAGTTCCTCGGAACAGGTTCCATACGCAAAAGAAGTTGCGCACTCCCGCCTGTCAGGGCGAGACCAAATCCGTCGATGGGCTGATACTGCTCCATGTCGTTCACGTCGACGACGGGAAGCGCATTGCGGGATTCAGAGAACTGCAGGGGGAGCGTCTGGAGAGCGAACAATGAAGACCGGTCCGCAGTCGTCAACCAGAACCGATTTTTCCAATGCCCAAACGATTGCAGTGAGAGGAAGCTGTGGGTCGAAGACACGTCTTCGCACGCACGAAAGCTGGTAAAGGAATACCAGAGAAGCTTGGACATCGCTTGGACACCAGACAGCCGCCTGTTCTTCGTTAACGACAATTCCGGTAGCACCGACGCTCGGTGTTATGTCTATGAAGCCGCGTCCTTGAAGGAAA
>WNGP01010745.1_pt1 | contig 11257 bp, 9 predicted proteins | sample 5407671 | NCBI WGS metagenome assembly WNGP01 (sample SAMN13153381, study PRJNA577476) | soil metagenome | isolation source: 40 cm soil or saprolite under Garry oak tree replicate 2 | place: USA:California | collected 2016-06-15
TGCGGAACTTGGAATGGGTAAAGCGCAGGCGAAGGTTCCCGCACATAACTGGGGAAGCTATGACTTCGGCTCTGGTCCTACGGTGAACGATCGCCTCAATCAGGGCCCATTCCCTCAATACCCGCCGGATGCGGTTATTCCCACTGATGATGTGGTGATGACCACAACTTCTACCGAAGAGGTTGTGCCGAACTTTGGCAAGGGGCTGGTGACCTATATCACAGCAGACAGCGGCCCGGACGAAATCAAGGCGGACAACATTCCCCAGGCGATCGAAGACCTGGTTCGCTTTCCATTAGGCCAGCAGCTTTACATCCGCCCCACGTGGAGGGAAGTGCAGCCGCGGCCCGGACGCCTGCAAATGCCCGACTACCTGAAGCTGGCTTTTGACCTGGCGAAGAAGAACAGCAAGCGGATTGGATTGCGAATTCAGATGTGCGCGCCGGACTATACACACGACGCGGCCCTCCCGGATTTTGTCCTCGAAAAGGTGCCGAAAGTTGATCTGGTGCTTGGCGATCAGGAAGGCAGCGCTTCAGCAAAAAGATATTTGGAGAATCCGCATTCGCGTTATCAGCCCCGGTTTGACCATCCTTCTTTTCAGCAGGCATTCAAAGAACTGGTTGGCCAGTTGGCGGCGGAATTCGATGGCAACCCGCTCATCGAGTTTATGGACACTTTCATGTATGGCTTCTGGGGTGAAGGGCATACCTGGCCATTCGGCAACAATCCTTTTCCTGATTACCTCACAGCAGAGCGGACCTGGATGAATATGCTCGACGTCCAGCTCGAGCACTTTAAGAAGACTCCCCTGCTGACCAATACTCAACCGGACTACAGCCGGGTTGGTAATTCGGAACTGGTAGACCGCACGGTCCGCAGCAACAATTGGATTCGCAGCGACACCATTTTTATCGAAAACGAGCAGATTGAAGCGCTCAGCAACCGTCCACCTTGGATTGCCGCGTTGCTGGAGCAGGGTCTTCCTGGTAAACCTCCCGATCCACACGCCGGATATGAAGGAATATCTCCGGCAGAGAACATGATCGCTCATGTGATCGATGTCGGGGCGAACTACTGGTCGCTCTGGAACTTTCACCAGATCAGCGCAAAAAATCTGATGAGCTACTACCAAGCTTATCCGGCCTCGTTCGACCGGATCAATCGCCGAATTGGTTATCGGGTGAGACCGTCTTTCATCTGGAGCTATAAGGACAGCAGCTACCTGGGGCTGATCATTGGCTTCACAAATGACGGCATCGCGGGCGTGCCGGGCGTGTTGAGGGTGACCGTGGAGAGCCAGGATGGAAAGGTGCTCACCAGCGGTTGTCTGGATGCCGGATACCCGTTGCCGGGCAAGATTCGCCAGGCACAGTTCGTGCTTCCGGACACGACGGATTGGAAGGGATTGAAACTTAGAGCTGAGGTCGAGGTTAAGGGAATGCGCCATCCCGTGCGGTGGGCTTGTCACCAGAAACTGAACGACGACGGCTCACTCACGTTGCGTCCCAACCTCCGTCAGCAGGTCTAGCCAGCAGTTGTTGATCTAAAGAGGTAGGTGGATTCCGGTCATTGCGGGAACGTCGGGAGGATACACAATGCGGCGGAGAGATTTTTGTAAAGACAGGGGCACTCCTGGCAGGTGCGAGCAGTCTTCTGCCTCCGCAAATGTGGGCGGATGTACCCGACCATTTGTGGGAGGGCTAGCCCCGCGGAGCTGTTTTACTTTCAACTTGCGTAGTCGCTTCTGGCTTGAGGGCCAAACCGAAGAAATTCCTGATCTGTCTACTCTTTTGTTGGCTTCGCTTCTCCCCCTTCGTACCAGAAAACTGCGCCCTTGGTAATTGTGGGAAGGGTATAGGACGTGCGGCCATCAGACTCGTGTACGCCGATGACCTCCTGCACATCGCCAAGAAATGGGAGAAAGAACGCCTTCCCCTTGCCGGCCTTCGCAATGCGGACGCGGACTCCAGTTTGCGGCGTCTGCACGGGATTCACCCGGCCGCGCAATCCGGCAAAATTTGCGAAAAAGATGTGCGGGTTCCCTTCGACGGCTGCAATGGAGGTCGCGAACATGGGTGACGCCGTGACCTCGACCTCGCTCATATTCTTCAGGCTTTTCAAGAACTCCGCTTGCGAGTTAGGGTCCGCTCGCTCGAAGTCGCTTTCGATCGCGCTCATGTACGCTTTCCCCGGACATCGCGGGAACCGCGTCACATTGGCTGTCTCACCCAGTTGGGTCGCATCGGTGCCGGTGATCACCAGGTTGTGCCGCTGCTCAACGAACTTTCGCAGCAAGTCTCTCTCCTGGTCATTCAGAATGCGGACCTCGGGAAGAATCAGCGTCTCCCCCTTGAACTCCGCCAGACTCCGCGGAGTGACCACTTGAAATTCCCAGTGCTTCTGCATCAGCAGAATCAGCATTCCCCGGTAGGAGCGGATAAAATCCTCGGTAGAGATGTTTCGCGTCTCCGGAGAGAAATACACTCCCACCGGATGACTCGCCACGCGCGGCAGGTAAAACGTCTTCTCGTGCGCTTGAATCCAGGAAAATATCTTCTTCCTGGTCGGCAGATCATTCGACCCAGCCATCGAATGCCCGGGTGCGTCCCAGAAATTCGTCCCCGCCATGATCTCCGACATGGCCAGGTTCATCATCGCCTCGCGCGCATCAACTTTCTTGTCCCCATCCCAGGAATAGTTCAGGATCCAGGTCGCCTTCCCTTGGGCAAACGCGCGGAACGAATGCATCCCGACCTGATATTGAAACCAGCGCTGCGGCGTTCGCGCCGAGGCCGTGTGCCCGCCCGAGCCAAACGAGTACTCATGCGCGATCGCGTCCACCACCCCGTACAGGCTGTACACGTCGGCTCCCACCCGAACCGCTTCCTCCTCGATCCCCGGGTAAATCTCCGGGATTGTCTTGATCTCCGGGTTCACCGATTTCGCGTTCTCATCAATCTCATGCATAAACTCCGTGAAAGTTCTAATCCTAAACTCCACCCACTTGCGGAAATTGGGGTCAGAGAAGTCACCCAGCTTCAAATCCTTCTTCGCATCCAGCCCCGTCTCCTTCTTGAACGCTGCTACCGTGTAGTCATCGAAGCTCGCCCAAGTGTCCTCCCATCCTTTGAAATGGGTCATCCAGTACGGAATGTCGACATAAATTCCATCAATGCCCGTCGCAGCAATCTGCCGCACCCGCTCCATGTAGATCTTCCGCCACTCTGGCGCGTACGGGCTCACCCAAACGTCTTCATCGCCCGCCCGGATCCAGAACGCCGTCCCTCCGCCAAAGATCGCAGGTTCGCCCGTGATCTTCCGCTGCAGCCAGTCGGGATGGTCTTTGGCCATCGTGTGCGCGGCTTGATCACCGTGCGCGGTGATGCACTCCGTCCCGGCAATGTAGACGAACGCATGATTGCCAACCTGATGCGCCGCCTGGGCCACATCCCGAATCGCCTTCAGTTTCTCTTCCGGGTGTAGAAAGCTCTCATACCGACCCTCAATGTCGTTGTCGACTTCAATGCCGGACACTCCGCTCTCCTGTGCCTTGCGCACGATCTGCAGCGCGTCGCCGCCCTTCAAGCCATAGGCACCAATGCGAACGTAATTCGTCCAGTCCTGTTTCGTGGAGTCGGGATCAGCCCCCACACGCATCGCGAATAACAGAACCAGAAGTGCCAACCACTTTGTTGTTTTCATTTCAGACGTGGAATTTTCTCGGCAAGCGAACATCCCTAGCGCCCGTCGTCGATACGCCGCCAGGTTCATCTCCCTGCCCGAGGCCGACATTCTGAAGCAGTGTCAAACTCCCATCCTCGTTCACTCTCTGTCGGCCAGCAACGTACAGGATATCTTTATCCTTTGATTTCAACTTCTGCCTTTCAGAACTCGGCACCGAGTGGACCCTTCACCGCGAAGCCCAGGCATGCAGAGAAGCCTTCTTGTCTTCCCTGTGACTCTGTGTCTCTGTGGTGATTCCTAAAACGGAGAAGGCCTGACCCCACGCGAGATCAGGCCGGCGACGACAGCCCTCCCTAAAACTGGAACCGCGCTCCAAACTGCATTCTGCGGAAGTTGTTGGTGGTTTGAGTGACCTGGCCCAAAGCTCCATCCCCCGATCCCAAATCCGGGAAGGCAAAGCGCTGATGATTGAAGGCATTGAACATTTCGGCGCGCACCTGCAGGAGTTTAGTCTCGCGGATCTTGAATTCTTTGGAGAGCGACGTATCCAGGTTGCGAATACCCTCGCCTCGTAAATTGGAGAAGTGGCGGGGTGCATTGCCCGGAATATTGTCGCCAGGATCGCCAAAACAATCCTGATTCAGGACACTCCCTCCCGACTTGGCCGCGTCACGATAGCTCAGGCCGGTCGAGAGTTGAGAGCAGATCACGTTTGGTCTTTGATTGCCGTCAACCAGCAGTCCGGCACTATTGAAGAGACCCAGTGGCTGTCCGGATTGCAGGGTAACCACACTGTTCAGTGCCCAGCCACCGACAATGGCATCCAACACACGGTTCATGCCGCCTCCGATCCATCGGTCTCTCCCGAAAGGAAGGTCCACAATGATGGCTGCAGTCAACCGATGAGGGGTGTCGTTCGAGCTGAGCGCATGCTCGGCTTTGAGATCGTCGAGCACCTGCGGGTTGTCGTACTGGAGGTTACCCAGCCAGGCGTTCCGTCCTGCAGAGGAATCATCGGTAGATTTGGAGAAGGTGTAGTTGCCTTCGAAGCTGATGTAATGGCTCGCTCGCTTCTGGAAGCGGATTTGTAGCGAGTGGTACCAGGAGTTGGCATTCAGTGTCGGCAGCCCCTCGAAGCCGCCGTCAAACTGCGGGTATGGTTCGAGCAGCAATTGTTGCGGAATGGTGTCATCAATGTAGCGGGAGTCGGACACATCAGCCGCGTTAAAAATCGGACTCGCCGGACACCATGAGCCCGTCATCACCGCAGCCGTGGTGAAGAAGCATTGGAAGGGATTAGCCACTTCTGTATTGAGATAATCTGATACAGCGGTGCTGGAGGGATCGTGAGTCGGATTGAGAGACGCCACCAACGCATTACGCAGTGACGAGGGAAGAAAGTTGCGGTTGCGGGTTGAAATGTTGGCTCCGGCCCAAGGCAAGTGCGTGCTGCGGTTCGCGGAGTAATCCACCCCTACGACAATTTGTCCCGGAAGCATGTGCTGAATGCCCAAGTTCCATTGGTATATCTCCGCATTGCGAACGGTGCCGGTGTCCAGGTCGCTTGAATTTCCAAATCCCCACTGCGCTAACTTGCCGTACGTGGTCCCCTGCGGAGGCGCGAGGCCGGCGGGGAATGGGCTGGTACAAGTGGGCTGGATGGGTGAAGGTCCCAGGCACGCGTCCTGGGTGTCGAAATTGTCTTTGGTGAAGAACATAGAGGCGGTCTTCGCAAATGCTGGGCCGGCATACTGGAAGTTGGTGGCTACGTTCATTCCGTAGAAGACCCCAGCGCCACCTCGCAAAACAGTATTGTTCGCGAGTTGATAGGCGAACCCTAGACGTGGAGCAAAATTGTTTCGGTCTACCGGCGAGTTGCGACGGCTGGACGTTGGAAACAGCGAGGTGCCCCGGATTGCCCCGATTTGCCCAAATTGGGGAAACACTCCGGAGGCATCGCGATCCACCGGGATGCTGATTCCCGTGTCCCCCGTGAAATCGTTGAATTGAAGTCGGTTGTAGCGTTCGGTATATGGCGTACTCCATTCATAGCGCAATCCAATATTGAGCGTCAGCTTGGGCGAGACCTTCCAGTCATCCTGCACGTAGAAGGCCGTCTCCTTCGACTTGTCGGCCACTGCGGGAACCAGGTGCAGCGAGGCGTCGTGGGCGTATCCGGTCAGAATCGTGGCGAATGGGTTGCCCTGTCTATGGTCGTCGTCGCCCAGGCTGTTATTAGGTTGGGAAGTGGTTACATCGCGTGAGAAGTTGAAGATGCCGGTGGGATTGTCAGGTTGCCAGAAGTTATTAAAGAAGACGCGCTGCTCGCCTCCAATCTTAATGGAATGTCGCCCCTTTACCCATTGCAGACCAGAAGAGTAACTGAGGAGTGTGTGGGCAAAGTGCGTATCCACGCAACATTGGGTAAACAGCGAGAGGAACGGGTCATCGACGCCGATGGTAGGCATCCGCGTGAGCCCATTGGCTGCAAGGTCGGGCGACAAGCCCACGTCGCTGAGCGTTGGGTAATTGTTGCTTATGCCGGGGGCGTGCACGCGGTCTACGCTGAAGCGGCTAGTCAAAAGTGCGGTTGGAGTGATGGACCAGTTGTACTCCGCGCCACCGTTCTGGGCGTTCGTCAAGTAAATCGCGCCGTCACCCTGATCGCTGCCGATGATGGTTGGTGTGATGTATTGATCGTGATGACGGCTGTAGCGCCCGCCGATCTTTTGATTGGCACTGAACTGATGATCCAGTTTGACGTCGAACTGCCATCCTGGGTCGCTTCCAATGATGACTTTGCGCCAGTTGGGATCCGGATATTCCGCTCCCGGTATGTTCTCGTGCGGATACAGATTCAGTATCGCCTGCCCGATGGGGTCTATCTTGTCCTTAGGGATAATGTTGTTCGTAAATTGATTGTGGGGACAAGGCGTGGGAGATCCTTGGTTTCCGGCACACGGATCATAGATTCCGGCTTGAGCAGTATCAGGGTTAGTGGGATCCGGCAGGTTCGCCAGGCTCTGGGAGAAGTCACCAGTGCGTTCCGCCTCTGTGGGAACGACGCCCTCCAGGTTGATCGGATCCTGTTGGCGAACTTTCTCCAAATCCACAAAGAAAAAGGTCTTGTTTTTCTTCAGAGGACCGCCCAGCGAGAACCCATATTGATCCCGCACATGGTCGGGTTTTTCGCCGGTGTTGAAGAAGTCTCGGGCATCAAACGTCGATCTCTGCCCGTACCACCATCCGCTGCCATGAAACGCGTTCGAGCCTTCCTTGAGCACCATATTTACGATGGTGCCGCCATTGTTGCCAAACTCGGCGGAAAAGCTGTTGTTCTGGACCTTGAACTCCTGCACGATTTCGACCGAAGGCTGGTAGTAGACGTTGGAGTTGCCACCCTCGCCCTGTTCCGGCGCACTGAGAGGACTGCCATCGAGGGTAATCTGGGCGGTGGCGTTACGCTGGCCGTTGGAGACAAAGTTGGTGCCGGCGGGATAGCCGAGATCGGAACCCGTGGTCTCAGTCACCCCGCCCGCGAGAAAGACCAGCCCAAACGGGTTGCGGCCGTAAAGCGGAATATCTCGCACGTACTCGTTAGTGACATCCGTGCCGAGAGCAGCGCTCTCAGTGTCTAGCAGGGGCGCGGCCGTAGTGACCTCCACCGTCGTGATCACCCCGAGCGGGTGCAAGGTGAAATCAAGCGTCGTCTGCTGGTCGACCTGCAACGTTACATTCTTTTGTTCGGTTACTCGGAAGCCCGTGGCTTACAAGCCATGTTCATCGCTATGCGCCGTCAAAGAGATAGCCGTCGCATCGTTGGTGATCGTGATGGTTGCGCGCGTAATCATGGCGCCACTCTGGTCCTTCACGACCCCTCGTACTTGGGCCGTGTAGCTAGCTTGCCCGCAAAGAGCAGTCGCTAGGAACATCAGAGCGGCGAGAGCAACAGCGCACAGTGCTGAAGAACAACCACGGCGGACACGCATGGCAGCCTCCCTACCTACGTTACTTTCATATTATTACGAGTCAGTACTATTGCTTTCGATTATGGCGAAAGTCAAGTCAAATCGGATGGCCTGGTCGAATGCGACAAAGTCTGAGGACCACGACGTAGCGCGGGTCGTCTCACCGGCTGTCGTGGCGGCGTTCTCGCCGCCACACCTTCAAACGAGATGCCGCGTCGCCTTTCAAACCGCTGTTGTGGCAATACCCGCCATAACTTTGGCATCATACCCAGGGCGATCTTCTTCACCTTGGTCGACGCCAGGCTCAACGCGAAATCGACCGTGGCCTGTTGGCTCACCGCCAGCACCAATCTCGTCCGCACTACATTGCGGAAGCCAGGCGCCTCCACCTTGACGGTGTAGCTCGCGGGGCGCAGCCCGTTCACCACATACTCTCCCCTGGCGTTGGTGGTCGCAGTGGTCGCAATACTGGTCGACTCATTGGTCACCGTGACTTTGGCATTGTTCACCACGGCGTGAGCAGGGTCCGTGACCGTGCCGCGCACTTGCGCCGTGTAACGGCCCCGTCCCAGCGCAGCCTGTTGAACGAGGAAAACCACGGGGAGGAAGACACTCCAGCGACGAAAGCGGGAATCAGCGCGACGGATGGCCATTTTGGACCTCCCAGAATTACGGACAGTAAGCCTGACAGCACCAAAACGTAAGTAAAAGCAAGTGTTCGTAATATATCTTAAATCGCTCGTTTGTCAACCGCTCGATCTGAGGAAGCGTTAAGGATCGGCCTCGGTTGGTTCACGCCCCGCGCGTTTCGGGCGCCCCCTCGAATCCAGGTCCCCAAAGCATTTCGTGAAACCGGTTCTGGCAATTTTTGCGGGGATGATCCGATGCGCGGCGAGGAACACGCTCATGAACAAACGGTTTTTCCCGTTGGCGCTGGCTGCGGTTTGGGTAGTGCAAGGTGCAGCCGGGCGGGCTCCCGCCCCACGGGTGGTGGATTTGACCGCGCCGGACAGAACTATGCTCAAGACGACGTACCTCGCGGCGAGCAAGCCTGGTCCTGGAGTGATGTTGTTTCACCAGTGCAACCGTGACCGCAAGATGTGGGAGGAACTCGCGCCACGCCTGGTGGCGGCGGGGGCTGAATGTTTTGACGCTCGACTTCCGTGGCTATGGGGACAGTGGCGGAACGCCAAAGTTCGAGGTCCCGCTAGAGGAGGGCCGGCGGCTGGTTACCGAGGTCTGGCCGCGACGGGGAGAACTCCTTGCGGCAGCCGTGGAGCGACAAGCGGTGCCGGGGTCCTTCAACTCCGTGTGGCCCAGGCTAGGCGCTATGTGTTTATGTCCCTCATGATTTCATACCGGAGTTACTTCAATACTGGCCTGTTTCAGAACGCGCAGATCGGATTTGGGGGCGCCGCAGTCGGTGATCACTTCCTGCAAGGCTGACGTCGGGACGATTAGAGAAAGACTGCGGCGTCCAAATTTGCTGGAATCGCAGACTGCGACGGTGTGTTTCGCCACCTCGACCATCACGCGGTTGACTTTGGCTTCGAGGAGACTAGGCGTGCTGAGCCCGTAGTGCACGTCGAAGCCGTCGACGCCGAGAAACACAAAAGATCGGCACTCAGGCCGCGCAGGGTTTCTTCGGCTGGGGCCGACCAGCGAAAACGAATTCTTGCGCAGAGTCCCCGCAGTGAGAATTACTTCGACGGCAGTTCCCGCCAGTTCGGCGGCGATGTTGACGGCGTTGGTGATGATGGTCAGATTCTGAAAGCTGCGCAGGGCGCGCGCGATTGCGCGCGATCGCCGTGGTGGTGGTGCCGGAGTCGAGTATGATGACCTGGCCTTCCTTCACCATCGAAGCCGCGCTGTCGGCGATGCGGAATTTTTCCTGGCGGTGGAGCTTTTCCTTCTCGCGGAGCCTGCGATCTTCGAGCGCGCCGTCGCGAGAGGGAAGCGCGCCGCCGTGAGTGCGGTGGACCATCCCGTGAGCGTGCGGGACCTCGAGATCTCTGCGAATCGTAACCTGGGAGGTTTCGAAGTGGCGGGAGAGTTCGGAGACCAGAACCCTGCCCTGACGGCTCAACCGATCGAGAATGGCACGGCGTCAAGCGAGCCATAGGGAATCGATTCACTACCGGAATTAAGAACTCGAACTTAATCTGCAAGTGCTATGCACGTCTGTCACTTGGGTCGCGATACCGCCTCCGCTAGGATCATAAGATGGCCTTAGAGTGCTTGCTGGTGACTTGCGACTCCACCCTGATAGCTCAGATCAAGCCAATCATAAATACGCACGCAGCTTCGCTTGATCTCCGTCAGGATTCCGTAAGTGCGATAGAGCTCGCTGGTCGCCGCCATTGGGACGGACTTGTCATCGACTGTGACGATGTAGCTGGAGGTACGGAAGTACTCGCCAAGGTGCGAAGCAGCCGCTCGAATAGAGAAACTGTGATTGTGGCTGTTGTGAATGGCTCGACCAGCGTGGGAACGGCTCTTGATTTAGGAGCAAACTTTGTACTCCGCAAGCCGATTCAGGAAACTCGATTGCGGAGCGTTCTGGATATCGCCCTGGACAAGATGGAATGTGAACATCGCCGGTATTTCCGATACGGCATAGATTTGCCCGTGTGGTTTCGGAATCACCTTGGGGAATCTTCCACCGGCAGAATGAAGAACGTGAGCGAGGGCGGACTGGCGATAAAACTCGTTGATCCCATGCATCTCAAAGGAATCGTTCCAGTGGAATTCGACATTCCAAGCATCGAGTCCCAGCCTTTTCGAGGGAAAGCGGAGGTTGTGTGGAGCGACTCTTTTGAAATGGGCTTGCGCTTCCTATATATCGAAAAAGACTCCGGTGTTGCCCTTAAGTCGTGGCTAAATTTGTTAGAGGCGCAATGCCGACTCCGTGAGCAGTCCGAACCATCTTCATAGGGCGAACAATTAGTGTCCTGTCCCGGAAATACGTTCACATAGTCGCTGGACTTTGGCAAAGATCGAATCTGCGGGAGCGGTCCAGACAAACGGATGTGGGTGACGGTTCGAGTTCTGTACGTATTGATCGATTTTCTCGACCAGTTCCTTCACACTGCGAAACGTTCCCCGGCGAATGCCTTGCTGGGTGATGCGGTTAAACCAGATCTCTACTTGGTTCAGCCAGGAAGCATAAGTCGGAGTGAAGTGTAGGTGAAATCGCGGCCGTGCAGCGAGCCAGCGCTTGACTCGCGGATGCTGTGGGTCGCGTAGTTGTCTACCACCACATGGACGTCCAGCTTGGAGGACACGTTGTTGTCAATCTCTCGCAGGAAATCCAGATACTCCTGGTGCCGATGGCGCTTTCGGCATTGCGTCATTACCGTCCCCCTCGCTGTGTCCAGCGCCGCGAACAATGTGGTCGTCCCGTGTCGCCGGTAGTCGTGCGTTACCCCTTCGACGTAGCCCAGCCCGATGGGCAGCATCGGCTGGTGCGCTCGAGCGCTTGAATCCGGCTCTTCTCATCCACACACAACACCACTGCATTTTCCGGGGGATTTAAGTACAGACCTGCAATATCCCGTACTCTCTCTACGAAAAATGGATCCGTCGAGAGCTTGAAATGTCGC
>WNGP01009406.1_pt1 | contig 11256 bp, 11 predicted proteins | sample 5407671 | NCBI WGS metagenome assembly WNGP01 (sample SAMN13153381, study PRJNA577476) | soil metagenome | isolation source: 40 cm soil or saprolite under Garry oak tree replicate 2 | place: USA:California | collected 2016-06-15
TACGTGTAACGCCCTCCGCTTTGATGCGTTCCAATGCCTCTCGACCTATGAAATCACCTTTTTTAAGCTTGACGGCAAAGCCAAGACCCGCTTCGTAAGGATGATATTCGGAGTGCATGTCAGCGCTCCAGTAGCGATAGCCCTTCTCGAGGCGCAGCGACTCGATAGCCCGGTAGCCGGCTGCTACCAGGCCGAGTGACTGACCTCCTGTCCACAACGTATCCCAGAGCTTGAGACCATATTCCACCGGCGCGTAGATTTCCCAACCGAGTTCACCTACGTAGGTGACACGCAAGGCCAGTGCCGGAATGTCACCGATTATCACCTGCTGGGCGGTCAGATAGGGGAAGGCCTCATTGGAGAAATCATTCTCGCTCACCTGCTGCACCAGTTCGCGTGCGCGTGGGCCCCATACACCAAGGCAGCAGCGGCTAGAAGTAATATCATTGACGTAGACCGAGCCATCTGTGGGCATCTGGCTGCGAATCCAGGAGAGGTCATGGATGCCAAAGGCTGTTCCTGTGATGATCTGGAAGCGGTCATTGGCGAGACGTGTGACGGTGAGGTCGCACTCGATACCGCCACGCGAGTTCAGCATCTGTGTGTAGGTGATCGTCCCTACTGGTTGATCCATCTGATTGTCGGTGATGCGTTGTAGAAAGGCAGCGGCGCCAGGACCAAGCACTTCTAATTTGCTGAAAGACGTTTCGTCAAACATGGCAACGCGTTCGCGGGTGGCCTGGTGTTCGGCTCCGATGGCCGGTAACCAGAAGCGACTGGCCCAACCATAAGGTGTTGGCCAGTCCTGACCTGCCGCCAGGCGTTCGTTCGCTACGAACCAGTTGGGACGTTCCCAGCCCGCTTTCTCGCCGAAGACGGCGCCTAGCTCCTCCAGACGGTTATAGACCGGGCTGAGACGTAGCTTACGCGCACTACTGCGCTCCTGGGCTGGATAACTGATGTCGTAGTAAGTGCTATATATTTCAGAGGTGCGTGTAGAGATGTAGCGGCGACTGGATGTATACGAGCCAAAGCGACGTATATCCATGTGCCAGAGGTCGAGGCTCGGTTCCCCCTCGACGATCCACTCAGCCATCATCTTGCCAACGCCACCGCCACCGGAGATGCCATGAGCACAAAAGCCACATGCTACCCAGAAGCCCCTTACACCGGGCGCTTCTCCTAAGAGGAACTCGCCATCCGGTGTAAACGCCTCAAGTCCATTGACCTGTTTGACCAACTCAGCATCCTTTATAGCGGGGACGCGCTCAATGCATCCTTCTAGCAAACTGGCAAAGCGAGATGGATCAAAGCTGTGAACGGTGGGATTTGAGTCCCCGGCTATAGCGTCAACATCGAATGTAGCTGGATTGCGTTCGTAGCCACCGAGGACCAGGCTCTGACCATCCTGGCGGAAATAGACCAGCTTATCAGGATCACGCAGGTTCGGCATGCTGGCGCCTCCAGCCAGTTCGGATAGCGAACCGGTTATGGCATACTGGTGCTGCATGGGTACAAGCGGGATGGAGACACCAACCATCCGCCCAAGGCGTGGAGACCAGACACCTGTAGCCACAACCACGATCTCAGTACCGATACGATCTCGCGCTGTGTGTACTGCCTGCACCTGCCCGTTGCTGACCTCGATACCGCTGACGCGAGTGTGTGGATAGAAGGTTACACCTCCTGATTGCTGGGCCGCGTTCGCCAGCGCCTCGGCCAGGATAGGAGCCCGTGCAGAGCCATCGGTCGGCAGGTATAAAGCTCCTTCGACTCCTTCTATGCTCATCATGGGGAACATGCGCCTGGCCTCACTTGCGCTGATAAGCTCTACCTCCAGCCCGATGCTTCTGGCAAAGCCAGCTTGCCTCTTGAGTTCTTCCATGCGCTCTTTTGAAGAGGCTAAGCGCAAACTGCCCATCTCGAAGTAACCAGGCGTGCCATCTACCTGGAGCTGCCGGTAAAGCTCTACGCTATACATCAGCATCTTCGTCAGGCTGACAGAGGAGCGCAATTGCCCTACCAGGCCAGGAGCATGCGACGTTGTGCCACCGGACAATAGCCCCTGTTCGAGAACAACAATATCCCGCCAACCTGATCTGCTTAAGTGGTAAGCAATACTTGAACCGGCAATACCGCTGCCGATGATAACAGCCCTGGCTTGATCTTGCATTAATAGATCTCCTGTCTGGAATTTTTTACATCTCGTAGCCAGCGGCTAAATTGCGGCGTGGCAACATTCTCTAGGAAGCGGTTGAGATGACGGTGAGCATACTCTCGATAGTCAAAATCGAGTTCAGAGATGCCCATTTGCAAAAAGCCCCAGAATGACTCGCGCAGGTCTGAGCCAAGCCGCATCAGGTGCAAATGCGCCACGTCTGCAAGGCGCACCTCGCCGAAATAATAACGGAGGAGCAACTCACTTTGTTCTTCGTTCAAAGCTTGATTGACGGCAAAGTTACCCAGGTCGAAGAAGATGTCGCCCATGCCGGCATACTCCCAATCGAGAATCCAGATGGTGTGCCCGTCATCAATAAAATTGCTGGCGAGCAGGTCATTGTGGCACGGTTTTGGCTGGTGCAGTGCACCAAGCGCTTGCTCGATCCGTTCCATCAAGGCAAAAACCTGGGGAAGCGTCTCGGGGAAGGTGACGCTGCGTTCAAGTGCCAGCTTGTGGTAGTTCCGCACCGTTTCAAAAGGTGAGAAGGTACCGGGGAAGGCCGGCCCGGCATGGTAACGCTTGATTGAGTCTACAATCCGTCTGAGCGTCTCAGGCTGAGTGGCAGTTTCAGGGGAGATGCCCGTACCAACGATGAAACGAGTGACCAGCGCGTCTTCAGATGCGAGAAAATGGATAACTTCTGCACCAACTCCTATCTGTGCGGCGATAGCCGTACAGGTGTGTTCGTGGCCCCGGTCTATGCCGAGAAGTTGCGTTCCTTTACCTCCGATGCGCAACACAAAGGTTTCACCTCCGATATCCACGCGGTAATTCTGGTTGGTGATGCCACCAGCCAGAGGCGTGACCAGGACATCACTGCCACTCCAACCCGGTATTTGCCCTAGAATGTGCTCGATTCGCTGATCCATCGCTCACCCCTTTTGCTTACTAAAGGAAGCCTCCTGTATTAGCAAGAGCATACATCGCGGTTGAGCTTGCGTCAAGCAGAACCAGGTTTGCAACTGCCGGGTTATTGACACGTAGATACCAGCAAGGTATGCTGCTTGAAGCAGTCAAAATTGTATTAGATCAAACAGATGAAAGAAAAAAAGCCAGGCTTTTGCCATTTGTGCGGGGAAAGACTCCACGGCACCTACCTCACCTACGATAATGGTTTAGTGGTGTGTGCGCGTTGCAACACCACTGTTCCTCATTGCAGCCAATGCGGTATCCCCTCGCGCCAGCTGACACCAGCACGCGGAGTACTGATCTGCCCTGCCTGTCGCAAAAAAGCGCCAGTTTGTCCCTCTTGCCATGAACCAATCCTGGAACACTACTACATTGTGGGTGATTCGCCTGTAAAATATTGTGAATCTTGCTTCAAAACACGCCCGCATTGCGACATCTGCCGCGTACCTTTAGACGACCAAGGCAAAGCCTTTCCCGGGCGGGAGGGAAATATCTACCGCTGTGCATCCTGCCTACGTTCAGCAGTCACCAGATTTGAAGAGGCTGAAAGGCTCTACCGTGCAACCAGTGCCCTCCTGAAGCGGGAACTGCAATTGGAGATCCCGGCAGTACCCAGACTCAACATCGTTGAGCGTGCCACCTTAATTGAGTTAAACCAGCAGGCAGGTACACTCAAGGGGTCCGGCACGCCGGTGGGGCCTGAACACCAACACCTGCTTGGTTTCTTCCAGCGTATCAATGAAGATCGTACCATCTACATTGAACGCTTACTCCCCGAGACACTGTTCCAGGCCGTTGCAGCACATGAGCTGGCGCATGCCTGGCAATCATTTCATGCGCCCTCAACGCAAACGCTTCAGATTGTCGAAGGATTCGCCGAATGGGTAGCTTATCGTGTATTGCTGGCTTTGGGCCAGCAGCGTGATGCCGCTCGTCTAACGCGGCGGGATGATCTCTACGGTAAAGGACTACAATACTTCATTGCCCTCGAACATCGCAGTGGACAACAGGGTGTGCTGCAACGCGCAAGGCAGGCGTAAATAGTGAAGAATAAGTATATATTCTAAATATTCAACCCTTAACGCAAAAAGAGCAAATTTCAACCTGCTTACAACCATTTTAGTACGCCAAAGTTTACCAGGCTATGGCATAATGAGATCAAAATAGGCACCTGTGATGATGGGAGGATGTAGAAGGATGCAGTCGGATGAAATATTATGGTGTCTTTCATGGAGTGCGGCACTAACGCCAGATTTGCCAATGATCCCCAATAGAAACGTCTTCTTATGCGCCCCACACGGGCGTTCGCTCACTGCAACAGTCGAGGGCGTCCCTGGCCTGTTGCTCTCTTTCTCTGCTTCTTCTGTGGCTGGTAGGTTGTGCGGAGGGGTTGAAAATGCTTTTACAACATCCACAAACAATTTCAGGAAAACATAGCGTTATACGTCCAGGTGTTTGGCGATTGAGCGCTGCAGGCTGCTCTTTTGTGCTGAGCACTGCTGCCGCGGTACTGATCGCACGCACTCTGGGTCCCGGTGACTTTGGTATCTATATGTTTGTGTTCTGGCTGGCGACAGTAGCAGTACCCGTCGTTGGTGTAGGTATGTCGATGATGACAAGCCGTCACATGGCTGAAATCCAGGGTCGAGAAGAGCCTCGCCTGGTGGCAGGCATCTTTTACTTCGTTTGGAAGCGACAATACCGCAGGATCTTACTCTATTGTTTGCTATACCTGCTGCTGGCGTTTCCCCTATCCTGGGTCTTTGGAGCAAGTGCGCCTGTTTTACTCTTGTTTCTGGCAGGGCTAACTGCTCTCCTCCTCTTGTTGAGCGGTGTTGCCGGCATAACATTGCGCAGCCTTCGTCGCTTTGATCTCCTGGCAATCATAAATCTCTTTGGAGCAGTAACTAGCTTGTTTCTGATACTTATAGCCATTCAGTTACAGGGTGATCAGGTTGGCATATTCCTGCTCGCCTCCGCCATAGCAGGTACACTTACGCTGGTTGCTGCACTTCTCTGCATCATGCGCTTACAGCCTATGAGACAGGCCATGAAGCCAGGAACACTTTTGCTGGATCGACTGACGCGAGGGCTGAACAATTCGCTGCTGCTCTTCACTCTGGATGTTATCGTCTGGCAACGTAGCGAGATGCTGCTTTTAGCCCATGGACATAGCTCTGCTGAACTCGGTTTTTATGCATTGAGTTCTGCTATAAGTGCGCGCGTCATAGATATCTCGCCCGCACTGCTCTCCACCTGTGTATTGCCGCTTCTCCTGCGTTATGTGCCAGGCCAGCGCTATACCAGTGCCTCCGGCGCCTTCGTCAAAACATCACTGTATGTCGCGTGCCTGGCTATTCCGTTAAGCATAGGCGCAATTTTGTTCTGTCCCACTGTCATTTCGTATTGCTTTGGAGATGCCTATCTGCCCGTGGTGACTCCCTTGCGCATCCTGCTTATTTCCGCAGCGTTTGGTAGTGTCGCGACTGTCAGCCTGACTCATCTCGCTGACGGTGATCGCAAACGCGCACAGATAAGGCTTGGTACAGGTGCGGCACTCTTAAATATTATCTTAGCCCTGCCATGTATTGCGTTCTGGGGAACAACTGGCGCAGCGCTTGCCAGCGCGACAGCACAGATTGTTTCTGCCACTGGCTCAATTCTAATTTGTAGGAAGTTGATCTTTGGATAAGCTTTGGGTGGACGAGATAAGGACTTCGCCGCGTTTTAGCATCATTCTCTGCACCTACAACCGTTGCAATCTTGTGCTTTCGGCGTTGGCGAGCCTGCGTCGCCAAACGCTGGCATATCACCAATTCGAGGTGATTGTTATAGATAATGGTTCTACAGATGGTACGCTCAGCGCTGTTTGTACGTATGTGAGTGCAGGACTCCAGTCAGGCAGAAAGTCAGAAGAGACCTGGCAGGTACAGTGCCTGGCAGAACCTCAGAACGGATTGGCCCATGCGCGTCATACAGGACTGCTGGCAGCAGCGGGCGAAATCGCCGTCTTTCTGGATGATGATACGCTAGCAGACCCGTATTTCCTCGAACGCTTGTTGCAGGCCTATGACGAAACAGGGGCAGACGCCATCGGCGGACGAGTTGAACTGCGCTGGGAGGCACCACGCCCGCACTGGCTAACCGATGATTTATTAGACATGCTAGGCTACTTTGCCCCCGCACCTCACCGAGCGCAGTTGCAAGAAGATACAAGCTTTAGCAGCAGTAGCTTTTCTGTAAGGATCGAGGCACTGCGGAGCATTGGCTATTTCTCGCCTTTTCTCAGCAAGCGCTTGCATGTACCTACCAGTATGGAGGTACAGGACTTATGCCATCGTCTCTCTAAAGCTGGCTATAGGCTCTGGTATGAACCGGGAGCTGTGGTTGCACACCGCGCTCCTGCTGCTCGCTTGCATCGTGCATACTTTGTTGGTCGGGCCTACTGGCGAGGACGCTCTGAAGAACTGGCTCAGTATGCAATCAAACTCCAAAATGGAGATACCAGCCATCAATCTTATACAGGGATACTACGAACAATCTTGCCAGAACTGCGTGAGATTGGCTACCTGGCACTTCTCCATCGCCCACTTCTCTGGCTGGCAAGCCGTTCAACAAATGAGCGTTTGGAGGCAGCAATGGCACAGGCGAGAAGTTGGGGGCGCTTGCTGCAGCAGCTCCAGTTCCTCGAACATGTGCCGGTAGAGGTGACAACGCCTGCTGTACTCCTTGTCCGTTCTCCTGAACCTGATGCTACAGCAGATTTGTTGGCGCATGCTCTTAGTCTGCAAGATGTTTCCTGCACACAAGTGGCCGCTGATATTCCTATACCCTGGCTCTGGCGACACCGCTCATACCAGGGACAAGCAATGGGCATCGTCCACTTTTACCGGCCAGGAGCATTACCCTTGACGTATCGACAACGCCAGCGACTCTGGTTTTGCCTCTGGTTGGCCCGCTGTTGGAGCATACGGATTGTGACTACAGACACAGGTGGATGGTGGCAGAGCACGCGCAATCTGCGCTTCCTCTCACGTCGTACTTTTGAGCGCAATTTGCTCTATATAAGTGATATTGTACTTGCCTTTACACGGCAACCCGAACAACTTTATCCTGATAAGAAGCTACATCGACGTATCCGCTGCCTGCCACATCCCGGCTTCCGCGGTTACTATGCGCAACCTGTAACACGTATAGAGGCGCACAGGCAGCTAGGGCTACCTGAAGAGGCAAGTTTCGTCTATCTCTGCCTGGCTTATACCCATACCGAACGAGAGCTTATCCAATTAATCGAAGCGTTTGCCGAAGTGAAAAAAAGAGAAAAATCAACACCAGCTCAATTAGTGCTCGCCGGGTCACCCATCGATAAGAAAGGGCCGGCACGTTTCTTAAAGCTAGCTGCTCTCAACTCGTCTGTGCATCTCTGCCTGGCAGCGCCCGGGCAGGCAGAGATGCCTCTATACCTAGGTGCAGCCGATGCACTTGTGTTGCCACATTTTGCCAGGCAGACGGCTGGCACACTGGAAACAGCTCTCATTGCTCTTTCTTATGGGCGTGTTGTGGTAGCGCCCAGCCTTCCGCATTTTAATGGCATGCTGCCACCTTACGCCAGTATGCTCTATGATCCGGCCAGCCGCGCGTCATTGGTAGAGGCGTTGCTCAAAGTGCAAACCCTGAATTATTCTCTGAACAAGAAAGAGGCGGCCAGGCTGGATGCTGAAAGTGGCTGGGGGCAGTACGCTCACCGTTTACGCAAGATTTATAAACAACTGCTCAGTAGTTAGTGAAGATTAGCTGCATCTATTTGACTACCTGCCGCCCCCATTCTAACTGCTAACAATCGCGTTAGCGTATCGATGAACGTGCGCTTTCATGGCATAGGCTGTAAGAGCCACGATGATAATATCGCATGTCGCAGGATCAGCCTTGAGTCGCCGCGTCAACGTCAGCCCATCTATGCCGGGCAGCTGAATGTCCATCAGAATCAGGTGCGGGTGCACTCTCTCGAGGAGCGCCAGGGCCTCATCGGCATCTGTAGCGGTATAGACCTCGTAGCCTTTTTTCATGAGTAACACCCGCACAAGCTTCAGATTCACCGGGTTGTCGTCCACGACCATGATCAGTTCACCACCCATAGTCTTCCCGCTTTCTGCTCATCTTTCTTCCCTGTTGGTGAGCAATCTCCAACAACTTTGCTCATTCAGTACTCCCTCTCACCGGGCCACTATTGATCCCGGTACCCTCCAGAACGACAAGGAATTCCTCCGGCTTGCTCAACACGTCCTATTTACCATCACGATCACTCTGGCTTGATTGACAGTGATCAGGGCGTCAGGCGAAATGTCCAGGAACTGGAGCAAGCCGGTAGAAGTTGTTTGTATTTGCGCAGACGAGAGAAATTCACGTGTATTATGTGATTTTAGCGATTTAGACATCAGTGCATGCTCACTTGTGTGTGGCTCATACGCGTAGGGTCAGCAGTACCTAAATTGAGTATAGCCACTCCACCAAATTGCCGGTTAGACCTTATTAACCGGTGAAAGGTCCAGGACGGAGCTTGAAAGAAGAAGCGTTCAAGGATGCGCTTAAGGGGATGGGCGGAGGAGGTGGGATTCGAACCCACGAAGGCTATTCACCTTACACGATTTCCAGTCGTGCTCACTAGGCCACTATGAGACTCCTCCAGTGCGGCGGAGAGAGTGGGATTCGAACCCACGAGGGCTTGCACCCTACCGCTTTTCGAGAGCGGCACTTTCGACCACTCAGACATCTCTCCACGGCGGAGTATAGCATATCTCCAGGGGTATGGCAAGCATCATACCTCGCTGATTTCACCTTGTTCGTACAACCAGCGGGCAAACTGTATACGGTAGTCATCGGCCTGGCGCTGGTGCATTTCTGCGTTCTCATAGAGATGTTCTCGTAAATTGAGTAGTTTCGCAGCCTGTTCCCACGCAAACCCCATCTCAATGAGATAATCTATGAGCATGCGCTCTTGAGATGTACCAATAGTAGAAGTTTCTATTTCCTCGTGTTGCACAGCTTGTTCGTTGTGCTCTGAAAATCCTCCCATGGATGGTTGTGGTTTGTTTTTCATGGCATCTCCCCTCAAAACCTCTAGATGGGAGAAGGTATCTCTATCGATTACCCTCTCGCAGCCTGTTTGTATATAGCATTTCTATCGGCCCCTGGAGAATAAACTGTAGGTTTACCCGGCTACCTGTTGTTAGGGACTTTTGTCTATCAAACAAGCGACCAATGACAATATCTATCCCTTCAAAATCTAGCTACACTGGAAACACCACATGGAGGTGCTTGTATGGCTGAAGGCAGTGGGATAAGTGCTGCGTGCTGAAAGGGGTATCACATGGGTCCATCAGTAATAATAGATGATATTTGGGCGGAATTTGTTGTAACTCGCCATTCACAGTTGCGTGATGAATTAGTTACAGAATATGCTCCTCTCGTGCGTTTTGTGGTAAGCAGGTTGGGCATACCTTCTACCACCCTTCTGGAAGCTGATGACCTGATCAGTTACGGGCTGATAGGGCTTATTAATGCTATTGACCGTTTTGATCCATCCCGCGGTGTGCGCTTTGAAGCCTTCGCCACTTCAAGAATTCGAGGGGCGGTTATAGATCAATTACGTGTGCTCAATTGGCTGCCGCGCTCGGCAGTTGCACGAGTTCGGCAAATTGAGAATGCGCTCGCTAACTTAGAACAACGTTTTGGGAGGCCTGCAAAAGAGCAAGAGGCGGCGGCGGAGGTGGGCGTGTCTACTGATCGTTACCGCCAGATGTTGCTCGAGGTGGGGATTGTGATTCTCTCTCTTGATGCGCCTCTTGGCTCGCTCATGCAAGATGATGAGGTCGCCTCGTTGAGTGACTTGCTCGAAGACCCTGATACCATGGGACCCGCTGAGCAAGTTGAACAACAGGAATTGATAACGTTTCTCACTACTGCTATTGATCGCTTGCCTGAACGTGAGCGCCTGCTGCTCTCCTTATATTATCATGAAGAGCTGACAATGAAGGAAATTAGCAAAGTGATGGGAGTTTCTGAATCTCGTGTTTGCCAGTTGCATATGCAGGCCGTGTTGCGCTTACGTGCATCTATGAATGTTCAGCAGGACTGCGAGGATACAACACGATCGAAGCAGCGGCAAGTGACAACTACTGGGGGTAGACATTCTAAGCAGAAGATTAATAGTATATCGTAGTTTATCAACTGCCATTGGTTCCCTATTGTGACGCGCGTTCGTGCCGATAGTATCGGGTAAGATTAGTGGGATGATACATGGAATGGGTATTTACTACAAAACTACGTTTTTATATTGTGAGGTAACTTAATGCAAACAGACGTGGGCACTATTGAGACTGATCTATTGGGTGGTAAAGTGAAAAAATCACTTCGATCAAAGCGAAGTGGCAGGCAGGATGCCAGGACTACATCTTGGAAAAACCACTTTGCGACCCCAGAAAAACAAGCCATGGTCATGCATGGCATGCAGACAGCAGAGCGCTGGTCAGAGGCGCGTGCCGATCGCGTTGAAGAACTGCGGGCGCAGTTCGAAGCGGGTACTTATAAAGTCGATTCTACGGCAATTGCGGAAAGTATGCTGCAGAACCAGACTCACTTTCTAGACGAAGCTATGTAATAGCCTCCGGGAGCCTTGCTATGCTTGTATTGCGACGAAAAGTCGGTGAAAGTATTATTCTTGATGGTGTTATAAGCATTTCGGTGCTAGCTGTCGAAGGTGAGCGCGTGAAGATTGGCATTAACGCCCCACCGGATGTGATAATTGTACGTGAAGAACTACTGAAAGTGCTTGGTCCAGACTTACCAAATCATAGTGAGCCAGCGCCACAACGGTAATACTTTTTAACGGAGTAATATAAAAATTTTCAGCGGACACAACAGCTTGCAGGCTGTTGTGTCCGCTGAAAATTTTTATAAAGAAAAGTGACAGGTGGGGCTCATGTTACGTATTATCTTGTGACAATAGCTGCTATTTCTAAATTCTACTGCCTCTAGCCCGTTTGGGCTAGAGAATTTCTTAGGATTAGTAACAATCGTTACAATTATGTGTGGCAGGCTGTTTTATTGTGAGGTTGAGCAAATACAAC
>WNGP01011858.1_pt1 | contig 11256 bp, 5 predicted proteins | sample 5407671 | NCBI WGS metagenome assembly WNGP01 (sample SAMN13153381, study PRJNA577476) | soil metagenome | isolation source: 40 cm soil or saprolite under Garry oak tree replicate 2 | place: USA:California | collected 2016-06-15
CCTCGCGCAGCATCGCACCGGAAAGCCGCGCATCCTGCAGCTCGACGCCTTGCAGATAGGCCCCGCGAATGGCGAGCCGCGAGAGGTCCAGGCCGCGCAGGTGGCCGCGCAGGGCGGTGAGCAGGGTGATGACGTTGGCCGGACCATAGACCTGAGTGGCCGCGTCCTCCGTCCGGAACTGCGCGAGCAGGCGCAGCAGGTGCGCCTCGACCAGCGTGTCTGCTCCCAGTTCGGCGCGCAGTCGCTCGAGCAGGGGATGGACCAGCAGCCGCACCTGGATCTCTCGCACATAGTCTTTGGCCTGCGCCTGCGCGAGGGCCACCTGGCGCAGGTGCTGCGGCTCGCCTCGCGCGATCTCCTTACTGAACCGTTCGCCCAACTCATCGGTGAGGTACTCCATCACCACCGATTGCAGACTAAAGCTGGCCTGCTGCCCCCACTCCAACAGCGAGCGGCGCGCGAGCGCCTCCAGCGCCTCCAACACCTGCGCGCGCCACACCCTGGGATGCAGCACCTGCGAGAGCGTGTCGAGCGTCGTCCACTCGCGCAGCACGGCCAGCCAGGTCAGCAGCAGGTGCTCCAGCGGGGTGAGCCGTCCCACCTGCTGGCGCAGCACCGGCCGTATGCCGTTGAAGATCAGTTCTCCCTCCTCGAGGAAGCGGTCGAGGTCTCCACCGAAGAGGTCGGAGATGGCTTGCGCCACGATCTTGAGGGCCAGGGGATTGCCCGCGTAGCCGTCCACGAGCCGCTGCCAGGCCGCTGGTGTACCGCTGAGTCCCTTGTCGGCAAGCAAGACACGGGCGATCTGGTCGTCCAGCCCCCCCAGGCGCAGCGAGCGCACCGGGGAGCGCACCCCTTCCAAAGGCTCGATCTCCCGAGGCTTCTCGCGAGAAGTGAGCAGCACACAGCTCTGGTGGGCCGACTCGCCCAGGCGCTCGATCAGCCGCCCGTAGCCCTCGTAGCCCGGCAGGTAGCTGCCTTCAGGGTCACTGCTTTGGAGCAGTGTGTCGAAGTTGTCGAGGACCAGCAGGCAGCGGCTGGCCTGCAGGCGCGCCATGAGCTGCGTGATCCGCTGCTCCAGCGAGGTGGGGAAGTCCGCGGGCGGCGTCTGGGAGAAGAAGGTGAGGCAGTCGGCCACCAGCTCCTCGCACGAGGGGGCATCGCGCACCGAGCGCCAGAGCACGGCCTCGAAGTGCGGAGTCAGGCGGCTCCCCAGCAAGGAGGCCAGCATGCTCTTGCCGATGCCGCCCATCCCGAGCAGCGTCACCAGACGGCAGCGCTCCTGGAGGATCCACGCTGAGAGTTCGGCCACTTCCATCTCGCGGCCCGCGAAGTGGCTCACGTCGAGGGCTTCCACCAGGTTGATGCGTGGGGAGGCGGCAGGTTCCGCGGCCGCGTGGGCCCCGGGTGTCCCGGCCGGTGGAGAAAGCGGGACAGGCGAAAGAGGAGCGAGCAGGTCAGCCAGCCAGGCGTCATCGAGCAGCACCTTCTGGTGCGCCGCCTTCCACAGCGCGCGGATCTCCTCCTCCTCGCGCCCGGCGGGAAACGCGTGCTGCTGCATCCCAAGGGCGATGAGCTGTTTGAGGCGCTCGGCTTTGGGGTAGCTCAGGCCCCCCTCCCAATCCACGACGGCGTGGCGGGAGGCGCCGAGCCGCTCGGCCAGGCCCGCCTGCGAGAGGCCGATGGCGGTGCGCAGCGTCAGCACCAGCTGGCCGAAGGTATAGTCTTGCTCACGGTACGAGTAGCTCTTCACGAGCGATCTCCTGATCTCGCGTGACCCAGCGCAGCGACACACTTTGAAGGAATGTGAAGTGAGGTGTGCAGTCACACGTCACCTGCTGGACGCTGACTTCAAGAGGACCCATCCGCTACACTGATAACTGTCGGGTGTGCCCGCTGCGTGGGTGAACGCCTGCCTGGGAGCTGGGACACTGCCACATGGGCCCAGTCCCCCTGTTCTCTTCTCTGCCTCTAGCATACCACATGTGGAGCGAACGCGCGAAGCTGTTTCGCTTTCCGTGATCCCGGCGTCTCCCCACGGAGACGAAAGCTGTGATGGCTCATCCCTCTGCTTTTCTTCACACCCACATCAGGTTGGAATTCACCCGCTTTTATGGAGACCCGAAATAGTAGGGCGAACCCATCAATTGTGCAGAAGTAACCGAGCTGAGGTAGCTCAGCGCAGAGGGCTGCGGAAACTGAGGACGGATCAGTCAGAGATCAATAAGGGGCATACGTTGAGAAGCAGAGACGAGGTATTAGAACCTTTGTTCTACTATGTCTAGAACATTTGTACAAATAGTCGAGCGGAACCGACGGGTTTCGGCTACTCTGTCACCAATTTTATACCTCTTCCTTGCCCCTGCTGGCAAACTGTATCTGAAGGTACAAGACGTGCTCGCACACGGTGAAACCCATGACGCCAGCCCTCCTCCGATTGTTGGCAAACGGCGACCAGGGCCAAAACACCCGAAATATGGTGTTCCCACTGAACACTGGCCGATGATCATTCATCGTGTGGTGGAGAACAACGAACCACTTCGTACGGTTGCACAGGACTATGGTGTCTCTCATGAAACGATCCGTCGCATCATGCTTCATGTCCAGAAGCAGCGTGGACAGCAAGAAGCGTAACTGTTACTTTTCCTACGATAGAGGCATGATGACGTCTTAGCAGCAAGAGAGCTTGCGGATGCGCATAGTCCCCACCTGCACATCCACCTTTCCTTGCATCTTCCCTGTGCAGTGCCTGCAGATGCAGGGACACGACGGAGATGGTCCGTTGTGCGCTGCTGGTCTCATCGGCGTAGAATAAGCATAGCAGGGGAGGGCGGTACGACAACGGGTAGCACCTGGAAAGGGGACGGGAAAAGGCGGCAAGCAGGACGGATGCTGGGTTTGTGCAGGCTCTACACCTGCACTCCAGGCAGAAGCGGGGTGGTTTCCTAGCGTCCGGAACAACACGTGTGTCCGCATACCATTAGAAGTGAACCATCATCTTCGTGAACATCCGCACCACCAGCAGTGGGCTTTCCAGCAAGAGGTGACAACGTCGGGTATGGACGGGAAGCGTCGAAAAAAGGCGGGAACGATCTGTGAAGCACCTGGGAGTGGGCTGGGAAGCAGCCGGGTTCTGGTTCCCAAACTGGTGTGTTGGCTATCTAGGATATCCGTTCCAAAAAATGCGCCAATGATAGCTCTATCGCTCTATCGATTGCTTTTCCTCGCCAGCTGCACGCGAGGAAGCCGGCGACAAGATTTGCCTATGATTATTCATTTCCTAGTTTTGGAACGGATATCCCAGGCAGCCAGGATCGGTGTGTGAAGGAGAAAAGATCAATCAATTCCCCTATCCATTCCTTTACCTTATCAATTATGCCTCCTCATTGAGTGCTTCGCCCCGCTGCAATTTCAGCGCATTTTGCGTGGAGAAGAGCACATTTCGTCTCAAACGCTGTGCCACCATATACCTTGTAGCAGCTACCAGGGCTAGTCGACCGTCAGGAGCATCCGCACCCAGGACAGCGTGTTGATGCAGACCAGCATCTACCATCTGGAACGTATGGAAGGTCGCATCCTCACGCAATAATGCTTTCCCTAAGGTTGCTTTTAGCGAAGCCAGAGGATACTTTTGCTCTTGATAAGAATGTACTATCGCGGCAGCCTCCTCAACCTGCTGGAATTCTGCACAATACACCAACCGCTCCAGCAGAGCCATTTTATCATGCAGGTGCGCTGGAACGGCCGCTTTCCCTCGTTCTGCAGGCAAGGGAGCACGCGGAATATTGAGGAAATGGGTCAGGTAGACAAACATTGCGCCGTGTGTAACCGCCTTCATCAAAGCAATATCACCCTCCAATGAACGCCCAACGGCGCGACGGGTTAAAGCATCGATGGCATTGGCATAGCTGATCACGTGGAGTACGTCATCCCAGTCCTCTTCATTTTGCACATGGAAACGTGCCACCCGGTGGACACCAGCCCGTGCCAGCACGCCGCTCAAGGCATCTACAGATGCACCTTGTTCCAGGGCTCGCTGCAAGGCTTGCGTGATTTCTTCGGGTTTGCCCGCCAACAAACTATCGCGCAATGCCTCTGGTCGCCCATCGACTGCCCATCGTGAATCGCGAGGGTGCGCAAGGAGAGTTGGGAGTGCTGCAAAGAGCGCCTCCTGCGGTTCTATCGTCTCCTGCCAATCAGCAGATTCTTCGTGTCGGAAACCCATGGCCATGGGACGTACCACCGATGAAAGAGTTGTCTCCAACATTCCCTCTGCATTGGCCTCGCCGAAAGGCAATGCGCCATTGGCTGTCATGATCTCAAACAACTCAAAAGCTTTGTTGGTAAAGTCTATGACGTGGCCAGTACTTAAAAAGTAGTGGTCGGTGGCTCCGGCCACAAGCATTTCGATGAGATCCTCTGTCGAGTAACGAGCGACAATGGCGGTCCGCAGAATACGTTCAGCGCCGGCTGCTTCGCGATCCTCAATGAAGAGGCGAAACCACTGTTTAAGCTGGGTCTTATTGGTGAACTCTGCCGTGGGCAAGGGACGCAGCAGACGGCGCGGTGGGCCGCCAAATGAATCACGCGCACAGTTGAGGAGGGCATGGACATCGGCCAAGGCTTTTTCATCTTCCTGCAAATCTGGTACGAGTCGCCCCATACAGGTGAGGATGGTCAGCCCCATCGAGAAGCCACCCTGGCGGAAACGCAGCCCATGCATGGCGCCAGCGCTCAAGATATCGTGGTCAGGAACGCCATTTGAGCGCAGGCCCGCTACTGCTTTCGCAATGAGGAAGGTGTTGCGTTCTTCCATCCCCTGACGCAAATCGCCGAAAAATTTTTCGGCGCGACGGCGTGTGTACCCAGCGAGCGGTACGGGACTGACCCACACCTCGCCATCGCGGAGCACCAGGGGAAAAACGGCAACATCATCTCCGCCCTCGGTAAAGCAGCCGCCAGAGGCCAGGTCAAATCGCCAATGGTGCCAATGACAGCGTAAGACACCATCCTTGATCGTCCCCTGCGAAAGTGGATAACCCATATGAGGGCAGCGGCTATCGAGTGCGCGAATCTGGCCATCGGCACGAAGCAATAAAATATGCCGGTCTTCAAGTGTAACAACCTTAAAAGGACGCTGCTCTAGTTCGACAACGCTGGCAGCACGTATAAAAACCCTCCCATCCCACTCGAAGCGATTGCTACTGGCATCACCGGAGATAGTGTGCATGTGGCATAGACTCCTTTCTGCACTCAGTTCTGACTATTTGCAAGCATACCTGATAATTTGGAACATAACACTGTTCGAGAGGACAGAAAGAGGCCAGTAATTTTGATCCCTATCTATGCGCCTATTGACGTTACGTAATGTTAGTATTTATTATTGTAGCGCTCGGCTGCTCAGCGCTCTTTTTTCTCCTTGGAGGGACAAGCCTCGCAATACATGCGCATAGGGTTTGTTGCAAAGGAAGCTTGACAGAGCCAATACTACTTTAGGGGGTATTGTTGCTTTTGGTCCTGCCAGGCTTAGCAAGAATGCTCCATACTGCTGACAATGGTGTTCAACGCTCCACTCAGAACCTTGCACCTGCGAATTGGCCAGGTACGTCCAATCCGCGATCATAGGGCCTTAGGGCACTCCGGGGTAGTTACGTGCTTTAACAATTCGTTCTTCTCGCGTTGTTCCATATAGTTTTTCAAGGTATCCATACATGTTTCCTCTCACGGGCAGGCCTTATGTGATGGCCCTATCTTACCATAGCCGGCTAGACATGGCAGCAGTGCTTTTTTTCCTGCTGTTCATATCGTATGCTATTCCTTACGGAGAATAAGCAGTTAGGAGAGGAGGAAGAAAAGCGTATGACCAGACAAATTTCGAGAGGAACGTGTAGCTTTTGCCACAAAGAGGTGAGTAAGTCAGCGATGACCAGGCACCTGGAAAGCTGCGAGCAACGAGCAATCGCCGAGGCGAAACCAGGAAACCATCAGAAGCCGCAGAAAACCAGGACATTTCATCTCGTGATGGAAGGACGCCATTTGCCCATGTACTGGATGCACCTGCAAATCGCTGTTGACACTACTCTGGCAAGATTGGATCACTTTCTGAGGGATACGTGGCTGGAGTGCTGTGGGCATTTGAGTGTTTTTAGAATTTGGGGATTTAACTACTACGTGGATGCGGAGATGGATGCCTACTGGGATATGCGCCGGAAGAATATGCAAGTGAGGTTGGACGAAGTGCTCAGTCCAGGACAAACATGTTCCTACGAGTATGATTTTGGTTCGACGACAGAACTGACCCTAAAGGTGGTCTCAGAACGGGAGGTGGAGGCCCCAGGGAAGCCCATCCAGCTACTTGCCAGGAACAATCTACCACTCACCCCATGCGATGTGTGTGGGAAACCTGCTACCAGCATGTGTACTCGTTGTATCTATGACGTCGTGGGATACCTGTGCGATGCATGTGCGCAAGATCACAAATGCGGGGAAGAGATGCTCTTGCCGATAGTGAATTCGCCGCGAGCCGGTGTTTGCGGCTACACAGGGCAGGACCCTGCTTATACCTACTAATCCATCCATTCTAACACCTGAAGATGCCTCGCGAATCATCGCGCCATTTATATAATTTCATTGAGATAACGAGAGAAGGATTCAACAAGATAGCGTGCGTGACAGGCAGACGAGATCAACCTCTTTTTCTGATTTGTCTATCCCTTTTTCCCTGTTGCTCGGTGTGTATCCGGTCGTGCACGGACTAATCTAGCCGTTGCCTCGCCCATGTGCTGGCCTTGCTGGCGGCTCCAAAGCTATCTTCCAAGCAACGAACGTAAGCCTCTCTGGTTTTGACACGAAAAAACCCTTCAGGTTGTCCACAACCTCCCTTTTACCACGAGCGTATTACCCTGGTGCCGTCTTCAACCAGGCGGTTGTTGGATTCAGTGTGAGCAGGTAGCGAGTACCGCTGTGAGGGCCTCGTCGATGATGGTGATAGCGGTATCGATCTCGCTCTCGGTGATCGTGAGCGGCGGCGCCATACGGAAGCNNNNAGCGGCGGCGCCATACGGAAGCAGTTGAGCATACCACCTGTCGAACGCACGATATTCATGGATAGGCCGCGTTGCAGGCATAGGTCACTGACCGCTGCTCCCAGCGCATCGGCGGGTTCTTTCATGGTGCGATCCATTACCAGTTCGACCCCGACAAGCAGTCCCTTTCCTCGAACGTCACCGATCTGCTCATGGTGCTGCTGGAGTTCACGCAGCCGGGCCATAAGATACTCCCCGCGCAGCCGCGCCTGCTCAACCAGCCCCTCTTCCTCGATGACATTGATGACCGCGAGCCCCACTGCAGCAGGAAGTGGGTCAGAGACATGGGAGGTAACATGCATGAACCCTTTGCTGTAACAATCCTCCTCGATCGCTGAGGAAGTCAGTGTGGCTGCGATGGGGATGCCTCCACCCAACGTCTTGGAGACCGACAAAATGTCCGGTGCGATCCCGTACAGTTCGAAGCCAAACATCGTGCCAAGCCGACCAAAGCCCGTCTGGGCTTCGTCAAAAATGAGAAGCATCCCTCGCTCGGCACAAAGCGTGCGAAGCCGCTGGAAGTAGTCAGGCGGCGGGACAATAATGCCCCCTGCAGACAGAACTGGCTCGACGATCATGGCACAAAGTGAGCCTACCGACTGCTGATCTAGCATATCGAAGCCAGCTTCCAGACAAGAGCAATCACAAGCACCATTGCAGTGGCGTATCGGGCACCGATAGGCATACGGAGCGGGCAGAGCAAAGGTTCCAGGCATAAGTGGGCCGTATCCGGCATGCCCTCCTGCGAGATTGAGCGAGGCTACGCCTGCCTGTAAGCCATGCCAGCTACGCGTCAATCCCACAATTTCGAAGCGGCCCGTGTACATTTTAGCAAGGCGTAGTGCCACCTCGTTTGCTTCACCACCTGTATTGACGAGCAACACTTTATCGAGCGATGCCGGTACTAGCTTTGTGAGCTGTTCTGCCAGCGCAAGGACTGGCTCTGAAAGCATCCAGGAATTGAGATGGATGACCTCGTCGAGCGATTGTTGGATTGCCGCAACGATCCGGGGGTGATTATGGCCGATAGTCGAGCAAATTTGACCCGAGGTAAAGTCAAGAATGCGACGTCCATCATTTGTCTCAATCCAGGCTCCAGACGCTCGCGCAACCGTGAAAGGAGCAAAATGATGGGCATAACGGATCAGGAATCGTTCGCGTTCGTCGTACATGCTCGTTCCCTTTCGTCAAGAACAAAACTAGAGAGCAAGAGATGCTATCCTCCTTTTTGTTATCGAGTAGTAACTCACCATGGCATTCCGAGAGCAGGAGGATACCTCATTTCTCTCAATTACTGACCATTTTCCTTACGCGTCGCCGTATGTGTCATAGACGGCGCGCCCTTTCACCGGGTGAGATCGCTGTGCCCGCTTCTATGCGAGCTGAGCAGTGTATGCAATGCCTTGTGCGGGATCGAAGTACAACCGTGGTTTGCCAGCCGGGTTGGTTCCAAAGAGAACCAGTTCATAGGCTGCTTCACCTGCACAGCCTTGCTGGGCGTGAATATCTTGAGGCGGCGCTGGCACAATAGCAACGTCTCCAGGTTCAAGCACGCGCTCCTCGATGAGTTCCACCTGCGCATCCCCTGCTCCATTCCCTGCGTCGCTACGCCGCCATTTTTGGTAGAGGTCTCGTCCCCGGTACACGCCAACGATCGCCCAACTATGATGATTGTGGATGGGGGTCATGCTTTCAGGTCCAAAGCGAGCGTGCATGAGGGTCAGTCCACTCTCATCCTGGTAGAGTGGTCCCGGTTGCTGACCGCTGTGGATGTTGCCGACCGGTTCTTCTTGCCAGTCGCGTATGCTTGGATCTGCCACCAGCTTGCGCATGCGTTCTGCGACCATTTCGAGGACAGCTCCCTGCTTGGGGTCTGCTGCAAGAATCCGCTTGACGTCGCGGATAAATACTGCAATGGTGTCGTTCTGGTTCAATCTCTTCCTCTCTTTCAATGAAGTCCCTGTATCTGAAAACTCCAAGGCGTACACTGATATTCTACAGCCTGGAGAGCCTTGGTGGCGAGAGGAAGCCTCTTGCTCGAAAATGTCGGCGGTAGACTTGATAGCCCTGTCTTACCATAGATGCCCTGGCCTTGCGGAGTGCTTTTCTTCTGACCGCGCGTATCGCATGCTATGATCGTCGTTTTGTACGATCACAGAGAAAAAGCAGTCAGGAGAGGAGAATGCGTTTGGCGAGACAGACATCAAAGGGAACGTATAGCCCTTGTCAGGGTGAATTCAGCAAGTCGGCTATGACCAGGCACCTGGAGACCTGCCAGCAAAGAGCCATCGCAGAAGCGAAAGCAACGAGTTGACAGAAAGCGCAGCAAACCAGGAAACTCCATCTTCTGGTGGAGGGACGCGACTTACCCACGTACTGGATGCACCTGGAAGTCACGACGAGTACCACACTGGCAACGGTGGATCAGTTTCTGAGGAATACCTGACTGGAATGCTGCGGGCATCTGAGCGCCTTTGAAATTGGAGGTGTTCGTTACGCCGTAGACGCGGGGATGGTTGATGGTTGGGATATGGGTGAGAAAAGCGATCTAGCTCTCTCGCTGGTTTGGGCTATGCGTCTCAAAATAAGAATAGAATAGATCTGAAAGAATCTTTCCGGCCATGGTTTGTCTAGAGAAATGTTAATATTGTCCTTAGACGCGCCGATTTTTCGAACGGATATCCTAAGTAGCCAGCACAGGTCGCCTCGCAGCTTTTACCCCTCCAAAGACAATGGCATCTTCAATCGAAATACCACGTGCTCTCCGTCAAGTTGCCGATTTTTCGAACGGATATCCTAAGTAGCCAGTGCAGCAACTTTCGAAGGCAGTAGCGAGCACAGGAATAGATCGCTCGAATGGATGATTGTTAGCAGCTTGCTGGTTGTTACGCTGGTCCTGTTTGCCCTGGCTGGCTACCAGTGGCGCAGGGCTCGACTCACCAGCAAGCTGTCAGGAGTCTCTATTCGCACCAGTTGCCGGTAATTGGGGGAATGATTGCTGGCAAGCTCGCTTCGTGGACTTGCGTATTGAATGTGGCTACATCCGTGTCGATGATCTCGTGGAGCTGGCGAGTGAGTGTAGCGACGCGGGCCGAAAGCTCGTCGAAGAGGAGCCCTGCCTGACGGGTCGGGGGCGCGTCGGCGCTGGCCACTGTGCCGGCGAGGGCGGCGAGTTTGGCCGAGAGTCGCATGGGTTCAGACAGGGTATCCATCTGGTCTTTCACCTTGGGCTGAATGAGTCCTTCCTCGATAGCTGTAAGTTTGTCTTTGAGCGATTTTCCGCGGGTAACCAGCGACTCGTGGATATCCAGTCCCCTGGTACGCTGCTCCCATTCGTCGGCCTGACGGCGAATACTGCGCACTGCGTTGATCGCCTCGTGTACTTCGGAGACCTTCGCGCGGATGGCCTGGAGTAGGTCGAACTGCTGTTGCAAATCTTCCTGAGAGGTGGTGACGCGCGGGTCTTTGAGGACCGCAAATGATTGGGTGTAGATCTGATCATCCAATTTAAGCTGGACCTGGTGCTTACCAGGTGGCACTAACGGACCCTTCATGATCTCCTCTGATTCCCTGTCGCCTTCGATCCCGGTGGGAGATGAATAACGCAGGTCCCAGATGAAACGGTTGGCTCCTGCCGCTTTAGGAACACGCGGCTCCTTCTTTTTTTTCTCCTTGTCTTTGTCGAGTCCTGGGCGTGGCTGTTCCTTTTTTTCCTCGCTGGAGAAGGTTCTGATGACCTGGCCAGAGGCGGTGAGGAAGGTCAGGGTGACCTCGCTCTGCGGCCGTTCCTTCAGATAGTAATGGATGACTGCACCGTCGGGGAGATTTTGTCCGGCGTCGAGGTACTTCTTCACCTTTTCACCCGTGGCTATCTCCTGCTGACGATAGGCCACCTGGAATGGACCAAGGAAGGCGAAATTCTTGCCAGGAGTCGGTGGCATGCTGTAGCTGAACGCGGTCAGGAAACGGGTAGTAGGGCGCGGCTGAAAGAGATGAACGCTGGCCCCGCATACCTCATCGCTCACCTGGCGTAGGGGCGAAATGTCATCGAGGATCCAGAACGAGCGGCCATGAGTAGCGACCACCAGATCGTCGTCTTTGATCACGAAATCGTGGATGGGCACAGCGGGCATATTCAGGCGCAGGCTTTGCCAGTGTGCTCCGTCGTCGA
>WNGP01004812.1_pt1 | contig 11255 bp, 10 predicted proteins | sample 5407671 | NCBI WGS metagenome assembly WNGP01 (sample SAMN13153381, study PRJNA577476) | soil metagenome | isolation source: 40 cm soil or saprolite under Garry oak tree replicate 2 | place: USA:California | collected 2016-06-15
GAGGATGTGCCGCACGACCAGCGCATCGATGCGCGCCACGTCGAGCGCCCGCACCGCGGGCGTCCGGCCCAGTTCCCGCACCCGGTCGAGCGGCGCGTTGGGCTTGAGCGTGAGCGACACGTCGTACACCTCGGGGAACGCGACGATGCAGGCCGTGCGGTCCCGACCGAGCTCCGCCAGGCGCTCGATGCGGTCCATGCACGGCGCCACCCGTCCGACGTTGAACCACGTGCGCCACTCCTCGACCAACTTGGTCGCGGACGGCGCGGCACCGAAGATGATCCGGTGAGTGGGGAGAATCGCCAGTCCCGGATCACCGGCCGAGACGACGAAGGAGAGCACTCGGTCCGCCCGCGGGTCGTCCCCCGCGTAGGCCACGGCGGTCTCGTAACGATGGTGTCCGTCCGCGATGTACAGCGGCGCCCGGCCCGCAAGGGCCGCAAGCTCGGCTGCCTTCTCTCCTTGAACCGTCCACATCCGGATCCTCACGCCGTCGAGCTCAGCTCGGGCTGCGGGCACACGCACCGCGGTCCGGGTGAGCGCCTGCGCGAGCGCCCGGTCGGGATCGGGCGCGACCAGGAGAATAGACTCGAGGCTCGTCCGCGTCGCCCGCAGCAGCGCGAGCCGGTCGGCCTTCGGGGCGGAGTGCGTCTTCTCGTGCGGCCGCACGCGCCGCGTCACGAAGGGCTCCGCGCGGACGGCCGCGATCATGCCGACCCGAGTGCGGACCTCGCCCGCCGGGAGCGTGTAGTCCTGCGCCACGACGTACACCGACTCGGCGGCGTCGGTCTTCAGCACTCCTTCCCCACGCCACGCGGCAAGGAGGGCGGCGGCTCGGGCGTAGCGGTCTTCGGTCGGCGGCGCTTCCGGGAGGATGAGGTGGACGATATTGTGGAGGTCCCGCGCGGCGTAGCGCGCCCGCTCCTGCGGTGAGATCACGTCGTAGGGAGGGGCGATGAGTGCGCTCAGGCGGTCCTTCGCCGCGTAGCGCTCACCGCGGAACGGCGCCACGAGCGGAGGGGTGGGCGGATCGGCGTTCACGTACCCGGAGAACCTCGGTGTCCCTACGCGAAGCTCAACAAACGGTCGATCGCTGGATCGGCCAATATAAGGAAGGATACTTCTCGCCGCTGACCAACCTCGCCCGGCTGACGGAAGAGGTGGGCGAGCTCGCCCGCGAGATCAACCATCGCTTCGGCGAGAAGACGAAGAAACTGGAAGAGGCCGAAGGGTCGCTCGCGATGGAGCTCGCCGACATCCTGTTCGTGGTGATCTGCCTCGCGAACTCCCAGGGGATCGACCTCGACCAGGCATTCGACTCCATGATACGGAAGGTCACCGCCCGCGACGCCGCCCGCTGGACCAGGAAGGAACGCTGACCTCCTCATAGATCCGTTGGTAGGAAACCAGCCGGTCGGGATCGACCTTCCCCTGCTCCGCCGCCTGCCGGACGGCGCACTGGGGTTCGCTCAGATGGCGGCAGTTGTCGAAGCGGCACTGGTCGAGGAAACGCCGAAACTCCGGGAAGCAAGCGCCGAGCGCGTCGGGGTCCACACCCCACGTTCCCGCGGCCTGCAACCCCGGCGTGTCGACCACGTACCCGCCGCCGACGAACGGCACGAGCTGGGCGGCGCGCGTGGTATGCTTGCCGGTCCCCCACCTCTCGGTCACCTCACCGATACGCAGGTCGAGGCCCGGGTGGAGGGCGTTCACCAGGCTCGACTTGCCGACGCCCGACGGGCCGGTCAGCACGGTGGCCCGGCCCCGCAGCAGGTCGCGGAGCGCGGCCAGCCCGTCGTGCACCTTCACCGACGTGGCGAGTGACTGGTAGCCTGCCGCGCTGTAGCGGCGCTGGAACGCTTCCAGCGCCGCTCGGTCGAGGTCGATTTTGTTGAGGACGATCACCGCGGGCAGCCCGTTCGCCTCGGCGATGACCAGGAAGCGGTCAATCATCCGGAAGTTCGGCACCGGGTCCCGCGCCGCCGCGACGACGACGACCTGATCCACGTTCGCGGCGATGGGCTGTGGCCGCGGGCGCCCCTCCCCGGCCGCGCGCCGCGCGAGCACACTGCGCCGGGGGCGCACGCCGCAGATCGTGGCCGCCCCGTCCGCCTGCAGCTCCAGCTCGACCACATCCCCCGCGACGACGCGCTCGTCGCCCCGATGCTTGAGCTTCCCGCGCAGCGCCGCGATCCTCTCACCGCCTTCCGTGTGCACCCGGTAGGTCGAGCCCGTGCGTGCGAGGACGACGCCCGTGGTCACGGCCATTGCGCGTCCCCCGACCCGCGGCGCTTCACGTCGATGCAACGGTCGAGGTGCTGTTTGATCTCGTGGAGCGGGAGCGCGAGCACCGGCGCCAATGCCTCGGTCGGCGTCCCTCCCCACGACAGGTAGTCGGTCTCGAGGTGACCCACGGTGCGGTCGCCGGTCTCGGACCAGCGCACGAACAGCAGGGCGGCTCCGTACAGCCCTCTCGCGTCCGGCGTATCGTCGACGAAGGTGGCCACGGAGTAGGCGTGCCCGTCCTTGCCGCCGAACCCCGGCGCCCGCTCGTGCACCAGCTGATAGCCGCCCAGGGTATCGTCCGTCAGCTCCGCCGTAGAGACTCCTTCACCATGCTGCCGAGCAGGAACGCGATGTTCGCCGGCCGCTCGGCGAGGCGACGCAACAGGTAGGGATACCAGTGGTCCCCGAACGGGACATAGACTCGCGCGTTGTAGCCTTCGCGCCGCAGCCGGTGCTGCAGGTCGCGCCGCACGCCGTACAACAACTGGAATTCGAAGCGGCCCGGGGGAATCCCCTTCTGTCGCGTGAACTCCTTCGCGTGGGTGATGATCTTCACATCGTGCGTCGCGATGCCGGGGTAGTTCCCCCCCTCGAGCAACCGGTCCATGCAGCGGACATAGCTCCGATCGACGTCGCGCTTGGCCGGGAAGGCGACGTCCGCGGGCTCTTTGTACGCCCCCTTGCAGAGCCGCACGCGCGCGCCGAGGGCGATCATGTCCTCCACGTCCCGCTCGGTGCGGCGCAGGTAGGACTGCAGGACCACGCCCACGGCGTCGCCGAATTCCGGATGGAACGCCTGCGTGAACAGCCGGAGCGTCCGGTCGACGTACGTCGACTGTTCCATGTCGATCCGCACGAACGACTCGAAGCTCCTGGCCTTGGCGATGATCGCCCGCACGTTCGCCAGGCATAGCGCCTCCTCGATGTCGAGCCCCATCTGCGTGAGCTTTAGCGAGACGTTCGCGTCCGCGCCGACGGCACGGATCCGCTCCAGCGTCTCGAGATACGTGTCCCGTGCCGCGCGGGCCTCGGCGCGGCTCTGCACCGCCTCGCCGAGCAAGTCGAGACTCGCCGAGACCCCGGCGGCGTTCAGCCGCTGGGAGGCGCCGACCGCGTCCGCGACCGTTTCACCTGCGACGAAGCGGGACGCGAACCGCCGCGCGAGCCCGTTCGAGCGGACGAACCCGAATATGCGCGGTTGCTCGCTAAGCCAAAGGAGGCCGGCGCGGATCATCAGGTGCCAGGTGCTAGGCGTCGGGGGGCGTCAGGAATAGAACTTGCTGCCGCGGCTCGCCTGCGCCTGCAGGACCTCGCAGGGGGCGAAGCGGGTGCCGAAACGTTCGGCGAGCCGCTCCAGCTCGCCGACCACCCGCGGTGCGCCGAGGTCGTCCGCGTGGCGCAGCGGCCCGCCCCGAAACGGCGGGAACCCGAAGCCGAAGATGGCGGCGACGTCGCCGTCACGAGGACTCCGCACAATCCCGTCCCCGAGAGCGCGCGCCGCTTCGTTGAGCATGACCAGAACGAGGCGCTGAATGATCTCCGCGGGACGCACGCCCCCGTCCGGCTCCGTGCCGATCAACTGGTACACGGCGCTGTCGACCGCGCCCTTCTTGCCACGCGCGTACCTGTAGAAGCCCTTCCCTGCCTTGCGGCCGAGCCGGCCGTCCTTCACCATCCCGGCGAACGCGGGCGCGGGCGCGAACCGCTCGCCGAAAGCGTCGTGCATCACGCCCGCGACCTTCTCGGCGACGTCCAGGCCGACCTCGTCGAGCAGCGTGATCGGCCCGACGGGAAAGCCCCACTCCACCATCAAACGGTCCAGCTCGTCGATCGCGACGCCCGCTTGCAGCAGTTGCCCCGCCTCGTTCATGTAGGGCGTGAGAATCCGGTTGATCCAGAAGCCGGGGTTGTCCTTCACCACGACCGGCGTCTTCCCCATGCGCCGGCCGAACGCGACGGCCGTGCTGATCACCTGCGGCGCCGTCCGCGCGCCCGGGATCACCTCGAGGAGCGGCATGCGCGGGACGGGGGAGAAGAAGTGCATCCCGATGACCTGCTCGGGGCGGGCCGACGCCTCCGCGATCTTGGCAATGGGAATCGTGGACGTGTTCGAGGCGAACACGGCTCCCTCGGGCGTCACACTCTCGACCTCGCGCAGCACCTGCTGTTTCACCCCGAGGTCCTCGAACACGGCTTCGATGACGAGATCCGCGCGACCGAAGCCGGCGTACCTGTCGCCGCCCGACAGGAGCGCGACCAGCCGCGCGTGCTCGTACTTCGTCATGCGGCGGCGTTTGAGCCGCTCATCGATGACATCCCGCGCCGCAGCGAGGCCTTTCGCGACGCGTGCCAGGTCGGCGTCCTTCAGGCGCACGTCCACCCCGGCGTGCAGCACGGCGGTGCCCGCGATCCCGGATCCCATGAAGCCGGCGCCCACGATGGCGAGGCGCCTCACCTCGCAGGGCGGCGGGGCGTTGGGGACGCCCAGGTCCTTCTTGAGCTGGGTCGTCGCGAAGAAGATCTGGACGAGCTTGCGGGAGACGTCGGTGACGGCGAGCTGGCCGAAGAGCTGCGATTCGCGCTTCAGGCCCTCGCCCAGCCCCCGTTTCATCCCGTGCTCCACGGCCTCGAGGGCGGCGAGGGGCGCGGGGTAATTGCCCCCCGTCTGCTTGAGCACCTGCTTCCGGGCCGTCCGGAAAACGATGTTCCTGCCGAGCGGGTTGCCGTCAAGGAGCCAACCGGCGACGCCGCCCAGGCGCTTGCGCCGCGGGCGCCAGCCGCCCGCCATCCGCTTCACCGCCGCGAGGGTGACGTCCCGCAGGATGGCCGGATGAACGAGCTCGTCCACGATGCCGAGCCGGAAGGCCCTCTGAGCAGGCTCCGTCTTGCCCGCGAGGATCAGGTCGAGCGCCGCCCGGACGCCGATCAGCCGGGGCAGCCGCTGGCAGCCACCGGCGCCCGGGAGGATTCCGAGCTGCACTTCGGGCAGCCCGAGCTGCGTCTTCGGGTGATCGGTCGCGACCCGATAGTGGCAAGCGAGGGCGAACTCGAGACCGCCGCCGAGACAGGCCCCGTGGATCCCCGCGGCGATCGGCTTTGGAAAGCGGGCCACGCGGTCGAGCATCTCCTGCCCTTCGGCGGAGAGACGCTCGGCTTCGGCCGCGGTCGTGAGCGCGACGAATTCTTCGATGTCCGCACCGGCGATGAACGTGTCGGGCTTCCCGGAAAAGAACGCGACCGCCTGGACCGCGCGGTCGCGCTCGAGCGCTTCCAGCGTGGCGAGGAAATCGTCCTTAACCGAGCGGGAGATCTTGTTGACGGGCTCGCCCTTCAAGTCGATGGTGACGAGGGCGACGCCGTCGGCGACCTCCCAGGCGAGCGCTGACCCAGGCATCAGCGCCGCTCCAGGACCATGGCGAAGCCCATGCCCCCCTGCGCGCAGATCGAGAGCAGGCCGAACTGCACCTCCCGGCGCGCCATCTCGTTCGCAAGCGTCGTGACGATCCGGCCGCCCGTGGCGCCGAACGGGTGCCCGATCGCGATCGAGCCGCCCATCACGTTGATGATCTCCTCGTTCAAGTCCCAACCCTTCTCCTCGAAGCCCCGCAGGTTCGAGAGCACCTGCGCGGCGAAGGCTTCGTGGACCTCGACCAGGCCGAGGTCCTTCCACTGGATCCCGGCCCGCTCGAGGGCCTTGGGGACCGCGAAGATGGGCGCCTGGAGCAGCTGCCATCCCGGATCGACCGCCGCGACCGCGTACGACCGGATATAGGCGAGGGGGGTGTGGCCCAGCGCCCGCGCCGCCTCGTCGCTCATCAGCAGCACGGCCGAGGCACCGTCGGTGAGGGGCGACGAGTTCGCGGCCGTGACCGTCCCGTACCGGCGGTCGAAGACGGGCTTGAGCTTCGCCATCTGCTCGAGCGACGTGTCCCGCCGGACGCCGTTGTCCTGCGTGATCACCGGCTCGTCGGGCTGGACGGGGAACCAGGGAACGATCTCCGCGGCGAGCCGCCCGTCGTCGGTGGCCTGGGCGGAGAGCTGGTGGCTGCGGAGGGCCCACCGGTCCTGCGCTTCGCGCGCGATGTGGTTTTCCTTGGCCATCTTCTCGGCCGACTGCCCCATGGTCTCCCCGGTGGACGGCTCGGCGATCGCGGGCGACACCGGGACGAGGTCGCGGGCGCGGATGTGGCTGAACGCCCTGAGGCGCGCCCCCAACGTCTTCGCTTTGTTCGCCTCAACCAGGATGTCCGCGAGGCGGCGCGAGGCGAGAATAGGGATGTCGGAGAGCGACTCGACGCCCCCGGCAATCACCACGTCGGCGTTGCCGAGGGCGATCTGGTCGTGGGCGGCCGAGACGGCCTGGGCGGCCGAGGCGCAAGCGCGGTTGAGGGAGTAGGCGGGGATCTCCTTCGGGAACTGTGGCAGCAGGCTCACCTCGCGGGCGACGTTCGGCACGAGCGCGGACGGGACGACCTGCCCGAAGATGACCTCGTCCACGTCCCCGCCGTCCAGCTGCGTCCGCTCGAACAGCTCGCGCGCGACGGCGCGCCCCAGATCCACGGCGCGCGCCTCCTTGAGCGCGGTTCCCGATTTGCAGAACGGCGTCCGATAGCCGGCGACGATGGCGACCCGCCTTCCGTTGGCAGTCGACATTACATTCTCCTCCAGGATCGACGAAACCTACCACAGGGCCCGCAGAGCGGCCAAGACACCCGATGCCCACGGACACCGAATTCTCCCACCGGACCCGCGCCGCGGCGCTCCGGTCCATGAGCGAGCAGCCTGTGGACGTCCTGATCATCGGGGGCGGTATCACCGGCGCCGGGATTGCGCGCGAGGCGGCGCTGCGCGGATACCGCACCGCCCTCGTGGACAAGGGGGACTTCGGCGGCGGCACGTCGTCCCGTTCGTCGCGGCTCGTGCACGGCGGCATCCGCTATCTCGAGCAGTTCCACCTCCGGCTCGTTTTTGAGGCGTCGCGCGAGCGCCGCGTGCTGCTCGACATCGCGCCTCACCTCGTGCGCCCGCTCGCCTTCCTCTTTCCCGTGTACCGCGGGGCCCGCGTGCCGCCCTGGGAGCTTCGCGCCGGGATGTGGCTCTACGATCTGCTCGCCGCCTTCCGCAACGTGCGGACGCACCGCTGGCTCCATCGCAAGGCCGTGCTGCGGCTGGAGCCGGGCCTGCGGGAGAAGGAGCTCCGGGGCGCCGCGTTGTACTACGACGCGCAAACCGACGACGCCCGATTGGTGATCGCCACGATGCGAAGCGCCGCCCGGGCGGGCGCGCTGGTGGCGAGCTATGCCGAAGCGACGAACCTCATCAAGCCCGATGGCCGCATTTGCGGGGCGACGGTCCGCGACCAGCTGACCCGCCAGCCCCACACGGTGCGCGCCCTGGTCGTCGTGAACGCGGCGGGACCCTGGGTGGACGAGGTGCGGCGGCTCGATGACGCGCGCGCCGAGCCGCTGCTGCGCCGCACGAAGGGGACGCACGTCGTCGTTCCCCGGCACCGGCTCGGGAACAGCTACGCGGTGACGCTCACCTCGCCGATCGACGGGCGCGTGATGTTCGTGCTACCGTGGGGGGATCAGAGCTACATCGGCACCACCGACACCGATCAGGGCGGCGCGCCGGACGACGTGCGCGCCACGGGGGACGACGTCGTCTATCTGCTCCGCTCGGCCAACGCCTTCTTCCCGCAGGCGCGCCTCGCGCCGGGAGACGTGGTGTCGACCTGGGCGGGGCTGCGGCCGCTCCTAGCGCCGGCGCACAGCGGCGCCGCATCCGAGGTGTCCCGCGAGCACCGGGTCGTGGATAGCCCGAGCGGGCTGATCACGATCGCCGGCGGGAAGCTCACCACGTTTCGCGTCATGGCGCAGGACGTCGTGGATCGAGCGGCCGACCGGCTGCACGAGCTGGACGGCCGCCCGCGGGCGCCGCGCCCCCGAACCGACCGGCTGGCGCTCCCGGGCGGTGAAGCGGCCGATCTCGAGGTCCTCGTGGAAGCAGCCCGCGCGCGCGGAGCGTCGGAGACCACCGCGCGCCATCTCGTGGCGAGTTACGGCAGCGAGTCGGCGGGCGTGTTGAACCTGGCGGACCGGGACCGCGCGCTCGGGCAGCCGATCGTCCTCGGGCGGCCTGAGATCTGGGCCGAAGCGACCTACGCCGTGGAGCGGGAGATGGCCCTGCGCCTGACCGACGTGTTGATGCGGCGACTGCACCTGTTCCACGAGGACCGCCACCAAGCCAGTGGAGCGGCGCCGCGCGTGGCCGAACGGATGGCGCAGCTACTCGGGTGGGACGGGGCACGCGCGGCCGAGGAGCTGGAGGCCTACGGGCAGGAGGTGGAGCGCTCGCGCGCATTCCTCCAGGAGGTAGCGAGAGCCGGCAGACCTTGATACTATGGGTTCCGCCCCCGACAGGGATGCTCGTGTCACGTCAGTGCGGTCACCTTCCCACCATGCTCATTGCCGCGGCCGGGCTCGCTTGCGCCCGACCGGACGCGCCAGCGGCGACGCGGGAATCCCACACCCCCTCCGGGCCTCCGAGCCTCGGCGGCCCCTCTGACTCCCTCATCCCGGAAGGCCCGCTCGGCGTTGCGATCCGCCGCGGTCGCGCGCTGCTCGCGGCCACACGGGAGAGCCTCCCCGACCACGTGGGCAACGGCCTCCGCTGCGTGAGCTGCCATCTCGACGCGGGCCGGCGTGAGACCGGCTCATGGGTGGGGGTGTACGCGCGCTACCCGCAGTACCGCGCGCGCAGCGCTACGGTCGAAACGATCCAAGACCGCGTGAACGATTGCTTCCGGCGCAGCATGAACGGCGCGCCCCTCGCGACCGATAGCCCCGACATGCGCGACATCGTCGCGTATCTGTGGTTCCTGTCGCGCGACGTCCCGATCGCGGCCCCACAGGGAGCGAACCGCCTCCAGAAGTGGGCGGCCCTGAAATCGGACACCGTAGCCGGCGCGGCGGTATTTGCGACCGCGTGCGCGAAGTGTCACGGCCCAGACGGCCAGGGCACCCAGATCGCGCCGCCGGTCTGGGGGCCGAAGTCCTTCAACGTCGGCGCCGGGATGGCGCGCGTCCGCACGGCGGCGGCGTTCATCAGGGACAACATGCCGTTCGACCAGCCGGGGACGCTCAGCGACCAGCAGGCGTTCGATGTGGCGGCATACATGGATTCGCGCCAGCGGCCCGACTTCCCGGACAAGATCAACGATTGGCCGAACGGGGATGCGCCGCCCGACGTCGCGTACCCGACGCGCGCGGTCCAACGCAACGGGACGCGCGTCCCCGGCGGGCGCTCGCCATAGTGGTCGCACGTTCACTGCTTCACCATCACAGAGGAGGTCTTTATGCTGGATCTGAACTCCCTGACGACTCCCCGCCGCGGATTCCTGGGACGGCTTGCGGCGGGCGCCGCCGCGCTCGGCCTGGGCGGGCTCGTTGCCCCGGCCGAGGCCGCCGCCGAGCGGAGAGTCGCACCCCACACGCCGGCGAATCCCGAGTTCGAGGCGTGGCTCAACAAGATCACCGGCAGGCACAAGATGCTGTACGACGTGCCGGAGCCGAACGACGGCGTCGCGTTCGCGTGGGCGCGGGTGTTCCTCAATACCACGAACGAGACTTATGACACCACGGACGCCGACAACAAGGTCGTGATCGTGCTCCGCCACTCGGGCATTCCGTTTGCGATGGAAAGCGGGATGTGGGCGAAGTACAAGTTCGGTGAGGCGTTTAAGATCACCGATCCCGCCACAAAGGCACCGGCCGTTCGGCATCCGCTCATGCGTCTCAAGCCCGGGGACGTGCCGATCCCCGGCATGGGCACGGACGAACTGCTCGCGAAGGGAGTTCTCATCGGCGTGTGCAACGTCGCCCTCACCTTCAACAGCATGCGGCTGGCGAAAGACATGGGGATGCAGGCCGACGCCATCAAGAAGGAATGGGTCGCCAATCTGATCCCGGGCGTGCTGGTGGTGCCTTCCGGCGTGATCGCGATCAACCGCGCCCAGGAGAAGGGCTGCGCGTACTGCTTTGCGGGGTGAGCACCGTGGGACCATGGGACCGTAGGGGCGCAGCATGCTGCGCCCCTACGGATCCTGCACCGTCACGAATGTAGCGAGCGCCGCAGCGCGGCCCGAGCCAGAAGCCGGGTGGAATCAAGTGTCGGGAGCGGTGCGCGACCCGGCTCGACGATGAGGGGGATTTCGGTACACCCTAGCACCACGGCGTCGCAGCCCCGATCGGCGAGCTTGCCGATGAGGTCATGAACGTACGCACGCGAAGCGTCGTGAAACTGGCCGCACACGAGCTCTTCGAAAATTATCGCGTCGACCCGTTCGCGGTCGGGGCGATCCGGAATCAGGCAGGCGATGCCGTACCTGTCCAGCGCTTGCGCGTAGACCGGCCCTTCCATGAGATACCGCGTGCCCAGCACCCCGAGCCGGCGGAACCCGCCGTGCTGCGCCGCTTCGGCGACGACGCGCGCGATGTGCAGCCAGGGGATCGGGGATTCGGCGGCGACGAGATCGAACGCCTGGTGCACGGTGTTGTCCGGGCAGATCGCGAAGCACGCGCCGGCGGCGGCCACGCGGCGGGCCGACGAGAGCAGCAGGTTCGCGACGCCGGGCCAGTCTCCTCGCCGGATGGACGCCATATACTCGGAGAGCGGGTGGGTGTGCATCGTGATCTCGGGGTGGGCGTGGTCGCCCATCTCGCGCGGCGCTTCGATGCAGATCGTGCGGTAGCAGAGCGCCGCCCCTTCGGCGCTGACCGCCACGATCCCGACGTGCCTGGCCACGCGATTGGCCGTCGCATCCCGGCTCACCGCCACCCCCGCAAGCTCCGAATGTAGTCGTGCAGCACCAGGAACTTCTCGAACACGGGCACCCCTTTCCTCTTGCGGCCGAACTCGGCGAACAGCTCGCGCAGCCGGCCCCGCCGCGCCACGTAGACGCGGAACGT
>WNGP01004815.1_pt1 | contig 11252 bp, 9 predicted proteins | sample 5407671 | NCBI WGS metagenome assembly WNGP01 (sample SAMN13153381, study PRJNA577476) | soil metagenome | isolation source: 40 cm soil or saprolite under Garry oak tree replicate 2 | place: USA:California | collected 2016-06-15
ACTCGACCTGGACGGGTTCAGCGTGGCCATGGTGCACGATAGCGGCGCCGCCTCCGGCCGCCTGGCACGCTTGCGCCGCCGGTTCCCCCGGGCGGACCTTGTGGTGTTCGGGCACTCCCATATCCCGCTCGACGAGTCCGCGCCCGGCCTGCGGATCTTCAACCCGGGTTCGCCGACCGACCGCCGGCGGCAGCCGCACGGCACGCTCGGCATCCTTAAGATCGACTCGGGCCGCCTGACCAAGGCCACCATCGTGCCCGTCACCTAACCGGCACGATGGCGGCCTTACCGCCAGTTACTCAGTCCACCAGTCCTCGTCGTCTTCCTTGCCGTTGGCGCCCTGCTTGGCGCTGGCCTGGGCCGCGGCCGGCGAAGGGGAGAGGGAAGGAGAGCCGCCGTTGCCAGGCCGCGGCTGCGCCTGGGTGGGCGCCGACGACACCTGGGTGGGCTGATGTGCAGCGGACTGCGCCGACTGCACCATGGTGGGGGCGGGCGGCGCGGCGGCGCCGTTGTGCGGCGGGGCCGGGGGAGCCGACGGCACCGGGTCCGCCGCGATGGCCGGCTTGGGCGGCGACGCCTGCATCGCGGCGTCCATGGGCAGCTGGCCGCCGAGCAGCTGGCGCACCTGCGCCAGGTGGGTGGCGATGCTGTCCTTCTGCCTGGTGAGCTCGTCGACCTCGCGCTGCGCGGCCGCGCGGCGGCGCTCGGCGTCGGCCTTGGTCTCGGTGAGCAGCTGATCAGCCTGAGACTTGGCCTGGCCGACGATCTGGTCGGCGTTCTTCTTGGCGTTGCTGACCAGCTGCCGGGCGTGCGAGTCGGCGTCCCGCCGGGTCTGGTCGGCCTGGGCGCTGGCCTTGGCCGCCCGCTGCTCGGCGGTGGAGGCCCGCTGCTCGGCCTCGGAGACGAGCTTCTGCGTGGCGGACTGGGCGGCGGAGAGCCGTTCGGCTTCCTGGCGCTCGGCTTCCTCCCGGCGCGCCGCGAGCTGGATCTCGAACTCGGCCTCGGCCTGGGTCCGCTGGGCCTCGCTCTCCTCCAGGATCCGCTGCGCCTGGCTGCGCATCTCGTCGGCCTGGCGCTTGGAGGTGGTGAGGATCTCGTCCCGCTCGCGCTTGGCGGTGGCCTTCAGCTGGGCCACCTCGCGCTCGGTGCTGGTGCGCAGCTTGGCGATGTCGCGCTCGGCCGCGGCCCGCTTGTCCGCGACCTCATGATCGGCGGTGGCCCGGAGCTTGGCCACCTCGCGCTCGGTGATCGAGGTCAGCTCGTCGACCTCGCGCCGGGCGGTGGTCCGGATCGAGTCGGCCTCCCGCTCGGCCGCGCCGCGCAGGTCGTCGGTCTCCCGCTTGGCGTTGGCGCGCAGCTCCGAGGCCTCGTTCTCGGCGGCGGCCCGGAACTCCGCCCCGTCGACCTTGGCCGCGGCCTTGATCTCGTTCGCTTCGGACCTGGCCGCCTGGACGAGCTCGGTGGCCTGCTCTTCGGCCAGCCTGAGCAACTGCTCAATGCGCGCACCGAGACCGGAGTAGGTCGGGCGTTCCTGCTCCTGGATCTGGCGGTGCGCGTCAGTCAGCTGCTGCCGCATGGTCTGGGTTTGCTCGCGGTGCTGGCGCACTTCGGTTTCGATCTGCCTGATGTGCTCATCGACCTGATGGCGGTCGTAGCCCCGCATGACCGTCGCGAACTCGCGCGGCGGGGCCTCTTCGAAGAAGTTGGTCAGCTGGGCGTCAATGTCCGATTGCATGTGGCCTAATCCTGGCTAGACGTGAAGGCGACGGAATTTTTACGGCGGGTGTCAGCCATGCGGGTGCGACTCTCGCTCGGTGACAGGCAGACTACTCTTACTTGAGTGGTTTGGCGGACCCTTCAGAGTTCTCTATCCTATGAAACTGTACGAGTTCGGTCAGCACGCCCCCCACGTCGGCCGGGTGCAGGAAGGCGATGGACGCCCCCATGGACCCGTGCCTGGGCCGCTCGTCGATCAGCCGGACGCCGGTCCCGCCGATCGCGGCCAGGGCCGCTTTGATGTCGGCGACGCCGTACCCGATGTGGTGGATCCCCTCGCCGCGGCGGGCCAGGAACTTGCCCACCGGCGTGTCCGGCCCCAGCGGCTCGAGTAGCTGGACGTAGCCGGGGCGCCCTGCCGCGACGTCAGCGCCCGGCCCGACCGCCAGCATGGCCTCGCGGACGCCCTGCTCCTCGTTCACCTCCAGGGTGAGCACCCCCAGCCCGAACGTCTCCCGGTACAGATCGATGGTCTTCCGCAGGTCGCGGCAGGCGATTCCGACGTGATCGATGCGGGTTAGCAGCGGTAGCACCATATTTCCTTCCGGAGCCGGCTAGGTATCGTTGCAGTTATGAGCGAACCACGTCAGCCGGTCATTGTCGGCGGGGCGAGGACACCGGTAGGCCGCCTGCTCGGGTCCCTCGCCAGCAAGTCTGCCAGCGAACTGGGCGGCGTCGCGATCGCGGCGGCGCTGGACCGGGCCGGCGTCGCCCCCGAGCAAGTCGAGTACGTGATCATGGGCCAGGTGCTGCAGGCGGGCGCCGGCCAGATCACCGCCCGGCAGGCCGCCGTCGCGGCCGGCCTACCCATGAGCATCCCCGCGCTGACGGTCAACAAGGTGTGCCTGTCCGGCCTGGACGCCATCGCGCTCGCGTCGCAGCTGGTCCGGCTGGGTGAGTACGACATCGTGGTGGCCGGCGGGATGGAGTCCATGAGCCGCGCGCCGCACCTGCTGCTGAACTCCCGGGTCGGCTACAAGTACGGTCCGGTCACGGTCGAGGACTCGATGGCCCTGGATGGCCTGACCGACGCCTTCGACCACCTGTCCATGGGCGAGTCCACCGAGAACAGCGGCCGCAGGCTCGGCATCACCCGCGAGCAGCAGGACGAGTTCGCGGCCATGTCCCACCAGCGCGCGGCCGCCGCGGCCAAGAACGGCCTGTTCGCCGCCGAGATCGCCGGCGTCTCCGTGACGCAGAAGGGCGAGCAGCTGACCGTGACGCGGGACGAGGGCATCCGCCCGGGCACGACCGCCGAAGGGCTGGCCAAGCTCAAGCCGGCCTTCGGCCGGGACGGCACGATCACCGCCGGGACCGCCTCCCAGATCTCGGACGGCGCGGCCGCCGTCGTGGTGATGTCCGCAGCGGCAGCCGAACGGGCCGGGCTACCCGTCCTGGCCGAGATCGGCGCGCACGGCAACGTGGCCGGCCCGGACAACTCGCTGCACTCCCAGCCGTCCAACGCCATCTCCCGCGCCCTGGCCAAGGCCGGCCTTGGCGTCTCCGACCTGGACCTGATCGAGATCAACGAGGCGTTCGCGGCGGTGGCCATCCAGTCCATGCGCGACCTGGGCGTCGGCCCGGACGTGGTGAACGTCAACGGGGGCGCGATCGCCATCGGCCACCCCATCGGGGCGTCCGGCGCCCGGCTCGCGGTCCACCTGTGCTACGAGCTCGGCCGCCGCGGCGGCGGGCTCGGCGCGGCGGCCCTGTGCGGCGGCGGCGGCCAGGGCGAGGCCCTGCTGTTCCGGGTCCGCGGCTAGCCGGCCCGTGGCGCACACCCCTGTGGCCGATACCACTGCCGCCGAGCTCGACAAGGCCCGGGCCGGGGACATCCGCTCTGTCGCCCGGCTTATCTCGCTGGTCGAGGACGAGTCACCCCGGGTCCGTTCGGTTATCAAAGATCTTCTGCCGGAGACCGGCGGGGCCCGGATCATCGGCCTGACCGGCGCCCCGGGGGTAGGCAAGTCCACCGTGACCGGCGCGCTGCTGAGCGCGTTGCGCGCCGCGGGCCGCCGCGTCGCCGTGCTCGCGGTCGACCCGACGTCGCCGTTCACCGGCGGGGCGCTGCTCGGCGACCGGATACGCATGCAGGAGCACGCGACCGACGACCAGGTGTTCATCAGGTCGATGGCGAGCCGCGGCCACCTGGGCGGGCTGGCCGCCTCGACGCCGCAGGCCATCCGGGTGCTCGACGCGGCCGGGTTCGAGCTGATCCTCATCGAGACGGTCGGCGTGGGGCAGGCCGAGGTGGCGATCGCGTCGCTGGCGGACTCCGTGCTGGTGCTGCTCGCGCCGGGGATGGGCGACGCGATCCAGGCGGCCAAGGCCGGCATCCTCGAGGTCGCCGACCTGTTCGTGGTGAACAAGGCGGACAAGCCGGACGCCCAGCAGGTGGTCAGGGACCTGCGGAACATGATCGCGCTCGCCCAGCACGGCCAGGACGACTGGAAGCCGCCCATCGTCAGCACCGTGGCGGTCAAGGGGGAGGGGATCGAGGAGCTGGTGAGCCGCCTGGACCAGCACTGGTCCTGGCTCAACTCGGCCGGCGAGCTGAAGAGGAGGCGCCAGGCCCGGGCGCGCGAGGAACTCACCGCGCTGGCCTTCGCCGCGCTCCGCGGCCGGCTGGCCGCGAGCCGCCTCGACGAGCTGGCCGGCCAGGTCGCCGACGGCACCCTGGACCCCTTCACGGCCGCCGACGAGCTGCTTTCGCAGTGAGAATACGGTGGGACCGTGGGTAAGCCGCTTGAATTGCCGTTTGATCCCATCGACCGCGCCGCGCAGATCTGGGAACGCAGGTTCGGTCCCTCGCTGTCGATGGCCGCGGTCACCTCGATCATGCGCGCCCAGCAGATCCTGCTCGGCGAGCTCGACGCGCTGCTGCGGCCGTACGGGCTGACGTTCGCACGGTACGAGGCGCTGGTGCTGCTCACCTTCAGCCGCCGCGGCGCGCTGCCGCTCGGGTTGATCGGCGAGCGGCTGATGGTGCACCCGACCAGCGTCACCAACATCATCAGCCGCCTGGAACGCCAGCAGATGGTGGTCCGCAGGCCGAACCCGGCCGACGGCCGGGGCCGGCTCGCCGAGATCACCGACGCGGGCCGGGCCGTGGTGGAGCGGGCCACCCGGGACCTGATGGCCGCGGAGTTCGGCCTCGGCGACCTTGAGCCGGGCCAGCTGAAGGAGATCTTCGACCTGTTCCGCGAGCTGCGGCTGGCGGCCGGCGACTTCGTTCCTGACGCAGGAACCGGCCAGGCCTAGGAGCCGCTGAGGGGGGAAGGGCGCCAGTCCTGCCCGCCGTCGAAGGTGAACCAGACCGTGCCGCCCGACGGGTCGGCGGGCAGCGCGATGCCCTGATCGTCGGTGGTCATGCCCACGTAGCCGAACCCCCCGGCCGGGGCGGCCCCCTTCAGCGTGGCCGTCCGCCAGGCGATCTCGCCCTTGGGCAGCGCTTCGATGCCCTGGTCGGTGGCGAGCAGCACGCTCCCGGACGGGCCGGCCGCCAGCGAGAAGACGACCCCCGCGGCCGGTGCCGTGCCCATCCGCAGCCAGCTGACCCCGCCGTTCGGGGACGAGTAGATCAGCTTGTGCTGCGTGGAGACCGCCGGGCTCCCGCCACTGCTGTCCGACAAGCAGGCCAGGAACAGTTCCCTGGTGTTCACCGCGCCGAGCAGCGCCCCCGTCGGCTGGCCGTCCGCCCGGGCCGGGCCGACGGTACACGTGGAGACCAGCGAGCTCACCCGCTGCCACGGCGCACTGCCGTCGACCGGCCCGGCGTACAGCGCCCCGCCCGGCGCGAGCAGGTAGCCGCGGCCGCCGGTGAGCACCAGCGAGGCGGCCTCGCCGGCGGCGCCGTTGGTCAGGCCGGTGGTCGCGGCGCCCAGCGGCGCCCAGCTGCCGCCCGCGGCGGGAGCGGAGTACAGCGTGAAGCTGGTGCACTGGCCGGCGTACGCGGGCCCGCCGCCGGTGCAGGACGCCCACAGCGCGAACACCCGGCTGCCCACCGTCTCCAGGTCCGTCACCCGCAGCCCGTGGGTGTCGACCGGCGCCCAGGTCTTACCGCCGGTATGGGTGGCCCACAGCTCGGGCCCGAACGCCCACCCGTCGTGCAGGCCCAGGAACCTGATCCTGCTCACCCCGGTCGCGCCGTCCGGCGCGCCGGTCAGCGGCGCGGGCACGCCGGCCCAGGTGCTGCCCGCGTCGTCGGTGCGCGCCACCGAGGTGCAGTACTGGGTGGCGCAGTGGCCCGGGCTGCTGGCCTGGCCGATCACCCAGCCGGTCTTGATGCCGACGAAGGTGACCGAAGTGGGCCGGAAGTTAGCCGGCACCGGCGCCGGGGCCGGCACGGCGGTACTCGCCGCCGCGGACGACCCGCCGCGGCTGCCGGTCCCGGTCGGCGTGGCGGAGGACGACTGCCCAGGCCCGGCCGCCACGCTCGGTTGAGGGCCCGGGCTCAGCACCGGCAAGCTGACCACCTGGGGCACGGTCACCGCCGCGGCCACGATCACCGCCGCCGAGGTCGCGGTGATGGCCAGCCTGCGGTACTTGCGGCGCCGCGCCCGGCGCTTGATCAGCTCGAACGTGCCCGGCGGCGGCGGGAGCGGCTCGATCCGCTCGCTCAGCCAGGCGTCGACGTCGTCGCGGCGGTCAGCCATCGCGTTCCCCCAGCGCCGTCTTCAGCCTGGCCCGCGCCGCGAACAGGTCCGCCTTGATGGTGCCCTCCGGCCGGCGCAGCAGCGTCGCGACCTCCCGGATCCCGAACCCCCCGTAGTAGTGCAGCAGGAACGGGTCGCGCAGCCGCGGCGGCAGCGAGGCGATGAGGTTGCGCACGTCCGCGTCCTGTATCGGGTAGGCCACCGGGTCCAGGGCGGCGCCCGCGGTGAACCTGCGGATGGCCCGCCGCTCCCTTTCGGTCTTGCGCCAGTGGTCACGTATCAGGTTGGTCGCGATCATATAAAGGTAGCTCTGCGGGCTGTCCACCCTGGTCCAGCGGGCCAGCAGCCGGATAAACGCCTCGGACGCGATCTCGTGCGCGGTGTCGTCGTCGTCGACCAGCCGCCTGACCCAGCCGGCCAGCTTGGGGTAGACGCCCTTGAACAGCGCTTCGGCGGCGTCGGCGTCATCCCCGTGACCCCGTTGATCCCCTTGGACCTCACCAGCGGTGCCCACCGGATCTCCCTTGGCGAAGTTCCCGGCCGGTGGGAACGGCGCAGCCTCGCACCCCGCACCTCCACCCGGCATGAGCACCATGCCGGGGCCGGTCGGGGCGTCCTCAAGAACACCCGTGCGATACGGCAACTTGTACCACATTTCCTCGGCGTCTGGCCCGGGCGCGCCCCCGTGACGTCCGGGCCCCGCAGCGCGCGAGGCCGTTCCCGGCCTCGCGCTCTTAAGAGACGATGCAACTCGCTCATCGGTTGCACAGAAAGTTCTTTTTTTCCGAACGGGCCGTGGTGCGTGCCCTGACGGGATACGCGGCGCCCCCGGCGGGTTACACTGGAAAAATAGTAGGACGTCCTACTATCTTGCCAGGCGCACACCTTCCGGAGGCAGGATTATGGCAACGGGCCCCGCGGAAACCAGCCCCGCGGAAACCGGCAGGGATCGCTGGCAGCGCCGGTTCGACCAGGCCACTGCGGCCAATCGGGCCGGGCGCGACGCGGACTTCACCACGCTGTCCGGGCTCGAGGTCGATCCGGTCTACGGGCCGCCGGACGGCGCGGTGGTGCCCGGCCTGGAGCGGATCGGCTGGCCGGGGGAGTTCCCGTTCACCCGGGGCATTCACCCCACCGGCTACCGCGGCAAGCCGTGGACGATCCGCCAGTTCTCCGGGTTCGGCAACGCGCGGCAGACCAACGAGCGGTACAAGATGCTGCTGGCGGCCGGGGGCGCGGGCCTTTCCGTGGCCTTCGACATGCCGACCCTGATGGGCCGCGACTCCGACGAGGCGCGCTCGCTGGGCGAGGTGGGGCACTGCGGCGTGGCCATCGACTCGGCCGCCGACATGGACGTGCTGTTCGAGGGCATCCCGCTGGCCGGCACGACCACCTCGATGACGATCAGCGGGCCGGCCGTGCCGGTCTTCTGCATGTACCTAGTGGCCGCAGAACGCCAGGGCGCGGACCTGTCCAAGCTGGACGGGACCCTGCAGACCGACATCTTCAAGGAGTACATCGCGCAGAAGGAGTGGCTGTTCGAGCCGCGCCCGCACCTGCGCCTCATCGGCGACCTGATGCAGTACTGCGGCCAGAACATCCCCCGGTACAAGCCGCTGTCGGTGTCCGGCTACCACATCAGGGAGGCGGGCTCGACGGCCGCCCAGGAACTGGCCTTCACGCTGGCCGACGGGTTCGGCTACGTGGAACTCGGCCTGTCCCGCGGCCTGGACGTGGATGAGTTCGCGCCCGGGCTGTCCTTCTTCTTCGACGCGCACATCGATTTTTTCGAGGAGATCGCCAAGTTCCGCGCCGCCCGGCGGATCTGGGCCCGGTGGCTGCGCGACGTCTACGGCGCTCGCAGCGAGCGGGCCCAGAGGCTGCGCTTCCACACCCAGACGGCGGGCGTCTCGCTGACCGCGCAGCAGCCCGACAACAACATCGTCAGGACCGCCGTCGAGGCGCTGGCCGCGGTGCTGGGCGGGACCAACTCGCTGCACACCAACGCCCTGGACGAGGTGCTCGCGCTGCCCGGCGAGGCGGCGGCCGAGACCGCGCTGCGCACCCAGCAGGTGATCATGGAAGAGTCCGGCGTGATGAACGTCTCCGACCCGCTCGGCGGGTCGTGGTACGTGGAGGCGCTGACCGACCGGCTGGAGGCCCAAGCAGAGGCGATCTTCGCCCGGATCCGCGAGATGAGCTCGGACGGCTCGATGACCGGCGGGATCCTGCAGGGCATAGAGAACGGCTGGTTCACCGGCGAGATCGCCGAGGCCTCGTTCGCCTACCAGCAGCAGCTGGAGAAGGGCGAGAAGAAGATCGTCGGCGTGAACTGCCACGTCAACACGGTGGCCCAGCCGCTGGAGATCATGCGGATCAGCCCAGAGGTCGAGCGCGATCAGGTGGCCGCGCTGGCCCGCCGCCGTGCCGAACGCGACCAGCAGGCGGTCGACGCGGCCCTATCCGCCCTGGTCGCGGCGGCGCGTACCGAGGAGGAGAACCTGGTGCCGCCGATGCTGGACGCGGCCCGCGCCGAGGCCACCCTCGGCGAGATCTGCGGCGCCCTGCGCGCCGAATGGGGCGTCTACACCGAACCCGCCGCCTTCTAACCCCCGGCCCGCACCCCCGGTCTCCCGGGTCCGCCCGGCACGGCAGAACCTTCTCTCGCTGAGGCATGAACGCTCGCTCGTGCCGAATAGAGGGCGTTGCGAGCTCGCATGCTTATGCGCCTGGCCATATGTTACTAACGGTCGCGGCGACCGTCAATTCAGCATTGTCATCCGCTTTTCAGAGAACCGAGCTACCACGCACTGAGCAGGCACAACGCAACGCGGTGGGCTGCCCCAGGCACGTATGGGCATAATCAAGCACTCAGTGCCAATCTGACAGGGCCCACCACGGCGCTTGTCGCATCTATAGCGTCGACGCCCAAGCCACCGAGTACTGCGAGGAACGCTATAACTCCGGTACGAGCGTCGGCAACCGCCTTGTATCGTTCTGAAGGGCTAGCCAAGCGCGGAGATTGGGTCAGCCGGCATGCGGACTGAAGCACATGCCGACGGGCGCGCTCTCGTCGGTCCCGATGACGATCTCGCGCTCACGTTCGGACAGGACCTTCCAGCCAGTGCCTGCGTCCAGAACCGGGCCAGCCCGGGCAGGTCGTGAGCGTCAACGACGATGTGATGGAGTCGGACCGGCATGCTGTCAGTATGCGCGGGCACGCCGGACGGCATCCCGCGAACCCGCCCGCACCTGCCGCTGACCGTCGGCCCTTCGCGGAAGACGTCAGGCTGGGCGCAGCCGACGAGCGCGTATCGCATTACAGTTTGCTGAGTGGCAGGTGATCAGGCTGGGCGGGTGGACAGCTGGATCTGGTCGGTGCGGCTGGCCAGGACCCGCTCGGCCGCGTCCGGTGCCTGCCGGGCCGGGCACGTCAGGGTCAACGGGGTACGGGTCAAGCCCGCGCATGCCGTGCGGGCCGGTGATGAGGTGCGGCTGCGCGGCGAAGGACGCGAACGCGTCGTGGTCGTCCAGCGGGTCATCACCAAGCGTGCCGCCGCATCCGTTGCCGCCGGGTGCTATATCGACAAGAGCCCTCCCCCTCCGCCCCGCGAGGAGGCTGTCGCGGTGGCTGCCCGCGACCGCGGCGCGGGCCGTCCGACCAAGCGCGAGCGCCGGAACATCGAGAAGCTGCTCGGGCGGCCGGCCCGCTGAGCCGGTTTCCGGGTGCGCTGGGCTGCTCAAGCCCGGGGAACTTGCTTTCTCGCATGTCGCGCCGTACGTGGCCACCAGCCAGGAACCGGTCACCGTCGCCGGGACGCTGTGGCTGCGCGACGGGATCCCGCTGTTCGACCCTCGCGCAGACGGGCGAGTCGCTGGATGGCTCCTGAGATTCGACCCGGCCCGGCTTGATGACGCATGGTCGGCGGTGAGTTCCTTTGAGCCGGCGGAGCAGTACAAGTGGGCGGTTGTCCACACCAGATCCGGTGAGACCGGCTTGGTCGCCAATGTGCTGGAAGGCCGGCGTCTGGACCGCGGTACTGCGGCTGAAAACATCGCAGAATGGTCGGCATGGCGCGATCCGGCGTTCAGCGAAGGCCTCAACGAGGTTGCACGCCTAGTGCATGAGGCCGCTCCGCATGGTGTTGACCCTCGACCTGACACCGTGGACCTATGGCAGAGCTTCTTCCGGCTCCAGGCCGCCTATTTCCTGCTATGGAGCATCGTCGAGCGCTACACCGCATTGCGCTTCGGACCTCATCTGCAGCCCATGCTGCGTGTTACGCAATTGGGGAGGGATGACGCCTTCCGGGCGGCAGTGACCGCCTCTGGCGCCATGTCAGGCGAGGTTGTCGATTCGCGCGATCCCGCAGAACGCACACGGCTGACTGATGATGGTAGAGGCGGTCAGCCTCAAAAGCCGGTTTAATCTCTATCGCAGCCGTGGCAAGCGACCGTCATATTCGCTTGAGCGTAAAACGACCAGCAGAAACGCGCGGTTCCTTATCGATGCACTCCAAGCTGGAAACAGCGTGGACGTGAGCAATGATCAGAACCTGTGGATGGTCCTCGGCGGGGTGACGTGAAGGGGCGCACCTTCCCGAGGAAGATCGATAGCCCATAGCGAGTCTGATCATGTGTCGGCGTTGGCGCGCCGGTCGCTCGATCTGCTCCGCGGCTGTAAGCGCCGTGGCATGGCCGCGCCGGTGCTCGCGGTCGGCGACGGTGCCCTGGGGTTCTGGTCCGCGGTCCGCGAGGTGTTCCCCGAGACCCGCGAGCAGCGGTGCTGGTGGCACAAGATCGGCAACGTGCTCAACGCGC
>WNGP01004816.1_pt1 | contig 11252 bp, 13 predicted proteins | sample 5407671 | NCBI WGS metagenome assembly WNGP01 (sample SAMN13153381, study PRJNA577476) | soil metagenome | isolation source: 40 cm soil or saprolite under Garry oak tree replicate 2 | place: USA:California | collected 2016-06-15
GCGCTCACGCGCCTCGGCGAGAAATGGCGCGGCGGCTTCGTGCTCGGCCACGGGATGGACGTCGACGTCTTGCGCGAGGCGGGCATCGAGGACGCCGACGCCGTCGTCGTCGCCACGAACGGTGACAACACGAACCTTGTGGTCGCACAGGTGGCGATGAAGCGCTTCGACAACCAGTGCGTCGTCGTCCGCATCCTCGACCCTGCGCGGGCCGACTTCTACCAGACACTCGGTTTGCGCACGGTCTGTCCGACGAAGGCGGCAATCAGCGAACTGATGGAAGCCGCACGCGCCTGCGAGATCCCACCGCGCGAGCCTGTCCCGACGACTTAGGCGCGTGTACGTCCTCATTGCAGGCGGCGGCAAGATCGGCGCGAACCTCGCCCGGAACTTGCTGCGCGACGGCCACGGCCACGAGGTGACGCTGATCGAGCAGCGGCGAGACCGCTACGAACGGCTCGAGCATGAGTTCGAGCACCAGGTGCAGCTGGGCGACGCGACCGAGATCCACGTCCTCGACCGGGCCGGGATCGCACGGCCGCCCGACGTCGTCGTCGCAGTCACCGGCGACGACGAGGACAACCTGATCATCTGCCAGCTCGCGCGCGAGAAGTACGGCGTCGGCAAAGTCGTCGCGCGCGTGAACGATCCCCGTAACCAGGCGCACTTCGACCTGCTCGGGATCTCCGCCACGGTTTCGGCGACTGCGAGCATCATGGCCCTGATCGAGCACGAGGTTCCCGAGCACGACCTGATCCACCTGCTCGAGCTCCGCAAGGAGAACCTCGAGATCGTCGAGGTTCAGATCGACAAGAATGCTCCCGCGGCCGGCAAGCGCGTCGAGAAGCTGAAGCTGCCCGAAGGCTCGCGGCTGATCTCGATCACTCGTAACGGCAGGTCGGAGATCGCGATCGGCTCGACCGAGCTGCAGCCGGGCGACCAGGTGCTAGCGATCCTCCAGCCCGGCAAGGAGGACGAGCTCCGCCGGGTGCTGCTCAAGAACTAGCCGCAAATTCCGTGACCCTGTAGCGGGTCACTACTATCGAGCGAGGTGAATCCTGTACCTCCAACGGTGAAGGTCGTGGGTCGGCAGATGGACGCCGAGCACTACCGCATGCGCGATTTCCTCACGCGCACGGCACAGCCGTACGAATGGCACGAGGCGGGGTCGGCCGAGGCCGACGACCGCCTCGCCGAGCTCGGTGTCACCGTCTGAGCTTGTCCTTGCTCTCGAGCACGCGCGAGAGCGAACCGAAGCTCTGCTCGAGCCGCTCTCGGACGAGCAGCTGACGCGGCAGGTCTCGCCGCTTCAGTCACCGCTCGTCTGGGATCTCGCACACATCGGCCACTTCGAGGAGCTGTGGCTCCTGCGGCGCGTCGGCGGACGGCGACCGGTGTCGCCGAAGTTCGACGACCTCTACGACTCGTTTGCTCACCCGCGCGGCGAGCGCGGCCGCCTGCCGCTCCTGTCACCGGAGGCCGCGCGCGCCTATGCACGGGAGGTGCGCGAAGCCGTCCTCGGGCTGCTTCCCGAGCTGTCCTCCAACGGTGGGGATCCGCTGCTCGAAGGGGGCTTCGTCGTCGGGATGGTCGCCCAGCATGAGCTCCAGCACGCCGAGACGATGGCGCAGACGCTGGCGCTCGTGGGCCTGCCGGAGCAGGGGCCTCCCGAGGTCAAAGCGAGCGGTGAGGTGACCGTTCCCGCCGGCCCGTTCACGCTCGGCTCGACGGAGCCTTGGGCCTACGACAACGAGCGCCCCGCGCACGTCGTCGACCTACCACCGTTCCGGATTGACCGCGCCCTCGTGACCAACGGGGAGTACGCGGCGTTCGTGGAGGACGGTGCGGCTGCGCCACCCGGCTGGAATCCTGCCGCGCGCCCGCACGCCCCTGTCCAGCACGTCTCCTTTGACGAGGCCGAGGCGTACGCGGGTTGGGCGGGTAAGCGCCTGCCGACCGAGCCCGAGTGGGAGAAGGCGGCGAAGACGGTCGCCGGGGAGCTCGAGCACCTGACCGGCGCCGTCTGGCAGTGGACGTCGTCGTTCTTCGACGGCTATCCCGGCTTCTCGGCCTTTCCGTACGCGGAGTACTCGGAGGCCTTCTTCGGCAGCGACTACAGGGTGCTGCGCGGCGGCTCCTGGTTCACCGACCCGCTCGTCGCCCGCCCGACGTTCCGCAACTGGGATCTGCCGCCGCGGCGGCAGATCTTCTCCGGCCTCCGCTGCGCGCTCGATGTCTAGGACGTTGATCGCGCAGCGCCCTGCCTTGTACGAGGCGACGCTCCGCAGCTTGCAGGCTGAACCGAAGGAGCTGCCTTCCGTGTGGCTCTATGACGAGCGTGGCTCACGTCTGTACGAGGAGATCACGCGGCTTCCGGACTACTACCTCCCGCGGCGCGAAGGCGAGATTCTGCGCGCCCGGGCCGCTGCGATCGCAAGCCACACGCAGGCAAGCATGCTGGTCGAGCTCGGCGCGGGGAACGCGAAGAACACCCGCCTCCTTCTGGACGCGCTCGAGAGCGCCCGCACCCTCGAACGCTTCGTCCCGCTCGACGTGAGCGAGCAGACCTTGCGAGAGAGCGCGGAGGCGATCGCGGCCGCCTACCCCGGGATCTCCGTCGAGCCGATCGTCGGTGACTTCGAGCGCGATCTGGACTTGTTACCCGAGGGCGGCCGGCGCCTGATCGCCTTCCTCGGAAGCACGATCGGGAACCTCTACCGCGAGCAGCGTGCGAGCTTGCTCACCGCCGTGGCCGACACGCTCGTGCCAGGCGACGCGGTCCTGATCGGCGTCGACCTCGTCAAGGACGTCGCCCGCCTGGAGGCGGCCTACAACGACCCCCAGGGCGTGACCGAGGCGTTCGTCCGCAACGCACTCACCGCCGTCAATCGTGAGCTCGACGCGACGTTCGACCAGCGGCGCTTCCTCTATCAGGCGCGCTGGGATCCGGAGCACGAGTGGATGGACATCGGCTTCCGCGCGCAGGAAGCGCACGCGGTCTCGATCAGGCGTCTCGGGATCGAGCTGACGTTCGAGCGGGATGAGCCGCTTCGGGTCGAGATCAGCTCGAAGTTGCGCCGCGAGCGCTTCGAGCTCGAGGCCGCCCGAGCCCGGCTCCGCGTCGAGTCGTGGTGGACCGACCGCGCGGGCGATTTCGCGGTTGCTCTGCTCTTCCCCGAGCCTTTCGCCGGAAGCTAAGGTCACGCGAAAGCGAGAGGAGGCGGCATGGCGACAGACGGGCCGGTCTGCAGCCACCTCGACCAGATCGAGGTGACGGCGCTACCGGAGAAGATCGACGGCTGTGAGGAGTGCTTGAAGATCGGAAGCGGCTGGGTGCATCTGCGGATGTGCATGACGTGCGGGAAGATCGGCTGCTGCGATTCGTCGCCGAACAAGCACGCAACCGCGCATGAGCGGGAAAGCGGCCATCCGATCATTCGCTCCGCAGAGCCGGGCGAGGACTGGAGCTGGTGCTACCTCGACGAGGTGGCGTTCTCGCTCTCGCCGACGTAGGCGCGCTCCAAAATGTGGCGCCGCCTTCTCCCTGTCGCGGTCGGGCTCTCCCTCGTGCTCGCGGCCTGCGGGTCCGCCTCAGTCGGTCACAGCAGCGCGGAAGTCGGCGGCGACTGGACCCGCTTCGGCTACGACGCCGCCCGCCACAACGCAGGGCCGGCCAAGACCGGGATCACGTCCGCGAACGTGGGCAAGCTTCGCCGACAGCGCGTAACGCTCGACGGAGCTGTCGACGCCTCGCCCATCTACCTCCGCGGCGTCAAGATTCACGGAGCCAGTCGCGACGCGTTCTTCGTGACGACGTCATACGGGCGCACGATCGCGGTCGACGCCGCGAGCGGTTCGATCCTCTGGCGCTTCACGCCGAGCAGCTACTCCTCGCTCGCGGGCACATACCGGATCACGAACTCGACCCCGGTCGCCGATCCGAACCGGAAGTTCATCTACGCGGCGTCGCCGGACGGACGGGTGCACAAGCTCTCGGTCGCGAGCGGAGCGGAGGCTCGCGGCTGGCCCGTCCGGGTGACGCTGCTGCCGCAGCGGGAGAAGCTCGGGACCTCGCTCAACTACGCGCGCGGGCTCGTCCTGATCGGGACCGGCGGCTACGTCGGCGACCAACCTCCCTATCAGGGCCACGTCGTCGCGATCAACGCTTCGACCGGCCGCATCGTTCACGTCTGGAACTCGCTCTGTTCGAACGTGCATCGGCTGCTCAACCCTTCGGGCTGCGTACACAGCGACTCGGCGATCTGGGCCAGGTCGGGCGTCGTCGTCGTGCCTGGATCGGGGCACCTGCTCGTGGCGACCGGCAACGGAGCCTTCGACGGCAAGCGCAACTGGGGCGACAGCGCCTTGATGCTGACCAGCAACGCCGGCGGCTTGCTCCACAACTGGACGCCTCGCAACCAGGCGAGCCTGGAGAGCGGCGACGTCGATCTCGGCAGCACCGCGCCGGCGCTGATCGGCGGGTACGCCGTTCAGGGAGGAAAGGACGGCAAGCTGCGGCTGCTCAATCTCTCCCACCTCGGCGGCCGGCTCGGCGCAACCGGCGGTGAGTTGCAAACGGTCACGGCGCCCGGTGGGGCGGAGGTCTTCACGGCGCCGGCGGTGTCGGGCAAGCGGTTGTTCGTCGCGACCGATTCAGGCCTCGACTGCTACATCCTCAGCGGCGGCCGGCTGCACCTTTCCTGGCACCGCAGCCGGGGCGGCACGAGCCCGGTCGTCGCCGGCGGCCTGCTCTACGTCTACAACGGGTCGCTGAACGTCTACGCGCCCTCGACGGGGAAGCTGCTCGCCTCGTTCAACACCGGCGGCTCGGCACACTGGAGCAGTCCGATCGTGACGGACGGCCGTGTCGCGGTGCCGGAAGGAAACGCGAACGACCACCGGACGAGCGGGGTGCTCGACATTTTTCGCCTGCCCTAACCGGCGAGGCCCCGCTGACGTCACAAACGCTTAGGCGTTCGCTTGCGACGCCGATTTGGAGGGCGTCCGGGCTTTGCCCGGGCGCCCGGCTAATCCCGGTGGCAGAACGGTGGCGATGAAATCTTGGTGAAAGAGGCTCATTTAGTGCGCGCCGTCGGAGCAGTGGTCCTCCTTGGAGTCTTCGCCGCGCTGGTGGCGTCGGCCTCCGGCAGTCCGCAGCGCGCCGAATACCGCTTCCGGCAGGTTGCCTCCGGCTTCGACCAGCCGGTCTACCTGGCGCAGCCGAAGAGTGAGCCCGGCCGCCTCTACGTCGTCGAGCGCCCAGGGCGGATCATCAGCCTCGCCGGCGGCAAGCGGCGCACCTTTCTCGACATCCGCAGCCGGGTCGAAAGCGGTTACTCGGAACAGGGACTGCTCTCGGTCGCGTTCCACCCCGGGTACGCGAAGAACCACCTCTTCTACGTCTACTACACGAACAAGACCGGCGACATCGAGATCGACTCCTTCCGCTCCCGCAGCGGTCGCGCGCTTAAGTCATCGCGTAAGCAGCTGCTCGTCGTCAACCACCGCGCGAACGACAACCACGACGGCGGCCAGCTCGAGTTCGGTCCCGACGGGCGGCTCTACGCGGGCACGGGCGACGGCGGCTCCGGGGGCGACCCGCCCGACAACTCCCAGAATCTCTCGCGCAGGCTCGGAAAGCTGCTGCGCCTGAATGGCGGTCGCTGGCAGGTCTACGCGTACGGCCTGCGGAATCCGTGGCGGTTCTCGTTCGACCGGGCCAACGGCGATCTCTACATCGGCGACGTCGGCCAGAACGCGTGGGAGGAGATCGACTACCGGCCGCGCGCCGCCACCGGCCTCGCGAACTTCGGCTGGTCCGCCTACGAGGGGCTCGTCCCGTACAGGCCCTCACGGCTGAAGCAGGCGGGAACGCTCGTCAAGCCCGTTCAGGTCTACAGCCACGCGGGCGGCAATTGCTCGGTGACCGGCGGCTACGTCTATCGCGGCAGCGCCGTGGGGTCGGCGCGTGGACGTTACTTCTACGGCGACTACTGCACGGGCATGATCTGGAGCCTCCGGATCTCGGGAGGCAGGGCGGTCGACAACAGGAGCGAGTCGAGCCGGGTGTCGTCCCTCTCCTCGTTCGGCCAGGCGGCGAACGGCGATCTGTACGCGGTCTCCCTCGAGGGCCGGCTCTACAAGCTCAGCAATTAGCCGGCGCGGCGGCGCCTGACCTGCGGGCCCTGCTGGCCCAGTGCGGCCCAAGGCGTCGCTTGCGACGCCGACCTGGAGGACGTCCGGGCTTCGCCCGGGCGTCCGTCTCAACCCGCCCGGCGGCGGCGAACCTGCGGGCCCTGCTGCCCGAGCGCGGCGTACGCGATCGCCTGCAGCGACTCGTTCAGGGTCCGGAGCTCATGCGCGACCCGGGCGAAGCCCTCGGCGTGATCGAGCCGCCGGTTGAGCACGTGGATCTCGTCGACGAGCTTGTCGAGGCGTTCGAGCACGGCGTCGAGCTGGCGGTCTTCGAGGGGCTTGCGCTCGGGCATGCGCCCGATTCTACGCCCAGCTAACGCGCCCACCGCCGGGCGCGGACGAAGACGAGAACCCCGATCAGGACGCCGGTGGAGTCGATTGCGACGTCGATTGGTGAGGAATGCCGGCCGGTGACGAAATGCTGGTGGATCTCGTCCGTGATCGCGTAGCCGACCCCGAGCAGGAACGCCGGCATTTCGCGGCCGATCGCCCTCGCCAGCAGCAGGCCGAAGATCGCGTATTCGGTCACGTGCGCGCCCTTGCGGAGAATCGTGTCCCAGGTGCCGAGGCCGGTGCCGAGGTGCGGGATCGACGAGAGCGCGAAGATCACCGCCGCCCAGGCGAGAACCGGGAGCCAGGCGGAGAGACGTGAGGCCGACACGGAGGGATGGTAGTCTCGCCCGAAAGGCGAGCGGTAAGGGAACCCGGTGCAAATCCGGGACGGTCCCGCCGCTGTGAGGGGAGACGCTCTCCCGCCAAGAGCCACTGGCGAGAGCCGGGAAGGCGGCGGCAGAGGGAGCCCCAAGTCAGAAGACCTGTCGTTCGCCAGAACCGAACCCCTCGCGGAAGGAGGATTCGTGTACCGACGCTCTCTCAGCCTGTTGGCAGTGGTTGCTGCCTTGCTCGTGTTCGTCCCGGCGGCTCTTGCCGCCCGCGTGCACGTCCGCGTCGAAGGCAAGACGCAGACGATCTTCGGCTCGGCCGAGCCGACGCTGAACGTCAAGGCCAACGCCCTCGACGCGCTCGAGTCGGCCAGTCTCGCGGGCGAGTTCTACTACCACGTGACGGCGAGCGCATTCGGCCCTTACGTCGACCAGATCGGCCGCTACCCCGCCGCCGGAACGAGCGGTTGGATCTTCAAGGTCAACGGGATCGTGCCGCCGGTCGGAGCCGACCAGGTGACGGTCAAGGACGGCGACACCGTGCTCTGGTACTGGGCGACGTTCTCGGGCGCGGCCGGGCCGCTGACGCTGGAGGTCGAGACCTCGATCGTCAAGGGCAAGCGCTGCTTCTTCGCGAGCGGCCGCAACGACGCGGGCCGCGCCTCACGGGTGCGCGGTGTCGTCTACACGTTGAACAGCAGGCGAATCAGCTCGGCGACAGGCGTCGTCTGCACACGCCTCGGGCGCTACACGGTACGGGTCGCAAAGACCGGCGCGATCCGTTCGCGGACGTACAGCGGCCGGTGAGACGCCTGGCGGCCGCCGGGCTCGCCGTCGCCGCCCTCGCGGGCTGCGGCTCGACCCAAACCAAAGGGAGCGCGACACTCTGGATCACCCGCGACCGCGGTCAACATGTGCTGCTCGTCGACAAGGTCAAGGCGGGACAGACCGCGATGCAGGCGCTCCAGCACGCGGTGAAGGTCAAGACGAGCTACGGCGGCCGCTTCGTCCAGTCGATCAAGGGCCTCGCAGGCGACCGGTCGGGCCGGCGGGACTGGTTCTACTTCGTCAACGGCTACGAGGCTGACAGTGGCGCCGCCGACTACACCCTCCATTCCGGCGACGTCGAGTGGTGGGACTACCGCTCGTGGAAGCGCGACATCCACGTTCCGGTCGTCGTCGGCGCGTTTCCCGAGCCGTTCCTGCACGGCTACGCAGGCAAGACTCGGGACGCGGCGATCGTCTACGACTCCAAGGCGCTCGAGCCTCAGGCCCGCGCGCTCGGGAAGCTGATTCACGCCAAGGCGGTCACCGCCGACGAGCTCGGCGACGCGAACGTGCTCTTCCTGACGAAGGCCGACGTACCGCTTTCGGCGACGAGCTCGGGGGCCGGCAAGCCGGTGCGCTTCGTGATCGGCCCGACGGCGGCGAAGCGGCTGCTCGCCGACCCGAAGCTCGTCCGCTTCCGTTACTCGGGGCTGCCGTGAGGCCGGCTCCCGCGGCGGCGCTCCTGTTCGGGCTGGCGGCGGCCGCGCTGCTGGCCCGGCACACCGCGTCGGTGGCGGCGCTTGCGGTGGTGCTGTTCGTCGTCTGCCTGCGCGCGCCTGTCTCGCGCCGTTGGCCCTATCTCATTGGCGCCGTGGGCTCGGCCGTGGCGCTGTTCGTGCTGACGCCGTTTGTGGAGCGCCTGCCCGGAACCGTGTTCTGGAGCGGGCCGACGATCCCGGTCGTCGGGACGCTCGACGTCACGTCGACCGAGCTCTCGGGGGCGCTCTTCAACGCGTGCCGTCTGGCGGCGGTCTCGCTCGCCTTCTCCGCCTACGCCCTCTGGCTCGACCACGACCGCCTGGTCCAGGCGGCGGGGTTCGCGCGGCGCTCCGTGCTGGCGGTCGCGTTGGCGACGAGGCTGATGCCCGCACTGGAGCGGGACGCGGCCGGGCTGGTCGAGGCCCTGCGTGGCCGCGGCGTCGAGCCCGAAGGGCTTCGCGGCCGGGCGCGACTCGTCTCGCCGCTGCTCGCCGGATCCCTCGAGCGGAGCCTGAACCTCGCGGAGGCGATGGAGGCGCGCGGCTTCGGCCGCCCCGGCGCCACCAGACTCCCGCAGCCGGAGTGGGGGGTCCGCGAGCCTCTGGCGCTGGCCGGAGCTGTGCTGGCCGTCCTCGTGGGGGCGCTGTGGCTCTAGCGCGCGCGGAGAACCTGTCGTTTTCGTATCCGGGCTCGTCGGCTCCGGCTCTTCGGGACGTATCCACGGACCTGGTTCCGGGTCAGGTGACGTTGGTACTCGGCCCGTCCGGCTCCGGCAAGTCGACGCTGCTTCGCGCCTTCGCGGGACTCGTCCCGCACTTCCACGGCGGCGTGTTCTCCGGACGGGTCGAGGTCGCCGGCCTCGACACCCGGCGGCATGGCCCGGCGCGCCTGGCCGGCACCGTCGCGACCCTGTTCCAGGATCCCGAGGACCAGGTCGTCTTTACGCGTGTCCTCAACGAGGTCGCGTTCGGGCTGGAGAACGTCGGTACCCCGGCGCAGGAGATCGAGGCGCGTGCGCTCGACGCCCTCGCGTGGGTCGGCGCAGAGCATCTGGCAGGCCGCCTCGTGACCGAGTTGTCTGGCGGTGAGCTGCAACGCGTGTGTCTAGCTGCGACGCTCGCGCTCGAGCCGAAGTTGCTGCTCTTCGATGAGCCGACGTCGCAGCTCGACCCCGAGGCCGCCGAGTCGCTGGTCGAGCTGGCCTTACGGCTCGCCCGCGACCGCGGTACGGCTGTGCTGCTCTCCGAGCAGCGGCCGGCCCTGCCGCTCGAGGTCTGCGACCGGGTTCTCTTCCTCGACCGGGGGCGCCTGGCGTTCGATGGCCCGGTCGGCCAGGCCCAGGCATGGCTCGAAGGGCACCACCCCCTGTTCGTTTCGGCCAGCGGTGATGTAGGTGTACACCACCATCAGTTCGGTGAAGTCACGTCTCGCCTGGACGCCGTCTCGTACGCCTACGAAGATCACCTGCTCGTCCTCGACCGTGCGAGCCTGGAACTGCGGCGCGGCGAGGTCGTTGCGCTCGTCGGCCCGAACGGATCCGGCAAGACGACGCTCGCGAAACTCGCGGCCGGGCTACTCGAGCCGCTCGGCGGCCGCGTCCAGCGCCGCGGCCGGGCCACCTACCTCTCGCAAGACCCAGGCCGCTACGTCTTCCACGAGCGCGCGGACGAGGAAGTCGCGGTCGGCGTTGACGGCGACCTGCCAGCCGCGAGCCGGGCGCTCGCTGCGGTCGGCCTCTCGGGCTACGAGGACAGGCACCCGCGCGACCTCTCGAGCGGGGAGCGCGAGCGGCTCGCGCTGGCGGCGGTGCTCGCGCCCGAGCCCGACCTGCTCGTCCTGGACGAGCCCACACGCGGCGTCGATCCCGAGCGCAAGCACGAGCTTGCGGCGCTGCTGAGGGCGAACACCGCGCGAGCGACGCTCGTGGTCACCCACGATCGCGCGTTCGCGACGGCCGTGGCCGACCGGATCGTCTCGCTCGAGCCCGACCGGGAGCTCGTCCATGCCTAGGGCCGTGATCTCTGTCGCCGCGGTCGTCGCCTTTGCGGCGGCCGCGTGGGCCGCCACCTCGCCGCAGCACGGTGCACTCTCCTTGCTCCTGGTCGCCGCAGCGCTGCTCGTCGCGGGCGCCGCCTGGCTAGATCCCGGGCTCGGCGCGAGCAAGACGCTCGCCCTTGTCGCCACGCTCGCCGCGGCTGCCGCCGGCGGACGCGTCCTCTTCGCCGCGATTCCCGGCGTTCAGCCGGTGACGGTGATCGCCGTCGCAGCAGGTGCCGCACTCGGTGCCCGCGCGGGCTTCGGCGTCGGGGCGCTCGCGGCGCTCATGTCGAACTTCTTCCTCGGGCAAGGCCCTTGGACGCCGTGGCAGATGCTCGCCTGGGGCGGCTGCGGGGTCGTCGGCGCCCTCGCCGCGCCGCTCGTCCGCCGGCGCGTTCCGTTCGCGCTCCTCTGCTTCGTGCTCGGCTTCGCCTTCAGCGGCCTGATGGACGTCTGGGAGTGGTACAGCTTCTACCCGCACACCTGGGCGGCGCTGACCGTCCAGCTCGGCCGCGGCTTCTGGTTCGACGCGGCGCACGCGATCGGCAACGTCGTCATCGCCTTGGTCGCGGGCCCGGAGCTCAGGCGGCTGCTCGAGCGCTTCGGCCGCCGCCTACGGACGGAGATCTCGTGGGCCTGAAGCTCGCCGTCCTCGCGGCGGCGCTCCTGGCCGCGAGCTCGGTGACCCGAGGGGCGGATTTTCTCCAGACGAGACAGCTCCCGGACGGCAGCTTTGCCGAGCGTGGCCAGCCCGGGTATCCGCAGCTGACCGCGTGGGCGACCCTGGGCCTGACTGCCGCGGGTGCGGCGCCCCAAGCCAAGGCCCTGACG
>WNGP01021210.1_pt1 | contig 11250 bp, 7 predicted proteins | sample 5407671 | NCBI WGS metagenome assembly WNGP01 (sample SAMN13153381, study PRJNA577476) | soil metagenome | isolation source: 40 cm soil or saprolite under Garry oak tree replicate 2 | place: USA:California | collected 2016-06-15
GTTGTCCGGGCCTTTGCCCTCGATGTCTCTGTGGATAGCGGCGTGATCTTTGCCGTTTCCGATTTTTTTGTCGGCCCGAGTCGAGTCGGGGCGCAAGGGTATGGGATCTTCCCGACCTCATTTCGCGATCACGCCACGGTCAGTTCCGGAACCAATGTGGCCTATGACCTGACCCAATACAGTCCCCTGGCGGTGGTAGCGGACAACCCGGGCGGGACGTTGCCGGGCCTCAACTCGAGCGGGGTCACACTGGAACTGGGCGCTCTGTGGGATCCGACTTTGCCGGCAGCGGCACCGGGGTCCACGGGGACGTTGTGTGCGCTGCATCTGAGCCGCGCTGCGAATGTTTCGGTGGCGGCAAACCTTACCCGTGGAGGGATTGTTTTATCTCCGCCGGATATAGTCACCCCGCTATCATTCACGGGAGCATTCGTCGATGCCAATGCGGTCATTACAAGTCAGAAGCTCGTCAACGGGATCCTGACCCTGACATTCAAAGGGGGCGTGTTGGAAACAGCTCCATCGCTCTACGGCCCCTGGACCAGCACAGGCAACAGCACGGGCACATATACCCAAAGCATCGGAAGCTCCGGAGCGAAGTTCTACCGCGTTCATCATTTCTAGCGAGCAGAATGTTTATTGAAATGCCATTACGACGGGCGCGGTTGGGCACTGCCACGGTAGCGCAGGGTTCCAAGTCTGCCGTGTCGCGGGTTTCCAAGCCCGCAGGCCGTGTATCCTCCAGCGCCCTGCCGACTTGGAAGTCAGCGACCAGCCCCCAGAGCCTTCGGGCTGCCCAGATTTGGAAGCCTGCGGTACCAGCCGCCACGTTCCGCCGACTAGCAGCACTGCCGAACTACGCCCGACTGCCACTTATGCTGGCTTTGGCCAGCCTGCTGATTGGCGCGGCCAGCTCCGCTTGGGGACAATCAATCGGAGTCAGTTTTATCGGCAGAAATGCCTCGCCGGCTGACAACCTTGCCCCTACCGATGTTGCCGGCGTGGTCGGTCAGCCAAACTGGAATAACATCGACAGTGGCGGCACTTTTTCCGGGACCACGGCTCCTTTGGCCGACAGCTCAGGTAATGTCACCGGTGTCACCCTCACTTACAATGCTGACGATAGTTGGGACAGTGACGGAGGCACCGCCACGCCCGATGAAAGATTGATGAAAGGCATCATTAAGGCCAATCCTCATGGCGCGACCAGTCCGCCGGCCTTTACGACCATGACGTTTGTGTTCAACAGTGTACCGGCCGGTTCGTACGATGTGTATGTCTATGCAATGGAGAACCTCACCGGCGCCAAAATCAGCGTCAACGTCGGGACAACGACGTATTACATCGCTGAGGAGAACATCTTCAATGATCAGTTCATCCAGGCGACCTCTACGACGTTAAATAGTTATCAGGATGCAAACTATGCCCTGTTCAGTAGTCTGTCGCCAGCGTCCGATGGGACCCTGATGATTACCGCCACAAAGTACCTTGACAACCCGCAGCTCAACGATGGCGCGGGTGTGGCCGGCATCCAACTCGTCCCTTCGGGAACACCGATTGCGCCGCGCATAACGACGCCCCTGAAGCAGTGGTTCAACGAAGGACCTGTGACCGTCCGGTTGACCGCGACGGCGAAGGACGACGGCCTGCCGCTGCCGGCCAACCCCAGCAACCCCGATCCGAACGATCCGAATAAGCTGCGCTGGGGCTGGACGGTTCTGTCCACGCCGTTGGCCAGCAGCGGTGTAGTCTGGTCTGGCAATACCAACAGCGGGGAGGCGTTTTCCTACCAAGGCTCGCCCAATCCTCCGTGGACAGTTTTTACCTGCAATCCCACAGCCACATTTGATGTGCCCGGAATGTATTTGCTGAATTTTTTCGCCTTTGATGGCCAGCTTGGCTCGACCAATCAGATCAAGGTCTTCGTTAAATCCACCGGCGTTTATCGACAGTTAGGGTACCAGTATTTGTCTCCTATCCCAGGGTCGGAGTACTGCTCGCCGCAAACCCGGTTCGTTTTGGTGCGGTTCACCAACATCTCGCCTGCCGCCGTGACCAATCTTAGCTTCATTAAAGTAACCGGCGCGAGCAGTGGAAATCATCCGGGCCAGACGCATATTGCCAGTGACAATCGGACGGTTATTTTTGCCATGTCCACGGATTTCGTGCCGTACGAAATCGTCACGGTAAGCCTGGCGCCGGGTGTTGGTGGCGGGGAGGCAACCGTTGCGCCCTATCAATATCAGTTTGTCGTCTCGGGCCACATGCCGGATCCTCCGCTGATTATGGCTCGAGGCGACAATCCACCGAATCAGACGGCCAATAAAGCCTTTGACGGCAACGCCAGCACTGAATGGCGCGATCTGGTAGTGCCGGACGGCATCAACAATTTTAGCTGGATCCAATATGTCTATCCAGACGCCGGAGGTCACGTCGTCACTCAGTACGCCGTCACGTCGGCCATGGATCACCCCGAGCGCGATCCTGCGGATTGGAATTTGTATGGCGTGGACGGGGCGGGAAATCTGGCGTGGTTGGACTCGCAAACCGGCCAGACATTCGCGAATCGGCAGCAAACCAATATCTATAGCTTCAGTAATGTCCTTGCCTACCGGGGTTACCGGTTTGAGATCACCCGGGTCAATGATCCCGCCAGCGCCGACTCGGTTGCGGTGGCCGAGTTGGGCTTCATTCCCGCCAGCGGATCACTTTTGCGCGAATATTGGCTCAACATCTCTGGCGTGGCGGTCAGCGATCTTACTGGCAATCCCAATTACCCGGCCACTAGCAGCGGCAGCAGTCAACTGGCCAGCTTCGAAGCGCCGACCGATTGGGCGTATAATAATGGCGAGCGGGTACGCGGATATATCACGGCGCCGGCGACTGGCAGTTACGTGTTCTGGATCGCTAGCGACGACGCCAGCCAATTGTGGCTGAGCACCGACTCGACCCCGGCCAACAAGGTTCAGATCGCTTATGTGGCCGCCTGGACCCCTCCGCGTCAATGGAATGAGTACGCTTCGCAGCAATCCGTGCCCATCATGCTGACTGCGGGCCAGATGTATTATGTTGAAGCGTTGCACAAGCAGGGTCCGGGCGGCGAAAATCTCGCGGTGGGTTGGGCCAAACCGGGCCAGCCTACCGCGGCTCCGTCTGAAGTCATTCCGGGCGAGGTGCTCTCGCCTTGGACCGGTGGCCCGGTGTCTGTAGCCACTGTATCCCAGACCGTTCCAAGCGCGGTGAGTGAAGGTGGGGCGCGTCCGTCCAGCGCGCCAAAGCAAACCTCGGCACCTTCGACCTGGTCACAACCCGGCGCGCTGAGGACTGGCGCGCCCGACCGTCGCGAAAGAGTGGCGGCAGGCATGACCTCCCTTGGCGCCAATCCGCTCGCACCCAGCCCACAAATTCGCAGTGGCGGGCAACGACACCCGCTGGCAACAACCATGGCCAATGGCGTTTCTGTCCCCAGCGACTTTCCCTTTATCAACATCACTACCTCCACCACCAACGCGGACCGGGATCCAATCTTTTTGGATAACCGTGGCGGCGGCGGGCATCCGTACAATGTCATTTTCGATAACTCCGGCTCGCCGATCTGGTATAGCCGCTACCCGGACGAGCGACGCGATATGAAGGTGCAGCCCAATGGATTGATGACTATGCTCGCCCGCGACAACGGCAACCACTTCGATGGTTTCAACACCAATTATCAGCAGATCACCAGCTACTGGGCCAGCAATGGCTACGGGGTGGATGAACATGAATTGCTGGTGCTCAAGGATGGCACCTACTTGTTGATCGCCCTGCAGACTCTAACTGTAGATATGAGCCGGTATGTCGCGGGGGGCAATCCAGCCGCGTCGGTAACCGAACAGGTCATCCAGCAGTTCACCCCACAGGGCGAGCTGATTTTCCAATGGCGCGCCTGGGACCAATTCGATATTCGTGACCAGGGTAATTTCATCGATAACACCGGCAGCGGTTTCGATTTCCCACACATGAATTCGCTCGATTTGGACAGCGATGGCCACATCCTGCTTTCCAGCCGCAGCACCAGTGAATGCACGAAAATCAATCGCGACACGGGCCAATTCATCTGGCGCCTGGGTGGTGCGCACAGCGACTTTGCGTTTGTTAACGATCCGCTCAATGGCCCGCGCAACCAGCACTCGCTGCGCCTGGCCGGCACCAATAACTGCGCGACGGTGGTTTGGCAGTACCCCGCAACACCGACCCCGAGCATTTATTCGTTTTATATGGGCGATGTTGAGCGTTTGACCAATGGCAACACCCTCATCAATTGGGCCGTCGGCTCTTTACCGAAGCTGACGGAAGTGCGGCCGGATGGAACCAAAGCCTACGAGATGAATTGGGTCAACCAATGGGAAGCTTATCGAGTGTGGCGTTGCCCCTGGCACGGCGTGGCCCTTCAACCGTATCTCATTCTTGAGCCATATCCCGACAATTTGACACTGATTTTCAATCAATTTGGCGATACCAATGTCGCCTATTATCGCATTTACGGGGGAACCTCTCCGCGTCCGACGACACTCCTGGCCGAATCAGGCGCAACGCTCAAGCAACTGTCCAATCTACAAAACGGAGTTTGGTACTTCCGGGTCACCGCCGTAAACAAGAATGGAGTGGAAGGACTTTTTTCCAACGAAGCAACCGTCACCGTCAATATCATTGAGCCGGGCCAGAATATGGTCCAAAACGGAGATTTTTCCCAGGGGACAAACTTGTGGACTTTTACGGTGAGCGGCACGGCCAGCGCCACCTGGGCCATCGAGAGCGGCGCCAGCCATATTTATATTACCAATGGCGGCGCCACGCTGCCCAGCATTCAACTGCTGCAGCCAGGCAAGGCCCTAATCCAGGGAAAGACCTACGTGTTGCAGTTCGATGCCTGGGCCGCTCAGAGCCGTTACCTCGATGTCAAGCTGGCGCAAAGCATCTCTCCGTTCACCGATTACAGCAGAATCACCTCCCCGTTTCTCACTCCTAACCGAACCCACTATCGCTACGTGTTCACGATGCAACAGGTCTCAGATTTCTCCGCCAACCTGCTGTTCAACCTCGGCGCTTCGAGCGCCGGCGTTTATCTGGCCAATATTTCCTTGTTCAACCCGCCCGTGGGTGATCTAAACCAGGATGGCCGGGTGGATTTTTTGGATTTAGGGATTTTGGGGGGAAGCTGGCTCAAGCAACAAACCGGTCTGCCGGCGGATTTGGACGTCAGTGGCCAGGTGGACTTCAAAGACTTTGGGATCCTCGGCGAAAACTGGTTAACCGGGTGGCATTAGTGTTTGCAGAGCTTTAGGGGTATGAAAAAGCTTATCTGGTGGCTGATCAGCACTTCCATGGCTGCTGTTGGTTTGACGGCCAACGCGCAACTGCCAACGAATTTCCCGGCCCTAACAGTGATCACCAATTACTCGCCGGCGGTGGCCAACGGTTACATTTTTCAAGGGGTGAATTTGCCCGTGGCGGGCGTCGGCTACTATGCGATGATTCTCACTAACGACGGCGCGCCGATTTGGTATAAGGAGCTGACCAACGGCTGCTGGGATTTTAAAGTTTTGCCCAACGGTTACCTGCATTACGCCCAAACGATCAAAGCACTGACCTACACCGGCGGTGCCGATGTTATCCATCAGATCCTGGACGAAAATTATAACCTCGTCGAGACGATCCAGGGGGGCAACGGCTATGTCGCCGAGGCGCACGATTTCCAAATGTTGCCTAACGGCAATGTCCTCCAGTTCGGCTATTATCTGACCCAGGTCGATATGAGCCAGGTTGTGCCCAACGGCAATCCCGCAGCCCTCGTCTCGGGCGCGATCCTTCAGGAGCTGGATGCACAGAGAAAGGTGGTATTCCAGTGGCGCTCCTGGGATCATTACCCTTTTACCAGCCAATGGGTGAACTCAACCGCCGCTGTGATTTCCGCGTTCCACGTCAACTGTATGTTCCAGGACAACGACGGCAACCTGGTGGTGAGCACCCCTGATTGGGTTAAAAAGATCAATCGGCAGTCCGGCGACATCATCTGGCATCTGGGCGGCACGGAAAACCAATTTACTTTTGTCGGCGTGAGCCAGCAGGAAGGGACCAACGATTTCCGCAGCCACGCAATTAATCGTCTGCCCAACGGCAATGTCTTGCTCTACAACAATAGCCGGTTCGGTGTGCCGGGCAGCACCTCATCGGTTCACGAATACGCGCTGGACGAAACCAACAAGATCGCCACGCATATTTGGACCTATACACCGAGTCCCGGCGTGGCGGGACCATTCCAGGGCAGTGCCCAACGGCTGGCTAATAACAATACCTTCGTCGGCTGGGGCGGCCTTGGCGGGGTGACAACGCTGACTTGCACTGAAGTCGCCGGCACTGATGTCGTCTTTCAGATGAAATTCAATAATACCAACGTCGTAAGCTACCGCTCCGTCCGTTCTCCCTATCCCCCGCAATCGCAGGCCAGCGTGGTTTCCTTAACGGAACTGGCGACCGGAAACACGTATGATTTCGGGGCGACGGGCGTGTCGATCGAGGTCCAGAGCGGTGGTGGCGGCTACAATCGCGTGACGGTGACTCGCGCTCCTTATGCCCCGGTGTACCCGCTGTTCCAGAGAAAGGCTCCGCGCGTTTTACCTGTCAGGGTGAGCATGAGCGAGATTTCAATCGACACCATTGCTGCCACGATAGACTTCGACGCCGCGAGCTTCGCGTTGGCGAATCCTACCAATCTCACCATCTATTACCGCGTGCAGTCAGGCCAAGGCCTGTTCCTGCCGCAACATACTGCCCACAACCCGGTCACCCTAAAATTGAGCGCGACCATGACGCTAACCAGTCAGGGCGGAGATTTTGGCGAGTTTATCTTTGGCTACCCCGATCTCGCCGACGTGCCTTACCCGCCAATTCTGGACCGGGTGGAGAATTATCGGGGAATCCAGCCCTACAATGTCATTGCGCCGATGATGGCCACCACGGGCGTGACCTACAGTGTGAATCAACAGTTGCCCATTCTGCTTTCCTGGTCACCGAAAGGCCTCGCCCGCTCTTACCAACTCCAGGTCACAACCAACCAGGACTTCTCCACGACCGTCCTGAATATTTCCTATCAAACAGATGCTTACTATGTCTGGAGCGGAGCGGCTTCCAATACAACTTGTTTTTATCGCGTCAAGACTGTGAATGAGGGCGGCCAAAGCGACTGGTCGGCCGGCGCATTCACCACCGTCGCTCCGTTCATGAACCTTTCATTCCCCAATGGCGGCGAGGCCCTGGAGCGCGGGCTGAAATATTATCTTCGATGGGCTGACAATATCGCCGAAAACGTAGTCATCCAATTGTACAAGGGCGGCGTCCTGGCCAAGACCATCGCCACTAACGCGGCTAGCAACGGGGCCTACCAATGGCAAATCGGCTTCGATCTCACCCCGGGCAGCGATTACTCGATCAGGATTAGCAGCGCCACCAACGCTGCCTTATTCGCTCTGAGCGCGTCAAATTTCAGCATCATGGATCCGCCGCAGATCATCCCTGGCTCGGTGGTTAGCCTCTCGGACGGACGAGTGCTATTTGGCATAACCGCGCCGGGCGCGGCGGAAGTGTCGGTGCTGGGCTCGACGAACCTGTGGGTGTGGCAGTTGCTGCAAACCGTGCCGTTGACCAGCGGCAGCGCGGTGTTCACCGATGACACGGCCACCAACTTTACCCAGCGGTTCTATCGACTGCGTGCGCCGTAGTGGAGGAGGTCGGAGGTCGGAGGTCGAAGATCGGAAGAGCCGACCTCTGACCTCCGACCTCCGACCCCCCGTTTGGCTGTGCCCAGACGCTCGGCGACGCTGACAGAGAACCGGGTTCAGGACGGCAGGCCAAGCGGTCGGAAGTTGGAGGATTGGGAGCTGGTCTTGATGCGCAGGAAGTCGGTGAGCTTGCGGCCTTGGAAATCGCCGCTGGAAAACGTGTTGAACCACAGGCCATCGGCCACGCGCGTGCGGGTCAGGGTATAGGCGAGTTTTTTGAGGGAACCGACTGCGCCCCAGAGCAGGTTTACTTCGGAGCTCAGGCGGACTTCTGCGCGCGCGATCTCAAACTCCTGGACATCAATCCAAACCGTGCCGGAAAGGCGATTGAAGAAGCGATCGAGCACCCGATGCTCGGGCCCCTCGGGGCTCCTGGGTTCGAAAGCAATTTGGTAGGCCAGTCGGCCATTGACCGGTTCCTGCCCCACCAGCTTAAAGTTATATCGGGCGACCAGTTCAGTTGTCAGAAAGTTCTCGCGTGAGTCGCCCTTGCCTGATTTGGATTGTCCGAACCAATGCCGCGCGTTCAGTTGATTGTCGGACTGTTTCTTCACCTCGGCTTCATCAGGCCGACCGCCATTGACCGTTACCAGTTTCAAACAAGTCGAACCGCCCTGGAACAGGACTTGATAGACCCGTTGCTTGCGCTCCTTGACTTTGCCCTGAGCATCGATCTCTTCGGTAAGAGTCAGCTTGGTGTAAGTGTACCCCGGCCGGGCTTGGGTGTCCGCCTGCTGGGCCCGGGCGACGGCGTTTTGGATCACTTCAGTGGCCGAAAGCGACGTTTCGGCGTGCACCCTGGAGGGTCCAATTAAGCCTAGACCCAACAGAACCACCCAACCGACCCAAACTTTTGCTGAACTGACTAATTTCATGCTACTTGCAGTTTACGCAACATTTCATCGCAAGGCAAGTCAGAAAAGACCCTATTTTGTGCGATTTCCGGGCTTTGTGCATCGCAAGGCGCAAGGCGGAAAGCGGCAAGCGCAAAGCGCAAGGCGCAAGGCGCAAAGCTGGAGGCGGGAGGCGCTTCCCGCTTTGCGCTTCCCGCTTAGCGCCCCACGGCTTTCATTTCAGCCGCTTGCGTTCGACCAGGAACAAGGCCAGCGCGTGCCAGGGGTTCTGGTCGGTGCGCACAACGCAGTGGGACATTTCCAGGCTGCGGAACAGTTCGATGTGCCCTCGCATGAAAGCCTTGAATCGCGCCAGATACTTTTCACGAACGGCAGCAGGGGAAACCACACGACGCGATCCAGTCTCCAAATCCTCGAACACTTTTGGGTCGGTGAAGGGAAATTCGAGTTCATCGCGGTCCAGCACTTGGAAGATGATGACCTCATGGCCGTGAAAGCGGAGTTGCTTGAACCCCAGTTCAATCGCCGCACAGGGTTCCAACAGGTCCGAGAAGAACAATACAGACCAAACTGGTTGGGCCGTTGCGACGGACGAATGAACTCCGGCACTGGACTGCCCTCTCCCGCCCCTCCGTACGGAGAGGCGGGATGAAGCGCCACCAGGCCCGCGGCGTCGTTTTGTTTGAGCAGAAACCACGTCAGCGCCGAGGCCAGCACTTTGGCGCATTCCAGCTTCGAGCCCCAGGCGGCTGCGCCCCGATAGTTCATCGAGGCGCTGGAATCGCAAACAACGTAGAAGCGGACATTGGTCTCCTGCATGTAACGCTTGATACACAGCCGGTCGCTGCGCGCGTAGAGCCGCCAATCCAGGTGACGCAAATCGTCGCCGGGCTGGTAATTGCGGTAGTCGCTGAACTCGACGCTAAACCCGTGAAAAGGGCTGTCATGCAGCCCGCTGAGGAAGCCTTCCATGACGTAGCGCGCTTTGAAATCCAGTCCCTCCAACGCCGCCAGCAGTTTCGGGTCGAAGCGCTCGGACAAGGACTGGACAGGGGTGGCCATGGATTAAGGCCAAAAGCTGAAACTCTGAAACTGTGAAATGCTGAAACTCGACATATATTCAGCTTTTCAGCTTTTCAGCTTTTCTTTGGGTCGCGTCATTCGATTTTCGGAATTCGTGGCGCCTAGCCGCTCGACACGTCTTCCAATAATTTGGCGATGATTTCGTCTGTCGTCTTGCCTTCCGCATCCGCCTGGAAGGTGCGGATCAGGCGATGACGGAGCATCAGAGGCCTCTGTGGAATTGGCCCCTTCTCCAAAAGAATCGACGGCAGAGTCCACGAAATAATACGTTGTCCCATCCGCCAAACCCGTATTCGTAAAGGTGAGAACCGACAGGTTTGTGGCAATCGTCGTGTAAGGTCCGCCGCTTACTGCCGCCCGTTTGACATTATAGCCGCTGGCGCCCAAAGAGGAATTCCAGCTTAGAACCGCCCGTCCGTCACCGGCGGAAGCGGTCAGGCCCGCGACTGCGGCGGGTACCGCCCCGCTTGTGCCGTAGACATTGAATTCGGCGATGCTCCACCAGTTTGCCGAGGCGCTGCTGGTCTGTGTGATTCGAAAATAACGGGCGGTCGGAGCTGCAAATGGATTGTGGTAACAGGGGGATCCGCTCCCGATGGCTATTCGGTCGCAGATGCAGCTGCTTCAATCACCTTGGCGATTTCCGTTGGATTGGAAATGAAACTAACATGGCTGGCTTTTAACTCTTTCGTCTTTGCGTTCATGCGCTTTGCCATGAATCGCTCCAAGTCTGGATTGATGGCCTTGTCTTGAGTTGAAACGACATACCAGGACGGGATCGATTTCCATGCTGCAGCCTTAAGCGGCTCTCCAAAAATTGCCGCAGCAAGTGGCTTCTGTGTGGCAGCGAGAAGGGCTGCTTCCTCTTTTGGCAAATCGTTGGCAAAGACGTCCGCCACTTTTGCGCGGTCGATGTAGAGAAAGCCCGCTGAATCTGGCACCACTGCTGTTCCGAGCGGAGCAGCGGGAAATCTTTCGCCAAGAGCGCCAAGGGTTTCTCCGGCATCGGGCGCGAACGCGGCCACATAAACCAGAGCTTTCACTTTGGAATTCCCAGCGGCTGCCTCGGTGATGACGGCCCCGCCGTAAGAATGTCCCACTAAGACGACATCGCCTTTTTGCGCGTCGAGGACCCGTTTAGTGGTGGCGACGTCCTCGGAGAGGGATTTTAGAGGGTTCTGAACCGCTGTCACGGTGAAGCCTTCGGCTTCCAGCAAAGGAATGACTTTATTCCAACTGGAACCGTCAGCGAATGCTCCGTGCACCAATACGATTGATGTTTTTGAGTCTCGATTTTTCATGGTTTTCCTTAGTTATTTTTTAAACAGTCGTTTTCGTTTGATAGTCCTATACCGAAAGCGCAAAATCCTTGATGTCGAGCGAGATCAAGAGCAGGTCATGTACGGGCTTAAGCCCAGGGCCGCGAACGTATGCACGGCGTTTGCTTGGGAAGCGAAATCCTTCCGCCTCGACGATGTCGGAAACGTATTGCGCCA
>WNGP01004819.1_pt1 | contig 11248 bp, 14 predicted proteins | sample 5407671 | NCBI WGS metagenome assembly WNGP01 (sample SAMN13153381, study PRJNA577476) | soil metagenome | isolation source: 40 cm soil or saprolite under Garry oak tree replicate 2 | place: USA:California | collected 2016-06-15
ATCCTGCCTTCGCGAGGACGTGACATCTTTTGCCTGAGGTGTGCAACATCTTTTGTCAGAGCCGCACGAAATTCGGAAGTAGTTGTTCAATCGGCCCCCAAAGCCACTTCATACCAGGCAAACGGCGATCCTGTGACCACCTGCCTTCCAAGCAGGCTGTCGCGGGTTCGAGTCCCGTCTCCCGCTCTTTTATTTACATCGTCTCTTTGCTGGCCGGTGAGAAGCCGCCTGGTGACAACCAGGCAGCGATTTGGCAAGCAAGGAGACGATGTTTTTATGTGCAAAAAGGTGTACAGCGACATCCTGCCTCATTTTCACGTGACATCCTGCCCCGGCACACGCGACATCCTGCCTTCATAGAAACGCGACATCCTGCCTCTTGCCCATCCCGCTGCCCGGTTGCCCCGGGGCATGAGCAGCCGAAAAGGAGGCAAGCACCAATGACCGCGAACGAACCAAACAACACCCCTACACCCAAAAAGATGGGAAAGACCACGCTCAGACGCCGCAAACACGTCGCCAAGAAGCGTGCCACCGCCCAGCGTACCAAGCTTGACGCGCAGGTCCAGGCACGTGCGCAGCAGGCAGCGGAAAAAGCAGCGGAGGCAGCCACCAGCAAGCCGAAGGGGAGGCACGAGCAGCAGCGCCTGCAGGCATCCCGCCGCGCTGGCACCACCATCGCCCGCGCGGTTGACGACTACCTGCAAGATCACGCCGGGGGCAATCACAGCGACAAGACCCTGGAGTGGCACCGCACCGCCCTCGGCCTGATGCGCACCTACTTCGAGAAGGAACGCGGTATCAGCCTGGTGGGTGAGGTGGACGCCCCCGATATCAGCGCCTGGTTCGCCCACCTGCGCACCAGCCCCGGCGGGCACGGCAAACCGAGATCTGAACGCACCATCCAGACCTATGCGCGCTCCGCTCGCGCCTTCTTCCACTGGCTGGTGCGCCGTGATATCCTCCAGAACAACCCTTTTGACCGCGTCACCTTTCCCAAAGTCGGCAAGCCGCTCATCCAGACCATTGAGGCCGAGGAGTTCGAGCGGCTCCTGGTCGCCTGCACGCCCACCAACGAATCGGGCCCCATTGCCGAACGAGCCGCCGCCCGCAACCGGGCCATCCTCTGGGTGCTCTACGATACCGGCATCCGCATCTCCGAGTTGTGCGGGCTGCGCATCGCGGATTTCGACCGCAAGCGCGGCGTCCTCACCGTCACGGGCAAGGGCTCCAAGGAGCGGCGCATCGCGCTCGGCCAGAACTGCCTGCGCAACCTCTTGTACTACCTGGACAAGCAGCGGCCAGATGAGGAGGAACTAGCCGACTGGGGGAGCGGAGGCGAGGATCACCTGTACCTCTCCGAAACACGTACCCCGCTCACCAAGAACGGGGTGGCTCTGCTCTTTGCGCACCTGCGCAAACGCGCCGGGATCACCGACAAACGCATCAGCGCCCACATCTTGCGTCATTGCTTCGCCATCCGCTACCTGGTGCTGGGCAACGACCCCTTCAGCCTGCAGGAACTGCTGAGTCACGAGGACATGACCACCGTCAAGAACTACATGCACATGAACGACGAGACCATCCAGGCGCAGAAGCGCAAGTATAGCCCCGGTGATCATCTGCCCACACGCATGCCAGGGCCTAGGGAAGTCCGGCGGAGAGGATTTCGGGCGAAGGGGCGCGGGAACAAAGGGAACACGAGGAACAAGTGAGCACGGTGCGAGGACGTGCACCCACTCTCACTCCTGAAGGGTGAGAGTGGGTGCAAAGCGTACCCGACACAACCATGCGATGATGCCGCTCCCTTGCATCCATGCGAGCGTCCGCCTCACGCCACCAGGGCCTCTAACCAGTCTGCAAGCTCCACTACCGTGAGGCAGCGAGGATTGTCCGAGCGATCGAAGGGGTCGCTCACGACCATCTGACGCAGTTCAGCAGGGGTCAAGACATGGCTATAGAGCCCGTGGAGCAGGTCGAGAAAGCGTTCCAGGTCCTCTGTGGTATAGCCTGCCGGGCATTGCCCAAAGGTCTTGAGCAAACGCTTGCGTTTGGATGGCGTCATCTGCTGTGCCATCGTGTCCCTCCACGTGATAAGGCTGTAGTGTCCAGGGAGCTCACTGTGACCTGTGCAATTGGAGTATTGGTACGAGGACTATCGTCTCTTTCCTGGCTACAAACGTATTCGCTTCAGGTCAGTGGGAATTGTTCCCTCTTGCTACACATGCATCTCCAGCAACATGCTCATCCTCTGCCTTCAGACACGCAGCAGGTGCGGTTCCTGCTCATGCGCAGCCTGCTGAGCAGGCTGTGAGAGCAGCAGATAGCCGTAACCAGTGAGGCAACAGACATCGAAGCCAAAGGGCCACAGTTTCGTACGTACGCGACTCATGTGTTGCGTCAACGAACGGCGGGTACTGCGGTTCAGCGGACTCTGGAAGGCGCACTCCACCAGAGGCGCAAAGGCTATATAGCCTCCGCTCTGCTGGAGCAGGCACATCAGCAAGGAGTACTCCGTTGGGGTGCAGGACACGACCACGCCATCGATGACGAGCAGGCGATGAGGATCACTATGCTGCACGATATGCCCCTGGATGGGTGGGCTTTCTACCAGCCGTAGACGATCCACCACTGGCTTTGATTGTATGCTGTTCCGGCTTGGCATCGCTCTCTGTCCTGGGTGTGCTCCATTTGCCCTGGCGCAAGGCAAGATGTGTCCTGCATTCCCTGCCAAGTCGAGGAAGATCAGGAAGTGACGCTAGCGAAACGGTGCGCTTCCCCTCCTGCTCTATGCCAGGTTGTCTATACAATGAATATACTCCTTTTTTCGTTCTTGGCCAGGCTGCATCGTGAACGTGACGGGCTGCCTTTAGCATCAACGTCAGACACATCTATAGAACAAATGTACTCTATACAGAGAGCAAAATGCCCTGGTTTCTGGCCGATTTTCCGCGTGAGATGTACCGAATTTCAGCATGAGATCAACTACTCTCCTGCATCATATTGTCTCTTGAGGCGCATCGATGCTGATACTGATGAGCTAGTAGAGAAAGCTGTCTACACAAACGGATAAGAGTGTCGCATCCGCTGCAAAAGGGCATAAACCCCCTTCACATCAGGAATTTTGGCTATGGTTCTATAGGATTTGGCAGGTGATTTTTGTTGTCGTTTGGTTGGCGAGTAGAATTATTCAATAAGATAAGGCTACTCTCAAAGGGGGAAAAGCATGGACTGCTTTCAAAGGGAGCAGCTGCCATCGCTGCAGGGGTGTGCAACGCTCTGTCTGCTCCATCTGGACACTCGACGTGGTGACTTCTCCAACCTGGCACGTTCACGTTCGTAGACACGAATGGACGCTGGCGTGATGCTTCCGTGTGTTTCCAAAGCAAGCGGACCAACGCACTGTGAAGGACCGGGAAGCGCTGAGCACACTACAGGCTTCTGCTCTAGACCGCCTTGACGAGACAGGGGGAATCTATAAGAGGAGGAATCATGAGCCTTGAACGCACAGAAGGACAGCGAGATAGCATGCATATGGGTCACTATCTGGTGACCTTTGACGGGGCAGGTGCATACATCGAGCATAGGTCAACGCACGCCTCTTATCGTGTGCAAGTAGCAACCGCAACAAACGCGGTGGACTTCATGAAGAATCATAAGCGCCTCATTTTTGCGTTGATGCGCAACGCTCCTGGAGAGTTGGAATCATACCACGTGCAGCAGCACACGGAAGGACGTCCCGAGTAAACATCCAGCACCACAGGATCATGATGGAGGCAGCTCGTGACATCCTGTGAGGTGAGTACCTGCACCTCCTCCTGTTTGATGACGAGCCCTCACGCTCCCATCCCCACCACACCAGCAGATCCTCGCCCTTTTCAGCGTTGCTCTTCCTCTGTTTCCCCAAACTCCTCATCTTCCTCGTCGTCAGGCTCAATGAGAGGGTAATCAGCCCCATACGCAAAGGTGAAGCGATCACGCTCCGTGTCGTAGCCATAGACTGCCGACACCTCACGCTCGCTCTCGACGTCCGTCTCGTCTTTCACGTCAGCATCATCGAGCAAGATATTCACCACAAACGCCCGATCAGGGGTGATGCCAGAGGTGTCTGTCACCCACTCGAGCGGATCAACCTCGACGATGTCTGTCACTTCGGCTGTGGTCCCCACAGGTTCCTCCTCCAATGCCCAGTCTATCGCCAACCTGGCAAGTTCATCTATGATTGCTTCCTCTGTCATACTCTATCCCTTCTGTGAAGCTCCGGGATTTTCCTCTGGGAGAGACAAGCTCTCTCGTCGGCCTGCCCAACCACCAGTAGATATGCCACACCAGGACATCGGTCAGCCGAGCAGAGACTGACTGCAATTTTGAGATGGACTCATCGGAAACTTACCTCACCCAGAGATCGATGTGACTTATGCAGAAACACGCACCGTTAGCTTCATTGCTTCGGTCTCAAGGGTATTGTATCATGTCAGCAGGCAAGGTCTGAAAGGACACAGACGTTCATTGTCCACCAGAAGGCTGTCTGGTGCGGGAGGGAACCTGCGCGCGCAGTACATTGGCGACATCTTCATCAGGATAGCGACGGCAGCCTTTGATCGTCTGCATGGGAGCTGCCACACACGAGGGGGTGGAGCAACGTTCCCAAGCAGATGCTCCTCTAGATGAGACCGGATGACGTGCGTGGCCTCCTGCTCTCCCTCACTGCCTGAGGTGAATAGGCATCGTGCCTTCGGCCTTACCGTTTTGGCTCGCCTCGGGAAGAATAGTTCTGTACAGAAAGCAGGAATGACCATCCTGCACCTCCCCTGTGAGAGAGCAACCAGAGGGCGTGCTGTGCTCGTCTGCGCTGACGGCACGTCACCATTACAGCTGGCTGCTCCTCATCTGGAGCGCCTCTGGTACCACAAGCATACCCAGACAAGGTGTGCTCTGCCCGCTGCTCATCTCCTCTTGGCACACATGTGCCCCAGAGTGAGTCGATCCGTGGGCGGTCTCGCAGGCAGTCGGAGAGGAAAGACACACGGGAGCGTGTGCAGAAGAGCTCATTCCTGCACACATCGAGCGTATGACCAACAGAAATAACCCGATCCCCATCATGAACCCGCAGACAAGCATCGGCATCCTCACGGAGACCGAGATGCTGTTTGTGGATGCAACCGGAGGCAAGCGCATCTTGCATTCGCTGCTGCTGCCCGCCAAGGCGAGCGACCTGAGCCGACTCGTGGAGTCCTTGTGGCAGGCCGAGCTGAGCGAGGTCTGGGTGCTGCCGACCACCCCCTTCTCCCGAACCGTCACCTGCGCCAGCTGGGAACAGGTACCCCGCCACTGGACCACACGATCCCTTCCGACCCGGCTGTGTCCTGCTCTGGCCGTCGGCTCACGCTGGTCTTCCCCGAGCACGCCGACTGCGGCTGGGTGCTGCCGATGCTCCACGCCAGGCAGAAGCTCTCGTTTGGCCGCGGCATAGCTGGCCAGTTTGTCGGTGATGATCACGCGCAGCACGTATTCCAGACCCTTGAGCAGCTTGCAGAAGAAGCGTTTGGCCGTCTTCTTGTCGCGTCAACTCCGCACTAAAATGTCGAGCACAGTTCCATGTTGATCGACGGCTCACCACAGATAGTGCCGCTTGCCGTTGATGGTGAAAAAGACCTCGTCCAAGTGCCACTTGTTGCCACAGTGAAGGCGACGGCGGCGCAGTTCATTGGCATAGGTCTGACCGAACGTCAAACACCACTGTTGGACCGTTTCGTAGGTCAATGTGACGCCTCGCTCGGCCATACGTTCTTCAATGTCGCGGTGACTGAGTGAGAAGCGAAAAGAGAGCCAAACACAGTGACTGATCATTTCAGGAGGAAAGCGGTAGCCTTTGTAGTCGGGAGCAGGGATGTGTGTTTTCATCCTGCCAGTATGCTACAATGTTCAACCATTTGCACAGCATCTAGCCAAGTTGACAATACCCTCATGACGGTGTATGTGACACTTTCATGACACTTCCATCTTATACTCTGTTCAGAAGGCTGGTTCGCCTACAGATCCATTTCGGATACTATCGTCTGATTCGCCGCCTTCGTACTGGCAGGCTGAATGAAACGAAAGAATACCAGAAAGGAGCAAAAACCCCATGAGCATCGCCCTCGTTCAAGCAAAGACCGCCGATTCGGGCAGCAGCTTTCTCAACTCGTTTACCTTCACGCCTGCTGCGGTCAGCCCAGGCAATTTTCTGTTGCTCTCCATCGCTGAGAGTGCGGACCATGCCGCTGTTACTGGGATCACTGACTCGATGGGCAACACCTGGTCAAAGTGGTTCAGTTCACTGACAAAGATTGGCGATCACTGCTTAGAGGTCTGGTACACCGTCACCAACTCCGGTGGAACGCCGACTATCACGGTCACCACTGATGTGTTCGTCGCCGCCACATTGATCTTGCGCGCATACTCCGGTGTGGCAAGTTCGAACATGCTGGACACATTTGCTGTGGCGAAAGACACCGCTTACGTACAGAGCCACGAGGTCTGGACCTCAAGCCCTATTGTCACTGGCGATGCGGTGATCGGCGGTTATATGAGCACGGCGCTAGGAGACAGCTACACCGCCGGCCCTGGGTACGAGAATCTCGTGAGCGATAGTGTCTCCAATTACGTCACCCAAGCAACTCAGGACAACGTCAACACCACCAGCCAGTGGGCGCAGGGCATTGCATGGATCGCGGCGATCAAGCCCACAGTCTCTGCTGCACCGTCTGCCCCGACGAATCTTTTGGCGAGCCCTGGAGATACGACAGTATCTCTCACCTGGTCAGCGGTAATGGGAGCCTCGACCTACACGGTCAAGCGTTCCACGACCAGCGGTGGGCCATACACGCAAATCGGCACCACCAACACCCCATCCTATACCGACACAGGCCTGACCAACGGCACCACGTACGATTACGTGATTGTCGCCTCCAACAGCTTTGGAGACTCGCCGTTATCCTCGCAGGCTTCGGCAACGCCGCAGACGATGACGTGGTATAACTACGGCACTCAGCCAGCCGGTAAGACCCTACCTGCTATTCAGAGTCTGTTCAGGACCAAGTACGCCGCCGGAAAAGCCTTCTTGATTACGCAGTCGGGCATGAAGGATGAGATGCCTGTGGGCGCCTATCGCATCCAGGTCCCTGATGCTAACTCAACGGGCGGAGAACCAGTGGGGACGACCTTTTCCGAAGGCATGGGTTACTGGGCCATTTTGACAGCTGTTTGTTCTCGCCAGGATTCGCCTATCTACGACCCACAAGCCGCTGCCATCTTCGATGGGCTATTCCTTTACTACAACTACTACAAGGACCAGAACGGGTTGATGAACTGGCGCGTTGCCCCCAACGGCAACATCACCGGGTCTAACGGGGCCACTGATGGTGACCAGGACTTCGCTCTTGGCTTGGTGCTGCGTCACCGCATCGCGGGCGATAGGGGAGCGATCAACTACGGGGAGGAAGCCACCAAGCTCATCAACGCGATTGACCAGTACGAGTTCCTGCCAGCCAGTCATTCGCAATACCCAAACCTGATGACCAACGGAGACGGGTGGGGGTTCGACAGGAACATCTATATGCCTGACTACGCCGCTCCTGCTCACTGGAAAGAGTTCGGCATCCACACCGGCAATACCACCAGGTGGAATAACATCACCGCAGCAAACCAGCCCTTGGCTACAACGTACTTCTATAAAAACTTCCCAACCGGTTATGTGCCTGACGCCTGTGATCGGAGTGGGAGGGGGCCAGTTGATGGATACGGCTACAAGTACGGTTACAACGCGATTCGGATGCCGTGGCGCAACACGCTTAACAAGCTGTGGAACAACGCCCCGATTTCGGGAAACATGATCACCAGGCTGGCGAACGCCGAGCGGGCACGAGCCAACCAGATCCCTGATAACGTCAGGGCCGAGGGCGCGCTAGACGCCTCGTCGTTTGCGTCTTACATCAACGCCGCCTACCTCTCGGGTTTCTGTGTGGCCGGTGTGGGCGACTCGGCAACGGCGCAGTGGTCGGCTGACTGCATCGACTGGCTTTCCAACCACGATGAGCCGAACTACTTCAGCAAGTCTCTGGAGCTGATGGCGCTCCTGATCCTCACTGGAGAGTTCAAGCCCAATTAGAGGTAGCTCTCAGCTCGACTTTGTACAATTTGGGAAGAAGAACCAGGCATGAAGGAGACCATTCCATTTTAGGGGCAAACTAATTGCTTGGTTTATCCCTGGTCTGCAATGGTCTCCAAACCGGGTAAACAGTACATTTGTGACAGCTAGCGTGACTTTGGCCCAACGTAGCAGAAAGGGAATTACTCCCCTGCCCTGGGGTAGGTCGCAAGTTAGGAACCATCCCTTTCCCGCGGCCTATCTTTCCCTGAGGGTCCCCTGCCAGGGGCTATTACTGCCTTATTTGAATACTCCTTGAGTGGGCTCAGCGACGAATGCCAGGCGTTGTTAGGAAAGGCTGCCTTCCTGGGTGGCTCTTTTGAGTTGAGCCAATTGCTTCAGGTTGCAACTGAACACACCGAGGAGACCATCATTGATTTGCTAGAAGAGGCGCTCCAAGCCGGGTTCCTTTCTGAGGAAGGCTCGGGGTTGTACATCACCTATCACTTCTGGCATCCGCTGATCATCGATTACCTACGCCACTGCAAGTCGTAGGGGAGCCTCTTCAGTACCCTGTGATGACTACTTGGACCACCCATTCTTGAAAAACGATACAAAACAAGAAAACAGCCAAGCGCTCTAGAGATGAACTGGCCTCACTTGTTTGCCTGTCACGCTGGGTTTCTTGCAGATCATCGGACGCCCGTCTCACCCGTAAGTGACGACGACGCTAGTCTGAGACACGTTCGCTCCAGGACGTCCCACAATCTGGACCACCCCGCCGGTTTTCCTCCGAGGTGCGTGCCCAGGTGACGGCATTGGCGCGTAGTCTGCCTTGCTCTCATGGTGTGCTGCTCGCTCGTTAGAGTCACGCAGAACTCGCCCGCCAGTGTGATTTGATGTTTTTGTAGGGGAAAAGTGGATGAGACGTTCTCATCCGCTGCAAAAGGCCATTAGCCCGCTTCACATCAAGCATTTTGGCTGTGGTTCTATGGGATATGGCACATGAATTCTGACACCTCTCTGCCATGAAGAGGTCACCTGGCGGGTGAGAAGCGGCTTGTATTTTCATGAGGTATATGGTATATCTCATATAGAACAAGTGTTTCGGTTGCCACAATGAACCGAACGGCACGTCTGTCGTAGCTGGATGAGTGAGGTCTTCGAACTTGCCAGCTCAAGACGAGGTCTGTCCGCCTCTACCTCTGACTGTCGCAGGGTGATGGTTCAGCAAAGAACCATTGCTCGCCAGGAGGTACAAGGATGAGGTCCTGTCCTACCTCGACTCGGTCTGCCGCAGGGTGATCAGTTGATTGCTCGCCGCGAGTCACAAAGGACACAGCTTATTGTTTTGTGTACATCGCAAAAACGAGAGAAAGGAGAGAAAACTCACACTGACGCTGAGGGACGATTCTGCCTTTGTATCGTGCTTTGCGAGAGAGTTCAGGAAAGGAATCCCTCATGAGTCAGCACCATTCGCATACCCAACACAACCAGCACCAACACACCTTCCGGTCCAATCAGAGCTCTCCGCCAAGAAATCCTCTTGAGCAACGACGAGAATTTCTCTGGCGCGAACGCGTTAAGCTGGAGTTTCAGGTGCAGACCCTGCTCGCCCGTGCAACCACCCTGCACCAACAATGGCAGCACCTGCAGGCAAGGAAAGCGGCGTTAGGACATCAGGCCCCGAAGGTTGCCGGTCAGATTCTGCTTGCTGGTCTGGTGGGCATCCGTCAGCTTCCCGCTGAACGACTCTATGCCTATGAGAAGGATCGCATCGCTCAGGAAGAGGACCGCATCCAGCAAGACCTTATCCGCTGCAATGGCGATGCTGCGGCACTCCAGGCTCAGGTCAGTGTCATTGACGTGGAGTTATCCCTTCTCTAGGTTCCAGGAACGTTACAGCAACAGGCTGTAACGTTCCTGTTTCACTGGCCTCCTCGCACCCATTGCTACCCGATCTTGACCCCACGCCTTTTCACGTCTCTCACATCCTACTTGGGCACTCTGTGTGTATTTCAGGCGTGTCGTGCCAGCACATCTCTCCCAGATTCGTTGCACACGCCGGCGCAAACGTTGTCATCAGCGTGAGCGCACGAATAAAGTGAACCACCACTCCTTCAGGTAGCACAAGAACTGCACACATTTATCAGCATCCTCTCCAGTCTATCAACGTCCATCTGCCCCATCTGCGCCACCTTCTATCCTGGCGGAATGCTCAGGATCGAGCAATACCGCTACAGACGAGGGTGCCAGTTCACGTGGACAGGGACAAAGTCACCTCACTCGCGTTTATTCTGTATGATGTATAATTGGAACGTGCGTTCTATAGGGAACTTGTTGGCTTAGGCTTTCTTTGCCAGCATATGGTGCTCATCGCTTGTTTCAGTGGCGAGAGCACCATATGCTGGCTCGAGACCTTGCCTGAGCCTGAAGGAGATGAGGTGGTGCTGTTCCCTGAGAACACAGGTGACCTCTTGCGTCCACGCGATCCACTCAACGCTGGACCCTCCTGGTGTAGGTACGGCTGGAGGTCAGATTACTCCAAGTTGGGAGAGATGATGGTTACTCCTGGGAGCACGTTCCCATCGTCGCCTGTCTGCTCGCTCCGCTTGTTGATCGCCCGCTGGGAGCTGATAGCGCGAGGCATGGGGTGGGTGATCTGATATGGTCACGATCATCACCCACCAGGGCAGGCAGATTGAGATCGTCTTGCAGTCCGAACTGTGCGATCCGCTGAATATGGGGGAGTATGTACGGGCCTATTGCCATATCCACGGGAGTGATCATCAGCGCTCGCTATCCATCAACAAGTTGACCGGGTGGGGTCATTGCTTCAATGCGACCTGTGATGCCACCGTGCTGGTTGCTGAGTGGAATCCTCTGGTGGCAGAACGCCTGCTGCATGCTCACTACCGGGGAGCCATGCTCCTCACCCCTTCGTCCTACCCCTCCGAACAGCAGCACCCACCTTACGTCTCTCCAGCAGTGCTACCTCATCCTGCCAGAACGTCGCCGAGTAGCAGCGGGACGAACTGACCACGCTGCTGGCATGGGACGAGCAGATGCGTCATGCGCTCCTGCACGCTCAAGGAACCCGGACATACCTTGAGGAGCGCG
>WNGP01004821.1_pt1 | contig 11245 bp, 12 predicted proteins | sample 5407671 | NCBI WGS metagenome assembly WNGP01 (sample SAMN13153381, study PRJNA577476) | soil metagenome | isolation source: 40 cm soil or saprolite under Garry oak tree replicate 2 | place: USA:California | collected 2016-06-15
ACTCTTTCCCTGTTCTTTCGATGGTTGAGGATCATCTGACAAAGACAAAGCGGAGGGTCGTGAAAGCCCAAGGCGGTCTCTTTCTCGAACGGATGTCCTAAGTAGCCATTACAGTGATTGGGAACGCACAGACACGAGAGGCAGCGTAGGGAAGAGATCACGAGGTGAAAGAACAAAGATTATATTAATAATGGAAATATGAATGAATAATCGTACCGGAACCGACGGGATTCGAGTCCTCTGTCACCAATTTTCCCTCTCTTCCTTTCCCCTTCTGGGAAACTGTCTCACAAGGTTCAGCACCTGCGAGGCTTCGGAGGAACCAGCTGCGGGAAGCCCTCCTCCTGTGGTGATCAAGCAGCGGCGGCCAGGACCAAAGCACCCGGCAGACGGCCTTCCCGCTTCAGAGTGGCCGACGGTGCTGCAGCGTGTGGTGGAGCAGAAGGAATCGCTTCGCACCGTGGCAGCCGCCTACGGTGTCTCGCCTGAAACGATCCGTCGCCTTCTTCTTCATACGCATCAGCAGGATGGACAGCAAGAAGCCTAACGGTCCTCAAGCTGGTCTGCGTCCCTGGGAGCAGCAGGCTCTCTTCCTTGTCCCCATGGAGGGGAGCGACTGCTCCCCTGCTCAGGCTGCCACCGGTGTGCCGTCACCTCTCTTTGCCAAGTTCCGCAAGCCAAATGATGGTCATCCAAAGCGTTGGTCGGCTAGCAGGAGCGGAATGCTGCCTGCCAACTCCTTTCACCGCTCTGACGGTCTCCTCTTGCAGCAGGTCCTCCTTGAAGCAGGCGGCGGGAGGCTTCACGGTAGTCTTGACTGAGCAGGATGGCTTTAGTCCAGACCAGGCTCGTGGTTTCACTCCAACACCAGGGCAATTCACCTTCGGCGTGTGTGCTGCGCCCAGCAATGATCCGCACTGCACGGTGGACCCGGCCACGGTACCCAAGGCTATGGATGTGATCACTCCCCCGGGTGTCAGCCAATCCAACGAACTTGACTATACTCTGACCAAGCCCGTTACCTTGCAAGATGTAGTAATCCCGTAGTCACTTCTCTCGATATTGTTGAATTGTGTGTTAAGCGGCGGCCGTCTTTGACGGTCGCCTTTCTCAGTTGCTTTTGCCTGCTAATTTGTATAGAATCTGGCTATGCTTCTTTACCAAGTGACAACTCTGCAGGCCTGACTCTTACCCACATTTTACAAATGGATTGTGTGAAGTGGCCTATCAAGTCGTATGGCAGAGTGTATCACAACCTCTACCATCTCGTTCCGCTCTACAATGGTCACTTTGAAACAGGATTGGATCCAAGGATTCGAACTCCACCTGGTACTTATCAAGGAGGTAGAATGAAAATTGTCGAAATGCGGATCGTTCCGGTCGCTATCGCTGATCCGCCGCTGCGGAGTGGCTTCGGTTTGCACGCACCTTACGCACTGCGCACTATTGTTCAACTGAAAACCGATGATGGTTTGACTGGCCTGGGCGAAACCTTCGGCGGCCTCCTTCCGCTGCGGGATCTGGAAGCGGTACGGCCTTTGGTTCTTGGTCAGGATCCCTATCGCCTCACGCGACTTGAGGAGGCCATCGTGGGCGATCCCACCGCCGCGCGCAATGAGGACCGCCGGTGGGAGGGGAGGCCCTCCTTGCCGGAACAGGCCTTCGCTGCCATCGAGGTGGCCTGCTACGACATCATCGGCAAGGCCACGGGCCGTCCAGTGGCGGATCTGCTTGGAGGCCGCTACCGTGACCTGGTCCCTTTCAGCGCCTATCTCTTCTACAAACACGCAGGCATCGGAGGAGTGGATGGGCTGGCGGAAGCATCTGCTGCTGCCAGGGAGCGGGACGACTACCTCGCGCGTGAGGCTCTTTCTCCTCAGGAAATCGTCCGGCAGGCGCAAGACTTCGTCCGGCTGTTTGGCTTCAAGTGCGTCAAGCTCAAAGGAGGGGTTCTTGAGCCTGGGCAGGAGGTCGCCACCATCCATGCCCTCCGTAAAGCCTTTGGGCCGCATGTTCCCTTACGTCTTGATCCTAACGGCTTCTGGAGTGTAGAAACCTCCGTCGCGATTGGACATGAGCTTGCCGGAGCATTGGAATATCTGGAAGACCCGACCTCAGGCAAGATTGCGATGGCAGAGGTTGCTAAACGCGTGCCAATGCCCCTGGCAACGAATATGTGCACCACCACCTGGGCGGATATCCCGGAGACGGTCGCACGCGGCTCCATACACATCCTGCTGACGGATCACCACCTGTGGGGCGGCCTAGCTGCGACCGTCAAGCTTGCCCATCTGTGCCGCGTCTTTGGCTGGGGGGTCGCGATGCACTCCAACTCGCATCTTGGGATCAGCCTGATGGCCATGGCCCACCTCGCCGCCGCTATCCCGCACCTCACCTACGCCTGTGACACTCACTACCCCTGGCAGGCGGAGGAGGTCATTGTTGGTGGCAAACGCCAGTTTACGGACGGCGCGCTTCGCATAGATGACACACCGGGGTTGGGCGTGGAACTGGATGAAGCAGCCCTGGAGCATCTCTACGCGCAGTATCTGGCCGCCGGTTTGACAAGGCGGGACGACGTAATCGAAATGCAAAAGATCCAACCAGGTTGGAAACCTGTTTACTGGTAAAGTGAAGGGCAAAGAGCACAAGAGGATGCACGATGGCAGAGCCACACCCGTTCAACTGGCCTCATGTTGAGGCCGAGAGCCTCCTGCTCTGGGTGCGCTGTTACCTTCGAGAGCGCGTGGCGAACGCTTCAAGGCGATGAAGTCATGAACATGCGAAGGACGGGGCAGCTGCGTGGCGTGGAACAAGGAGACCGCAGGGGGCAGGTGGCATTTCTCGCCTGCCTGTTTGGCGTGGCGGTTGTGTTGCAAAAACCCACGGGTTGCGCAACGAGATGCAGAGAGGATGTAAATCGGCTTCATGAGCGCGTTCAATTCTCTCGCATTCTTGCTGGCCTCAGGAGAGGAATTTTCCCAAGGTCAAACAAACACAATGGTGTGAAAGGCGGTCAAAAACACTTCACTGATAAGACAAAACTCGTTGCGCAACCCATGGGAAAAATGAGGTCGATCCTGTAAACTGGGGCCAATGCTGTTGATCGAGAGGAACTTGCTTCATGGACACTTCCACCCCGTTCAAATGGCGTCACGCGCGAAGCCGAGATCATTTTGCTCTGCGTCCGTTGGTCCCTTCGGTATTCGCTCAGCTCCCGCGATCTCGAGGAGATGCTGCGAGAACGCCGTTTGCATGTTGACCACACGACGATCTAGCGCTGGGTGCAGCGCTCTGCTCCTGCACTCGACAAACGCTCGCGGCCGCATCTCTGCAACCTGCAACGACTCCTGGCGAGTGGAGGAGACGTACATCAAGCTGAAGAAAGTGTGGATGGATCTCTCTCGGGCGGTCGATTCGCAAGGCAACCCCTTGGAGTTTCTCTTGAGTCCGACACGCGCTGCCCAGGCCGCCAAACGCTTCGTTGTCAAGGCGCTGCACGCCACGGCGGGTGCTGCCTCTCGAGCCGGTCGAGCCGATGAGAAGGAGACAGAGGCTCTTCGTTCCACTGAGTCGGCAACTTGTCCTGCAGCATCAGAGGCGGGTTCTGCGGGAAGCACGCCAAACCCCCTCCCCCTGGGAGCTGCTGTCCAATCGGTCCCTCGCGTCATCAACGTGGAGAAGCATGCGGCCTATCCTCAGGCGATTGCCGAGCTCAAAGCGCGTGGGGTCTTGCCTGAAAGCGTCGAACTGACGTCCGCGTCAAGTATCTCAACAACTTGGTCCAACAAGTTCATCGCTTCATCAAACGGCTCACCAAACCAGAGGTGGGCTTCTTTTCGGTGGAGACGGCAAGGCGAACCCTGCAAGGCGACGAGGTGATGCACATGCGGAGGTCAGGGCAGATGCAAGGGGTGAACAAAGGAGACGTCACAGGCCAGGTCACCTTCATCGCCCATCTGTTTGGAGTAGCTGCCTAAGCCCAACAAGCAAGGGAGCCGCTTGCCCCTCGTGTTCCCCTGTGCGTTTTTGCAACACAACCCTTGATCTTGCCACTCGTGCGACCCGTGACCATGTAGAGCTTGCCGTGCTCGTGGGCAAACCACATGGCCGTTGGAACGCCAACGCCATTTTTGCGAAAGGTGGTGAGGAGGACGAACTCGTAGGGAGACAGGTAGGCAAAGGAATCGGCTGGCTCTTCCAGTTTCTGTGCTTTTTCGGTGGTCATGTGGTCTTCCTTATTATACACTGGTACGATTATACACTGGTACGGCATGGTTCACATGAACGTGACCGTTCCTCACTGACTGCATAACGCAAAGTAGCTCAACAAGTCACTCCAAATTGACACGTGAGTGTTCAAATGGTCAAGGACAATGCGTCCACAGAGAATCTTGCCTCAGGTTTCTTGAGAGCTGCTGTCAGCAGATGGTCCTTCTTTGCCGGAACGTGTGAATTCTGCTTCGATGGTGTTCGGGCTCAATGCCTCCAACGAGCTGACAATGACATCTGCACTACCCTGAAAATCTTGTGGGGTGTAGAACATCTTGTGAGAGACGGCAATGGTTCTCATGCCAGCTTTTTTCGCTGCTCGTATCCCATTTGGAGCGTCTTCCAGCACAAGAAACCGTCTTGGCGGGATGTGGAGTCGCTCTACACACAGGAGAAAAATATCTGGTGCCGGTTTGCCATGCTCCACTTCCTCACCCGAGACGTAGACGGCAAAAGCTGTGGTCAACTCAAATCGCTTCAGCATGGCCTCAATAGCGGCCTTTGGAGAAGAGGAGGCAAGAGCAAGCGTACAGATGTGGCTCTGCTGAAGATCCTCAACCAGCCTTTTGCATCCTGGGAAGAGTTCCAAAGCAGGGTGAGCATAGTTGGCGACGATGTTCTGTGTCAGGATGCGTTCTCCTTCCGACGGCGAAAGGGGAAGTTGATACGCTGCAATCATCGTGGCAACGACGTCACGGACTCTCATCCCTTGATAGGTTGTGGCGATTGCTCTATCATACGTTTTCCCAAAATCCTTGAGGAAAGCTCTCTCTGCTTCTTGCCGCGTGAGTGTGGTGTCCAACATCAGACCATCCATATCAAAAATGACCGCTTGTTTCATAAGAACCAACCTCCTTCCTGATGCTCACCGTACCTCAGAAGAGGCCAAGTGGCTCATCGGCATGGCAAACGAGGTGTCACTGCTGTTCCGACCTCACGTAGAGCAAGTGAACTTCGCGCACGTTGGTGTCAGCGCCAACGTTCACGGCAAGATACAGCAAGCTCATGGCTGTTACGGCTTCAGTAGCTGCATGGTGAGGGTGACCCACGGAGCATGGGTGAGCGTTACTCGCATCGCCTCCTCATGGGCAAAGGTCTCCGGCAGACGCCGCCCTTCACAGCGCAGCATGACCACCTCCTCGCGGAACGGCCAGGGATCAACTGTTCCTTGCGTGGGATTATCCCCTACTCGTGTCACAGTTAGCGTTGTTTCACCCCTCTGTGTAGGAACGTGCGAGAAGGTCTTCACCAGCTGGAGACCGAAGCAGAGGGCAAGCGAGAGGGCATCCCAGGTACTGAGCAGGCGTCGATTGCGTGCCACCATCTCTGGGGTCGCATACGGCGCGTAGGTGGGATCGTCGCGCAGGCTTGCAAGCATCTGCTGCTGAAACGCATCTTCACGAGCCAGGAAGTCCTGCATGGCCCGCCGCTCTTCGCCGGAGGCACGCTGCAGGTCATACGTTTCGTAGAGGCTGGTAAAATGGAGGGAGAGCAGCAAGGCGGCATAGCGACTCTGGGCAAGCAGCAGCGCGGAGGCGGAAGACACCAGCGCCAGGCGCATGGTGGCTGGCATGTCCAGGAAGCTGTAGGGCCGACCCGTCTGCGGATTCAGGGTCGGAGTTCGTTCCCACAACGCATGGGCCAGGTCATGTTGTTCTGCCGCCAGGCAGACCTCTTCCCAAGGTGCAACATCCCCGACATGTGCATTGCCCCAGGCTCGGGCCAGTTGGCCCGCAACCCAGGCGTGGGTCGGCTGTCCAATCACAATGAGTCCCGCTGGATCTTGACGGTACAACATCGTATGCTCCTCCTGTCAGTGGCTCTCGTCTACGGTCTCCAATCCCTGTGAGATCAGGAGATCGTGTTCTTGTTGTGCTCCCCGTCGAGTATATCACAGCTCTGAAACGTATGGAGGGAGCAGCAAGCTTGTCTTCCCAGAACGTGAAACACTTTCCGTGTCGGGTCCGTAATGGAACCAGAACAGCCTGCTCTCTCACGAGAGCAACACCCTGAGGAAGGAGGACGTGCATCAATGACTCCCGTCGTTCTCACCCATCATGAACAGATCGAACCAGCCATTGTCGAGGCATTAAGCCACCTTCAACTGGACTCACTCATCCGAGGCAAGGTGGTGGCAGTCAAACCGAACGATACCTGGGCCTCAGCAGAGGATAGAACTGCCGTCACTCAACCTGATACCCTACGAGCGGTGCTCCGATACGTCAAACAGTTCCAGCCGAAAGAGCTTCTTGTTACCGGAGGTTCAGGAGCAGGTCAGACAGATGAGATCTTTACCGTAGCTGGCTTGATGGCAGTCGTAGAGGAAGAGGGAGCTACCTTTTTTGATCATAACCGTGGACCATTCCAGGAGGTACCACTCATCTATGCTTCTGATAAAGATGTGGCCGGTCCCCAGCACTCGGTGCTGGTCAATCCCCGCATTCTGAGCTACGAAACGGTGATCGTGCTGAGCCAACTGAAGATGCATGCCACGGCAACGGTAAACTTAGCCCTCAAAAATATCGCTATGTCGTTTCCAGCAGCAGACTACTATGGACATCCACGCGCCAAACAAGAGCATGAGCATCACTTCATGGAGGATATGCACTCCTTTATTGCCGCGATGCATCATCGCTTCCCTTCCCAGCTCGCCATTACTGTAGGTCATCCAGCGATGGTAGCATCTGGTCCCATTGGTGGCTATACCGCCGAGACCGGTCTGGTGATTGCGAGTCGGGATGCCCTGGCCGCCGATGTAGTCGGAGCACAGATATTGGGGCTCAGTGTGCAGGCGGTGAGACATCTCTGGGAAGCCAGTCGTCTGGCTCCTGGTGTCGCCGATCTCTCCCAGATGGACTTTCCTGCCCTCTCATTGCAGGAGGCGATCAAAATCTTTACCAGGCAGGTGTACGGCAAAACGCTCACCTTTGAGCATCCGTAGGGAGCCTGTCGATCCTGACCCCAGACGCAGGAGGAAGATGATGACCAACAAGCATGCAAGAGAGCAGCTTCTCGACTTGCTCGACAAGAAAGCGTTCGACCCCATTCTGAAAGCCTCTCCCAATGCGTATAAGAGCGAGAGGGAGAAACAGCAGCTGCGAGATCTGCAGGAGGCGACACAGCATACCCAACAAAGCTATTACCAGAAGTACACAACGGCCCAGGAGGCTCGAGACAACTTTCGGCGGGACCTGAGTTCCACAGCGGCCAAGAAAGTCCATCACCAACTACATGAGCTGGGCCTGCCGACCCTGGAGGACATCAAAGGCGAGTTCGAGCAACTGGCCGATGACCTAGGTGTTGGGCACTGATAGGCTGCTCAATTGGTGTTGTCCGAGAAAAGGTACTACCGTTGGTGGTGGTGGATAATTCCTTCTTCTCTCCCACTGGCTTGACAGGACTGGTGACGCTCCTTCTTCTTGCTTCACAAGGAAGATCTCCAAGCTTCCCATTTCAAACAGCGAGGATTCTGATGGCTGTACTGGCTACGTGCGCCGTGTCACGCACGGTGAGATCGCCGATGCAATCGGCTAGAACTTGAGGAAGGTTTTAGGAACACTGGCTGACCTGGCTCCGAAAGGAAAAGGGAACAACAGCATGCCACGAAAGCGAGTGAAAAGCGAAAGCGTTGTAGCTTGAGACTCGCGAGTTCCGCGCAAGAAGGTGAGAGCAGGATTGCCCGAACCTCAATCACCGAGGATGGAAGTACACATCCTCTGGCAGAACGCTTGAGGCCAGAGCCTGTCGCTACTCGGGACAAAGTAGCCGTCCTGGGTATCCTCAGCGAAAGGATGGGGACCAATGAGGTCGAAGGCAAGGTGATGTGTGAGGCACCTACGTTGCGCTAGCACGTCTCATCGTGACGGAACACGGGATCCCCTACCAGGCGCGAGCCTCACGGGGACGGAGTCACCGTAGTAGTCGCAGGAGTGACGACCTGCCAGGAGGGCTGGGAAACCCAGTCGTAGGGCGAAGGGTGACAGGGGAACCGCTCGAACCTGACACGGCTACGCGAAATGCGGAGAGGCCAAAGGGCGAGAAGCGGCAACTGGCGAGCCGGATGCTTGGAAACAAGCACGTCCGGTGTGCGCCGTGAGGCGCTTTGAGATATCCCTGTCGCAGACAGGAAGAACTAAGGAGAGGTTCTTGAGCTACCAACTTACCCGGCGGCGAAAGCCAAACGGAACAAGAGCATGTTGGGCAAGCGGGACATATCCGAAGGCGTTGTAGGATAGGGCCTCCGTATGGCTCGCTCACTACGAGTAAAGCTAAACTGCCTGAACCCCAATCTCGACTGGTGAATGTGCGCACCCACCGGAAGAACGCCTGAAACCGATGTCACACCCTGTATCAGCATGAACCGGAGGCCGATATACTCCTTGCGTGTGAAGATGGACCAACGAGGTCTGACAAAGAGATGAGTGGGGACTCTACGGTGAGCTAGAACGTATCTCAGAGACGTACCACGGGACTCCCTACGGAGGGCGACCTCTACGGGAGCAGAGTGCCCGTAGTAGTCAGCGCGAGTAAAGAAGTAAACTCGTACACGGCAAAGGGGCACAGGAACCTAGATACTCAGCAAAGCGAGGTATGCGAAAATGCAGGACGCCACAACAGTCCTGAGTATCATCCGAACGCGCGGCGAACGAGGATTGCCGCTGAGAAATCTGTACCGACAACTCTACAATCCACAGTTCTACTTCCAGGCATATGTTCGTCTGTACTCCAATGATGGAGCCATGACACCAGATACCACGGGAGAAACGGTGGATGGCATGTCACGCGAGAAAATCAAGACCATGATTGACCTCATCCGTCAGGAACGGTGGCGATGGACTCCTGTGAAACGGGTCTACATTCCCAAACGATCAGGGAAGTTACGGCCGCTCGGACTCCCATCTTGGTCGTCAAAAGTGATGCAGGAAGTGGTACGGCAGTTGCTCAGTGCCTACTTTGAGCCTCGCTTTAGCGATCATTCACATGGATTTCGCCCAGGACGGGGCTGTCATACCGCCTTGAGTGAAATTGTGCATGGGTGGAAAGGGGTTCATTGGTTCATTGAGGGAGACATTTCTGACTGTTTTGGAAGCTTGTCACATGAAGTTCTCATGGACATCCTCAGTGAGAATATCCTCGATAACCGATTTTTACGGCTGATCCGGTACATGCTCCAGGCGGGATATCTCGAAGAATGGCGTTGGCATGAAACGCTGAGCGGGGCACCGCAGGGCGGGGTGTGCAGTCCGATTTTGAGTAATATCTACCTGGATAAACTGGACAAATTTGTCGAAACAGTGTTGATGCCAAAGTACAATCGCGGGAAAAAGAGGGAAAGGAACCCCTCATATGAAGCCATCCGAAACGCCATTGCCCGTGCCAAGCGGCGAGGAGATAGGAAGGCCGTTCAAAAGCTGCGTAAGCAACTGCGAACACAGCCGAGCCAGGACCCTCAAGACCCACATTTTCGACGACTCCGTTATGTGAGATACGCCGATGATTGGCTGCGTGCGACACGAAGTCGCTTGTGTTGAGTGGAGCGCAAGCTTCCAGCCCAGTGTCCAGGGCTGTCTCCAATCCCTCTCTGCGTCACTGGGAACGGTGGGGTGGAAAGCGAGGGGTAATGTCCAAGGAAGCTTCGAGCCGAATGAGGCAACCGGGCTAGGAGAAGATTGGAAGGATGAATGCAAATGAACCTTTGATGAGGCTGCGTGACGTCTGGTCACTGAAACGGCTTACACAGTGATGAACGGAGTAATGGTCCTCGTGGGTGTAGCCATCACGAGAACGGACACCCAACTCCCGCAGCAAAGAAGGCATCCTCCCCAATCGTCTCTCACACATGCGAAACGGAGTAACCCCAATGAGGTCTGGAGGGAGGTCGATACCTCCAGTAGGTCAACTGTAAAGAAGGCGGAACTCCTCAGTGGGAACAGGAAGGACCAAGAAGCGAAAGCTGCCAGCCGAAAGGCGACAGGAATCCATAACTGGGCAGATAGGGCAATACCCACGCTGAAAGGCGGCTGACGTGGTCCTGGTGCGTCACCCAAAGAACGAAGTAAAGGTTATTCATCAAGGGAAAAGTTAGATGCGAGAACCATCCTCTGCAAACGGAACCGAGAAGCAGACCGACTGGAACGCCGTCAATTGGCGCAAAACCAATCGGACTGTTCGTAACCTGAGACAGCGTCTCTTTCGGGCAACACAAGAGGGCACCTTGAACAAGGTGCGCTCGCTCCAAAAACTCATGCTGAAGAGCTACTCCAACCGGCTGGTGAGTGTCCGGCGGGTAGCACAGATCAATGCTGGGAAAAACACACCTGGGGTGGATAAACTGGTCATCAAAACACCAGCCGCCAGAGGAAGGATGGTCGACGCGCTCGCTCATTCCTCCCCCTGGAAAGCCAAACCGGTGCGAAGAGTCTACATTCCGAAAGCCAACCACAAATTAAGGCCGCTCGGAATCCCCGTCGTAGCGGATCGCTGCCTTCAGGCCATGGTCAAGAATGCACTTGAACCAGCCTGGGAAGCCAGGTTTGAGGGGAGCAGCTACGGGTTCCGTCCAGGGCGAAGTGGCCACGACGCCATCGAGAAAATCTACGGCTTGGCCCGACCCAACAAGACCAAGAAATGGGTGCTCGACGCCGACATACGCGGGGCAGTGCGCCGTGACAGTCACCACGGCATCCCCGAGATGACCGGGAGAGATTAGGAGGAACATCTCTAGGTCAACCAACCTACCTGGAATCGAAAGAGGAAGGGGAAAGTAGCATGTTGGTAACGCGAGGGACAGAGACACGATGCTCAATCTGTGGCCTTGCAAGACCTGTGTGATATGGCAAAAGGTAGACTCCTTGAACCCAATTCCGACGGTTTAGTTGATAGCCTATCCTTACAGCATCTCAAAGGGATAATGATCTGTGCAGAGGCATAAAGCAGCCGGCCATTGCAACCTCCTCGCGATCATGTCAACTCA
>WNGP01004823.1_pt1 | contig 11244 bp, 9 predicted proteins | sample 5407671 | NCBI WGS metagenome assembly WNGP01 (sample SAMN13153381, study PRJNA577476) | soil metagenome | isolation source: 40 cm soil or saprolite under Garry oak tree replicate 2 | place: USA:California | collected 2016-06-15
GACCCAGCTCGACGAGGTCGCGTCGCAACCCGCTGTCACGACCGACGGCATGCGCATCGTGCTGCGGGGCAACGTGGATCTGCCCGACGAGATCAAGGCCGCGCAGGAGCATCGCGCCGAAGGCGTCGGCTTGCTGCGCACCGAGTTCCTCATCACGAGTCACACGGCGCTGCCGAGCGAAGACGAGCAGACCGCCTACTTCCAGCGCGTGAGCGAGGCGTTCCGGGGGTTTCCGGTGGTGGTCCGCACCTACGACCTGGGCGGCGACAAGCTGCCCGGCCCTTTCCGGATGCTGACGGAGGCCAACCCGCAGCTCGGCTGGCGCGCCATCCGCGTGTGCCTCGACCGTCCGGAGATCTTCCATACGCAGGTGCGGGCGGCGCTGCGGGCGGCGGCCCACGGCCAGATCCATCTGATGATCCCGCTGGTCACCCGGCTCGACGAAGTGGATCGCACGCGCGAGATCGTCGCGCTGGAAGCGAAGCGGCTCGCCGCCGAAGGAATCGAGGCCGCGGCGTCGCTTCCGGTGGGCGTGATGGTGGAGACGCCCGCGGCCGCGGTGATCGCCGACCGGCTGGCCGAGGCATCGGATTTTCTGAGCGTCGGCACCAACGACCTCACCCAGTACACGCTGGTCGTGGATCGTGGCAATGCCCGGCTCGCCGACCGCTTCAACCCGCACGATCCGAGCGTGGTGCGACTGCTCAAGATGGTGGTCGATGCCGCCCGCGCCGCGGGCAAGCCCGTGAGCGTGTGCGGCGAGATGGCCTCGGAGCCGCTGTCCGCGTTCCTGCTGCTCGGGCTCGGCTACGACACGCTGTCCGTCGCGCCGCCGAAGCTGACGATCGTCAAGTGGATGGTGCGGCAGGTGAGCGTGGCGCGCGCCCGCGTCGCGGCCGAACAGGCGCTCGGCGCGCGCACCGCGGACGCGGTGCTCGACTTGCTGCGCCTGGCGCTCGCCGAAGCGGTGGATCTCAAGCTGCTCGACCCCGACGCCCGGTTGCCGGGCGGGCGGCGTGCCGCTAGCTTGAACGTCTAAACCCGCGTCGGATAGAGACATGCCAGCGCAACGCCACGTGTTCACCTCCGAGTCGGTGACGGAAGGCCATCCCGACAAGATCGCCGATCAGATCTCGGACGCCGTCCTCGACGCCATCGTCGCGAAGGACCCCGCGGCCCGCGTCGCGTGCGAGACGCTCGTCACGACGGGTATGGCCGTGATCGCGGGCGAGATCACCACCTCGACGTACGTGCATATCCCCGACATCGTGCGCGGCACCATCAGTGCGATCGGCTATACCGACGCGAGCTTCGGTTTCGACGCCCAAACCTGCGCCGTCCTCACCACCATCGACCGCCAGTCCGGGGACATCGCGCTGGGCGTGGACAAGGGCGGCGCGGGCGACCAGGGGATGATGTTCGGCTACGCGTCGGACGAGACGCCTTCGCTGATGCCGCTGCCGATCGTCCTGGCCCACCGCCTGGCCGAGCGGCTGGCGACCGTGCGCAAGGCGGGCGATCTCCCGTGGCTCCGGCCCGACGGCAAGACGCAGGTCAGCGTGATGTACGAGGGTGCCCGCCCCGTGGGGATCAGCAAGGTCGTCGTCTCGACCCAACACTCCGACAAAATCGACAATGCCGAGCTGCGCGAGAGCGTGATCGCGCTGGTGGTGCGGCCCGTGCTGGCCGACGCGCAATTCGAGGTGCGGGAGCCCGACATCCTCGTGAACCCGACCGGCCGCTTCGTGGTGGGAGGTCCCCAGGGCGACGCCGGGCTCACCGGCCGCAAGATCATCGTGGACACCTACGGCGGCATGGCCCGCCACGGCGGCGGGGCGTTCAGCGGCAAGGATCCCTCCAAGGTCGACCGCTCGGCCGCCTACGCGATGCGCTGGGTGGCGAAGAACGTCGTCGCCTCCAAGCTGGCGCGGCGCTGCGAAGCGCAGGTGGCGTACGCCATCGGCGTCGCGCAGCCCGTGTCCGTTATGATCGACACGTTCGGCACCGGGGTCGTGCCCGACGAGGCGATCGAGGACGCGGTGCGGGAGGTGTTCGACCTGACGCCCCTCAGCCTCATCAAGGCCCTGAACCTGCGTAACCCGATCTATCGGGCCACGGCGGCGTACGGCCATTTCGGGCGCTCGCCGGAGCGCCGCCGCTTCGTGGACAAGGACGTGGATCGCGATGTCGAGCTGTTCACCTGGGAGCACGCGAACCGCGTCGAGGATCTGCGGCTGGCCGCGCAACGTTCCAAGCACTACGCCAAGAAAGTGACCGCATGACGACCACAGCTGCGAGCGAGACTTCGCACATCAAGGACCCGAAACTCGCAGCCGAGGGGCGGCGCCGTACCGAGTGGGCGGAGCGATCCATGCCGGTGCTGCGCCTCATCCGGGAGCGCTTTGCCCGGGAACGTCCGCTCGCCGGTCGTCGCCTCTCGGCCTGCCTCCACGTGACCACGGAGACGGCGAACCTCGCCGTGACGCTCCAAAAAGGTGGCGCCGACGTGGCGCTGTGCGCGTCGAATCCCCTGTCCACGCAGGACGACGTCGCCGCCCACCTCGTGAAGGATCATGGCATCAAGGTGTTCGCGATCAAAGGCGAAGATCACGCCACCTACTACGAGCACATTCGAGCGGCCCTCGCGCACCGGCCCGACATCACGATGGACGACGGCGCCGACCTGGTGGGCGCGCTCCACATGATCGCGCTGAACCGGCTGGACGACCTGGCGCCGCCGGTACGGCAGTGGGTCGAGGGCCTGTCCGGGGCGGAGCGCCGGGCGCTGGTGAGTGGCGTGGTGGGATCGACCGAAGAGACTACGACCGGCGTCATTCGTCTGAAAGCGATGGCGCGCGACGGCGTGTTGCAGTTCCCGGTGATCGCGGTGAACGACTCCGACACCAAGCACCTGTTCGACAACCGCTACGGCACCGGACAGTCGACGCTCGACGGCATCCTCCGCGCCACCAACGTGTTGGTCGCCGGGAGCACGCTGGTGGTGGCGGGGTATGGGTGGTGCGGGCGGGGGTTCGCGCTGCGGGCGCGCGGCGCGGGCGCGAACGTCCTCGTGACCGAGATCGATCCGCTCAAGGCGCTCGAAGCCCAGATGGACGGCTATCGCGTCGTGCCGATGGCCGAAGCCGCGCGGGTAGGAGACGTGTTCGTCACCTTGACCGGCAACTTGCACGTGATTCGCGTGGAGCACATGCGCGCCATGAAAGACGGGGCCATTCTCGCGAACTCGGGCCACTTCAACGTCGAGATCGATCTGGACGGTCTGAAGCGGGTGGCCCAGGGCCCCACGCCGGTGCGCGAGCTGGTGGACGAGTGGCGCCTCGACGGCAAGCGCCTGTTCGTGCTGGCGGACGGCCGGCTCATCAACTTGGCGGCCGCGGAAGGACACCCGGCGAGCGTCATGGACATGTCGTTCGCGAATCAGGCCCTGGCGGCGGAGCACGTGGTGCGGCACGCGCGCGACCTGGGCAAGGACGTGCACCGCATCCCGCGCGAGCTCGACGCCGATATCGCCCGGTTGAAGCTCGCTGCCATGGGGGTCGCTATCGATACGCTCACGCCCGAGCAGCAGAAGTATCTCGCATCGTGGGAGATGGGGACCTGAGCGCGAACGTCATCCAGGTTCGGGTCGCCCACCTGGGGCTCGATCGCACGACCAACACGCCCGTCGTCATTCTCCAAGAGCAGGAGGGAGAACGGGTCCTTCCGATTTGGATCGGGCCCGCCGAGGCGAGCGCCATCGCCATGGAGCTGGCGGGCGTGAAGTTCGCCCGGCCGCTCACCCACGACCTGTTGAAACAGGTCATCCTCGGCCTGGGGGCGGACCTGCGCAAGGTGATCATCACGCAGGTCAAGGAGAACACCTATTACGCGGAGCTGCACATCTATCGCGGCGACGCGGTGATCCAGATCGACGCCCGGCCGTCGGACTCGATCGCCGTCGCGCTGCGGCTCAAGGCGCCGATATTCACCAGCGAGGGTCTGCTGGCGCTGACCTCGGTGGAAACGGGCGAGCCGGGCGGCGAGTCCGGGTCGGGGCCGCTCGATCCCGATGCCCTGAAGAACTACCTGCAGAACCTCGATCCTGAAGATTTCGGGAAGTTCACTCCCTAGCCTGGCGCTCCTGGCGTTGCTCAGCGGGGGGGCAGCGCCGGGTCTCGTGGCACAAGGAGTCGCCGTCTCGGGGCGGGTGCTGTACGGTCGCGCGGGACGGCCGCTCGCGCGCACCCGCGTCGTGCTGCATGAGGTGTCGATGGGCGGCGGGGGGCGGCCGATCGATTCCACCAGCACCGACGCGCAGGGCCGCTACACCCTGACCATCCACCAACCCGATTCGACGGCGATGTACGTCGTGAGCAGCTGGCACGCCGGCATCGCGTACTTCTCGGAGCCCGTCGTGCCCGGCCGGTCGCGGCCGGCGCCGCTGCGCGCCCTGTACGTGTACGACACCAGCTCCGCGGGTCCCGCCGTGCGGGTGGCGCGCCGCCTCGTGACGGTGACGAAGCTCAAGCGCGACGGCAGCCGCGACGTGCTCGAGCTGCTGGAGCTCGAGAACCCCGGAGCGGCGACGCGCGTCGCCGCCGACACCGTCCGCCCCACCTGGGCCGGCGCCATTCCCCCGGCGGCGATCCAGTTCCGGGTCGGCCAGGGCGACCTCTCGGCGGGCGCCGTGACGCTGCGGGGCGATTCGGTCGCCGTGTTCGGCCCCATCCCGCCGGGCGAGCGCAAGCAGCTGAGTTATACGTACGTCCTTCCCGCGACGGCACGCCGGGTCGATCTGCCGATCGACCAGCCGGTCGAAGAGGTCGACCTGCTGCTCGAGGACACGGCCGCCGTGGTGCGGGCGGCGCGGCTCGACTCGCTCGGCATCGAGCGCATCGAAGGGCGTCGCTTCGCGCGCTACCGTACCCCGGCGCTCGACGCGGGCGCCCCCCTCGCGATCGCGTTCAGCGACCGGCCGCTCGCGGCGGAGGCGCTGGTGCCGTTCGTCGTCGGCGTCGCGGCGCTCGCGCTCGCGATCGCCTTCGTGGTTGCGTTGCGAAGGAAACCGCGATAGACTAGCTCCGTCGTTACAAGCGAACGGGGATTTACGGAAGCCGGTGCAAATCCGGCGCGGCCCCGCCACTGTGACGGGCAGCTGTAGCGGCTCGATGCCACTGGGTGTGATCACCCGGGAAGGCGGGCCGCTCGCCCGGAGCCAGGAGACGTCTTCGTTCGCGCCACCTGTTAGTTCCCTCGCGGGAGGGATGGTGGCGCTGCGCACCGAGGCGCAGGCGCTAGCCCATCTCCGCTCCGTCGGGGGTGGGTTTTTTCGCTATGCGCCGCTGGACCGTGCGCGCCCACCTCGCGGGACTCGTCGCGCTCGCCGCCGCGGCGTGCGCCCGGGGCGAGCGCGCGCCCGCCGCCGCCGGCGTCGTCGTCACCGACGACGCGGGCCGCCGCGTGACGCTCGCCGCGCCCGCCCGGCGCGTCGTGTCGTTGCTGCCGTCGTTCACCGAGATCCTCTTCGCCATCGGCGCGGGCGAGCGCCTGGTCGGCCGGACCGCGTGGTGCGACTACCCGCCCGCCGCCCTCGCCGTGCCCAGCGTGGGCGACGGCATGCCCCCCAACGTCGAGGCCGTGGCCGCCCGCCGGCCGGATCTCGTCGTGCTGTACCGGTCCGGCCCGAACGTCACCGCCGCTGAGCAGCTCGAGCGACTCGGCGTCCAGACCGTCCTGTTCGATCTCAACCGGCTGGAGGAGCTGGGACGCGTGGCCCGGCGCCTCGGCGTGCTCACGGGGCACCGGGCAGCAGCGGACTCGTTGGCGCGAGCTATGGACAGTCTCGTCTCCCAAGGCCCCGAGTCCCCAACCCCCAACCCCAAGTCCCTCGCGTTTATCGTCTGGGACAACCCGCCCATCGTGATCGGCGCGGGGAGCTTCCTCGACCGGCTCGCCGGGCTCGCCGGCGCGCGCAACGTGTTTCACGACATCGCCACACCCTCGGCCCAGGTGTCGATCGAGACGATCGCGGCGCGCAACCCCGACTTCATCGCCGTGCTGTCGGACACGGCGGCGACTCCCCGCTATGCCGACCGCCCGGAGTGGCGCGTGGTGCCCGCGGTGCGCCAGCGGCGGTTTCTGTTTCTGCCGGGTGGGCTGTTCGGTCGCCCCGGCCCCCGCGCCGGGGAGGCGGTCCGCGAGCTGCGGCGGCGGCTCGAGCGCTCGCCGTGAAATACCTGCTGTTGGCTGGTGCGGCGCTCGCGACGCTCGCCGCCGCCCTGCTGCTCGGGCCCGCGAATCTGCCGTTGTCCGAGTTGCCCGGCTCGGCGATCGTGTGGCAGCTGCGGCTGCCGCGCGCGGTGCTGGCGTTTCTCGTGGGCGGCGCCCTCGGCGTCGCCGGCACCAGCCTCCAGACGCTGGTGCGCAACCCGCTGGCGGATCCGTTCCTGTTGGGACTGTCGGGCGGCGCCGGCCTGGGCGCGGTGGCGGCGATCGCGCTCCACCTCCCCGGCCCGTGGGCCCTCCCGCTCGCGGCGTTCGTCGGGGCGGTGGGCGCGATGGCGCTGGTGTACCGGCTCGGGCTGATGGGCGGCGCGGAGCTCGACCCACGCATCCTGCTGCTGGGGGGCGTGGCCGTGGGTGCGTTCGCGGCGGCGATCACCACCGCCATCGTTTCGCTCGCCCAGGCCACGGAGCTGCGCAACGCGTTCCTGTGGCTGTGGGGCGGGTTCTCCGGCGCATCCTGGACCACGGTGCTCGTGATCCTCGTGTACGCGCCGCTACCGCTCGGCGTCCTCGCCGCGGCCGCGCGCCCGCTCGATCTGCTCGCGCTCGGCGAGGAGCCCGCGCAGTACCTGGGCGCCGACGTGCGGCGGCTGAAACGCCTGGTCTATCTCGCCGCGTCGCTCCTGACCGCCGCGGCGGTCGCGGTCGCGGGCGTGATCGGCTTCGTCGGACTGATCGTCCCGCACCTCTGTCGCCTTCTGTGGGGCCGGCTGCATCGCGCGCTCTTCCCGACCGCGTTCCTCGCGGGCGGGATCCTGCTCGCGGCGGCCGACACCCTGGCCCGCACCGTGGTGGCGCCGCGCGAGCTGCCGGTGGGCATCGTCACCGCCCTGTTGGGCGTGCCGGTGTTCGCGTTCCTGTTGCGCCGATGGACTGCGAGCTGATCCTCGCCTTGCGCGGCGTGACGTGCCGCTACCCGGGCGCCCCCCACGACTCGCTCCGGGGCGTCTCGCTCGAGGCCCGCGCGGGTGAGTTCCACGCCGTGCTCGGGCCCAACGGCAGTGGCAAGACGACGCTGGTGCGCGCGGCCCTCGGCGTGGTGCGGCCGGCCGCGGGCCAGGTCGAGATCCTCGAGCGGCCGGCGAGTGGCTGGTCGCGCCGCGACCTGGCGCGCGTGATCGGCGTCCTGCCGCAGCGCGAGGACAACCTGTTCCCGCAGCGCGTGCGGGAAACGGTGCTGCTCGGTCGCTACCCGCACCTCTCCCTCCTGGGCGGCGTGCGCGCGGAGGACCGCGCGGCCGTCGAGCGGGCGCTCGTGGCGTGCGACGCGGCGGATTTGGCGGACCGTTGGCTGTGGACGCTGTCCGGGGGCGAGTACCAACGTGTCCGGCTCGCGCGGGCCCTCGCCCAGGAACCCCGGCTGCTCGTGCTCGACGAGCCCACCGCGTCGCTCGACCTGCGACACGAGATGGAGCTGTTCGAGCTGGTGCGCGCGCTGGTGGACACGCGGGGGCTCGCCGCGCTCGTGGTGACGCACCATGTGAATCTGGCGGCGCGTTTCGCCGATCGCGTCCTGCTGCTCGCCGAGGGGCGACCCGCGGGCGCGGGCGCGCCCGGCGACGTGCTCACCCGGGAGACCGCCGAGCGCGTGTTCACCTGGCCGGTGTCGATCGCGCCGTTCGAAGGCCGGCCCCAAATGATTCCCTTACGCCAGCGAAAGGACGCCCCATGAGACTCGCCCTGCGCGCGCTCCTGCTCGTCGCCTGGCCGGTGTCGCTCGCCGGCCAGACCCCGACCGACACCGTGGAGCTCAACCCGGTGGTCGTGACGGCCACGCGGATTCCGACCCCCGCGCGGGATCTGCCGGTCGCGGTGACCGTGATCAGCGGCGTGCAGCTGCGTGAGCGGGGCATCCGCACGGTGGCCGACGCCGTGCGAACCGTTCCCGGCGCGGACGTGGTCACCACGAATGCCTACGGGAGCCAGACCTCGCTGTTCCTCCGCGGCGGAGAGAGCGACTACGTGAAGGTGTTGATCGACGGCGTGCCGCAGAACGCGCCCGGCGGGGCGTACGACTTCGCCAATCTCACCACCGACAACGTGGAGCGCATCGAGGTCGTGCGGGGACCGGCCAGCGTACTGTACGGATCCGATGCCGTAACGGGCGTCGTGCAGATCTTCACCCGGGACGGTCGGGGGCCGGCGCGCGGAACCGTGGCCTGGAGCGGCGGGACGTACGGCAGCAGCGCGCTCGACGCGACGCTCGCCGCAGGCGGCGCGCGCGCCGGATACAGCGTCGGAGTGTCGCGCTTTTCGAGCGACGGCCTGTATCCGTTCAACAACCAGTACCGGAACGAAGTCGTGAGTGGCCGCGTGCGGCTCCGTCCCGACGCGCGCACGGACGCGGCGCTCTCGCTGCGCTATGGGGACGCGCTCTACCATTTCCCCACGGACGGGAGCGGCGACACGGTCAGCCACAACCAGCATCAGCTCGATCGCGGACCCTCGGTCGGGCTCGACCTGGGTCATGTCTTCTCGTCCCGCGCGGAGGGCCGCCTCACGGCCGGATGGCATCGGGACAATCTCCAGTATGCCATCGCCAAGAACGGGCCGGCCGACTCGACGACGTTCCCCTACAGCAGCTCCGACTGGATCACGCGCACCGCAGTGGACGCGCGGCTCAACCTACGGCCGCTCGCCAGTGCGATCGTCACCGTGGGGGGGGCGTTCGAGCGCGAGGCGATGAGCGGCACGACGCTCGACACCGCGCGATCGCGCAACGACGGCGCGGCCTATCTGCAGGTGGTTACAGCACCCGAGCGGGCGGTGAGCGTGGCCGTGGGAGCGCGGCTCGAGGACAACCAACGCTTCGGCACCTATGTCACGCATCGCACCGGCATGGCGGTGCGGATCGTGCAGGGGGTGCGCGCGATCGCCTCCCTCGGCACGGGCTTCAAGGAGCCGAGCTTCTACGAGACCTTCGCGACCGGCTTCGTGCGCGGGAATCCGACCCTCGCACCCGAGCACTCGCTCAACTGGGAAGCGGGGCTCGAGTACACGGGGCTGCGGAGAACGCTGACTATTCGCGCTACATACTTCCACCAGCGATTCCGGGACCTGATCCAGTACAGCGGCGCGCCGTTGGGACGGGATTCGGTGAACTACAGCAACGTCGCGGACGCGGCGGCGCAAGGCGTGGAGCTCGGCGTCCAGGGCGCGCTGGGCGGCGGGGTGTCGCTCGACGCGGGGTACACGTACCTCGATTCGCGTGATTTCGCGACGAGCCAGCGGCTGCAGCGCCGGCCCGCGCATACGGCCAGCTTGGGGCTGGGTTACGGTCTGGGGGCGCGCGGCACGACATCCCTCGTCGCCGTCTTCACGGGAGACCGCGACGACTACGACTATTCGACCTTTCCCGCACCGCGGGTCACCCTGCCACCCCACACCCGGGTGGACATATCGGGCGCCTACGAGCTGATCCGATCGCACGGTACGCTGCCCGCCGTGGGGCTCACCGCCCGCATCGAAAACCTGGTGGGCGCTCGCTACGAAGACGTGAAGAACTTCCCGGCCCGCGGTCGCACGCTGCTCGTGGGCGGACGCCTGGACTGGGGAAGGTGAGCCGCATCGTCTCGCTCCTCCCCAGCGCGACCGAGATCGTGTACGCGCTCGGGCTGGGCGACCGGTTGGTGGGCGTGTCGCACAGCTGCGACTACCCCCGCGAGGTGCGCGGGAAGCCGGTCTTCACGCGGCCGCGGTTCGCGCCCGAAGGGCTCTCGAGCGGCGAGATCGACGCCGCCGTGCGCGACGCGCTGCGGCGATTTGGCAGCGTGTACGAGGTCGATGGCGAGGGCCTGGCCGCTGCGCAGCCGGACCTGATCCTGACCCAGGGCGTGTGCGAGGTGTGCGCGGTGCCGACGCGGGATGCGGAGGCGGTCGCCCTCCGACTCGCTTCCTGCCCGACGGTGCTTACGCTCGACGCCCACGACGTCGCGGGGGTGCTCGCCACGATCCGCGCGGTGGGATGCGCGGGCGGGGTGCCTGGGCGCGCCGAGGAATGCGTGTGCGAGATCGAGCGGCGCATCGCGGCCGTGCGGGCCCGCGTCGCCGGCCGGCCCACCCCGCGCGTCCTGGCGCTCGAGTGGCTCGAGCCGCCGTTCGTCCCCGGGCACTGGGTCCCTGAAATGATCGGGCTCGCTGGCGCCGTCTCGCTGTGCGGCACCGCCCGTCGCCCCTCGTATGCCGTGCCCTGGGCGGAGCTTGCCGCTCTCGACCCGGACGTGCTGCTCGTCATGCCCTGCGGGTTCGACCTTGCCCGTGCCCGTGACGAGGCGGATCTCTACGCGTCGGAGCTGCGACGCGTCGCGCCGCGGGCGATCAGCGCCGGACGCGCATTCGTGGTGGACGCCTCGTCTCATTTCAGTCGGCCGGGACCGCGTGTCGCCGACGGGGTGGAGCTGCTCGCAGCGCTGCTCCATCCGGGCAACTGCCACGGTGTGCCGCTCGACGGCAGGGCGGCGATCTGGTCGTAACGCTATTTCGAGCCTGAGATGACCGAGCCGGTGCTGGTGGCCTGGAGCGGGGGGAAGGACAGCGCCCTGGCCCTGCAGGAGATCCTCGGCGCCGGCCGCTACCGCGTCGCAGCGCTCCTCACCACCGTGACGGGCGAGTATGACCGCATCAGCATGCACGGCGTGCGGCGGACACTACTCCGCCGGCAGGCTGAGTCGCTCGGCTTGCCGCTCGAGGAGGTGGTGATATCTCCGAGCGCGTCGAACGACGAATATGAGGCGAGGATGGGCGCCGCCCTGGAGGGACTTCGGGCGCAGGTTTCGGGTCTCGACAGGGTCGTGTTCGGCGACTTGTTTCTCGCCGACATCCGAGCCTACCGGGAGCGGATGCTCGCGCGCATCGGGATGCGGGGACTGTTCCCGCTATGGCTCCGGGACACCGGCGCGCTCGCGGCGGACTTCGTGCGGCAAGGGTACAAGGCGGTGCTCGCGTGCGTGGACTCGCGCG
>WNGP01012488.1_pt1 | contig 11242 bp, 9 predicted proteins | sample 5407671 | NCBI WGS metagenome assembly WNGP01 (sample SAMN13153381, study PRJNA577476) | soil metagenome | isolation source: 40 cm soil or saprolite under Garry oak tree replicate 2 | place: USA:California | collected 2016-06-15
GGCGGGCGCGGGCCAGGCTCGGGCGGTGACGGCGGCCCGGCTCGCCAGGCCCGCCTCGACCTCCCGCGGCCGTCGCCGTCGACGGCCGCGGCAACATCGCGATCGCGGACTACGGCAACCACCGGGTCCGGCTGGTCGCGGCGACGTCGGGATCGTTCTACGGGCGGTCGATGACGGGCGGCGACATCTACACGATCGCGGGCAACGGGCTGGTCTCGTTCTCCGGTGACCGCGGTCCGGCGCTGCGGGCCCAGTTCGGGGTCGACCCGGAAATTGGACTCCCGGTCGCCGTCGACCGCACCGGGAACTTGCTGGTCTCTGACCGCGCCAACCTGCGGGTCCGGCTGGTCGCCGCGCGGTCGGGCGTGCTGTTCGGCCGACGGGTGCTGGCGGGATACGTCTACACGCTGGCTTATTGCGCCAAGATCGCGTGCCTGCCCGGATTGGCGGCCTTCGACCGTGCCGGGAACGCCGTGGTCGCGACCAATGTCAGGATCGAGGTCATCGCGGCGCGCTCGGGCACCTACTACGGCCAGGCCATGAAGGCAGGCTCGACGTACGTGATCGCGGGCGGCGGCACCGCCGACGCCAACGGCGTGCCAGACACGAAGGCTGCGCTGCAGCTGTCGGAAGGCCTCGCCGTCGACGGCCACGGCAACGTCCTCACCGACTGCGGCCCGCTGCGCGGCGATGGCCCGTACCACGTCCGCGTTATCGCCGCCTCGTCGGGAACCTTCTACGGCCAGGCGATGCGGGCCGGTTACGTCTACGCACTCGCACCAGCGGGCGTCGTCGACGCCGTCGACGGCCACGGCAACGTGCTCATCGACGGCGACGACAAGGTGCGGGTCATCGCCGGGCGAGACGGCACCTTCTACGGGCGGCCGATGACCGCGGGCAACGTCTATACGATCGCGGGCACCGGGGCCTACGGATACTCGGGAGACGGCGGGCCAGCGACCGCGGCTGACATCGTGAACACCGACGAGGCGGTGGACGCCGCGGGCAACCTGCTGATCGTCGACGGCTACGGGCCGCCGCGCATCCGCGTGGTCGCGGCGGCCACCGGCACCTTCTACGGCCAGCCGATGACGAAGGGGGACATCTACACGATCGCGGGCGGCGGAACCAGTCTCGCCAACGGCGCGCCGCCACTGTCGGCATGTTCAGCTTCGGCGACTGGCGGGCCGCCGCTCCGGACGTCGGCATCGTCGTGCCGGATCTAGGTGGCCAGCGAATCCGCCTGATCAGCCGGTAACGAGTCCGCCTGATCAGGCGGCAAGGGATCGCGCCGCCCGGCGCGGCTGACCGGGCAGGACGTACCGGCCAAGATCAGCTCGCGGTGCGGGGGCGGCCCCGGCCAGCTCCGGCCGCGGAGCCCGCGAGCGACCTGACGTTCCATCGGACGGCGCCCGCCAGGTCCCTGACGTGCTCGCGCGGACTGTAGTCGCTCCCGTCCGAGGCCCGCGCGATCGCTAGGTCGAGCTCGTTGCCGCACTGCCCGAGCAGGACGGAGAAGTCCCTGCGCACCGGCTCGTGCCGGTCGTAGCCGAACGAGCGGTGTATCCGCGCGAACGCCGGCTTGTACAGCCTGGCCCGCTCGTGCAGGCCGGAGGCGTGCGACATCGGGTTCTTCGGCCGCTGCCTGATGTAGTCGGGCAGCAGGTCGGCGAAGGCCTGGCGGAGTATCCACTTCTCCGTGCCCGCCCGCACCTTCAGCTCCATGGGCAGCCGCATCGCGACGGAGACGACGGCCGGGTCGAGGAACGGCACCCGCGCCTCGACGCCGCTGGCCATGCTGGTCCGGTCCACCCGCTGCAGCTCGGTCCGGTGCAGGTTGCCGAGCTTGTGCCGGAACAGCCGCCTCACCTGCTCCTGGCCGACCTGGCCGTACATCGGGTAGCCGCCGAACAGCTCGTCGGAGCCGTCTCCGGTGAGCACCACCCTGATCCCCAGGCTGGCGACGCGACGGAACAGCGGCACCGAGACGACGGCGTTGATGATGTCCCCGTACTCGGTGAGCTCGGAGACCCTGATCGCCTCCCTGATCTCGGCCAGCCGGATCGCCCGCGGGGAGATCTCGATCACCTCGTGCCGGACGCCGAGGTCGGCGGTGAGCCTGCGGGCGTAGGCGAGGTCCTCGCTGCCCGGCGCGCCGACCGTGAACGCCACGCAGTCGGGATGGATGGCGTGGGTGTGCAGCAGCGTCAGCGAGCTGTCCAGGCCGCCGGACAGGATCACGCCGACCGGCAGGCCGGTGTCGACCCGGACCGCGATGCTGTCCCGCAGCGCGGTCCTGACCAGTGCCGCCGCCTCGGCGGCGTCGGCCAGCGGCGCGGCATCGCCGCCCGCGAGCAGCAGGTCGCTGTACGGCGCGAGGCCGGGCCTGCCGCCGGGGCTGGCCCAGCCGTGCGACCCGGCCGGCACCGCCGAGATCGGCGCCCCGACCGGCACGAGCGCCTTGACCTCTGACGCGACGTGCAGGCAGCCGGCGCTCGCCGACCAGTACAGCGGCTTGACGCCGAGCGGATCGCGGGCCAGGTAGGTGCGCCCCGAGGACCGCTCGGTGATCGCGAACGCGAACTCGCCGCGCAGCCGCCGGACGGCGTCGGTGCCCCACTGGCCGAACGCCTCGACGACGACCTCGGTGTCGCTCTCGCTGCGGAACTTCCGGCCAAGCCGCCGCAGCTCGTCGCGCAGTTCGCGGTGGTTGAAGATCTCGCCGTTGTAGCAGAGCAGCCAGCGCTGGTCCGCCGAGATCCACGGCTGGCCCGCCCGCTCCGGGTCGACGATGCGCAGCCGCTGCGTTCCGGCGAGCAGCCCGTCGCCGAGGCTGACCTCCTCGGTGTCGCCGCGCGGCCGCAGCGCGTCGAGCATCTGGCGGAACACGGCCGTGCTGGCGCCCTCCCCGGCGACCAGGGCTATCCCGCACACCGCGGGTCAGTTGCCCGGGCGCGGCGCGGGAAGCTGGCGCGGGCCGCCGGCCACGTCGGGACGCAGGCACACGTGCCACGCCTGGCCCTCGTCGATGACGTTGACCTGGTCCTCGCGCTGCCGGTCGAGCAGCAGCCCGCGCAGGATGCGGTGCGCGTGGAACCGGCGGTACCACTTCATCTCGATGTCGGCCGCGTAGCCGACGCAGTGCGCGCTCGGCAGCAGCGCGATATAGCCCAGCGACATCAGGTGCCGCTGGTGCTCGACGCTCCTGGCCACGCTGGTGACCCACAGCGGCGGCGTGCCGTCCGGCGTGATCCTGGCGAACTCCCACGCGAGCTCGTTCAGCCAGGCCACGGTCTGCGGCCGCGCTCTGGGCAGCCACAGGCCCGCCGTCCTCGGCGAGCGCCCGGGCAGCGCCCGGCGCTCGGCCGAGCGCGCCGCCCTGGCCCTCAGCGTCACCGCCTGGTGCCGGTACCTGAAGGCAAGCTGCCCGGCCTCGTCGAGGTCGTCGAGGTCGACAAGGTCGGAGGCGTCGCGTACGTCGGCGTCCTTCTGGTAGCTCGGCGTGCGTCCCCACCAGACCGCGTCGATCTGCGCGAGCAGGGAGATCCGCACCAGCGAGGCGAGCGTGCCCGTCGAGTTGCGCGGGCTCGGCTCGTAGTTCCTGACCTCGAAGAGCAGCCTGGCCACCGTCGCATCCCAGCCATCGGGCGTAACGTCGAGCACGGCGGCGAACTCTTCTTCCCCGAGCCTCCGGCTCAGGATGTGCTCGGCGCACTTGGCATCGTCCGAGGTGCAGTGCCCGATCTCGGTGACAAGGTCGCGGACCGCCGCACGGAATGGTTTCAAACAGGGCAGGCCCGGGGCGAAGCGCTCGGTCGGTGCGCGGCTCAGCCGCCTGTCCTGGTCGGCCAGCAGCAAGGTCACGAGGTCCCCCCTCGGCTCAGACACCATTCTGGTCTCGGCGCACAGAGTGTAACAACGCGACCGCGCACGGTAGCGCTCTTTCGATCTTCGTCCCGTGTGGGCCCACTACGATCCGCTCGCCCGTCTCGCGCCGCCGGGCTAGGTCTGCCAACAAATGGCACCCCGCAGCCGTGCCCACATCGACGACCGTGAGCGGCGGGCCGAACATCGCCGCGACCTCCTCAGCCGGGCCGGCGAGTCCCGGCTCGGGCGACTGCCCGAGCCACACCACCCGCCGGCAGTGCCCGAAGTAGTGGCCACAGCAGCCTGATCTACCGGTGAGCTCACGCGGCTCGGGCGTGTCCTAGGCTGGGAACCGGCCAGCCCTGGTGTGGCACTCGGCCCGGGCATCACGCCGCGGGACAACGCGCCGCCCCGGAGAAGGATGCATCGCGCCGGAGAACATCACACCGGAGAACAGCGCGCCGGAGAACAGGGTGGTTCAGCCATGCAGGTGCACGAGTCGCTGATCGACCTGATCGGGAACACCCCCATGGTCAGGCTGCGCAAGGTGACCAGGCACCTGGGCAGCGGGCACGGCCGCGACCACGGCGCCGAGCGCGCGGCCGGCCGTGGGCCCGGCGCCGGGCACCAGCACGGCCGCGGCGACGCGCCCGCCGTGCTGGCCAAGGTCGAGAGTACATGAGCCCGGGCGGGTCGGTCAAGGACCGGATCGCGCTGCGGATGGTGGAGGAGGCCGAGGCCTCAGGCGCGCTGCGGCCCGGCGGCACGATCGTCGAGCCCACGTCGGGGAACACCGGCGTCGGGCTGGCCATCGTGGCGGCCGAGAAGGGCTACAGGTGCGTTTTCGTCTGCCCGGACAAGGTGGCGGCGGACAAGGTCAGCGTGCTGCGCGCCTACGGCGCCGAGGTGGTGGTCTGCCCGACCACGGTCTCGCCCGAGTCGCCGGACTCCTACTACAGCGTCTCGGACCGGCTGGCCAGGGAGGTTCCGGGCGGCTGGAAGCCGAACCAGTACGCCAACCCCGCCAACCCGCAGTCGCACTACCTGACCACCGGGCCCGAGATCTGGGAGCAGACCGAGGGTAAGGTGACTCACTTCGTGGCCGGTATCGGCACGGGCGGAACGATCTCGGGCACCGGCCGGTACCTCAAGGAGGTCTCCGGCGGCCGGGTCAGCGTGATCGGCGCCGACCCGGAGGGGTCGGTCTACTCGGGCGGGACCGGCCGCCCGTACCTGGTCGAGGGCGTCGGCGAGGACTTCTGGCCGGAGACCTACGACAAGGGGATCTGCGACCAGGTCATCGCCGTGAGCGACGCCGACTCGTTCCTGATGACCAGGCGCCTGGCCGCCGAGGAGGCGCTGCTGGTCGGCGGTTCGTGCGGGATGGCGGTGGTCGCGGCGCTGCGGGTCGCCGAGCAGGCCGCGCCGCAGGACGTGATCGTGGTGCTGCTGCCCGACGGCGGCCGCGGCTACCTGTCCAAGATCTTCAACGACGACTGGATGGCCGACTACGGCTTCCTCACCTCGGAGACCGCCGAGCCGAGGATCGCCGACGTGCTCGACCGCAAGCGGGGCCAGTTGCCGCTGTTCGTGCACGCGCACCCGGGCGAGACCGTCCGCGGCGTGATCGAGACACTGCGCGAGTACGACGTCTCGCAGATTCCGGTGCTGAAGGAGGAACCGCCGGTGATGGCGGCCGAGGTGATGGGGTCGATCACCGAGCGGGACCTGCTCGACGCGCTGGTCACCGGCCGGGCGGCGCCCGGCGAGCCGGTCTCCGCGCACATGTCGGCGCCGCTGCCGATGATCGGGTCAGGCGAACCCATCAGCGCCGCGATCGCCGCGCTCGAGAAGGCAGGTGCAGCGGTGGTTCTCGTTGACGGAAAGCCGGCGGGAATGATCACCAGGCAGGATGTGCTCATGTACCTGGCCGGCTAACGACGCCGGCTGGACAGCACGGGAGGGGACAGTCGGCATGGCGCAAATCGAGCAGGGCGATGGTTTCGAGACCCTGGCCATCCACGCGGGGCAGGAACCCGATCCGCTCACGGGTGCCGTCGTCCCGCCGATCTACCAGGTATCCACGTACAAGCAGGACGGCGTCGGCGGGCTGCGCGGCGGCACGCTGGCCGGGGCCGGCTCGGGCCCGGGCCGCTGGGTCGAGGGCTACGAGTACTCCAGGACCGCCAACCCGACCAGGGGCGCGCTCGAGGAGTGCCTGGCCGCGCTGGAGGGCGGCGCGCGGGCACTGGCGTTCGCGTCGGGGATGGCCGCCGAGGACTGCCTGATCCGCACGGTCTGCCGGCCGGGTGACCACGTGCTGATCCCGCACGACGCCTACGGCGGCACGTACCGGCTGTTCGACAAGGTGATGGCCGGCTGGGGCGTGACCTGCCACCCGGTGCCGGTCTCCGACGCCGACGCGGTCCGCGCCGCGGCGGCCGCGCACGCCCCGACGCTGATCTGGGTCGAGACGCCGACCAACCCGCTGCTGTCGATCGCCGACATCGGCGCGCTGGCGCAGGTCGCGCACTCGGCCGGCGCCCTGCTCGCGGTGGACAACACGTTCGCGTCGCCGTACCTGCAGCAGCCGCTCGCACTCGGGGCCGACGCCGTGGTCCACTCGACCACCAAGTACCTGGGCGGCCACTCCGACGTGGTCGGCGGCGCGGTGGTGACCGGCGATCCCGACCTGGCCGCCCGGCTGGCGTTCACGCAGAACGCCGTCGGCTCGGCGGGCGGGCCGTTCGACGCGTGGCTGACCCTGCGCGGGGTCAAGACCCTCGGCGTGCGGATGGACCGGCACTGCGAGAACGGCTCGCAGGTGGCGGTCATGCTCGCCAACCACCCGGCCGTCGCGCGGGTGTACTACCCCGGGCTGCCCGACCACCCCGGCCACGAGGTGGCGGCCAAGCAGATGCGGGGCTTCGGCGGGATGGTGTCGTTCCGGCACGCGGGCGGCGAGGCGGCGGCGGTGCAGATGTGCGGGCGGACCCGGTTGTTCACCCTGGGCGAGTCCCTCGGCGGGGTGGAGTCGCTGATCGAGCACCCGGCCCGGATGACCCACGCTTCGGCCGCCGGGTCGCCGCTCGAGGTGCCGCCCGACCTGGTCAGGCTCTCGGTCGGGATCGAGAACATCGACGACCTGATCGAGGACCTCCGCACCGCCCTCGGCTAGCGGGCTGAGGACTCTTCGGCGCCAGCCTGGAGGGCGCTCGCGGCCCGAGTCGGTGTTAACTGGCTGGGGACGATGGTGGCGTCGGAGCCCATGGCGCGGCGGGCGGCCTGCTGTTCGTGCCTGACCACGTGCATGACCGCGTTGATCAGGGCCAGGTGGGTGAACGCCTGCGGGAAGTTGCCGAGGTGGCGGCCGGACCGCGGGTCGATCTGCTCGCCGTAGAGCAGCAGCGGGCTGGCGTACGAGAGCACCTTCTCGCACAGGTCGCGGGCCCGCTGGTGTTCGCCGATCTCGGCCAGCGCGGAGACCAGCCAGAACGAGCAGATGGTGAACGTGCCCTCGACGCCGCGGAGCCCGTCGTCGGTCTCCTCGACGTGGTAGCGGGAGATGAGCCCGTCGTTGGACAGTTCGTCGGCGATGGCCAGGACGGTGTCGCGGATCCGTTTGTCGTCCGCCGGCAGGAACCTGACCAGCGGCATCAGCAGCAGCGAGGCGTCGAGCGCGGTGGTGCCGTAGTACTGGCAGAACACGCCCCGGTCGTCCAGGGCGTTCGCGCAGATGTCGGCGTGGATCTCGTCGGCGGCCTGCTGCCAGGCCCGCGCGCGCTCCTGGTCGTCCCTGATCCTGGCCAGCCGGGCGCCGCGGTCGGCGGCCACCCAGCACATCAGCTTGGAGGAGGTGAAGTGCCTCGGCTCGCCGCGGATCTCCCAGATCCCGCGGTCGGGCTCGCGCCAGTGCTCGAGCGCGCGCTCGACCTGCTGCCGTGCCATCCGCCAGACCCGGTCGTCCAGCCAGTCCCGTGACTTGGTGTGCAGGTAGAGCGAGTCGAGCACGGTGCCCCAGACGTCGTTCTGGTGCTGCGAGTACGCGGCGTTGCCGATCCTGACCGGGCTGGCGCCCTGGTATCCGTGCAGGTGGTCGAGCACGTGCTCGTCCAGGTCCCGCGAGCCGTCGATCCGGTAGACGATCTGCAGATCCTCGTGATCGCGCTCGATGACGTCGGCGATGAACGCGAAGTAGTCGTTGGCCTCCCACTCAAAGCCAAGCGTGAACAGACCCCACAGCGCGAATGTCGCATCGCGGATCCAGCTGTAGCGGTAGTCCCAGTTGCGTTCCCCGCCCGGGGTCTCGGGCAGCGACGTCGTGGCCGCCGCCGCGATCGCTCCGGTCGGGGCGTAGGCGAGCCCCTTCAGCGTCAGCGCGCTGCGGGTGAGGTGCGCGCGCCAGCGATGGTCGGGCAGGCGCCCCCGGGCCAGCCAGTGCCGCCAGTGGTGCTCGGTCCACAGCATCCGGGCGTGCGCGTCGGCGTAGTCCGTCGGCGGCTGGCAGCGGCCCCACGACAGCGCGCAGAACCGGGTGTCGCCCTCCTTGAGCAGGGTGCGTGCCTGGGCGCTCGGTCCCTCGATGCCGATCCTGACGTCGGAGGTCAGGGTGAGAGTCAGGTCCATCCCGTCGGGCTGGACGCTCACCTGGTTGAAGCCGTGGTCGGTGTGGTTCCAGTGCTCGCGTCGGCGTCCGTAGTCGAACGCCGGCTCGCAGTCCATGACAAGCTGGACGGTGCCGTTGGTGCAGCGGACGGTGCGCAGCAGGATGCTCTCCGAGTCATAGTCGGTCGGCGGCCTGCGGTGCGCGTGCTGCTGGGGCTGCTCGTGCCGCCACGGGCCCATCACCAGGCAGTCGCGGACGATCAGCCAGCCCTCGCCGCAGTCCCACACCGTCTCGAGCACCATCGTCCCGGCCAGGTAGCGGCGGTCGGCGGGGACGGACATGTCGGCCGGGCCGAACCGGAACCAGCCCGCGTCCCGGTCGAGCATCGAGCCGAACACGCTCGGGCCGTCCATCCGGGGCAGGCACATCCACTCGACCGACCCGCCCGGCGCTATGAGCGCCGTGACCTCGCAGTCGGACAGGAAGCCGTAGTCGGCGATGGGCGGGTAGGGCGAGAACTCGTCGAACTCTGGCTCGCTTGCGTACGTCATCGTCACCTGCCCTTATGTTCAGGCCGGCCCTGGCTCCCCGGCCGCCGGACTCCCGCCGACGACATCAGTTGCCCGCTTAGCCGGTTCCTACCCGGTTCGAGCCGGTCCGACCCGTGCGCCGGTCCGGCCGCCTGTCCGGCCATGGGCCATCCGCCTTTAGCTGTTCCAGGCCATCAGCACGAGGACGACCAGCCAGATCAGGCTGACCACACCGCCGATCATGGCGATCCGGCCGCGCTCGACGCTGGCCAGGTGCGCCGGGATGGCGCCGGCGGGCTCGGCGGGCTCGGAGGGCTTGGTGGCCTGCGGCGGCGCGGCGGCGGCTTGCTCCGAGCCGGCGGCGGGCTGCGTGCCCGCGGACGATACCGGGCCGGCGGACGGCACCGTGCCGGAGGGCGACGCAGGGGCGGCGGGAGTCTCGGTGCCCGTTTCCTGGTCGGCCAGGGGAGCGCTCGCCTGCTCGCTCGCCACGCCGGCGGCCGTGCCCGCCTCGAGCGCCTTGATCGCGCGCCGCTGGTCCCGGTAGATCAGGCCGAGCAGCAGGATCGCGACGATGAACAGGGTCGCGGAGACGATGACCCACGGCTTGCCGGCCTTGCCGATCATCGACGCCAGGGCCATGCCGGCGACCAGCACGCCGAGCGAGGCGATCGCGAACACGAAAGTCATCCTGGTCAGGTAACGCAGGATCCTGATATCCCGCTTTCTGATGTAGCGCGGCGTCGACATGATGGCCAGCGTGACGGGGCCGATCGTGAAGATGACGAACGCGACGTGCAGCCACAGGACCAGGTGCTGGGAGAAAGACATGGGGCGAGTCTAGAACCAGGACAGTCCGATTCCCGGCCGCCATGGCGGGATGAAATCCGGATAATGCCGGGACGGGCCTTGCGGTCCGTCCCGGCACTCCGGTTCGTGCTGCGGGCGCTTGCGGCCCCGCCGTGGCAGGCCCGGCGACCAAGCCCGGCCGAGGAGTTCCGGCGCGCAGGCTGAGGCGGTCAGGCTCAGGCGGTCAGGCTCAGCTCGCCGACTTCCTGTTCAGGAACCAGGCGCCGCCGAAGGCGAGAACGCCGACGACCGCGCTGAGCGAGCCGCGGATGTCATGGCTGCCGTGGTTGACCTTGCCCGAGTGCCCGATCGTGTTCAGCGGGCCGAGGCCGACGCCCGCGAAGAAGAGCACGGCCAGGACGATGAATACTGCGCCAATCACGGCCAGGGCGACGACCAGCGGCCGCTTGGAGCCGGCGCCGCCAGAGACAGTTTCAGAACTCACTATCTTCCTCCTTCGGAGGGCGGGATTCTCCGCGGGCCGACCTGCGGCTCCGGGAGGACTGGACTTCCCCGATGGCCCGGCGGGCGGCCCGCCGGGCAGGGAGATGACTACGTGCCGCAAGCTACTACTAGTGGGCTGAGAGAATGGGCTACTTCAGGAAAGCGCCCGATGTCGACCGTTTTTGCGGCTACCTGCTCCGCTCCCTGCGGGACCGCAGGAAGTCGCTGACCACGTACTCGCCCAGGCTGTCGGGCAGGGCCCGCAGCACCCGGCCGCCGTTCCGCCTGGCCACCTCGTCGACGAAGTTGGTCAGCCGCTCGTCGTCGGCGAGCATGAAGATGTTGAGCGTCGCGCGCCGCCTGGTCATCTTGTCCACCTCGGCCATGGTCAGCTCGAGCGTCTCCGGCGACGGCGGCCAGTCGAACCAGGACCTGCCGTCCCGGCGCAGGTGCGCCGTCGGCTCGCCGTCGGTGATGATCAGCACGACCGGGTTGTGCTCGGGACGCCGGTCGAGGAAGCGTCCGGCCAGGACCAGCGCGTGATGCAGGTTGGTGCCCTGCACCATGTCCCAGCCCAGCCCGGCCAGGTCGGCCTCCCGCAGTTCCCTGGCGTAGTTGGAGAACCCGATCACCTGCAGCGAGTCCTGCGGGAATCTGGTCCTGACCAGTGAGTACAGGGCCAGCGCGGTCTGCTTGGCCGCGCTCCACGTGCCGCGCAGCGCCATCGAGTAGGACAGGTCGACGAGCAGTCCATCGACACGGCCGCGACGGTGCGCAACGCGCTGCTGCGCGGCGGCGTGCCAGGGCTGGGGTCGGGCGGCGCAGCGGGCGGAGGAGGCGGCAGCGGAAGCGGCGCTGGCGGCGGCGGCGCGGCGGGCGGGGGCGCGCGGGCCGCGGTCAGGCTCTCGGTCGGCGCCTTCGAGATCGGCGAGACCGAACGGCGCGC
>WNGP01004825.1_pt1 | contig 11241 bp, 9 predicted proteins | sample 5407671 | NCBI WGS metagenome assembly WNGP01 (sample SAMN13153381, study PRJNA577476) | soil metagenome | isolation source: 40 cm soil or saprolite under Garry oak tree replicate 2 | place: USA:California | collected 2016-06-15
CGACGGCAGTCTCGTCGTCGTGTACAACGGCGAGATCTTCAACTTCCCAGAGCTCAAGGACGAGCTGGCGGCGCGTGGCCACCGCTTCCGGACGCGCAGCGACACCGAGGTCCTGCTCCACGGCTACGCCGAGTGGGGCGAGGCGATGCTCGACCGCCTGAACGGCCAATTCGCCTTCGTCATCTATGACCGGCGAGACGGATCCCTGTTCCTCGTGCGCGACCGGTTCGGGATCCTGCCGCTGTACTACGGCGAGCGAAGCGGAGACCTTTATTTCGGCTCCGAGGTGAAGGCGCTGCTGGCGAGCGGCGAGTTGCCCCGCGCGCTCGATCCCACCGGATTGGACGAAGTGTTCACGTTCTGGGCGGCGCGGCCGCCGCGCACGCCGTTCCAGGGCATCCGGGCACTCGAGCCCGGCAGCTGCGCACGCTGGCGTGATGGACGACTCACCATCCGCCGCTGGTATGCGCTCGACTTCGACGGGCCGTCGGCCGAGCGGCCCGACGCGGTCGAGCAGCTCGACGAGCTGATGCGCTCGGGAGTGCGGCAACGCCTCCTCGCCGACGTGCCCGTCGGCGGCTACCTGAGCGGTGGCCTCGACTCGAGCGCCGTCTGTGCCCTCGCCGCCCGGGAGTCGAGCGCGGAGCTGCGGACGTTCTCGGTCGCGTTCGCCGACCCGCGGTTCGACGAAAGCGCGCACCAGCAGGCCGTCGCGGCTGCGGTGCGCAGCCGCCACGCGGTGCAGCACATCGGTCCCGAAGACATCGCGCGCGTCTTCCCCGACGTGATCCGGCACACCGAAACGCCGCTCGTGCGGACCGCACCCGCACCCCTCTACCTCCTGTCGCGCCTGGCGCGGGAGCGCGGCATCAAAGTCGTGCTGTCGGGCGAGGGCGCCGACGAGCTGTTCTACGGCTACGACCTGTTCAAGGAGACCGTCGTCCGGCAATTCTGCCTGCGGCAGCCGGAGTCGGTCATCCGCCCGCGGCTGTTCGATCGGCTTTACCCCTATCTGACGCCGGGGACGCGGGCTGGGGAGTTCTGGCGGCGCTTCTTTCTCGGTGCCGGGTCGACGGACGACCCGCTCTTCTCGCACCTGCCGCGCTTCCGGCTCACGGCGTGGATCAAGGAGTTCTACGCGGACGACTTCCGCGCCGGCCTCGGCGGCTTCGACGCCCTGGGCGAGCTGCGCGACGCCCTGCCGCCCGCGTTCGCCGGTTGGTCGACGCTGCAGCGCGCGGCGTACCTCGAGATGGTGACGTTGCTGTCGCCCTACCTGCTGGCCTCCCAGGGCGATCGCATGGCGATGGCGCACGGCGTCGAGGCGCGCGTCCCCTATCTCGATCACCGGCTGTTCGAATTCGCGGCCGCGCTTCCCGACCGCAGCAAGCTGCGCGGCCTGCACGAGAAGGCCATCCTGCGTCGTTGGGCCGCGGACGTGCTGCCCGCCAGCGCGGCGCAGCGCACCAAGCAGCCGTACCGCGCGCCCGACGTGCCGGCGTTTTTCGAAGGGCAAGCGCCGCCGTACGTCGCCGACGTGCTGGACGAGGCGGCGCTGCGGCGCAGCGGCGTCTTCGATCCGGCTGCGGTGGCCGGGCTGGTGCGGCGCTGCCGCGCCGGCCAGGCGACGGGCGCGCGCGAGGGGCAGGCATTGGTCGCGATTCTGTCGACCGAGTTGTGGCAGCGGGAGTTCTTGGAGGCACCGGCAGTCGATCTACAGCGCGCCGATCGGCGCTTGATAGGAGCTCTTCAGACATGAGTCAGACGGGTTCGTACACGCAAGCCGACATCGTCGACCGCACCCGGACCTGGGTGCGAGAGAACTTCCTCTACATGCGTCCCGACTGGAAGCTCGGCGACGACGCCCCGTTGCTCGGCAGCGGTGTGATCGACTCGGTCGGCGTCATCGAGTTGGTCGAGTTTCTGCAGAGCGCCTTCGCCTTCAAGATCGCCGATGACGAGATCGTCGAGCAGAACCTCGGATCGCTGAACGCGATCGGGCGGTTCGTGCACGCGAAGTGCCACGGCGACGGCACGAGCGAAGCGGCGGAACAGACGGGGGCGGGCGTCCTGCTCCGCCCCCGCGCCTGACCTATTTCGTGCCGTCGCTCGCGGCGGCCGTCGTCTCCCCCAGCCGGTGCTGCTGGTACCAGCTCATCATGTAGAGCTGGGTGCGAATGAAGTTCGACGGCTTGGAACCCGTGCCGTGGTACTCACCGTTGAAGCGCAGCATCACGACGGGCACCTTGAGCATCTTCAGCGCCGAGTAGTACTCCTCCGTCTGTGGGATCGGCGTGCGCAGGTCCAGCTCGCCCGTCATCAGCAGCGTCGGCGTCTTCACGTGACCCACATACATCAGCGACGACTGCTTGAGCCACTGATCCGGCTTTTCCCAGAAGGGCGCGTCGAAGAAGCCGTAGGTGAAGAGCGGGATGTCGGTCTGGCCCGCCATGCTCATCCAGTCGATCACGGGACAGCGCACCGCGGCGCCGGCGAAGCGCGTCGTGTGACCGATCACCCAACTCGACAGCACCCCGCCCCCGCTGCACCCGCCCACATACATCCGTTGCGTGTCCACGTAGCCCCGGCCGACGACGGTGTCGACGCCGGCCATCAGGTCGTCGTAGTCCACGCTGGGATAGGCGCGCTCGATCGCGTTGCCGAAGGCGCTGCCGTACCCGGTGCTGCCCCGCGGGTTGGTGTACAGCACCACGTAGCCGTTGGCCGCGAAGTTCTGCAGCTGATAGCTGAATCCCACGTTGTACATGCCGTGCGGCCCGCCGTGGATCTCGAGGATCAACGGATACTTCTTGGAGGGATCGAACCCCGGCGGCTTCACGATCCACCCCTCGACGCGGGCTCCGCCGCTCGACGTGTACCACACCTCTTCTACGCGTCCCAGCCGCATCCGGCCGAGCACGTCGGCGTTGACCGCCGTCAAGCGCGTGATCGGCTGCGGTTTGCGGAGGCTGAAGCGCACGACGTCGCCGGGCTCGTCGGCGTCGGACAGCGTGCCCACACCCGTCAGATCGCGCGCGATGGATGAGAGCGACAACATCTGCGCGCCCTCGGTGACCTTGCGCGGCGCGCCGCGCAGGCCCGCGAAGTAGACGTTGCTCGTCCCCGTCTCCGCCAACGAGTAATAAATGCCGACGCCGTCGGGCGCCCAGCGGAGGCCGCCCGGATCCCGGTCGTAGGTCGTGAGCGCCCGCATCCCGCTCCCGTCGATCCCCACGACCCACACTTCGTTCGCCTTGTACGACCAGGTTCCGTACGCCCGCCCCGTGAACGCCACCGTCCGGCCGTCGGGGGAAACTTCGGGGCTCGTCCACATCCCCTTGGTCGTGAACAAGGGCTTGATCGCTCCGGTGGCGACGTCGAGCGTGTAGATGTACGACTCGCGGTAGCGGTAATCCGCATCGGGCTCGCGCAGGCCGTCGAACACGATCGTCCGGCCGTCGGGGGTCCAGTCGTAGTCGAGCCCCGATCCCAGCTCGCTCACGCCGAAGTCGCCGCTCGTCAGCTGCCGTGGCGTACCGCCCTCGGCGGGCACGAGGAAGATGTGCGTGGTGCCCTGCTCGATGAAGCCGGTGCGGTCACGGCGATAATGGAGGCGATCCACCATGCGCGGCGCGGGCGTCCACTTGGCGCCTTCGGGCGCCGCGGGCATGCTGATCTTCCAGGTCGGCTCGTTTTTCACGAGCATCGTGAACGCCAGCGACCGCCCGTCGGGCGCCCAGCTCAGGTTCGCGGGCGTCTCCGTCACCCGCGTCACCTGCGAGGTCGCGCCCTCGGCGTCCATCCAGCGCACAAACAGCTGCGTCCCCTTCGGCTCACCGTCCGCGAAATAGGCGATGCGGCCGCCGTCGGGCGACCAGCGGGCGTTCGAGCCCTTGGCGAGGAAGCGGTTGTGGCCACCGTCGGCGTTCATGATCCACAGCGCCGAATCCCAGCGGTCCTCGACCTTGTTGACCCAGCGTCGCGTGTAGAGGATCTGCGATCCGTCGGGTGAGATCTGCGGATCGCTCACCTGCTCCCAATCGAGATAGTGATTGACGGTGAGCAGCGTGTCGGATGCGGTTTCCTGCGCGCTCACAGCGGCGGGCGCGAGGAGCAGCGCGAACAGCGGCAGAAGGCGGCGCATGGGTGCCTCATGCTGAAGGAGAGCGTCTAACCTATCAGCGCTTCGGCACCCCCACTAGATAGGTCACCACGAGCGGCGACCAGCGGCTGCGCGTTTCGCCGACCTGCCACTCATACGTGTCGAGTCCGCGCAACAACTCGCGCAGTTCGGCGGGCGAATACGTCCGCAGGCACGAGATGATGCCATCGAAGAGACCGACGATCGGCAGCACCGGCGGCAGGTAGGTCCACGCCAAGCGCGACCAGCGCAGCGGCCGGATGAACGGGACGAAAAGCAACACGGCAATCCAGGTCAGCGCGATGACCGCGATCTCGCGCGGCGCCCGCCGCGAAATCTCGAACACGCCGATCCCCTGCCCGTGGCGGACGGCGTCGGCGAGGATCGCACGCGCCTCGGCGGGGCGGAAATGATGGAAGGACGTAAAGAGGGTGCGAAGGCCCTCGAGGTCGGACGGGACGGCAGTGGCATCGACCGGCAACGGATGAAAGGGCAACGCGCCGCACTGGGCGAGTCGGTTCGGGTACTTGTCTGTCAGGACCACCGGCACGTCGAACCCCGGGGCCATGCCCCGGGGTTCGTGCGCCCAGCGACGCCAGGGACCGCCGGCCCCCGAACAGAGATCGACGACCTGGGTCGCACCCGCGCGGGCGATGGCGTCCCGCAGCATTGGCATCACGGCGTCGTAGGTCCCGCCGAGGTTGATGGTGAACTGCAGGAAATCGGTCAGGGCGTCGCGCAGCGAGCGCGGGCACCAGGGTTGGTCGTGAATCTCGAACACGTGGAGGCGCGACATCGAGGCAACATATAGATTTCCGCGCCGATGGACATCTACCACCTCGGTACCATGCGCTCGCGCGAGCGCTACCACGAGTTTCTCCGCGTGCCCGCCCTCTCGGCCGGACTCTACGTGCTCGGCGTTGGCGCCACCGATCCCCAGCGGCCGCACGGCGAAGACGAGATCTACTACGTGACGAGCGGGCGCGGCATGATTCGCGTCGGGACCGAAGACCATCCCGTGGAGGCCGGGAGCGTCTTGTACGTGCCGCCCCGGGTCGCTCATCGCTTTCACTCCATCACGGAAGAGCTGCGTGTGCTGGTGGTGTTCGCACCGGCCGAGACGAGTCCCGCGTGACGCTGCGCCACACCCCGTTTCACGCGCGCACCGCCGCGCTCTCGGAGGGCCAGGCCTGGCGGCGCTGGGCCGGCTACGTCGTCGCGAGCTCGTACGAGCTGTCGCACGACCGCGAGTATCACGCGATCCGCAGTGCCGCCGCGTTGTTCGACGTTTCGCCGCTCTACAAGTACATGATCACCGGGCCCCACGCCGAGCGGCTCCTCGACCGCGTCGTGACGCGCGACGTCGGCAAGGCCAAGGTTGGCCAGGTGCTGTACACGCCGTGGTGCGATGCCGAAGGGAAGGTGATCGACGACGGGACGATCTCGGTGCTCGCGGAAGGTCGCTATCGGATGACCGCCGCCGATCCGAACCTGCGGTGGCTGCACCTCAATGCGGCCGGACTCGACGTCGCGATCGAGGAAGTGTCGGAGCAGACCGCTGCGCTCTCGCTGCAAGGTCCAAACGCCCGCGCCATTCTCCAGATCGCCGCGCAACGCGATCTCGCGGCGCTCAAATACTTCCATCTCACCGACGCGAAGATCCGCGGCATCCCCGTCACGCTCTCCCGCACCGGCTACACCGGCGATCTGGGGTACGAGGTCTGGGTCGACGCCGCCCAGGCGCTGCCGCTGTGGGACGCGTTGATCGAGACCGGCACGCCCTACGGCATCACGCCGGCCGGCATGCTCGCCCTGGATGTCGCGCGCATCGAGGCGGGACTGCTGCTCATCGAAGTTGACTACTTCTCCTCAAAGCACGCGCTCATCGAGGCGCAGAAGTCGTCGCCCTTCGAGCTGGGGCTCGGCTGGACGGTGGCGTTGGGCAAGGACGCGTTCAACGGCAAACCGGCGCTAGTCCAGGAGAAAGCGCGTGGACCGGCGTGGCAGTTCACGGGCATCGCCGTCGACTGGGAATCGCTCGAGCGGCTCTACGCCGAGGTGGGCCTGCCCCCGCGCCTGCCGACGCAGGCATGGCGCACCAGCGTCCCGCTCTATAGTGGAGGGCGGCAGGTCGGGTACGCGACGAGCGGCGGCTGGTCGCCGCTGCTCAAACAGTACATCGCGCTCGCGCATCTCGAAGGGACCTTCGGGACGCCGGGTACGGCGGTGGAGATGGAGATCACCGTGGAGCATCACCGCAAGCGCGCCGCCGCCCGTGTGACCAGGCTGCCGTTCTTCAACCCCGAACGGAAACGCGCCTGATGCCCTCCTCACGGAAGTACGACGCGATCATCATCGGCGGCGGGCACAATGGCCTCGTCACCGCGGCTTACCTGGCGCGCGCCGGGAGGAAGGTCGTGGTGCTGGAGAAGCGACCGCGCGTGGGGGGCGCGGCGGTCACCGAGGAGATCTTCCCGGGCTTCAAGTTCACGATGTTCTCCTACGTCGTGAGCCTGCTCCGCCCCGAGATCATTCGCGACCTGGACCTGCCGCGCCACGGGCTGCACGTGCTGCCCCTCGAGAGCACCGTCACGCCGATGGAAAACGGTGATTACCTGGCGGCGTGGGGCGACCACGACGAAACGCGGCGCGAGCTGTATCGCCATTCGCCCCGCGATGCCGAAGCTTACGACGAGTACGGCCGTCTCATGCATTTCATGGCGCAGGCGGTGAAGCCGATCCTGGGGATGGTGCCGCCCGATCCCACGTCGTTCGATCCACGCGACTTGCTCGCCCTGCTGCGCCTGGGCAAGCATTTCCGCGGCCTCGGTGCCGAGCGTCTCCACGCGCTCATCAAGCTGATGACGATGAGCTCGGCGGATTTCCTCGACGAGTGGTTCGAGACCGACGTCTTGAAGGCGACCAAATCGGCGAGCGGGATCATTGGGACGTTCTTGGGTCCGCGCTCGCCGGGGACGGCCTATGTCCTGTTGCATCACTACATGGGCGAGCTGGATGGCGTCTTCCGCGCTTGGGGCTTCGCCAAGGGCGGCACCGGCGCGGTGAGCGAGTCGATCGCGTCGGCGGCCCGCGGGTTCGGCGCCGAGATCCGCTGCGACGCGCCCGTCGCGCGCGTCCTGGTGAAGGGCGGGCGCGCGACCGGCGTGGCGCTCCAGAACGGCGACGAGATCTCGGCGAAGGTCGTCGTGTCGGGGCTCGACCCGCGGCGCAGCTTCCTGGATCTGATCGAGGAGAAAGATCTGCCGGGAGACTTCGTGGCGGACATCAAGCGATTCAAGTTCCGCGGCTCATCGGGCAAGGTGAACCTCGCGCTCGATGCGCTGCCCAGCTTCACCTGCATGCCGGGCATCGGCCGGCAGCACCGCGGCGCGTTCTCGATCAGTCCCAGCCTCGACTACGTCGAGCGCGCGTACGACGACGCCAAGTACGGCGAGTTCTCGCGCCGGCCCTACATGGACATCGTCTTCCCCTCGATGATCGATCCCGGCATGGCGCCGCCGGGGAAGCACGTGATGTCGATCTTCGTGCAGTACGCCCCGTATAACGTGAACGGCGGCTGGACCGACGCGAAGCGCGAAGCCTTTGGGGACGCCGTCGTGAACACGGTGGAAGGGTTTGCGCCGGGCTTCAAGTCGCGCATCCTGCATCGCCAGGTCATCACGCCACTCGACATCGAGCGGATCACGGGCCTGTCGGAAGGGAACATCTTCCAGGGCGAACTCGCGCTGCACCAGTTGTTCTTCATGCGCCCCGCGGCGGGGTGGGCCAAGTTCCGCACTCCCGTGCGCGCCTACTATCAATGTGGCGCCGGCACGCATCCCGGTGGCGGGATCATGGGCGCGTCGGGGCGGCTCGCGGCCCTCGCCATCCTCGGAGACGGCGCGTGAACGCCGCCACCAAATGGGACGCGATCGTGCTGGGGGCGGACGTGAACGGCCTCGTCGCGGCGCATTATCTCGCGCGGGCAGGCCGCCGCGTGCTCGTCGTGGGGGAAACCGACACGCCGGTCGATATCGGGTGGGTGCCGCCCCAGATCATTCGGGAGCTCAAGCTCGACGCAGCAGCCGTAGAACTCCAGCAATCCGACCCGTGGACCGCCGCACCGCTCGAAGGGGGTGGCAGACTCGAGCTGTGGCGCGACATCGCGAAATCCGTCGAGGCGATTCGCAGGGTCAGTCCCGCGGACGCCGGCAAATGGGCCGAGTTCTCCACGCGCATGCGGCGCCTCGCCGGAGTGCTCGAAGCCCTGTACGTGGAGGCCGCACCCGACATCGAGACCCGGGAGATCGGCGAGATCCTCCACCTCGGCCGCGTGGGCTTGCACGTTCGCCGCCTCGGCAAGCAGACGATGATAGACCTGCTCCGCATCCTCCCGATGTCCATCGCGGAGCTGCTCGACGACTGGTTTGAGAACGACGCGTTGAAAGGCATCCTCGGCGCCGCGGGCGTCTGGCACTTGAGGCAGGGGCCTCGAGCGGCGGGCACGGCCTTCAACTTCCTGCATCATCACGTGGGCAGCCCGGCCGGTGTGTTCCGTCCGCCCCGGAGCCGGCTGACCCAGACGCTGGCGGCGAGGCCCGGCGTGGAGCTCCGCCGCGCCGTGGCGACGCTTGTCGCGACGGGAGGCCGCGCGACGGGCGTGCGTCTCGGCAACGAGGAGATCTCCGCGCCGCTCGTGGTATCGAGCGCCGATCCCCGCACGACCTTCGAGCCCCTGAAACCGCAGCTCGATGCCGAGTTCGTGCGCGCCGTGGGCAACATCAAGAGCCGCAGCGTCGTGGCGCGCGGCACGGTGAAGCTCGAACGCCCCGTCGACTTCAAGACGTTGTGCGTGGCGCCGTCCCTCGACCACCTCGAGCGCGCACATGATGACGCCAAGTATGGGCGGATCTCCGCCCGCCCTTACGTCGAGGCCGTGGCGACCGACGGCCGCCTCGACCTGCACGTGCAGTACGCGCCGACCGTCGACCAGACACTGGCTGAGCGTGTGGCCGCAACCTTGGGCCTGTCCGCCGGCCAGGTACGCCTCGAGCCGCAGGCGGGGCACCTCTACCACGGGGAGCTGACTCTCGACCAGATTCTCTTCATGCGCCCCGTGCCGGGCTGGAGCCGTTATCGCACGCCGATCGCGGGGCTGTACTTGTGCGGCCCCGGAACGCACCCGGGCGGCGGGATCGCAGGCGCGGCGGGCCGCAACGCGGCGCGGGTCATCCTCAAGGAAACATGACCATGTCGAGCTTCCTCAAGACGACCGACAGTTATCGCCAAGGCGCGCGCACGCTACCCGGGCGCTACTATACGGCCCCCGAGATCTTCGCCGACGAGCACGAGCGGATCTTCCGCCGGCGCTGGATCTGTGTGGGCCGCGAGAACGCGCTGGCCGCGCCCGGTGACTACATGCTCGTGGAGATCGCGGGTGAGAGCATCATCGTGCTGCGCGACCAGTCAGGCGAGCGGCGCGCGTTCTACAATGTGTGCCGGCACCGTGGGACACGGCTGTGCGAGGCCGAGCGCGGCCGGCTCTCGGAAACGATCCAGTGTCCCTATCACGCGTGGACGTACGCGCTGGATGGCCGGTTGATCGGCGCACCCCACATGCATGAGGTGGAAGGCTTCGACAAGAAGGCATATCCGTTGCACGGCGTGGCGCTGGCAGCGTGGGAGGGGTTTCTCTTCGTCAATCTGGACCCCGCCGCCGAGCCGCTCGCCCGCGCCTTCGGTCCGCTCGCGGGGCGGTTCGCGCGCTACCATCTCCCGGCGCTGCGCACGGTCCGGCGCATCGAGTACGACGTGCGCGCCAACTGGAAACTGATTCTTCAGAATTACAACGAATGCTTGCACTGCCCCACGATTCATCCAGAGCTCTCGACCAAGCTCCCCTACACCAGCGGCGCGAACGATCTCGTGGAAGGCCCGTTCCTGGGCGGCTACATGGAGATCAAGGCGCCGCACGAGAGCGCGACGATCACGGGGCGCAGCTGTGCCCTGCCTCTGGGTGAGCTCTCCGCGGAAGACCAGCATCGCGCGTTTTACTACGCGCTGTTTCCCACGATGATGCTGAGCCTGCATCCCGACTACGCCGTCTTCTACACGGTGTGGCCGCAGGCGCCGCTCGCTTCGCGCGTGGTGTGCGAGTGGATGGTGCACCCCGACGCCCCGGCCGCACCCGGTTACAACATTCAGGACGCCGAGGAGTTCTGGGACCGCACCAACCGGCAGGATTGGAGCATCTGCGAGCGCAGCCAGCTCGGCGTGAGCTCGCGCGCGTACGTGCCGGGGCCCTATTCCCCGCGCGAGAGCATCCCGGCGGCGTGGGATCGCACCTACCTCCGCGCGCTCGGCGACGAGGCCGCGGAGCCTTGAAAGGAGATGTGCCGGGCGCGGTGGCTCGCCCGGCACGCTCGTGCCGCCGTCAGTCCTTCACGCTCGGATGATCGAGCTGTCCGCGGATCTCGCCCCCGGGGAAATCGCCCGGTCCCGTGTTGACCGGGGCGACGCCGTCGTTGGTGTGGACGTTGACGTACGTGAGCCCCGCCCGCATGGCGTCGAGCAGCGGCATGTCCTGGCCGACCGCGCTCGCCGGACAGATGACGCCGGCCGGCGAGAATGTGCCCATCGCGAGCACGCCGTCGTGCGGTCCTGAGCCGTTGGGTCCCGGTGCGCCGGTGGGTCCGATCACGGGAGACAGCCACATGCGAATCGGTCCGTTCGCGCCGGGGCGGCCGCAGTGGATGTGCGCCATGATGACGTTGTCGATGTTCGACGCGATCAGGCGGAAATCGACGGTGTTGCCGTCCGCGCTCACGCGGAACTCCGCCTGCCCTTGCCCCCGCGAATCGGCAGGCGTCAGCGCGTCCGGCGTTGCCGGCGTGAACACTTCCTCGCCCCCCTGTAAGTGGGTGCCGAGGTTGAAGTCCGCATTACCCCCAGCGGCGAAGAGCGGCGCGGTGAATTCCAATCCCGCCGGCATGGGCTGCTCGGCCGCGCAGGCCGCGAGCAGCGCTGCGGCGGCGCACAAGACTACGCGTTTCCCTATCATGACACCCTCCAGGTTTTCCGGTACGAGATCGGATTTATCA
>WNGP01015671.1_pt1 | contig 11241 bp, 13 predicted proteins | sample 5407671 | NCBI WGS metagenome assembly WNGP01 (sample SAMN13153381, study PRJNA577476) | soil metagenome | isolation source: 40 cm soil or saprolite under Garry oak tree replicate 2 | place: USA:California | collected 2016-06-15
CTGATGACATGCGGGAACAACGAGCGGAATCAGAAGAACTCGAACTGGTCGCCGACCTTTAGAGGCAATGAACCAACAGACCAGGACCCCGAGTCCTCAGGCACGAAGTAGACGCGTAAGATTCCACATCGTCGCCTTCGTCACGAGCGCACAGGTTCAGCGGAGCTCGTTTCCGCGTTCTGGATGCAGTTGACATCATCCGCTCTGTCTTGCGCGTTGGCGTAAGCCATAACGGTGTCACGCTGTAGACGAATTTGGCAGGGTCGCTACAGGGAAAATCGGAGGGCCGATAGACTGGAGACACTCCGGCGAAGCTGAATCAGAAGGATCGTGATCAATCCACCGCAATACCGGAGTGCCAAGTGAGCCCTTGGTCTGGGGCACCCATTCTGGGGCACCCATAAGAAAATGACTGAGATGAATGAGCAGGAATTACATGAGTTTATGCGGTTGAAGCACCACTCACATGGATTGAAAAATCAACACTTTGGCTAATTTCCGTTGTTTCGGGACCAGGGGGTCGGAGGTTCAAATCCTCTCTCCCCGACCAATTATTTTCAATCGCTTACAATTTTGCAAATCCTCCAAATTGAGCCCCTGGTGCGGCGTTTATGGGTGCCCCAACTTAAGGTTCGATTTCACTGAAGCTTAGGCACCCTCGACCATTGCCGGTTGGGGCACCCAATTGGGGCACCCATAAGAATTTCCGTGCTCCGGAATTCCAGCATGTGAAGTAAAAATGCGGGTCTCGCGATGGTCCGGGATCTGGTTTTCCGCTCATTGAACCCTTGGGCAGGCACTAGGGGATCGGGCTCCGGCTGGACGGGGAAGGACCAGCACACGTGACCCCTGCGCCGGATCCAGTGCGGTGGTCAAACGCGCGAGTGCAACTCGGCTGCGTTGACCGCCTGCCTCTCACGCTGGAGGGTGCGGGTTCGAGTCCTGCGCTCCCGCCAAATTCTGGTGTATCAGCTGTCGTCCCGGTTACGAGTGCTGATCCCAGCTGCGCAAATTCCACATCAGGATGACGCTGTATCCACAAGAGCACAAAGGCCATCAGGAATGGGCAAGCTGTCGAGGTTGCCAAGCCTAGCCGCAAGGATGACCGATCTGCTGTCACGCCGACCAGCCACGGCATGAGTATTCCACCCAAATTCCCGAAAGCGGCAAGCAACCCAAACATAGAGGCGCCGCCTCGGGGGAAACGATCCGAAGCGACTCCAAGAGTGGTGGGCCACAGGCAGCTACCTGCCAACCCCACTGCCACGCTAGCGGCAAGAGCAACTGGGTGCCAAGGAGCGAAGCAGGCAAGTAAAAATAACACCACGGAAGTCCAGCAGCAGTTCAGCATCAGAGTAATAGGGCCAACTCGACGGCCAATCAGTCCAGCGAAGATGCGGCCCAATGCCATAGCAGCTGAGAACGCAAGCAGGGAGATACTTCCGGTCCACTTTGAGAACCCAAGGCTCATCTCCGCATAGGCGGGCAACCACTGCGCAAGCCCCAGCTCTAGAGCACCCCCAAGAAAGATTGCCACGTTAACGGCCACGAAAGAAGAGTTGCGACAAAGATCGCGCAGTGGTGTCCGTCCGCCTTCTTTGTCCGAAATTAGTGGGGGCAGATCGACGTTGAGGAATCCGAGAGTCACGAGCAGCGGGACAATGATAAAAATCAGGGAAATCGTGCGCCATCCGATGCCCAGTCGAAAGGCGAGCGTACCCAAGAAAACCGTGATCACGGTTCCAATACCATAAAAAGAATGCAACCAGTTCAATGCCGTTGCGCGGCTGTCTGGCTGGAGAGCAGCAATGATGGGACTGAGGACCATGTCTAGAATCCCAGCCCCGAGACCCATGACGAACACCGCAACCAAGACCATGGAATAGCTGGGTGAGATGCCCAGGAGCGCGAGTCCAATCCCGATCAGCAAAGTCCCCAGGACACTGAACAGCTTGCCTCCCCATCGATCCGCCAGGGGGCCAGCGAAAAGGATGCCCCCAACGAGCCCAGCAAATGTGATGGCGCTGATGCGTCCGAGCTGTTCACCAGTCAGCCCGGCCCTTCCGCCAAGATCCACCCGGAGAGTAGTCAGGAGTATCGGCATGAGATTTACCGCAATAGCGAGACACACCATCGCGGCATAGCAGAGAGCGAAGGCATATCCGGGATTGAGAGCGCGATTCTTCATGCGGTTGTTCCCGATGCAAGCTGGCCCGGCCACACGCAGACCGAAGTCCTGGCTTGTGAGATTCCACGGGCAGCGAAATGTTCCAGAATGAGTCCGGTTGCACTTGAGGGTGTCTCGGGGAGACGCTGTGCGACGTAGTCTAAGCGTGGCGCGAGGCGCCACCGCCACACTTGGGACAAGTATGAAATTCTTCGATGAATCCGCCGAGGCTCGGATCGGCCTGCTCAGCTTCTTGTGGGTCGGTGGTGTACACAAGCTTGTCGCAGTGGTGGTTCATCTCCACCCTGCAGCTCGGGCAAATCATCTTGTCAGTCTTGGTCACAGCAGCCATCCTTGTCTCCGGGGATCAGTCGATAGATATTCGCGCACGACCCTGGCGTAGCGTCTTCGCCATCCAGATGAGTTCTTTCAAGAACTTATCGATGCGCCGAATGTAGGACTCATCGAGAAGTCTTCCGTCCTCGGTAAACACTTTCTGAACGCTTGAGAAATTAACATCCCAGAAAATCGTAACCAACCCGAGTTCACGCATAACCGGTAGCAAGTTCTGAATTACTCTGGTTCCGCCAAACGGTCCGGCTGATACCCCCACTATGCCAACCGCCTTATGAATGTATTCTTTGAGACAACTGTCTAAGACATGCTTCAAGAGACCGGAGTAGCCGTGGTTGTACTCTGGCGACACGACTACCAACGCGTCAGCCTTGTTCATCTTGGCGGAAAAGTCGGCTTGCTTAATGGCCTCGCCCGCATCGTTCGTGGGTAGGGGAAGCTTTGCGATATCGATGAGATCGGTTTCAACACCTGCGCACTTGCTCAGTTCTCCTGTGACAACCCGAGCCGCGTGCAGGCTCATGCGGCCCATCCTGGCTGTACCCAAGATCACAGGGATGAACAAACTCTGACTAGAGTCCATAAACCTGCCCCTTCGTGAAGTGCAACCCTCGCATCAGCGTTCAACACTCAGTAATTGCAACCAGCACATCGTTCTCCTGGTCACTAAGCAGACTTCCTGATCGAAGCACTTTAGAACTCGATGAGCTTGCCCCGCTGTTCCAGAGGCTGCCACTGCCTCTTCGGCAGTTTGAAGTTCTGCGGAACATGAAACTGAATCAGCTTCGCCATAGTAACTCCCTTGCGAATCGAGCACGGGTATCTTTACTCCCGATTCATCGTCTAAGCGTGAGATTCAGATCGTTCAGAGAGGTGACAGCTTTCCGAAACAGCGAGATCGCCGGAGGCCAAGGCTAGAGCCACTGTGAGTTCATCGCGATGCTAGTCCGATCCGCCCAGATACGATCTCTGCTCCCCTGGAGTGATTGGTTCCGCCGAGGACCACCAAGCCCCTGAGCTCAACACGGAGCATGGTCCGAATGTGCTTGTTGACTGAAGTTGCTCACGCATCATGGCCATGAGATCGGACCAATCGATGAAGGGCAAGGTTGTACTCGTAACCGGGGCCAACGGTGGCCTTGGAACCTATGTGACGCAGGCGTTTCTCGATGCTGGTGCAACCGTTGTTGGCACATCGCGGAAAATACAGCAGTCTGATTTCAACAACCCGAACTTCACCGCTCTAGCAGCAGAGATTTCGACCCCGGAGGGCGCCAAAACCCTCGTAGATCAGGTTGTAGCAGGTTTCGGAAAGCTCGATGTTTTGGCGCATACGGTCGGCGGCTTTGCTGGTGGCCAATCAATCGCAGATACCGACGACGCGACGTTCCAGCGCATGCTAGATCTCAATCTGAATTGCGTATTTCACATTCTCCGGGCGGCAATTCCGCCTCTGCGAAAGACGGGTGACGGTCGCATCATTGCGATTGGAAGCCGGGCCGCGCTGGAACCTGGCGCAGGCGTGGGCGCGTACAGCGCTTCGAAGGCTGCGATGGTCTCGCTAATCAGAACTGTGGCACTCGAAAACAAAGACGCGGGGCTGACCGCAAACGCGATTTTGCCCGGCACGATGGATACCCCAGCTAACCGCAAAGCGATTCCGAATGCGGATGTCAGCAAATGGGTGCAGCCGGCAACGGTCGCGGAGTTGGTGGTCTGGCTCGCCGGCGAAGCTGGCAAGGACGTCAACGGATCTGTGATCCCGGTCTACGGTAAAGATGCTTGATACCTTCGCCAACACGATTGTTTATACCTTGGCGGTATACGCCAGTCTTGGATTGGTGTTTGCGGTGCCATTCGTGTGGTTAGGAGTTCAGCGCGTGGATTCCGAAGCTCAGGGATCGAGTATTGGCTTTCGACTGCTGATTCTGCCTGGCGTCGCCACGTTTTGGCCAATGTTCCTTTACCGCTGGAGGCGAGGGATCGCTGAACCTCCGATAGAAACGAATCCGCACCGGTTGTCGAGCAAGCCATGATTCAGCCACTCAGAGTCGTCCATCGCCGCGCATTCGTCGCCCTGTCGCTAGTGTTACCTGCAATCCTGTTGATTGGGCTCGGAGCGCGTCGCCCCCATCAGCTCACTCCTGAGCACATCCGCAAGTACCAAGCGTATCTGTTCCGCGAACGAAAGCTAGCCGCGTCCACCGTAACGCAACGACTGGCGGCTCTGCGGTTCTTCTACACTCGGACGATTAAGAAACCCTGGAGCGTGGCCGATACACCGTATCCGAAGAAAACGCGACACCTACCCAGCATATTGAGCCCAGAAGAAGTTGCCCACCTCATTGATTCGTCCCAGACTCGGTTTCATCGCATTGTATTGATGACGCTCTATGGCACGGGAGTACGGCGTGCCGAGTTAACTCGCTTGCAAATCCCCGATATCAACAGCCGACGCATGGTCATCCACATCCGCGGCGGGAAGGGTCGTCAGGACCGCGATGTTATGCTCAGCCCGAAGTTGTTGGAAGCCTTGCGAGAGTACTGGCGAAGGCTGAGACGCAAACCCACAGAGTGGTTATTCCCAGGCGGGCGCTGGCACACCGCCAATCATCCCATCACCCCCAAGGTAGTGTGGAATGCCTGCCAAAAGGCCGCGCAACACGCCGGCCTCCAGAATCGGGTCCATCCGCACACGCTTCGTCACTATGCATCATCCCGGACTATGCTTCCTGAATTGATTCCCACCGATTCTGCAAGGGTTCTGACGCAAAATACGAGGCATAGTTTCCCAGCCTTTTCCTCCTGTCATGCTGATGGCCAGGAGGAAATTCCATGCACGTTTGCACCGAGGACTGCTCAGTGAGCACCTCGATTCCTACGCTGCCCTTCTGAGCCAGTGCAACTACTCACGAGCATCAACCCAAAGACAACTTTTACTGGTTAGTCGCTTCAGCCAATGGCTGCAACGAAACGGCATCGAGCTGCGCAAGGTAGACGAAGACGTGTTGCAGAGATTTCTGCGGCTGCACCCGTGCAAGACGAGACTCCGAGGTGGCGACCTGGCGGCGCTGAATCGACTGCTAACATTGCTCCGCCAGCGAGGGGTTGTGCCCCCGAAATCGGATTCGGCTCCACTCCGTCCACGACAAAGGGTCACGGCAGAGTTCGGGCGCTATCTGCTGGACGAACGTAGACTCTCTCAAGCCGCAAGGGTCAATTACTTGCCGTTTGTGGAGCGATTCCTCAGGGAGAGATTCGAGAACGGAAAGGTGAACCTATCCTGGCTACGAGCGGCGGATGTAACCGGCTTCGTACAGCGCCAAGCTCGGCAGCTCAGCCCAGGGTCGGCCAAATTGCTAGTGACAGCCTTGCGCTCCTTCTTCCGGCATCTACGACATCGAGGCAAGATCTCCACGGATCTGGCGGCGTGCGTGCCCAGTGTGCCCAACTGGTCATTTTCTGCATTGCCGAAGTTTCTCCCCGCAGGCGCCGGGCAACGTGTGTTGAAGCATTGTGACCGGCGTACGTCGGGGGGAAAACGAAACTATGCCATTTTGCTGCTGCTGGCCCGACTGGGTTTGCGCGCCGGGGAAGTGGTTTTTCTGAGGCTGGAGGATCTGGATTGGGGTGCCGGGCAGATTACGGTTTGCGGGAAGGGCGGAGCCTCTACCCCATTGCCCTTGCCGGCCGATGTGGGCCGGGCTCTGGCCACCTACTTACGGGATGGTCGGCCGCGCTGCTCCAGCCGAAGGGTTTTCATTCGGGACCGGGCTCCCTTAACCGGATTTGCAAGCTCGGTGGCAATTTCTACCCTGGTGATGCGGGCTCTGAAGAAGGCGGGAGTCGATTCGGTACACAAAGGAGCTCATGTGTTTCGGCACACACTGGCGACCGATCTACTCCGGCAAGGATGTTCCCTGGATGAAATCGGCGAACTGCTGCGCCATCGCAGTCCAAACACAACGGCTATCTACGCCAAAGTGGACTTAGTCGCCTTGCGAAGTCTGGCATTACCGTGGTTGGGAGGTGGTCAATGAATAAGCTACGAAAAGCTATCCATGACTACCTTGCGCTGCGCCGAGGTTTGGGATTCAAACTGGCAAAACACGAGGTCGCATTGCAAGAGTTCGCTACCTTCTTGGCTGGAAAACACCGAGCTCGCATCACCACTGCTTTCGCCTTGGAGTGGGCCACGCAACATGTACACCACCAACCCCACACCTGGGCGGCACGATTGAGCATGGTGCGCGGGTTCGCCCGCTACTGGAGCGCCACGGATCCTCGAACCGAAATTCCGCCGTTAAGCCTACTCCCCTCTCGTCCGCTGCGGGCTCAGCCGTACCTCTATTCCAAGCAGGAAATCCGGCGATTGCTGCAAGCTACGAAATCGCTGTCCCCCCATTCCCCGCTGCGACGCTGGACCTACCACGGTTTCTTCGGATTGTTGGCGGTCACGGGACTACGCCTCAGTGAGGCGCAGAACCTGCGAATTAAGGATATAGACTGGTCGGAAGGTATCCTCACCGTCCGCGACACGAAGTTTGGCAAGTCTCGTTTGGTGCCTCTACACTCCTCGACGCTTAAGATTCTGGCCGCCTACAGCAAACGTCGGGATCGTTTGTTTACCGCACGACCCGAAGCACACTTTTTCGTGAATCAGAACGGCAATCGGCTGGACAAAGGCGACATTCATCGCACCTTTTATGCTTTGTCCCGGCAAATTGGACTCCGGGCTCCGGCGGCCAGCCGGGGGCCACGCTTGCACGATTTTCGCCACCGCTTTGCCGTCGAAACCTTACTCCGATGGTATCGCAACGGGGAAGATCCCAAGCGACGCTTGCCGATCTTGTCCACCTATCTCGGGCACGCCCATGTGACCGACACCTACTGGTACCTAACTGGCACGCCCGAACTGCTGGGAGCGGCTGGAAAGAGACTGGAAAAAAGATGGGAGGGTCTGAATGCAAGACAGCGATAGCTTTCCTCGCTTACTCCAGTGCTTCTTTAGCGACCGTCTCCTGGCGCAGCGGAAGGTAAGCCCGCACACGATCGCTTCCTACCGTGACACGTTTCGCCTTCTGCTGCAGTTCGCGCGGAAACGGTTGCACAAGGCACCCTCTCAGTTGGGACTGAAGGATCTCAATGCTTCCTTGATCGGAGAGTTTCTGAACGATCTGGAAAAACGTCGCCACAATGGCGCTCGCAGTCGGAATCTACGCCTGACGGCGGTACGTTCTTTCTTTCGCTATGCCGCACTGGAAGCGCCGGCACAGGCGGGGATCATCCAACGCGTGCTGGCCATCCCGAACCAACGACAGCCTCGCACCCTGGTCGCTTTTCTGACTCGGCCGGAAATCGATGCCTTGTTGGCGGCACCCAATCGGCAGATGTGGCTCGGACGGCGGGACCACGCCTTTCTCCTCACCGCGCTGCAAACCGGACTGCGATTATCCGAGATGACTGCACTGCGACACCAAGACGTATGGCTCGGCACTGGCCCACACGTTCGTTGTCGCGGCAAAGGTCGCAAGGAACGGTGTACTCCCTTGGCCAAGTCTACGGTCGTGGTGCTCAAGACCTGGATTGGGGAACAAGGCAGAGAAGACGGTAAAACTCTGTTTCCCAGCGTGCGCGGTGGCGCCTTGAGCGCTGCTGGCGTTCAGCATATGCTCGCTCGACACGTGGCCGAGGCGCGAAAGACTTGCCCCACACTACAGAACAAACGCGTTTCGCCTCACGTGCTTCGGCACAGTTCCGCCATGGAGCTCTTGCAGGCTGGCGTAGATCGTGCGGTGATTGCCCTCTGGCTGGGACATGAGTCGGTGGAAACTACCCAGATTTATCTGGACGCCGATCTGGCCTTGAAAGCGCAGATCCTGACCAAGATCAAACCCCTCAAGGGGAAGTCAGTCCGTTATCAACCCGATGACCAGCTGCTGACTTTCCTCAAGAGCCTCTAACCTGAGTCTTCGGACTATGCCGCATGGTGGCGACCACTGGGCTCCAGGCAGCCCTGGTTTTACGGAGCCCGCACTACCGTGTGCGCTGCGATGAGGCATAGTCCGGGATGATGCATAGTGCAGAGCATTTTTAGGTCAGCGGCGCGGCAGCGAGGGAGCATGGTTGGAAAGAAACCTGGAAGCCGCGCCGGTGAGCTAAAAATGGATTGGACTGAACCGCCTCGATGGCGCCGGCGCTATGGGCATTGAATCGTCCGAATGGTCGCCGGAGAGTGATGGCCTGGTGCAAATGAGGAGTGATGGGGGAGTGTGGCATGACCAAAGGGCGCGGATTCGTCGGTCATTGAATCGGAATGAGTGAGTTCTGGGCGGTGAGAGGAGCATCGGAGACACTTCTCCTCGGACCCGGCCGGGGAATGTGTGGGCGATCGTAGTTGAGCCGGGCGGTCTCATGAAGTGTTCTCTAAGGTTGAGGATGTGCAAGCGACGGAGGGCAGAGGGACACGAATCATCTGACCGCGGCGGCAGACCGGGCAAAGTCGGAGGGAAACGCCAGTCAGCTCTTCATAGCGGTCGCGATAGTCCTTCGGTGGTTCAGTGGCTGGAGTGGCCGGATGGGCAGATGCCATGCCCAGGAGTTGACGGCAGCGTTCGAGTTTTTCTTCGCGGTGGCGATTGCTGAGGAAGCCGTAGTAGCGGATGCGCTGGAAGCCATCGGGTAGCACGTGGAGTAGAAAGCGCCGAATGAACTCATCGGCGGAGAGGGGCATCACCTTCTGCTGGCTGCGGTTGCGATAGTCCTTGTAGCGGAATTGCACCTGACCATCTTCGATGTCCAGAAGACGATTGTTGGAAATGGCGACGCGATGAGTGTAGCGTCCGACGTAATCGAGTACTTGCTGGGGCCGGCAAAGGGGGCTTTGGCATAGACGACCCATTCTGCTTGGCGGAGCGGTGCGAGATAAGCGGCGAAGGCAGGTGGATCGTGCAGTTGAAGGAGCGAGGTAAAGAAATGCAGTTGACCGGCGTCGAAGGCCTGCTGCAACAGCTCGAGAAACAAGCGGCGGAATAGGCGCGAGAGCACGTGCACGGACAAGAAGAAGCCCGGACGGCAGGAAACCCAACGGTCGCCGTCCGGGGAGAGTCCGCCGCCGGGAACGACACAGTGCAGGTGCGGATGAAACATCAAGTTTTGTCCCCAGGTATGGAGCACGGTGAAGAAGCCAATTTCGGCGCCGAGATGTTGGGGGTCGGCGGCAATGGTGCGCAGGGTTTCAGAAGTGGCCCGAAAGAGAATGTCGTACACCACTTTCTTGTTCTGGTAAGCGATGGTGGCAATCTCTTCCGGGAGAGTAAAGACGACATGGAAATATTGGGTGTCGAGGAGCTCGGATTGACGATCCTCGATCCACTGGGCCCGTGCCAAGGACTGGCATTTTGGGCAATGGCGATTGCGGCAGGAGTCGTAGGCAATGCGTTGGTGCTGGCATTGATCGCACTGTTCCAGGTGGCCGCCGAGGGCGGCGGTCCGGCACAGTTCGATGGCACTCATGACGCGGCGCTGGGCCGTGGAGAGCGAAGCCGCATGTTGTTCACGATAGGCTTCGCCATAACGACGCAACACGTCGGCGACTTCCAGCCGGGGACGTTCCATGGGCCGGCACTCAAAAGTACTGAGGAGTCACCGGTTTGGGTTCGATGGGAACCGGATGCGGGAGCAGATCAAGCGGGCTGGTGGTGGAGCAGACCTTGGTGGTGGCAATGCGCAGATAGCGGGCGGTGGTAGCCAGGCTGCGATGGCCGAGCAGGAGTTGAATAGTACGGACGTCGGTGCCCTGCTCGAGGAGGTGAACGGCAAATGCGTGGCGCAGCGAATGCGGCGTGATGGGTTTGGGAATCTTGCAAGCGGCGTGGGCTTTTTGGCATTCCCGCTCAACTGCGTCCCTGGTGATGTGCCGGTCTGGGAGATTGCCGGGGAAAAGCCAGTGCCGGGGTTTTTCTAAGCGCCACCAGTCACGAAGAGTGGTGAGCAACTTGGGCGAGAGCATCACGTAGCGATCTTTTTTCCCTTTGCCCTGTTCGACGCGCAAGACCATGCGCTTACTGTCAATAGCTGGCGGCATGAGCGCAACGGCTTCTGAGATCCGCAGGCCAGCGGCATAGCAAGTGGTCAGAATCGCGCGATGCTTGGCACTGGTCACGGCGGCTAGGAACTGGATCACTTCTTCGGGGCTAAGAATGATCGGAAGTCGCTGCGGCTTCTTGGGAGCGGGGATGACGTCATCGATAGCCCAGGTCTTTTTGAGGGTCACTTTGTAGAGGAAGCGAAGCGCAGAAATAGCGATGAGAATCGAACTGGTCGCCAGCCTCTTTTCGTTCGTCAAATAGACCTGGTAGGTGCGAATCTGCTCAGGTCCCAGTAGTTCGGGTGACTTGTTGAAATGGCGGGCGAACAGGGCGACCTGGAGCAGGTACGTGTTCTGGGTATGGACTGCTAGATTCCGGATCTGCATGTCCTCTGTCATGCGGGTGCGAAGTGATGTCATGGGAACGACTCCTTGCGAAAGGGATTGTGCTGCAAGCAGCTACTCATGCTTTCGCACAGAAACGGACGTGCAAAGGGCTACTGAATCCGGACGGAGGGAACCGGCAAATCTCAGGAACTGCTATCAACGGACGCGTGCGCCACGTATACCGCGGAGCGGTTTAGTCCAATGTCGACTATGTACCCAGAGACATAGTCGACACACGACAGCA
>WNGP01004827.1_pt1 | contig 11239 bp, 9 predicted proteins | sample 5407671 | NCBI WGS metagenome assembly WNGP01 (sample SAMN13153381, study PRJNA577476) | soil metagenome | isolation source: 40 cm soil or saprolite under Garry oak tree replicate 2 | place: USA:California | collected 2016-06-15
TGAATCGGCGGGGCACTGTAATCGTTACAAACGTAGGTTGGTAGGCGGCGAGGTCCAGAACCCCATTTTGACACCTTAGGGGCAATAAATACCCCGAAAAAGTGCACCTTAGACCCCTTTTAATTCAAAATGGCTCATTGATTCTAAACGACTTAGAAAAGCAATGGGAAATCGGCGATTTTTGATGAACGTGCAACAGCCGTGCAACAAGCTTTGTAAGTCATTGAATTATCAATGAGTTGAAAGTGCAGCGCGGTTGATAGAACCGTGGGTCAAGATTACCAATTTGATAACAAAAAAAATTTAGTTAACAAATATGAACCATTAGCGATTGAAAGGCAGACGGGCGTACGTCGAACTTCGAATAGTACCTCTTCACGTCTTTCGCCCCGTACTCGAAATTTCTCTACCACAGACTTCACGGCTTTGGCGTCAGTCAGAGGAGTAGCTTGGAACTCCGCTTCCACACCTCGCGCATCAATCCGTGGAATGTGGGTCAAAATCCGCGCTCCCCATTTCCCAATCACGACAGCGCGATCCGGAGAACACAATTTTTTCTGTTATTCACAACATTGTTGCAAAAATTCACAGAGTTTCCACCGGCGAGAGCACTTTTGCTCTTGTGGTCTACTTCCACTTTGATAACGTAAGCAAAGTTTGTAGCCCTTCGAATGTCTCGCAATCTAGCGAGATCTAAAGTCGTCACTCCCGAAACCCTACCAGCCTAACGAAGGAGCCATGGAACATACCTGCTTGCGGCAGAACAGCACGACGGACCGTAACGGGGCGGGCAGCCTCCTCGTGGCGGGGGATTACACACCCCACGTTTTCAGCCAGCGCGATGACCATGAGATTCAAACGAATGGCTCAAAGACAAAAGCTAATGCGCATGCATTGAAGCAACAGCGGCCAGTGCGGTACGGCCTCCCATGTGTGAATTGCAAGGCGTACTACGCTTCCGATCTTCCCTCCTGCCCAATCTGCAAGTGTGCCGAGCGTGTCCCTGCCACGGGGACCGAGGCGGAATCGACCCAGACCGTGAACAAGCCACAGGGAGGTGTGCTCCAACCTGCTCTTCGTTCTTTTATCAATCTTGATTCGCCTCGTGCGTGCAGGGAAAAGATGCCGCTGGCGGGACGGCGTAAGGAGGGGGCAAGCAGTTTCCTCGTGGAATCCAAGTTACTGCTGTGCACCAACACAGATACAGATGAAGTCAATACGGGCATAAGGTCGCCCGACATCTTGGCCGAGAATCACAACACTCAACAAGATGAATCCGGATTGGTAGGCCTGAGTTATGACCAACAACGTGAGAAGTTGGCTTATACGGAAGCGGCGCTGGCCCCTGCGGAGGCGGCGCTGCTCATGGACTTGCGGGAAGCCGCTCAGGTCATTTACGAGGCGGTATGGGCTGATCCATCGCCTGCGGAACCAAGTCGGACTTACGAGAACGCCGCGCAAGCCTTGCTCAACGAACTGCGCCACCGTGCCGGCATGGTGCGGCTTTTTTAGGTCCGATTTAACTCTAAATGGATCGACCGGCAACTCTGTCAACCGGACTCACTGGGCGGGAGGAGAAACCCCTTGATTATTTCGACTTCACGGATAGCCCCGGATGTACGCAGCCCAAAGACCCGCGGCCTGTCGCTTAGAAAGAGGGTCCTCACAGTCGGAGGCAAGGAGAGGCAGCACTGCAGGGAGGACCACACGATTGCTATACGCGGTTGCTCGTGGAAAACACCTCGCTCGCATGACGAACCTTCTCAGATGTACTTCCGAGACTGTCACAGGGACACTGTCCTATGGTCATCTTGCCACTATGTGACTACGGGCATAGCGTGGCGGTTACGCCACTCAAAACAGAGAAAAACTGCTGCTAGGCTCTGGAGCCACGGAGCGAACGCGAACCGCGGAATCAAAACTCAATTCGAGGGCCACGGAACCAGCAGTGTTCGAGGAAGCTATGACTAACGAAAAATTCGGGCGGAAGTCCGTTTTCCTTGCCGCTGTTCTGATCGTTGCTCTTGGCGCGGCTTCGGCGCAAACCACTTCTCCATTAAGCACACAATCGATAACGATTGCCGGTTCACCGACCAACATCCGCCCCGGTCACGTCCTAGTCCGCTTCAAGGCAACTGCGGGCCAAGATGTGTTGAATCAGCTCAACACCGCCTTCGGCGCTAAGCTGGTTGGAACGATAAGGGAGATTGGCGTCATGCATCTCCAAGCCCCGCCCGAAAGGACACTTCGGCTTGTCGCGCACCTGCGCAATCGCCCGGACGTCGAATTCGCCGAGTTTGATTCGGTTGCACAAGCAATCCTTCAGCCGAACGATCCCTACTACAGCTCGGCGCTTAGCAGTTCGCATTACGGGAGTGTCGACCAGTGGGGACCTCCCGCAGTCTCAGCGCCTACGGCTTGGAACAGCACCCTGGGGGATCGGAATATTGTTATCGCCATTGTCGATACCGGCGTCGACGATACCCACCCGGACTTGGCCCCGAAAATTGTGGGCGAGTACAGCTATGTAGGCAAAGGCAAGACCAAGGATGGTTTCGGGCACGGAACACATGTTGCCGGCATTGCCGCCGCGGCCACCAATAACCACATCGGGATTGCCGGAATGTGCCCGAACTGCGGCATTTTATCAGTCAAGGTACTGAACGACCAGGGCAGCGGTTATATGTCTGATGTGGCGTCCGGCATCGCATACGCAGCCTCCCAGGGCGCCCGCGTAATCAATTTGTCCTTGGGCGGTGCTAATCGTACTGAAACCCTACACGCCGCGCTTGATTATGCTTTAGCTCATAATGCCCTGCCCGTGTGTGCTATGGGCAACAACGGCGCGTCATTTGCACTTGAGCCTGCCTACTGGCACGACTGCCTCTCAGTCATCGCGACAGATCAAAATGGAGCTAGGGCCAGTTTTTCAAACTACGGTGTGAAGGCCGACGTTGCGGCTCCCGGAGTAGCTATCCTCTCAACCATGCCCACCTATCCAGTAACCCTGAATAGCTATGGCTATTACGAGAATTACGACGCTTTGAGCGGGACGTCGATGGCTACCCCAATGGTATCAGGCATAGCTGGACTCGTCCTCTCGAAGAATCCTAATCTCACCGCCTTGCAGCTTAGGGGCATTCTTGAGGCTTCCGCTGGCGATGGAACAAGTTGGACGCCTGCCCTGGCTTTTGGTATTGTTGACGCTTCCAAGGCCGTAGCAGCTGCCGTTAATTCAGCTAATGTTGCACCCAGCCTGAACTGGATTTCTCCTGTAGAGGGTACGAGCGTAGCCGGCTTAATTACATTTCAAGCAGCCCCTAGCACTAGCGTGCATCACATAGATTTCGTCAAGGATGGCAGCCGCTTTCTGCAGGTGCTAACTGGAAGAAGCGGTAGTACTTGGAGTGAGTCGTGGTCATCTACAAGTGTGTTCAATGGCCCACTTACTTTATCTGTGTCTGCCGTAGACGTATTTGGCAATACTGTGCCACAGGATTTGGATTTAAGTGTGCAGAACAATCTGGTTACGCAAACCGGAACTGCGAATCTTTGCTGGCCGTCAACAACGAGTTGCCCTCATACTATATGGCAGCCGGTGACTACGGGAGTCGCAACCGCAGCCGCTACTCATCTTCACGGCACGGTAACTTATGGCACGTTAACGAATACCAACTACCAGGATTTCTGGTTGCAAGTCGGCACTGTGACTAAATCGGCGGGCGTAAGTAATGTCGTTTTATACTTCTGCGGGATGCCGACTACGACCGTTGACTGTTATCCCGATCCTGGATTTATCCTGCTGCAGCCGGGTAAGAATAGCGCTAATTACAGCGGCGGGCAGATTGATCTAATTTCGCCGAACAAGAATCCATCTAGCGGGAGCGCGACTATAAATTGGACGTTAACGTACCCGCAGTGAGATCCACGGTTTTCTCTAACCGCGACCGCGCCTGGTTCGCCGCCGTCCAGGGCTACGAGCTCCACCCGTTTTTTCGGATCACCAAACTGCAGCGCTTCCTTGTCTAGGCTCAGATCCGCCACCAGCTTCCGCAGCCGCGTGTTCTCATCCCGCAACTGTTTCGCTTCCTGCGCCTGGCTCACATCCATGCCTTCCAAGCGTAGATCGTATGCTTCGACACCCCCACTTCCCGCGCCACATCCTCCGCCTTCCGCCCTGCCTCCAGTTGCTTCAACACTCCGATCGTCTGTGCTTCCGTGTGCCTGTTCCTCGACATACGCTCTTCCCCTTCCTTTCGCTGAAATCATACTCAGCTTGCGGAAAGAGGGAGCAGGTAACACCGACGCGAGCATAGGCTCGCCATTATGGCTCAGAACCGCCAACTCGAGAGGTTGGGCTCGTGTTCGTCACGAATCCTGAGTTGGGTCGCACCTAAGGCAAACGCGCCGCATTGGGGGTTGACCGCGGTAACACGGCATTTGTATGTGCCGGGATGTAAGCTGCCTGCGGGGAACTCGATGCGAAATATGGCTGTATCACCAGTCACCGCGATAGCAGGTGGTTCTGCTTTGAAAACTCTCTGGTCTGACGAAAAGCATTGCAGCGACGACCGGATCTGTCTGGCATCGCAAGCTTCGCCGCCATGCGTTGCCGCGCCACACTCGACCTGATACTGCATCGCGAACGGGCGCTCGTCCCCATACTCCGCCAGCGGATTCAAGACGAGTCGCGATCCGTTCACAACGAGCGGCGACTTGGGGGAATTGGAACTTGCAGCCGCCAGCGTGCCGCTAAACAACGAACTGACGGATATGCCAGACTGATCTCGCCGCGGAAGCGGAACGGGTGTGCTGAACGAACCCACCTGTCCGGTGCTGTTCTGCACTACTACTAAGCGCAGGTTGTACTCGCCCGCGGGAAGTTCTGTCGCGGTTTCATATTGCACTGCCCTAGTTGGATGCTGCGTCACGACGCTGGCGGGAATAAGATCACGTAGCTTACGGACTAGGCGCCCGCGACCGTCCACCACAGTCAGGCCAATAGCGGCGGAGGCTGCAATGCCATTGTTCAAAAGGGCTTCAGCGGGGAGGACAACCGTGATGGGCACGTAAAACAAATCCTCGCCCATACGCAGATGGTTCACGAACCCAAACACGGGCAGGCTGGTGGCCGGCAGATCGGCGGCGAGTTCCTCTGTTAACACGCGTTCGGCATCGCGGGCGCTCACGCGCGTTCGATCGCGCGGACCGTAGTAGCCGCCCGGATGCTTCAGTTCGAGCCCGCGGCGGCGTACCCGCACGGAAATGCGGCGATAGCGCCCATCACGTCGTGAGTTCGAACTGCGGTAGCTAAGCATGTAGTACTCGCGTGTATCATCTTCCAGGGTTCGGAAGGGACGCTCGAAATCGTTCGAGTCGAAGAAAGCGCGGCCGCCGGTTCCGCGAGCAAGAGCGTACAACAAGTCCTGGTCGTGGATGGCCCCGCCACCCTGGGCGACCGCTGTCCCCGACAACACCGACGTGCCATAGCTGCTCGCGCGCGTCGCGTCGCCCAACGGAGGTGCAGCGGCAAGACCGTTGGCATCAACCCCGTAAAAGCTCACACTCGTTCGCACTGCAGCATCGACTGTAGCTCTGATACCCACGAGGTCAGGATCTGAACCGGGGTTGCCGGCGAAGATCACTGCCGATTTTTTTTGCGGAACTTGGGCCAGCGCACTTGTGAGCACACGTAATGAGCGCAATCGCTGGTAATCGTTGAACACCTGATAGTCCAGGTCGTCCGAGTTGTTTCCGTTCCCTTCCAGGGCCGTGCGGCTCAAGCCATGGAGCCGCTTCAGGGCTTGTTGAAGCGCTCTTTGATCGCCCGTGAAGTCCTGCTGCACTTGCAGCTCCGCTGCCAAGCTGGCAACGGCAACCCGGTCGGCGGAACCGATCGTCCCGACATAGGACTCGGCGGCGCGCAATGAGCGAGCCGCGCCGTCAGGATCTAGCGATGTGAAATCGAGGAACAATAGGACCAATCGCAAGCCTCTGAGCGCACTCGCCGGGACTGGAGCCTTGGAGGTCAAAATGGGGAGCTGCAGCGGCAGCAGCGGCGCCCACGTGGTGTGTGGGACCGCCACGGTTTCCAGATCGACGGCTGAGAGCTGCTGCGGGTGACCATCTTCGATCACGGCGAAGTCATCTCTGGTCAAGTCGCGGACAAACCGGCCGTTGCGCTCGCGTGGGACGACGCTGATCTGTACCAGATCAGAGTTTACCCGGATGGTATACGTCGGCTCTTGCTGGGCGGATATGCTTGGCGAGATCAGCAAAACCGCTGCCCAGACGACGAAACGAACGGATCGCAGGCGTTGCCACATCACTAAAACCAGTATCGCAGTGCGAGTTGGATCACGCGCATGTTACCGACGCCGGTGATCTGACCGTAAGACAGCGAGTGCAGGTTGGTGTCGACTCGCGTAAACTCCGGCGTGTTCAGCAGGTTGGACGCCTGCGCTCGAAACTGCAGCCTATGACTTTCGCTTAGCTGAAATGATTTCGCTAATATCGCATCCATCATAAAACTTGCAGGCCCAATGATGCTGTTACGCCTGGCGTTGCCATAAGACCCAGACGGTGGCAGCATAAATGCATTGGTATTAAAGAACCGTTCCACCGTGGACTGAGGCAATTGTATCGGCTGGCCAGTAATATCGGGGCGCAACGCGCCATAGCCGCCGCTGTCGACGTCGGCAAAATCGCCGAGCACGTGCGGCGTGAGGGGATACCCAGACCCGTAGCGAACCATACCACTCAAAGACCAGTTGCCAAATACCCGGTTAGCAACCGCCGATGCGCCCAGCCAACGTTTGCCGCGACCGAAGGGTAATTCGTAGCCGTAGTCAACTACCAGCCGGTGCCGCTGATCAAACGCAGACAAGCTGCGCTCCGCCCTTAAGTTGGATTCATCTTGGGCCACGGGTGTCTCGTCCGCTACGGCCGGCACGTTGTCGATGGATCGCGAGAACATGTAAGAGGCACCGAGCGACAACCCATGCTCCAGCCTTTTCTGCACGCGCAAGCTGCCCGCATGCAAAATGGATGAGCCTCCGGCCGCCTGCCACAGGAAGGGCTCTACATTGGGCAGCAGCAGGCCGGTCGCGGTGCGGTTCGGCGCGCGCAACATTGTCAGGTGCGATCCCTTTGTCCCGGTGTAGGACGTGACCAGCGCGATGCCGCCCGGGAGATCGTTCTGTACCTCCAGAACCCAAACATGTGCATAGTCCAAAGGCAGGTTACGTGGGACGCCAAAATCGTTCGTGACGGTGTCGCCCTGCAGGGCTGGAAAGCCATTGCTGAGGGTAAGCGCCTGGCCGCCAGTAGCGATTCCAGTCTGTCCGACCGCGAATGGCGGCTGTACGGATAGCGGCGTTGCAAGCGAGTTATACAGGCTGGGGTCGTAGTTGATGCTGTAACCAGCTCGCACGATGAGCCGCTCGGCGGCACGCCAGGCGATGCCAATGCGAGGCGCGAAATTGTTGCGGTCGGGCGCGACGATGGTCTTGGGATAGGGGCCACTGAACGGCCCAACGCCGCCAGCACGAACCACCGCAACCGCCGAAAAGTCCGGCCGTGCATCGAGGGTGACTAGCCGGTTCCGTGCCTCCGAGAGGGGCGAGACATACTCATAGCGTACGCCGAGGTTGAGTGTCAGGTTCTTGGCCAACCGCCAGTCGTCCACAAAGTACAGGCTCCACGTGTCCCCATTGAAAGAAAAGGCGCCGTCCGAATATTGCACGTGTGTCTTCTGCGGCAGGCCCAGCAAGAAGTCGGCAAAATCGGAACCGGTGCCTGGCACTGCGACGCCGCCGGCGAGCTGCGCAGTAGCGAAACCGGTGAAGAGGAACGAGCCACTGGCGTCGCTGCTGCGGCGCAGATTAAATGCGAGTCGCTTGAATTCGCCCCCCCATTTCAGATTGTGCTCGCCGCGGCTCCAGCTCAGCGCGTCGGCAAGCCTATAATTCCGGTCTGCACGAAGCGCCGGGACGACATCCTGCAACCCCGTGAACTGCGTAAACGCAATCGACGGTAGCCCCCAATCGAAGCTGTCGCGCGAAACACCATTGACACCCAGAGCAGCGGCTATGTCATTCCGGAAATGATTCGCAGTACGCGAGCTTCTCGAGTCTAGACTTAAGCGCAAATCATTGGTGAAGAATGCCTTCGTGAGCGTGTACGAGAAGTTCGCATTCCAGCCGTGGTTCGTGCTGTCACCGCCGAGTAGTGAAAACATGTTAGGCAGGTTCGCCTCCGAGCGGAGATAGCCCAGCCCTAGGCTGAAATTGTTCCGGACCGGCGCGTTTTTACCCGAATCCGTAAGCGCTGAGGGCACGCGCGTCAGCATCAGGCCGAACCCATCACTTCGGCTATGCGTGGCACTGACGAAGCGGAAGTTCTGCGACAACCCATCCCGGTTCGGCAGCGGCACGTAACGTAAGAGTGCCAGAGCGGCTAGGCTCATTCGCTCCCGCGGAAGGCTAGCGGGAAAGGCCTCGCCGGTCTCGGGATCGTACAGGGTGATCGGCTGCCCCGCCTCCGGTCCGTACGGCACAAGCACTTCGGAGAAGTCGCCGGCCCGCAGCGCAGCGGTGGGGACAGTGGCGAAGCCGTTGTATGGATTTCCGCTGCGGTTCCCGGAGTAGTTGACAGATACTGATGTTGTTCCCTTTTTCACCCATGGCAATGCACCGCCCGCATTAACACCGAAGCTGTTCTGTGCATATTCCGGTTTTTCGGCTGCAAAGCCGTGCAGGGCGTAAGGACTCGCGTCCAGCGCTGAATTGCCCGCCTGGTAGTACGCGGTACCATGCACCAATGAGTGCCCGCTTGGCCCTTGATTGTCTGCGCTATCGGCCGCCGCCACAGGCTGTGCCACCAGTCCCGTGACGAAAGAAAAATCCATCGGCACGTCAGCCGAGAGCGGCGAAGACCCTTTGGCCTTAGTTCGGTCGCGGCTCCCCTGCGGCGGCGGTTCATGGGCGTCCGCAGACGGCCCTTGGAGGCGATGATCTGCTGCGGGGCGTTCAACCGGCGCCAGCGCAAGCTTGAAATCGGCCTGAGTTCCGTGGTCAGCGGTCGACAACACTCGATCTGCTGGCGAAAAACCGAATAGTTCAATGCGAACACGGTACGTTCCCGATGTAGGCACCATTAATCGATAATGGCCTTGGTCGTCCGAAACGGTGGAGATGGACTTTCCGGTGGCGGTATTCTCCGCGCTGATGACTACTCCCGGGAGATTGGTATCGCCGCTGGCGATAGTCCCCGATATGTATAAACCAGCGGATGAATGTGCTACGGGGACACTCTCCGCGACTTCGGTTGTGGGTGGGGCCGTTTCCGCAGGCGGTACGTTCGGGGTACGCGGCGCCGATTGCATTACGGCAGCCGCGTCCGGAACGATTGTTGGCTGTGCACTGGCGGGAGCCGCTGCTTGCGCCGTTGCCCTGCCATACAGCCTGACAAGCACCTTGTTGCCTTCGGGCACGAGCTGATATTCCCGCGGCTGCTCAAGGTCTATCATCACGCGGCCTACCGGCGGTTTAGCGCTGTTCTGCGCGAACCTAACCGACTTCACTCCGTTCGTCTGCACCGGAATCGTGCGCAGCCGCCCCGCCACGGTGTTCGGCAAGTCAATCACCAGCCGGTCCGGGTTCTCAACCAACATGGCCGTCGGGCTAAGTGGGCTGTTGGCGCTTATCTCGATAGTCAAGCCGTCCGGCCCGCGCAGCACACGCACCTTCTGCAGAACCGGGCACAACGGCGTCCTTTCGATGCTCTGCGCCTGGACCGCCCCCGGGTAAGAAATGAGCAGGGGAAAAATGACTGTTATTAGCAACATCGACACCGAAGCGAAAATGAGAAGATGTGAACCTGTACGCACGAGGGATCCGCAGAAAGATAACGGATGAAAGCGGAAGCATTCCTGACTTGAGACAGGTTTCAATACCCATCCCAGGCCGCGCATTACCTGGTTTGCCATGACAAAAAGAAGCCATTTTATCCCCCTGTCCTGAACTCTCTCATTTGGCACAGGGGCGCGCCCCTTGGTAATAAAATGGAGGAGAGCCCTGGGCGGGCTCTCCTTGGAACGCTCGCTGCCAGGACATCATTATGGACCTGAGATTGTGCAACTGAGGTTGTTCGTTGTATCCGTGACCGTGATGTCCACGAATGAGACCGTCATCGGGGGATTGCATGACGGACTGAAAGTAGCCGTCGCATCGAGCGAGAAGAGGGCCTTGCCGTTCTGGACCGGGAAGGTGCCCGCGGCCGAGACACTTGTCTTGTTCGTGGCCTTTGGGTGGTTGCCACCACCGTTGATGCACAACGCTGTCGCGCTGATGACGACGTTTATCTGTGTCTCGTCGCCGAGACCGGCTTCCTTACCACTCGCCGTCAGGGTGTTGCCGCTTTGAGTTACGGTACACGCGCCCACGAAGTGCGGACTTCCCGCAAACGCTGTTGTAGCTGTGAAACAAGTGATGACAACCAGGCACATTGCTGCGATCGTAAATCGTCTCATTGGAATTCCTCCGACTTTGGCTTGATTTTCTTTCTCCGGTAATAGGCCCATAAATAAGTTAAGTCTCCGCTTTGTGACGTCGGAGAACGGAATGAAGACGTGTTCCTTGTTCGACAGTACCGTACATATTCTCCTTGTGCCTTCGCAGGAGGGCTGATGTGTATGACACAGTACATAAACGTTCAAGGACGCCGGACGTTAAGTCCAGCCGCTGGCCGCAAAACCCGGCGTAAAATCTATTTTTTACCTCTTGTTGCATTCGGCCAAGAAGGGCGCGGGTAACAGTTACACTCTTGTCCGTGCAAACGCGGATTGCAACCCACTTGATGTGATCGGACTCTAACCATGTCTTCCCTGCCAAGCTTAAGTTTTTGCAAGAGTTACAAGCACATCATCTCTAAGCTTCCAGTATCTCGTTTAAAAGTACTGGACTTGCACCATATTCAGTGCTAGTATTTTGCGCAACTTCTGAGTTCCCCCGCTCAGCGAAACGGTTTCTCTCCAAACTGTTTCTGAATTCGTAAAAGCGAGTGCGCGCCATGAAACGTCGAGCCCTTACCTCATCTCCCGCTCGTCTTGGAGTCTTCCGTTTCGGAGTCTTCGAGTTCAACACTCAAACCCGCGAGCTACGGAAACACGGTCTCAAGATCAAACTGGAGCCGCAAGCTTTCAAGGTTTTGTCGCTGCTGCTGGAACGTCCCGGACAGA
>WNGP01004830.1_pt1 | contig 11237 bp, 7 predicted proteins | sample 5407671 | NCBI WGS metagenome assembly WNGP01 (sample SAMN13153381, study PRJNA577476) | soil metagenome | isolation source: 40 cm soil or saprolite under Garry oak tree replicate 2 | place: USA:California | collected 2016-06-15
CGTCTCCCCTTCCCGGACTTCCGCCAGCGGGATGACGATCGGGCTGACACGGCGGAAGCGATCCGCCACGGCAACGCGATCGATGCGCCAATTGTCCATCGGGAAGCTGAGCCGCACGCGTAGGGTGCCCGGGGTCACGACCGGCACGACGATGGTGACGTCCTTCCACGCGATCGGTCCCGTATCCCTGAGGTGGGCGACCACGCGATACTCGCGCCCGTCGCCCACTGCCACGTTCATCCCCATTCGCTGCTGGTACCACTGGGCAACCGCGAGCGCGGGTCCTACCTGCTTCAGATCTTTCCCGACCCAGTCGAGCGAGCGCGCCCCGGGTTCACCCAGCATCACGTCGTAGAGCAGCGTGGTGTTCAAGAGGGAATTCCGGAGGCGCAGCACGATGGCCACGCTGTCCGCGCCCGGCGGCGCCGGAGCGGTCAGGTCGATCCAGTCATCGAGGTCGGAGAGTCGCGCCTGTTCCATCGTTTGGGCGGCGGTACGATACACGGTGCCGTCTTCGGCCATGAGCGGGCCGGTGACGTCGTGACCCCGCCGATCGATTGCGCGCGTGAGCGACTGCTGATCGGCCACGACGACGAGCCCATTGCGTTCGTCCACCAGGGCGGTTTCGGCGCTCCCGTGCACGACCTCCAGCAGCTCCAGCTGATTCACATAATGCGTCTCGAGCGCTTCGTTACGGACTTCGAGGCGCACGGATCCATCGGCCGCCTGCACGAGGCGGAGCCGATCGACGTCCCGGCTCTCGAAGATCGGCGCGATGCTGTAGGAGAATCCTTCCGCCTGCAGCAGCGCGGTGCCGGCGCTGTCGGCGTAGACGGTTGGGCAGGAGCCGAAAATGGCAACGGCGAGCGCCCCCACGACCAACGCCGCGCCGCCCGTCGCGAGCACGGAGACGGCGAAGCTCGGGAAGCCGTTGACCGACTGCTCGAAGGCTTCCATGCCCACGATGCTGTCGAGCGGAATGCTATTGACCGCGGCGGAGTCCCGCAGCGTGAGGCTGTAGCGGTTTCCGTCGCCGCGCACTGCCGCCGAGTCCACGGTCACGCCCGCGAGAAAGACCACCGTGCTGCCGTCGACGAGATGCGCCTTGACGGGCGTCGTCACGGTGACGGGCGTGTGGGGATCCAGCGGGCGAGGCCGGATGCTCTGGTAGACGTGAATGCAGGCTGAGACCAACAGCACCAGCGGCAGCGCAACCCGGCGATCCATGTGAGGCTCCCGTGTGGATGCCGGTACGAAGCGGCGCTGCCGTCAGGCAGACGTCAAGAGAGCGCTAGCGGTTCAGCCAATACGAGGCTTTTACGAGGAACGTGTTTCTCGGATAGGCATTGAACAGTCGCTTGAAGTCGCCGGGGATGTCGCGGGTCCCCATCGTATCCTCAAAGTCCGCCCGCCCCTGATTCCACACCAGGAACAGGGTTGAGCCGGGGCGATACTCCCACCGCACCACGAAGTTCGAGTTGAAGAATTTGCGGTTGAAATCGAGCGGGAGACTGTCGGCGTACGGCTGCAACCGATTGGCATAGGCATCGGCGCGCGGGGTGGACGACAGCTCGCGGAGGTTCGACCAGCGGGCCTTGCTCACGAATGGCTGTGCATACACTTGCACCGTGAGCGTCGGCGTCACCGTGTAGTTCACGCGATACACCATCCTGACCTGCTGCAGGTCGATATGAGCGAACAGAAAATGCTGCCCGGTATCCGCGGGGAGATCTTGCATGTCGTTGATGTTGTGTCGCGCGTCGAGGCTGATCGACCCGCTGAAGCGCGACGAGATGCGGAGATCGATTTCCGGTTGTACGCTGAACGACGTGGAATGTCCGTCGTCGCCCTTACCATAGTTAAAGAAGAGAATCGGCTGGACCGGGCTCCGCTGGTCGCCCACGAATACGATCCAGGGGTAGATCGCCGGGGAGCGCCGCCATGCAGGACCACCACGAGCGCCGCAGTCGCACGCCACCCCGCCGATGCCGGCGAGAGTGCCGCCAAAATGCACTGACCATTGGTTGTTGAAGGTGAAATGGGCGTTGGTGTTGGCGGCGCGCTCGGTGGCCAGCCCGTTCGTCGTCCAGAACTGCCACCAGTTGAAGTTCCAGTTCGCGCGCTGGAACAGCTTCGTCGGCTTCGTCCAATTGAACGCCGCCCAGTTGTTCCAGCTCTGCTGGTCCGACTGCAACAAAAAGCCGAGATCGTTGACCTCGAACCCGGGTGAGCGGCGCTGGTAGCTGGTCTGGAACACGAAGAAGCCGTTCTGCTTCCCGAACAAAACCTCCTGCGAGCTGCCCGAGAGCGACGTCCGATTGGGGTCGAACGCGATGCCGTCATCGGGGCGCTGGTAGTTGTGCGTGAAATTCTGCTGGGTCGCCGCGATCACTTGCGGCGTCCCACGTACGGTCGAGACGTCGACGGACCCGGACAGCTCGTAGGTGCCGCCGTGGAACCGGTGCCGGAAGTCGACCGCGCCCGCGTAGGCGCTGCCATGCATCAGCGTGTCCGTCCACCTGTCGACATTGCGATTGACGGCCGTCGCCATGAAGCCGACGCCGCTCTGGCCGTTGCGGAAGTCCTGGGAGATCCGCACGACGCCGTAATTCGTCAGCGGCTCGAGCGTGATGCTGTCGAACGACGCCCGCTTGGTCAGTCCTTCGACCGCACCGATGCTGAGACCACCGGGCAGCCGGCCCGTGATTTTCGCGGCGCCGATGATGCGGCTGGGATCGTGGCCGATGCGACGGGAATAAAACAGATTCTCGCCGTTGCAGTTCACGATGCTGCAGTTGACCGGGAAGTTGAAAATGCCGGTCCCTTCGACAAAGAACGGCCGGCGCTCCTGGTAGAACGTTTCGAACGAGGAGAGGTTCACGACGGAGGGATCGGCTTCAACCTGCCCGAAATCCGGGTTGATGGTCGCGTCGACCGTAATGTTCGACGTAATGCCCAACTTGATGTCCGCGCCGGCGTCGTAACTTTGGTCCCGCGTGAATCCAGAGGCGGGCTCGTTTTTTACCACCGCATACGGCGCAAGCTCGAGGCGCCGCGGCGCCGCGAGGCCGTCGAGTCCGACGACGTCGCCCAGCTGCGAAGGAAAACCACGGCGTGACCGGCGATACATCGGCCAGCTCACGCGCTCCCCGCCACGCCGATCGATATCGCGCCAGACGCCAAACCCGAAGGTATTCGTGGGGGCATGGGCGTAACGGAGCTGGGATAGCGGGATCCGGAACTCCGCGGTCCATCCCAGCGAATCCACCTGCGTGCCGACCTCCCACACCGCGTCCCACGCTTCGTCTTCCTGGTCGCCGTCCCCGTAGATCGCATAATCGCGCTTGACGCCGCCCGGACTCACCGCGAACTCGAATCCCGTGCGCCGGTCGTGGTATGAATCGATCGAGATTTTGATTTGATCACAGCAGATGCGGACGTCGCGGCGGGCCAGCAGCGCCTTGATGCTGTCGGGGTGGGGATCGTACGCGCGCACGAAGGCGTAAAAATTATGGTCGTCATAGGCGACCTTGAACTCGGTGACCACCGTCGGATCCCCGTCCTCCGCCGGCACGAATTGCCGGAAGTCCTTGATCGCTGGCGCCAGCCGCCAGACGTCATCGTTGTCTTTCCCATCGATCACGGGCGGGGTCGCGGCGCGCTGCGCCACGGCCGTCATGGCGCTGGGCGCCGGCGGCCGCGGAGGTGAGGCGGGAGCCTGCAAGGCCAAGACGACGGCTGCGACCGGCATAAGCAGCATGGATTGTCCCGGGAGTTGGCTATTCCTTTGATGGTACGATTCGCCAAATGGTTGGTTTCGTGGTACTTTCGCCTGGCCGCCAACCATAGGTCTCAATGAATCACATGGTCCGATCTGCGCTCCTCACCTTTGCGTGCGGGGCACCCATCGTGCTGTCCGGACAAAGTCAGGATTAATGACATTCTCCCGGCTGTGGGCCGACCGGCGCACCGGCACGGATCGCCGCGTTGAACCGCGGCGGCGGTCGGTCACGGGGGTGGGGAACGAGCGCCGCCAGGTCGTGGACCGGCGGCGGGGGTCGGAGCGCCGCAGCACGCTCGATCGGCGCGGCCGCGCCTCGCGGGCCCCAAACGCCGAGCGGCCAGTCGAGCACGTGCGCAACGCCCTGCAGCTGCTCAGGGAAGTCGCGTTAGTCGGAGAGTTGTCGCCGGGACCGGGCGAGGACCTCGGCGCGGCCATCGAACGCCTGCACCGCGCCGTAGGTCTGCTCGAACGTCAAAGGAAGTAGACTACTTTTTGAACAGGGCCAGGTACTGCCCGTAGCCCGCCGCCTCCAGACTGTCGACCGGAATAAACCGCAGCGACGCCGAATTGATGCAGTAGCGTAGCCCCGTGGGCCGCGGCCCGTCCGGGAAGACGTGGCCAAGGTGCGAATTGCCGTGCGCGGACCGCACTTCGGTGCGCTCCATGAACAGGGTGCGATCGGTCTTCTCCTGGACGTTGCTCGTCTCGAGCGGCCGCGTGAAGCTCGGCCATCCGGTGCGGGAATCGTACTTGTCGAGCGAGCTGAACAGCGGCTCGCCGGATACGACGTCCACGTAGATCCCGTCCTGATGATTGTCCCAGTACTCGTTCTGGAAGGGACGCTCGGTTCCCTCGTGTTGGGTGACTTCGTACTGCAAAGGCGTCAACGTGCGCCGGAGCTCGGCGTCGCTCGGTCTCTGTTTCACGGTATACATCGCCTGCCTGAGTTGAGTGGTAGATGCGGCACTGACCCGACCTGCTTCATCGCCCCAGATCTCCCGCAGCCGCCGGTCGCGGCCGCAGCCGGTGCGATACATCCCATAGCGAACCGGATTCTTTTTGGCGTAGTCCTGGTGATACTCCTCGGCCGGATAGAACGGGCCGGCGGTGAGGACCTGCGCTGCGACATCACGGTGAAAGCGGTCGATGATCTGCTGGCGCGTCGCGCTGGCGGCACGGCGCTGCTCGGCGCCACGCACGAACACCGCGGTGTGGTAATTCGGCCCGGTGTCACACGCCTGCCCGTCCGCCTGGAACGGGTCGATGTTGTGCCAGAACGTCCACAGCAGCGTCTCGTAGCTGACCTTGGCGGGATCGTAAACCACCTGCACCGACTCGAGATGGCCCGTGTTCCCCTCGACGACCTGCATGTATGACGGATTCGTCGTGGACCCGCCCATGAACCCGGACGTCGCCGAGATGACGCCGGGGAGATCGTCGTAGGCGTGCTCCATGGTCCAGAAGCAGCCGCCGGCAAAGGTCGCGGTATCGATCGGAGTCGTGAGGCTGAGCGCCAACAACAGTGCAATGTTCATGGGCTGAATGTGCCAAGACGCCATTCCCCAGGGAAGTGGCGCGCGCCTTTCTTAGAGCTTTCTCATCATGTTCACATTGCCTCGGGCCGCGCGCCCGCCATAGGTTTGCGGCGTGCAAATACTGCTGGTCGAGGACGATCGCGATCTCCGTCGCTTCCTGAGCAAGGCGTTCCGCGAGGAAGGTTATGGCGTAACCGAAACCGATTCGGGGGATCGCGCATTGGAACGCGCCCTCGAGGGCGGCTTCACCTGCATCGTGCTGGACGTGATGCTGCCGGGCCGCGACGGCTTCAGCGTCGTCGCCGAGCTGCGCCAGCGCGGCGTGGCGACGCCGGTGCTGCTGCTCACGGCAAAGGACGAGCTCGAGTCGCGCGTGCGCGGCCTCGAGGGCGGCGCCGACGACTACGTCACCAAGCCGTTCGATCTCCCCGAGCTGTTGGCCCGCGTCCATGCGCTGATCCGCCGCGCCGAGCTGCGCCACAAGGATGCGACGCTGCAGGTCGGCGGCGTGTCGCTCGATCCGCTCTCGCGGCGCGTGACGCAGGACGATCGCGTCGTCGATCTCTCGCCGCGGGAATTCGCGCTGCTCGAGTTCCTGATGCGCAACGCGGGCCGCACCGTTTCGCGCTCCCGCATCGCAGAGGCGGTGTGGAACTACAAGTTCGACCCTGAGACCAACGTGGTCGATGTGTATGTCAATTACCTGCGCAAGAAGCTGAGCTTCGGCGGAAGGACGGCGCCGATCAAAACCGTGCGCGGCGTGGGCTATCGGCTCGAGGCGGACAGCGGTGAGTGAGCGGCGTCTCAGCCAGGTGCTCACGCGGCGCTTCAGCCGCGTCGCGGGGACCGCGCTCGCCGGCTATGCACTGGTGGTGGTACTCCTCTTTGCGGTAGCCGCCGAGATGGCCCTGCGCCGCTCGCTCGAGCACTCGGCGGATTTCATTCAGTCCCTGCTCGGCGCATACCGCGATTCCACGAGCGCTCCCGGCGGCGTCATGCCGTCCACGCTTGCCGACCAGCTCGTCGGCATGGGTGGCCAGGTCGTCATCACGCGCACCACGACCAACGCCGGCGGCATGCCGCAGGTCTACTACCTCTCTCCTGGAATGCCGGCGCGGCGCCTGGAGGGGCTGCCGGATGCGTCGCCCGAACAGGCGCGCGCCGCGCTTGTCTCGGCGATCACCGAGCGGGCGCGGTGGCGCTATCGCGTCCTCCACCGCGCGATGGGCGAGTTCGACATCTACGTCGTCGCGAGCCGCCAGTCCTACTTCATTCCGTTGGGCGTCCTCGTCGTCGCGGCCGCCCTGCTCCTGCCATTGGCGGCGTTCGCAGCGGCGCGAGGAGCGCGGCAGGCGGTAGACGAAACGCTCGAGCCCATCGATCGCGTGACCAGCGAGACGCGTGCGATCGGACCGTCCGAGCTCGGCACGCGGCTGACGAGTCCGACGGGTCAGGCCGAGGTCACCGATCTGGCGGACAGTATCAACCGGATGCTCGAGCGGGTGGATCGCGCCCACCGCGCGCTGCAGTCCTTCACGGCAGATGCGAGTCACGAGCTGCGCACGCCCCTGACGCACCTGCGCGCGCAGGTGCAGTGGGCTTCCGCCGAAGGCCGGACAGAGGCCGAGATCCGAGAAGCCCTGGTCGCGATGGAGCGAGGGCTCGACCGCACGACCAAGCTCATCGAGGAGCTGCTCCTCATCGCCCGCGGCGAGAATCGCCAGCTCGCCCTGGCGCATGCCCCGTTCGACCTGGCCGCGGTCGTCGAAGAGGTCCGAGAGATCACCGAAGCAATGGCCTTGGACAAATCGCTCGTCGTGCACGCTGAGCCTGCCGCGCGAATCGATGTCATCGGGGATGCCGATCGCACGCGGCACATCCTGCTGAATCTCGCGTCCAACGCGGTGCGCTACACGCCGAACGGCAGCGTCGTGTTCGCCATCATACCACATGGCAAGGAAGTCGGTGTGAGCGTGCAGGACACGGGCCCCGGGATCGCGCCGGAACACCTGGATCGGATCTTCGATCGTTTCTTCCGGATCGATCAGTCCCGCAGTCGCGAGCTGGGAGGAACCGGGCTCGGCCTCGCGATCGCGCGACTGCTGGCGGAGCTGCAGGGGGGACGCATCGAAGTGAACAGCACGCCTGGCCAGGGGAGCACGTTTACGCTGTGGTTGCCGGGTGTGGTAGGGATCGCAGAATAAAGGTAGGGGCGCAGCATGCTGCGCCCCTACCCAACGTCACACGCTGCAGGTGCTACCGGGCCACCAGTCCGACGGTGCTCGCCGGCAAGCCGGCGACATTGCCGGCCGCCGTGAGATGCCCATCCGCCTCGATCCGGAAGCCACTGATGCTCCGGTTGCCGTTCAGCTGATACAGATACCGGCTGTTGCCGCTCACCGCCAAATCGATGTTCCCGCCACCGACGACCGCGGTCCGCCCATCGCCATCGATCAGGTTGATCGAGCCATCGCGCGCGATCGCGAAACCGGAGATCGAGCCGCCCTGGGCGTTCGCCGTGTATCCATATCTACCGTTCGCGGTGACGACGGCCCAGCAGGGCGCTCCCTGGTGCGTGAGCACCACACCACTCGCCACCGTGAGTCCGGCGGTGCCGACGATGTAGGACGACGCGCTGCCCGCGGCCTCCGAGACGAACAGCTCATCGCGGTGCCCGAAGGCAAAGCCGAACGGCGTGCCGCCCGCCGAAGCCGTGGTGTTCACACCGGACACGAGGCCATCCGATCCCACCGCGTAGATGTCGAGCCGGTTGGTCGTCTTCTCCGTTATGACGAGCCAAGCACCGGTGGGGCTGAATGAGACCTGGGCTGGACCGACTCCGCTGCCCGACAGCGGGCGCGTCGATCCCGCGAGCGGCGCGAGCGCGCCATCATTGCCGACACGGAAGCCGCTGATGTTGCCGTCCCCGCCGGCGTTCAGGACGTAGAGCACGTCGCCGTGCACCGTCACACTGATGGGCCGAATACCGCCCGATGCCACTCGGCCGGTGAGATCGAGTCCACTCGGCGTGACCCGAAACGCCGAAACGTCGTTCGATCCGGCGTTGACGGCGAAGAGCCAGCGGCCGTCATCGCTCAGCGCGAGCGCGCCCTGCGACCCGAGGCTCGCGCCGGCGCCTGCGCCACCGGTGGACACGCTGCCCAACCACGACAGGCTGCCATCCGCGCCGCGCGCGTACATCGCGACGGCATTTGCGCCCGCGACGTTCGTCAGCGCGTAGACGGCGCCCGGCGCATCCGCGCCCGCAACCGCGCTCGCATTCAGCTCCAGCGCGCGGTCCGCCGCGAGCCCTGTGACATTGTGGTCCTGGGCGCATCCGCCGAGCGCGACGAGGGCCAGCGCGCCAGCCGCCATGAACTTGTTCATCGATAACCTCCCGAGAAGTAGTGACGGTGAATTCCTCGGGACAATGAACGTGGGTGACTGACAAAGCGCATCGGCTCGGGCGAGTTATGAGAACTTTCTCATGCGGTGCTCATTTAAGTCGTAACGAGAGTCGGGCCTCGCAGCCACGCTGCGCGGAACGGTTTGACAGCGTCAACGTACCACCGTGCGCCTCCGCGATCTGCCGCGACAGCGCGAGACCGATCCCCGACCCATTGGGCTTCGTCGTGTAGAACGGCACGAATAGATTGGCCGTGTCGGCGAGACCGGCGCCCCCGTCGCGGACCCACACATCGAGCTGACCGTTGCGCGTTTCCCAGCCAACCTCCACCGCGCCCGCTTCGAGTGTCGCGTCCACTGCGTTGCGCACGAGGTTGATCAACAACTGATCGAGCTGTCCCACATCGGCCTGGATCGTCACGCTGGGACCAGAGTGGACCGCGACCTGCCGGCGAGTTTCCAGGGCGACGACGCGCCGCACCCAGTCTTCAATCGCGACGCTCTCGAGCCGGGGTGGCGGCAGGCGCGCCAGGCGGGCATAGGCGGCCATCAGGCGGCTGAGTGACTCCGAACGGCTCGCGATCACGCCGAGCCCTGTGCGGAGGTCGTCGCGCTGGTCGGGCGGCACCGGCTCCCGGGCGATGAGCGCGAGGAGGCTGTCGGCGATGGATTTGATCGGCGCCAGGGAGTTGTTGAGCTCGTGGCTCAAAACGCGAATCAGGCGCTTCCATGCCTGTCGCTCCTCATCACTCAGCGCGCGGCTCACGTCGGTGAGGACGAGCAGCTGGTGTGGGAGGCCGCTCTGCCGGAACATGCCGCGTCGCACTTCCCACCGGCCCGCGCGCCCGGGAAAGGCGAGCGCATCGACGCGCGGCGTATCGCCCGCGAGGGAGCCGGCGAGACCGAGGCTCGACGCGTCGCGGCCGAGCAGCTGCTCGGGCGCGCGGCCGAGCAGGGCGGCGCCTGCGCGGTTCACGAGCCGCAGCGCGTGCGCGGCGTCGAACGCGAAGATGGCGACGTCGATCTCTTCCATCACACGGCGGAGCAGCGCGGTCGCTTCGAGGGCGCCGAGCCGCTGGGCGCGGAGATCGTCGCCCAGGCTGTTCAGCTCGAGGAGCAGCAATCCGAGCGCGTCCTCGGGATTCGATCCCCGGGCGCGGAGCGTGTAGTCACGTTCGCGCAGCGCGGCGAGCACGTTCGATACGGTCTGCAGCGGCCGCATGACGTGCTCACGCACGATGGCGGCGCAGGCGAGCCAGACGCCCGCGACCAGCAGCGTGAGCGTCCATTGTGTGCGGGGAGCGAAGTCGCCGAACCAGAGCAGGCCCAGGGCGAGCGCGAGCGCCGGGAAGCCGCCGAGCAGGGCGAGCCAAAAGACGCGCCGCTCGTGACGCGGAGTCGCTTTAGAGACCATACCGTTTGAGCCGGCGGTACAGCGCGCTGCGCGACAGGCCGAGGGCCTTCGCCGCATCGCTGACGTTGCCCGCTGCGCGCGTAAGCGCCTTCTGAATCAGCACGCGCTCGACGTCTTCCAGACTCATCTGGTCGAGCGCCGCTGCGGCGCCCCCTCCGCCGTCCAGCCCAAAGTCACGGCCCTGCACACGCCCGCCCTCCGCCATGAGCATGGCCCGCTCGATCGCGTGATCGAGCTCTCGCACATTGCCCGGCCAGGAATGGCGGAGCAACACCTCCATCGCATCCGGCGCGAACTCTTTCGCCGCCTTGCGGTAGCGGGCGGCGTAGCGGCGCAGGAAATGCGCGGCGAGCAGCGGGATATCGTCGCGGCGCTCGCGCAATGGGGGAAGCCGGATCTCGACCGTGTTGAGCCGAAACAGCAGATCTTCACGGAAGCGGCCGGCCTTCACCTCCGCGTGGATGTCGGCGTTCGTGGCCGCGACGACGCGCACGTCGGCACGGCGCGCGCGCGACGCACCCACGCGCTCGTACTCGCCCGTCTCGAGCACCCGCAGCAGCTTCGCCTGCTGCGGCAGCGGCAGATTCGCGATCTCGTCGAGGAACAGGGTGCCACCCTCGGCGAGCTCGAAGCGACCGATGCGGTCAGTCTTCGCGTCGGTGAACGCGCCGCGCACGTGCCCGAACAGCTCGCTCTCGAACAGCCCGTCCGGGATGCCGCCCAGGTTCACCGCGACCATCGGCCGCTCCGCCCGTGCCGACGCCGCGTGCAGCCAGCGGGCCACGACCTCCTTCCCCGTGCCATGCTCACCGAGGATGAGCACATTCGCGTCCGATGGACCCACGCGTTCCATCAGCCGCAACACCGGCTGCATCGCGGGCGATTCCGCGACGAGCTCTGGAAGTCCTTCTTTGCGGAGCCTGCGGTTCTCGACCTCGAGGCGCTGGCTCTTGCGCAGCGCGCGACCCAGCTCGACCTGCGTGCGCATGGTCGCCAGCAGACGCCGGTTGTCCCACGGCTTCTCGACGTAATCCCGCGCGCCGCGCCGCATCGCCTCGACCGCGCCGTCAATGCTCGCCCACGCCGTCATCACGACAAC
>WNGP01007188.1_pt1 | contig 11234 bp, 7 predicted proteins | sample 5407671 | NCBI WGS metagenome assembly WNGP01 (sample SAMN13153381, study PRJNA577476) | soil metagenome | isolation source: 40 cm soil or saprolite under Garry oak tree replicate 2 | place: USA:California | collected 2016-06-15
AGGCGCAAGATTCGCCGCAGGTTCAGACTCAGACGCCCCCGGTCAGGGATTCGACAGCGGAAGCCGATCCAGTCCCGGCGATGTTTGCGCATCCGGAGACGGACCGCTGGTGGATTTCGGGCCAGACGAATTGGATCTCGCAGTGGCATCCAGAATTTCGCTCGCCCTATCAAGGACCGCGCAGCCTGTGTCCACAAGCGCAGGATGCCACTTCGCGCGTCCTCACGCTATTTACCGGCGTGCGCCTCGAACACCAACGAGTTGATCTGTGATGTTTAGGAAACCGGCGGCCACGGAATTGGCGAGGCAGTCGGCCTGGCGGGCGTCACGAATCTGGACATCGTGCGGAATCCCGATCTAAGCAAAGCGCCCTATATTGCTGGACTCCTGTGGCACCACATCATTCCTCTCAGCGATAAGAAAATCGACAGCTCCCGTTCGCCGCTCTCGCTTTTTTCCTCGCTTCCGGAGCACAGGATCGAGGTCCGCTTCGGAAAGTTCAGCATCGTGGACTTCTTCGACACCACTTTTCAGTTCATAAACTGGACCGTGGATAACAACGGAGCTTACGACTTTGCGGCGGACACGCGAGGGTTCACGTTTGCGGCGATGTTCGAATATCACGAGCGGCGCTGGGCAGTGCGATTTGCGTAAGCGTTGATGCCGAAAGTGGCCAACGGCATTCACCTCGACGCGGACATAGGACGCGCCCGTGCGGAAAATATTGAATTCGAAGTCCACGGCAAAGTGCTTCGGCATCAAGAAGGAATTATCCGTTTCCTGAGTTTTGTGAATCACGCCAACATGGGAAGTTACCGCGAAGCCATCGACAATTTCCTTGCGGGGATAACGACCAAGCCGGATATCACGGCACATCCCCTGCAAACAACGATCAAGTACGGATTCGGGGTGAATTTCGAGCAGCCGCTCAAGGACTGGATGGGAGTATTCGGCCGGTGGGGATGGAATGAAGGCCGGCAAGAGTCGTTTGCCTATGCGGAGGTGGATGCGACGGCGGAGATCGGCGCCGGCGGCAACGGCAAGTGGTGGCATAGAAAATTCGATCGCGCTGGTGTGGCATTCGTTTCGAACAGCATCTCGCGCGATCATCAGGAATACCTCGCGCTCGGTGGCTCCGGTTTTCTTCTGGGCGATGCCCGTCTCAATTACGGCCGCGAGAACTCGAGACGTATTACACGCTCCACGTTTGGCGGGGAATTTATCCTTCGTTCGGCCTGCAGCACATCAACAATCCCGGATACAACCGAGACCGCGCACCGGTAGTCGTGCCTACGCTGCGACTGCATGTGGAGTTCGCGAAATTTCTTGGCAGAAAGACGAAAGTCTGCTAACTAAGTGCTGCTGGTTTCGTCCGAATAATGAAAGGTTCGCCAATTCGGTCCCTTCCGTTTGATGTCATGTCACCTATCGCTGGGTTGGGGGGAGTTCATGAAACTAGATTTGTGGCTGACTCCATTGCGGGAGTTCTCCAGGGTTGTCCGTCTTTTCCTTCCCGTAGCGGCGGCCATCGTATTCTTTTCCTTTGCCGCCAGCGCACAAACTGTGGATGAGGTCATCGCCAAGAATATTCAGGCGCATGGCGGACTCGATAAGCTGAAGTCCGTGCGCAGCATCCGCACCAGCGCAAAGTTCAGCCAAGGATCCTTTCGCGCGGACTTTCGCCAGGAAAACAAGCGCGCCGACAAGGTTCGAGAAGAATTGATCATCCAGGGTCTGGCCCAGGTGCAAGCCTACGACGGCAAAACGGGATGGCAGATATCACCTTTCGGCGGGCGCAAAGATCCGGAACTGCTCTCGCAGGACGATCTGAAAAGCCTGGTCGTGGACGCGGATATCGATGGGCCGCTTGTGGAATACAAGGAGAAGGGCCATAAAGCCGAACTCGTGGGGCACGACTCGATGGAAGGAACGGATTGTTTCAAAATCAAACTGAGCATGAAGAACGGAGACGTGCGCTACTACTATCTCGATGCCGACTCGTACCTCGAGCTGAAACTGGAAATTCAGACAACAATTCGCGGCGCGCTGCAGGAGTCTGAGTTGTATTACGGCGATTACGAACAGGTGAACGGCATCTTTTATCCTTTCGCCGTCGAGCAGGCACAAAAAGGCAGCGCTTCACGCGCGCAATTCTCGGTCGAAAAGATCGAGCAAAACATACCGCTGGAAGACGCGCATTTCTCGATGCCCGTTTCCAAACCGGAGACGAAGGCGCCGCCGGCAGGAAAGTGATTCTTGAAGAGAGGACAAAGCAAGAATGCCTGTCCCACGTCCGAATATTCATGGATGGACTTACGCCCAAGAGCCCTTGCTTCTACTTTATCGCTGAGGAATCCGCCGATATGCGCAAATCAATCCGCTGCTTTGCTGCCGTGATGATGGTGTATCTCGCTACGATGATTTTTGCCGGGCCCGCGCCCGCGCAAGAAGCCAAATTCGACTCGGACACCATCTCCGGTCTAGGCGCGCGAAACATCGGCTCCGCCACCATGAGTGGGCGCGTGGCGGCGATCGCCGCCGTAAAAGAGGACGGCCGGCTGACGGTCTACGTTGGAGCAGCCAGCGGGGGCGTATGGAAATCTTCGAACGGCGGCACCACGTTCAAGCCCGTTTTCGACAAGGAGGCCGCGCAATCCATTGGCGCCGTGGCCATCGATCCACAAGCGCCGAAAACGATATGGGTCGGCACGGGCGAAGCCTGGACCCGCAATAGCGTGTCGATCGGCAATGGCATCTACAAGTCTACGGACGGCGGCGACAGCTGGACCAACATGGGCCTGCAGAATTCCGAGCGCATTGCGAAAATTATTGTGGATCCGAAGAACGGCAGCACGGTTTACGTCTGCGTGCCCGGAAAACTGTGGAGCGACAGCGCGGACCGCGGCGTCTATAAAACTTCAGATGGCGGCAAGAGTTGGAACAAGATTCTCAAAGGCGCAAATGTCTCGACCGGCTGCTCGATGATTTCCATGAATCCGCAAGACTCGATGGTTCTTTTCGCGGGCATGTGGGACTTTCGCCGGAAGGGCTGGACATTCCGTTCGGGCGGGGAGAATCCCACAGTGACAAGCGGCAGCGCTTTTTTCCAGACCACGGATGGAGGAACGACCTGGAAGGAACTGGATGAAAAGAGCTCCAAAGGGCTCCCCGCGAAACCCTGGGGGCGCATTGCCGTCACCATCGCGCCATCAAAACCGAATGTCGTGTACGCCCTGATCGAATCGACGCGCAGTGCCCTTTTCCGCTCCGAAGATGGCGGGAAAACATGGGAAGAGCGGGACCGCAGCAATTGGATGGTGTGGCGGCCGTTTTACTTCGCCAACTTGATCGTCGATCCGAAAAACGAGAACAGAGTTTACAAGCCGGACCTCACCTTGATAATGAGCGAGGATGGCGGCAAAAGTTTCAGCGGAATCGGGAACGGCGCACACGGAGATTTCCACGATGTCTGGGTGAATCCCGACAATACCGATCATGTCATCGCCGGCGATGACGGAGGCGTTTGGTATTCCTACGATGGCGGCAACACCTGGTGGAAGGGCAATAACCTACCGATCTCGCAGTTCTATCACGTGAGCGCGGACAACGCCGATCCTTATCACCTCTTCGGCGGGCTGCAGGACAACAGCTCGTGGATCGGCGACTCGCAGTATCCGGGCGGGATTACCAACGGCCGCTGGGAAAATCTTTTTGGAGGGGACGGGTTCTGGGTGTTTCCGGATCCATCGGATGCGAATTACGTTTACGCCGAAGCGCAGGGGGGCGAGATCGGCCGCGTGAATCGCTTCACGCTGGAGGGCCGGGCCATCAAGCCGCAACCGAATTACGGAGAAGGGAAGCTGCGCTTCAACTGGAACACTCCGATCCACATGAGCCCCAATGAGAAGGGCACGATTTACATCGGCGGACAATTTCTCTTCCGTTCCCGCGACCACGGTCAATCATGGGAGCGCATCTCGCCGGATCTGACCACCAATGATCCGGAGAAACAGAAGCAGGAAGAATCCGGCGGCGTTACGGTCGACAATTCTTACGCGGAGATGCACACAACGATCTACTCGATCAGCGAGTCGCCGCGCGATGGTCAAACCATCTGGGTTGGGACCGATGACGGGAATCTCCAGGTGACGCGCGACGGCGCGAAGTCCTGGAGCAACGTTGTTGGTAATGTTCCCAATCTGCCGAAAGCTTCCTGGGTTTCGTGGGTGGAAGCCAGCCTTCATGACCCGGGCACGGCTTATGCAACGTTCGATCGGCATACGTTTGGAGATATGGAGCCATATGTCTTCAAGACGACGGACTACGGGAAAACCTGGACGCCGATCGTCGCTGCGGACAGCGGCGTGCGCGGCTACGCGCATGTCATCAAGGAAGACACGGTGTCGCCCAGCCTGCTATTCCTGGGAACCGAATTCGGTCTTTGGATCTCTTTGGATAGCGGCAAACACTGGGCGAAATACAAAGGTCACGAATTCCCCAGCGTGGCCGTGCGGGACATCGTGGTGCACCTGCGCGAATCGGATCTTGTGGTCGCGACCCATGGCCGCGGCATCTGGATCGTGGACGACCTCACGCCGCTGCGAAAGCTGACTCCCGAAGTCATGGCGCAAGAGGCAATTTTCCTCCAGGCCAAGCCTGCGCAGCAGCGGCTCCCCGCGAATGGCGGCTGGGTAGAAGGAAACGCGGTGTTCACCGGGCCCAATCCGCCGGACGCGGCGCTGATTACCTACTACCAGAGCAAGCGTCACATTTTTGGAAAAATGAAACTGGAGATTTTCGATTCGCAGGGCAAGCTTGTGGACACGCTTCCTCCGAACAGCCGTCGTGGCATCAGCCGCGTGGAATGGCCCATGCGGCTCAAAGCGCCACACGTTCCGCCCGCCGCCACTGCTGCGTTTGAAGCCGCCCAGGGCCCTAGAGTTATGCCCGGCACCTACACCGTGAAGATGACGCGTGGCAAAGAGACTTACAGCACCCAGCTTGTCTTGGAGCTCGACCCACGCTCTAAATTCACGGTGCAAGACAGGAAACTGGAATTCGACGCGGCAATGCGCTTGCACTGGCTGCTCGGGGAGATGAGTTTCGATGTCGACCGCATCAACGGAGTGCACGACGCGCTCATGGAGCGCAACGCCAAGCTGAAGGGAGACGCCGCCTTCGGTAAGCGGATGGAAGAACTTGCCGGCAAAGTGGAAGCCTTGCGAAAGAAGATCGTGGCCACCAAGGAAGGAGGCGCCGTCACCGGTGAGGAGCGAATCCGTGAAAAAACGACGCAACTCTACGGAGCCATTTTGAACTATGAGGGGCGTCCAACCGATTATCAAAGCGCGTGCATTGATTCGCTGAAGAAGGAATTGGAAGACGTGGCTGGCGAATTCGACACCATCGTCGCCAAGGAGCTTCCAGCGGTGAACAAATCACTCTCGCAGAAAAAACTGGAGCCCATCCAGCCCATCGACCGAAAGGCCTGGGACGCCGCCGATAGCGATTCCGGAGCTGGCGCTCCCGGGGCCGCTAAGTTTTTCCGCGAACGTGATTAGTCGCGGGCATTGGCGCTGCCGAAGCACATCCATCCCGGCTCGGCGCCATTGCGATAAGCGACAGCGAGCGGCGCTTTCTCGGGCGGCGGCTAAGCGGTGACAAGCAGGGCGTGTGAGCCGGGGAGCCGGGATATCCTCTTTGGGAAATGCCACGGCTTCTAAATCCCTGAAGCAACAAACAGATAGGTGGTGGAGGCGGGGGGCTCGGGGCACGAGCGACAACGGGATTATTGGCTGCGTGGAAAGAACTACATTGGACGGATACAGGTTTTTGCGCCTTGCCGCGGTCCATTGCGGATTGCTTTGTCAAGCTATGGCGGAAGGATCCGGGGTCTTCCGTTCTTCCAAAAGCAATCGACGCAACATTCTCAAATCATTTAAGATGCGGCGGCTTGCGGCGATGTGTGACGAAAGCTTGTCCAATTTGTAGTTCGCGAGTTGCAAAGCCTGCTTCCGGCGTGCCAGCTGGGGAATCGCCGCGCGAAGGAGTTCCGTCTCAATTTGATCTTGCGCTTCGCGCGTCGCTTCTAGCAGGTGATTTACATACTCAAGAGCGCTCTCAATATTGTCGAACGGGGTTTCCGATTGGTAGCTCATGGCTGCCCCTCCAGGGACATTCTGGTTTCAGCTTTGGGTAACCACAAAAGGATAAGGCTGCCTGTAGTGTGACTTGAAGGATCGTTTGGCCATTTTTGAACCATCGTTCGGCCGAGAGTACAGAATCGGAAGATTTCCCTCCCCGCGTGGATACGGGATGGTCCTATTGCTACCAAGAGCTGTTCTGGCCAATTATGCCGCTATGCAACACCTCGGTGAGTTTCTGGTGAACACGCGCATTTACTCGATGGCCGGACTTCACTTGCGTGAGACGTCGCCTCCAGGCTTTCACTTTACTTCGTGGGGATCAGACCCAACCTGCCGACGAGAGACTATCGAAACATGCTGACGGACTAGGCTGCTTCCTGTGCGGGCTTTGCGACCACGACGCAATCGCGCCCCTGTAGTTTGGCCTGGTACAGGGCCTCGTCGGCGGAGCGCAGGATGACATCGCAGGTAGTCCCGTGGACTGGAAACACAACGACACCCATTGAAAGCGTAATCCCTCCGAGCGGCCGCCCTCCGTATTGGATGCTTACCCGCTTGCCTGCTTCCCGTAACTTCTCGGCTCGCTGCCGCGTGACATCGAGGGAGGTGTCCGGCAGGATCAGCAGAAACTCTTCGCCGCCGAGACGGCAGGCGACATCTTCGTGTCGAATTTGTGATTGGAGGAAACCGCCCAACTCGCGTAGGACGATGTCGCCGGCTTCGTGGCCGTAGGAATCGTTGAATTGCTTGAAATGGTCGACATCCAGCAAAATCCCTCCGAGCGGCCTCCCGGAGCGGGCAGCGCGGCGTAGCTCGCGTTCCAGCGACTCCTGCATAAACCTGCGATTGAAGAGTCCAGTAAGAGGGTCGCGAACTGACAGAACCCGCAGGGTCTCACGCAATTTGAGATTGGCTAAGGCCAGACCAACTTGTTCGGCGACGGCCGTAGCGAGTTCCCGTTTCGAAGCCGAGAGCGGTCGGATCACTTCTTTCGTTCCAACCGGCCCCACAGGGTTGCTGTGGACGTGGAGGATACCGAGAGTGTCCCCCTGCGCCGTCATGGGCACGCACACATGGGCGACCGCTGCCCCCCTCAGGTGGGGGCAAAGGATGGCCGAGCTTAGCTCCTCAACATAATGCATGCGACCGCTGCGAATCGCCCAACAATCATCCGGAGGAAAGACTTGCTCGCCGGCCGGAAAATCGCCCCAAACCGCAGCTGATTCCAGCACGTTCCGTGAGGGGCTCAGAATGTAAAGAGCGCCTGACTCGCTAGTGAACAATCGCGACGCGAATTGACCAAAGACTTTGAAGGCTTCCTCGGTCGTCAAGCAAGCGTGGAGCAAGGTCCCCAACTGGCTCAGCAAGGTGATCTCGGTGGTACGCTGCTGTAGGGCCTGGGCCTCCTGGCGGGCTTTTTCCACCGCCCGGCGCTCGGTGATGTCGCCTGTTACCTTGGCGAATCCGCGCAGTTGCCCCGCTTCGTCTCGCAAGGCCGTAATGATGGCGTTGGCCCAGAAGCGTGAGCCGTCTTTCCGGACCCGCCAACCCTCGTCCTCGCAGCGGCCTTTTTCCGCTGCAGTCCTCAGGACTTCTTCGGGCTTGCCGGACGCAATATCTTCGGGCGGGTAAAAGACAGAGAAATGCTTTCCGATGATCTCCTCCTTGAGATATCCCTTGATGCGGCTCGCACCGGGGTTCCAGGTGACGACCTGCCCACGCGGGTCCAAGCGGAAAATCGCATAGTCTTTTACGCCGTCAACGAGTAACCGGAAGCCCTCTTCGCTCTCGCGCCGCGCTTCCTCGGCCCGTCTCTCCTCGGTGACGTCCTCATTGATTTGAAACCATCCGACAGGGCGGCCCGTTTCATCTCTTTGCAATGTCCAGTAACTGGCCACAGTGATTCTCGTTCCGTCCTTCTTCGCGTGGGATAGTTTGCCCTCCCAATGACCGTCACGAAGCAGTAGATTCTGGACCTCCTCGAGCGGAATTGGAGAGTCTGTCTTCAAGACTTCAAACGTGGACTGTCCGAGCATGTCCTGTTTCGTCCACCCATACATCCGTTCCGCGCTCTGGTTCCAGTAAGTAACCCGGCCATCCATATCGCGGACAAAGATCGCGTCTCTAACGAGGTCCAAGAGCTGCGCTTGATTGAAGCCGGGCCTTTCGGCTTTTCTCTGCTCAGTAAGGTCTTCAAATGAAAGGCAAACACAATGATCCGGCAAAGGGTAAACTCGACCTGCGAAAATGCCATCGCGCGCTTTGTCGTCACCGTACCGGATTTCGCCTAAGTCCTTGGCCTCACCTGCAAGAGCGACTTCCTGAAAGACTTTGGGCAGCTGGGTGTCAAAAAGTTCTGGGACAATGTCGGCCATCGTCTTTCCATAAACCGCGTCGCTCACACTCAAGTATTTTTTGGCGGGACGATTGGCAAAGATGAGCCGGAATGTCCTGGGGTCTTTGAGGTTTTCCAAGTGCCAGATTACAATCCCGAGCGGGAGCTGGTGAACAATGCCAGCGCACAACCTGACGTCTTCCCCCACCCCACCGCTTTGCTGGCTGGATTGAGCCAGAGTGACACCCGCAGAAGCCCTACCTGAGGTCTTCATAACTGGTGGGGAAATCCAGGTCTTTTACCGTAATTCCTTAATTCCTGACCAAATCCGTCATTTAATACCGGGCGACATCAGCCCCGTTGTAGCCCGGATGTCCAATTCCTCGCAATCGGGTGAATCATTGCAATTAGCATTAGGGGATTACTTCAGATCATTCGAAGCAAAGGATTTTTTCAACCGGTTTTCCTTCCCGTTGGAATCTGCACTTTCGGCCAAACGATGATTCAAAGCCAGGAATTGACGATGGAGTGTGGGGATCTAAATAAAGGGCTTATGAGCGATGATGTCACTTAAAGCATGAGTTGGCCGGAAATAAAGCATGAGTTGGCCACCAGTGCGACATTGTCTCGCAGGAGCGACCTTAAATGCGTTGCAGGGGCCCGCGTTCATGCAAGGTGGATATGGACGCTACGCTAAGCTCCCTATCATCCGCAGCATTTTTTGAATTTCTTTCCGCTCCCACAAGGACAGGGCTTGACCTTGCGGTGTTTGTTCTCTTCAAAGCACGCCCACCAACTCATCTCTTTTTCCGCATCATCGATCAATCGATACCGCTCCTTTAGCACTTTCATGGCGGCTTCTTTGCCGACGCCGAGCGCGCCTTCGATGCCCTCCCACCGGATGTAGAATGGATCAATTAGCCCCTGCTCGTGGACCCGGCGAAGATCTTCTCTCACTTCTTCTGCGCACAGATCCGTGCAACGACTGGCCAAGCTATCCCAAATAAGGCTATAAGTCCGTTCGAGCGTGCAGAACAAACCTTTGAAGTAGGCCACCACTTCGTCCCGGCTTCGCTTGCCGCAGGCCACCAGTGTCACGAGACCCTTGAGGGCCGCTGAGCGGACATATTCGTTTGCCCGCTCGTTTTCCACGAGCGAGGCCATGCCGGTCATGTCCCCGTCCGAAACCGAAGCAAGAATGCTGTCCAAGCCTTCGGTCACGGTGTCGCCTGCCAAGTCGAAAGGCAACTCGCCAGGAGCGGAGAACATTTGAACCAGGAGGGGGTAAGCCCGTGTTTCGCGAAACTGGGCCAGCAGATACATGGCATAGAGGTGAATCATGCCGTTCGGATCGCGTGCGAATGATTGCGGGTCGCGGGCCGCAGATTCACGAACCTCTAGAAGCGGAGGGATGATCTGGTCGCGATGAGCGACCGCTTCCCGAACGGCGGACCTGGCAAAGTGGCCCTCGTTCCGCTCAAGGTGCGAGAGGATTTCTTGAACTTCCATAGGATTCCCCATAAACCTACCACGGACTCAACGGCATAAGTAGAGTTGCCGCCCGTCGCGAGGCTCTGCCGTAAGATCGCGCGGCACTACGCGGAATACCGGGTGAGGCGCGCCATGGCAAGGAAGCAAAAAGCCGCTGAAGAGGTGAGACGAATTGCCTGGGAACTGCATGCCAAAGGTATAAGACTCACGCGCCAGCACTTGCGTCCGTTATTGACCAGCTCTGATTATCTCAATATAGATGACGGGGCGCTCAGCGCTGCAGGAGGTCCGGCGGCAGATAACCGCGCGGATTAGCACCGGATAGATGCCGCCCAAATTACGCTCCACACCTTCCCAAAGCTACATTCCCCCAGGTCAACAGCAACGCGACCGATATTCGCGGCCAACTTATGCTTTATTTCCGGCCAACTCATGCCTTAAGTGCCAAGTACAGAGTCGGAGAATTTCCCACCGCGGGTGGGTACGGTTCGCGTAGGCGATGAAGTGAGTCTAGGGGGCCAGTGAGAAATTCACCATGATGGTGGTGTCGACTTCGATGGGTTCACCGTTGAGAAGAGTAGGAGTATAGCGCCACTGGCTGACGGCTTCGACAGCGGAGCGGGCAAGGTCGGGGTCGATTTGGCTGTTCATGACACGGAGGGAAAGAGGCTTACCGTCCTTGCTTATGATCGCATGGAGGATGACGATGCCGCTGACGCCGGCCGACCTGGCTGATTCGGGATAGACGGGCTGAACTTTCGTAATGAGATGGGGAGCTTCAATGTCACCCCCGACACGAATGCGCGACGGTTTGCCCGTGGCACCGGAAGGTAGCGGCTTCGCGGTCCCGTTGGGGACGACCTCGACTTCTTCGATGATTGTGCCGGGTTGCAACGTAATGCTTTGAGAGAAATCCCGGCCGGAGTCGAGAGTGACTTGCGGAAGGCGAAAAGGCTCAAAGCCGCGCTTCATGGCTTTTAGTTCGTATTCGCCGGCGGGGAGTGCTTTGAAGCTGAAGTTGCCTTCGCGATCAGAGGTGGTCATGGTGATCATATCAATGTCGCGCGGTTGTTTGGACATAATGATCGTGGCGTTAGCAACGCCGGTGCCGCTGATGTCGTGGATAGAGCCGCTGACTTTGCCGGAGAGATGCTGCGCGGTGAGGCGCAGAGCGGCGAGGGGAAGCAGGAACGTAAGAGCGAGAAAGGGAACGAGGAATCTGGTTCTCGCGGACAGAGTACGGCGATTGATAGACGGATTCA
>WNGP01020010.1_pt1 | contig 11234 bp, 9 predicted proteins | sample 5407671 | NCBI WGS metagenome assembly WNGP01 (sample SAMN13153381, study PRJNA577476) | soil metagenome | isolation source: 40 cm soil or saprolite under Garry oak tree replicate 2 | place: USA:California | collected 2016-06-15
AATTGACCGTCACGAAAGATGGGGCCGTCTCGTCAAGCGCGCAAGCCAGGCAGGCCAGCTCGTCATAGACAACGAGCCCGGACCAGTACGTCCGGTCCAGCAAACAAGCCGCAGCGGCCAAGAACCGATGACTAACCGTTCTTGGGCTCCGGTCCCATACCCCCCGGACTGCCGCCAATTGGCGTGTCGCCGAAACTTCGAAGCGAGCCAAACCTAATCTCCTATCCGCCATGTCGGATCGGACACCACCATACTGCCGCAAACGTCACTCGCCAGGACATGCGGACCAGCAGAGCAGCAGGCTGTTCGGGACTGGCCGTGGTCAGGACGCAGAAGGATACCGACCCAGCATCAGGCCGGACAGGGAGCGAAGGGTGTAGAACGGTCTCGTGGCCCCGGGTAGGCACGTTTCCACTATGCTTGGTCAACACCTCGCCCATGGCGCCGAGAGAAGCCGCTCAGCGAGCGGCGTGACCATCGAGACTAGGAGCTAGCCTCCGTGCGGGATCAATTCGCGGCCTGGTACCCCCCTAGTCACGAGCAACGGCAGCGTTTTATTACTGCCGGGCTCGTAGTCCTGGACACGAATGTCTTGCTCGATCTCTATCGAATGAACACAGATGCGCGCGAGGACTTTCTTGGGCTGCTTGGACGACTCGGTGAACGGCTCTGGGTTCCTCACCAGGTTGGGCTAGAGTTTCACCGCAACCGCTTCACGCTGATTCACGACCAGGAACAACTTCTCCAGAAGCTCCGCGGAGCGGTCGCGGACTCAGCAGGCAAACTTCGGGAGACCATCAACAGCGTACGGGATCACCCCGTTGTTGACAGACAGGAGTTCGCCGAGGTTATCGAGGACGCCTTTCGAAACATAAGTACATACCTCGAAAAGCTCTGTAGCGAACCTATCCTTTCGATTAAAGCGGCGATGGAGGCAGACCCGGTCCTCGATACGGTAACTGCCCTCCTCGAGGGCAAGGTCGGGTCTCCTTATACAAACGATCAGATGGTGCAAGTCGACACCGACGCCAAGCGCCGCATTCAGGAAAAACGTCCACCTGGCTATTCCGATGCCAAGAAAGACGACGATCGGGCGATCGGCGACTACGTCCTATGGCGGCAAGTTCTAGACCAGGCTATTGAGCGCAAATTGCCCGTTCTTCTCGTAACAAACGATCAGAAGGAAGATTGGTATCGCCGCCACCACGGCATAACGATCGGGCCGCGCACTGAGCTAGTTGCGGAGATGCATGAGGAGGCCGGTGTGGCATTTCATGCACAGACCCTGGTGCGTTTTGTAGAGACAGCTGCTTCAGGATTGCCATCAGCTGTCAAGGAAGCCACAGTATCCGAAGTGAGTCGACTGGACGAAGCTGACCGTGCGGCCAGGACCACGTCAGCCCTAGCCTGGCTCGCAGACAATCGCCTTACTGGCCTACCTCCAGAGCTAGATCGATTTCGTTCACAAAGCCCCGCCCGACCGGGCGTTCCCCAAGAACAGCTGACCGACGAGATACTGCGGCTGGAAGTCGTCCGCAACGAGCTATCCCACAGAGTTGCAGAAATGCGTGCCGAACTGAAAACAGCACGTGACATTGTCAGAACGGCAGATCGGCCGGAAGCCGACGAGCCGCGATCATACGTTCGCGCGCTGGAGACACGTCTCGAAGCTACTCTTCAGCTGCTTGATCAAGTGAATGCGCAAATACACTCGCTGCAATGAGGCGGAGGCCTCTTCCAGCTCTTGCCTCGCAGAGACTTGGAGTAGATCGACATGGCCAGCATAATCTCCGCTGTTGGTCCTGAGCCAGCGGACCTCGATCCTCAGCAGTCGCTGGCCGAGGCGGCCGCATCGCTAGCTGGCCTAATCGATCTCCAAGCGTACGTTGGTGAAGTATATTCCCTTGGCTACAATGATGCCCTGGTTCAGATCCACGACTATCACCGCGCACAGGTGGGTGGCATACCAGCGTTGTCGTTCCTCCTGGCAACCAGGATCATCGATCCTGACTCGTTCGATGCCCGCAATGAAGATTCTTCCGTCGTATTGCTCCGAGTACTCGACCACGCAGACCTTCCGAACTCCCAGGAGGCCCTCCGGGTGCGGGTAGAGTCCGCTCAGCGCGTTACAGGCGACAGCACTAGGACCTGGGACGACAAAGACGTCATGGATCCCATCACACATCAACTCCTCAGCTACGCCGGACTTCGCTGCCGGGTGCTCGGAACTTTCTATGCAGGAGACCTGGGTGACGGCCGCTACGCTCTTTCCTTCGGCTCAGACCTGAGCAACTACTACCCCAATCGCGGTTTGAAGGTCTACAAGCCCCGCGGCGAAGCACTCGGCGCCGTCGTTAATTACCGGGACCCACGCAGACATGTCACGGCCGACCAACCTCTCGTGCCGGTTGGATCAATGCGTTATGCATCCACAGACCGCCCATTTCAGAACGTCTCGAATGTCGAGGTCTCGATAACCCCCACAGATCTGCTCGGGCAAAAGACCGCCCTTTTCGGCATGACCAGGACCGGTAAGTCGAACACAACCAAGATTATACTAAAGACGATCTTCGGGCTCAGATGGTCCAGCACATCACTTCGCATAGGCCAAATCGTGTTCGACCCCGATGGCGAATACGCCAATGAGAATACGCAGGACGGACCGGACCAAAGTCCAACGGCCGTCAAAAATGTCTGGCTGGCAGCGCCCACCGAAGCACAACGTATTTCTGAGGACGTAGTCACCTACGGCATTATGCGTCATCCGAACGATCCAAATCGGAAACTGATGCTGCTGAACTTCTATGTGGACGAGAACTTGCAGATTGGAAAGCAGATAATAGATGACGCCTTGTCTGGCGATCCAACAAAGTATCTCTCGAATTTCCGTGACGTCGTCTTTGATCCACCGGATCCCAATGACTCATCGGCTCTTACAAGATATGGTCGACGTGTACTCTGCTATCGCGCACTCCTAGCGAAGGCGGGCCTTATACCTCCCGCGAACATCGGAGCCAACCTCAGGCCAGGTAACCGACCACTGTTCAGCCAGCCGTTCTTGCAGGCACTCCAGGCGTCCGCTGGAAAGAATTCGAGTGGCTACGCTGTCTGCGCCACAATCCTGCGCAAATCGAGCCCCACCTGGGCAGAGATCGGCCAGGCATGTGGCCTCCTGCGGGAATATATTGCTGACAACACATCTGCCTACGGCGCCTTCGATCAGAATTATGTGCAGAGGAGTACCTCCGGTTCTTGGGCCGATGACGATCTCAAGAAGATCCTGGAGATGTTCAACTACCCCAACGGCTCGCGGCTGGTAGGTCGAGTAAGGGAGCAGCATACCTCCAGCACGTCCACAGACTATGCAGCAGATATATACGACGATCTGGTAGCCGGCCGCCTGGTCATCGTCGATCAGTCTAGCGGTGATCCACTTATCAATAAGGCGTCGGCTGACCGCATTATGCGCCGGATATTCGAGCGCAACCAGCACGAGTTTAGAAATGCTCGAAACCCGCCGGACATGCTGGTGTACATCGAAGAGGCACACAATATCCTTCCAGCTTCATCTAGCCTCGACCTGGGCGATGTGTGGGTACGGGCCGCCAAGGAGGGCGCGAAGTACAACATCGGCATGGTATACGCGACGCAGGAGGTCAGCTCGATACAGAAGAACATTCTTAGAAATACGGCGAACTGGTTTATTGGTCATCTGAATAATACCGACGAGACAAGGGAGTTGCGCAAGTTCTACGATTTCGCAGATTTCGAGGGAAGCATACTTCGCGCTCAAGACCCGGGCTTCATTCGACTTAAGACTCTTTCGAACCCTTATGTGGTGCCGATTCAAGTTGACAGATTCACCATTGGCATTGCTCCGGCCGTTGCTAGGCAGCCATAGATGCCGTACGAAGGCGAATTCGCGTCATATCGGCCACTTCATCGCATCGCGGCGGCCGAGCGTGTCAAGTCTCTTCTGAAGAGGTCTCGGGTCTTCAGGGCTAGCTCCGATACGGGTCTTAGGGCGATGCCAGTAGCGGTACCGGAAGTGACCATCCCACTGCCCGACTATATCGTCGCCATAGATGGCAGCAATGCGGAAGTCGACGTAGTCAATGGTTACCCAGGTGCCAAAGTAGGTTACTGCACTGTTGCGAGCGTGCTCCTCAATCTAAGACGCATGGGCGAACTTGATGTGAGTCGGCCGATTAGTCCAGCAGAGTTTAGGAAAACCGAGGATCTCTCAACTATCGACGCCGCCCTGCCGGGCAGTAACGTGGTGACACGAGATCACGTATCAGCACGAGATTCTTTTCGGGAGTCACTTTTCGAAGTGTTTCATGACCAGATCATGGACGACGATGATGGCAAGAGTCTACTCGAAACGTACGAGGAGCTTCTGAGACACAAACCCGACTCCAGGCCACCATCGTGTCCGTACGAGTACACGGGGTGCGAGCAGAATTTTCCGATTCCGGCCGGGCTAACGAGCTGTCCTTGCGAAAGACGCCGTGCCATCTACTCTACGGACGCGTTGCGTATACACGAACGTTTTCACGAAGAGGGCAGCAATGGGGAAGCGCTCGGTGAAGTGCTTCAAGTGTGGGAGCGCGTCCTTCTTATTCACATCATTAGGTGTTTTGAGCGACGCGGCTGGCTTTCGAGCCTCAAGAGGCTCGGCTTCATCATGGACGGTCCTCTGGCGTTTTTTGGCCATCCAGCTTGGATGAGCGCCGCAGTCAGCGCCGAACTCAAGCGCCTGGCGGCTGCGATCCAAAGTGCCGCGGGATGTGACTTGCTGCTTTTGGGCATTGAGAAGTCTGGTGCCTTCGTGGATCACTTTGCACAGATTGACCAGACCGAGACACCCGGCCAGTTGCTTTTTGGACCGCAGACGTGCTTCATGCCGTCCGATGATTACATCAAGCGCCGCGTCATATACTCAACGAGCGAAAAACGCTACGGTGCGGACACCTACTTTGGACGAAAGGTGTTTTACAAGACTGCAAGCGGTGCCCGGATCGTGGCCAATATTCCCTTCTTGACGGATCAGCAAGATGACTTGGAGTCGTCAGACATTGAACACTATCCTCAGATCCCGATCGCCTGTGCTCTGCTTGACAAGATTGTCTCTTCGCGCTTTGAGAATGCCGTCGCACCGATAGTCAGTGCCAATGCGGCTGCCGCCATTCCATTGAATTTGGGTGCTAAGGTACTCCAACAGCTCGCATACGCGCTTATGAGGGAAGAGTAAGACGATGAGCGCGCGGACGTACGACACGTGCTTGACCCGTTCGCGGGTCGGGGGACGGCCGTGTTCAGCGCAGCCCACCAGGGGCGGCAAGGCATCGGGATTGAGGTAAATCCTGTTGGCTGGGTGTATGCGCAAACGAAACTTTGGCCTGCGGAGAAGGAGTCGGTTGCCGCCCGCTTTGAAGCACTTGGCAGGGAGTCACGCAAGAACGGCTGCGATACCGAGTCGCTTCCAAGATTCTTTCATCATTGCTTTTCGCGGCGAATTCTGGAGTTCTTGGTCACTGCCCGGGGCGCATTGGACTGGCAGAATGACTGCACGGATCGGACCACCATGGCGCTCTTGCTCGTTTACCTGCATGGCAAGCGTGGGGCAGCCTTGTCAAACCAGATGCGCCAGACCAAGTCAATGGCTCCAGACTACGCAGTACGTTGGTGGCGAGAGCGTGAGCTGGCGCCTCCTGAATTTGATCCAGCTACATTCTTGGTTAATCGACTGGATTGGCGGTACGCAAAGGGGCACCCGCAGTTGGAACACAGCCAGGTACATCTAGGTGACAGCGAGCGATGCCTTCCGCTTATCCAGGAGGCTCTAATGAGCCGCGGTGAATTGGTGAAACTGCTCTTTACATCGCCACCGTACTTTGGTCTTACTAACTATCATTACGATCAATGGCTACGACTCTGGCTTCTTGGCGGCCCTCCGAACGCGAATAGAGTTCAGGGCTCGCGCGACGTTCGCGGGAAGTTCGAAAATGCTGTGAAGTATCGAGCGCTTTTGCGGAACGTGTTTACGAATGCTGCGAAGCTCATGGCCCCTAGCTCTGTTGTCTATGTAAGGACCGGACTCGGAGAGGTGACTTTCGATACGACTGTTCGCGCGCTCCAGGAGATATTTCCTCACCATACGCTGCAGAAGAGATTTCGGCCCTATACTCGCCCAACGCAGACCAGCCTGTTCGGGGACTGCCGCAAGAAGGCAGGTGAAGTGGATCTCGTGATGTTTGGCTAGTCGTGGCCAATGCATAGTTGTGTGCGGACCGGAATGGAGTCGCTCCGTAGCTAACGCGATCGTTAGTAGCGGGTCGCGGGTCAACCAGTGTGGCGTGTCCCACCAGACGTGCTCGGTTGGCTGGGGTATGAGCGCGAGGGATGAGCTGAGCTGGCTTATTCCACCGCGCGGCAATCAGCTCTCCAAGCTGGACGGTGGCGTGGACGCACTGATCTGCCAGTTGGGCGGACGGCGTCTACCGTCGACATAGTGCCATGGCCGACGGCGCAAACCTGGACGTTGGGTCAGTCGTCTTTGGCCATCGCATGGGCGAAGTAGCTGTACGGTCCGTAGCCGCTATCATCGTCGGGATCCCAGCCGCCATAGTCTGGCGCGTCCTCGTCTAGGATTTCGTCCCACATTGCCGCCCACGAGTACCCCCGGAAGTCGCTGCGATCGTAGCCATGCTCGCTCAGGTCATGCAGTAGCCGTTCGCGGCGCTCTTTGCGCAGCTGCCGCTCGACGGTAGCCCACTGGTCACGGTCGTCGCACAGCAGAATCGGCTGCTGCGGAACCACTCGCGTGCGCGCTAGCTCCGCGACGATTCGGCGATGATCGGCGCTGGCTGGGACCATTCGGGCCGCAGTCTTGCGGTGGTGGCAGGGTTTGCAGAGGAGCTGCAGGTTGCTCAGCTCGGGCGAATCAGTCTCGATGTGATCTATCTCCTCGCCCGGTTCACCGCATTCGCGGCAGCGTCCCTGATCACGTTCCCAGACCTGCTCCCGCACGGCACGGGACAGACGGCGAGCCTGCTCAGCGTAGCCACCAGCTAGCAGGTGAGCGATCCTGGTTTTGAGTGCGAGCTGCACGTCAGGCAGCGAGATCCTGCCGTCTCGCACGACGCCGCGCCAGTAGCGGACCACGTCCGCGGTCTGACGGCATAGCTCTGAGCAGAACAGGCGCTCGATCTGCTCAGGAAGCGGCTGCATGCAGTTCGCGCAACGATCGGGCTCGAAGCGATTCGACGCAGACTGCGAGGCACGGCGCCGGGCAGCCGCGTATGGCTCGCCCGCGTCGGCCCCGCGGGCTCGCGCGTCCTGCTTCGCTCGACGATTGGCGGTCATGCCCTTCCCATCCGACAAGGTCCACGAGCCTCGATCGTTGGCGTAAGCACGACAGAGGACATCAGCATGAGTCGGTGACCCTTGTCCTTGCGCCGGCTCGTCGTGGGCGAGGCCGACATGGAGGCGGGCAGGTGCTTCTGCCTGCCTCCAGCATATCGCTCATGCCCGACGCTGCGCCGTGCTGACGTTCGCCAGGTTCGAGCCGAGATCGCGCTCAAGGGACGGGGCGGCGCGAGCGCGCCGCAGGGCAACTGGGAGAGTCGAGCAGGATGCCGCCGGTCGGTTTGTGGCTCAGCTCGATATGGGCGTAGCGCGGAGCCTGAGGGTGAGGTCAGTGAGGCTCGAGACTTTGCAGTCGGTTGCCGACTATGACCTGCTGGGCGTCGGGTGTGGTTGCGTAGCCGATTGATCGGGCTCCGGCATTCCGGCGCTCTCGACGCCGGCTGCTGATGCCGTGATCAGTGCGCAGTCGGCCGGTGTGGCGCCAAGTACGCGGATCGGCTCCTCAAGCAAGTGCGGGAAGGGCTGGAGGTGGCCTTGCGGGTAGCTGTCTGGTGATCACGTGGGGGATCTGGTCGATGAGCCCGCGTCTTAGCCGCGTACTGTGCGCTCGATCGCCACGTCCATGTCGGACACCAGGTCAAGGTCATGTTTCTCGGCAACCGAGACCGGTCGCTGATGCCCCATCATCTCGCTGGCGAATCGCGGCCGCCTGCGTGGCGACAGACAGCAAGGACACCGGATCCGGTGTCATAAGGCGCGCGCTCCTGGCTGTGACGCGGCCGATAATCGCCGGGCTATTGCACTCGATCGGCGAGGAGTATCTGGCGGCGCATGGCGGGAGAGCCAATATGCGGCTGGCTGATCTAGGCCGCGTGCGAAAGGCGAACGACGGCGACCTCGGTGTTGCGTTTGAGTATGCCGTCCATGATGCGATCATGAACGGCACGGCCGTCGTTGTCGATCGCGTGGCTACGGCCTTGCGGATCTGTAATATCACTCGCGGCGATCCGGCGTCCATCTTGTTCGCAATGGAGAAGAATGGATCTAAGCAGCTCGTCCAGACTCGGCGCGAGCTAATCACGGCCGATTCTCGTGTGTTGTCCGGCAAGCGAGGTCAACCAGTTAAGTTGCAGCGGTACATGAATCAGCTAGCGGCAGCGTTTCACCGGCCTACCACACGACTGGCGCTTCCACGAAGCATCCAAGGTCTTTGGAAGGCTGATCTGTTTCTTGGATCGACGGCGCCTGACCACTGGGTCGGTACGACGATTAAGATTAATCCACGTGCACTGGAAGGAGCAGCAGGACTTCGTGTCGCGATCGTTCCGACGTCATCGGGTCGGTCTGATGCAATCAGACATGATGACCAGAAGAATCTGATCGTCTGTCCACTTCCTCATGACTACAGTTTCATGCAAACATTCCATGAGGGAATGCGAATTGTTCAAGTGCTCGTCGCTCGTGACTTCAATATGCCTACTGACGCCGAGCTGCCGAATCCAATGCACCGGGAGGTCGCACGAGTCTACGTCGAGCGGCGTGACTACACTGTGCAGGAGGTGCTCGATGCGGTAGCCATCTTTGCGCAGCCCGAGTTGCTTGCTACCTCGACGGAGCAGCTCACAAGTTTCGATTTCGATACTTCAAAGATGGCGAATACATCGACGATGCTCGGGCCTATTCCTCGTCTTAACACGCGGTGACTCAGGCTCGCCATCAACGACTAGTACTTTGCTGATTGTTGATGCGATTTCTGGAAGGTCGATTCCCTGGATTTCGGTCGGCACGTCCAAACTGCACTCCCAGCGGAGCATGCCGTCGTCGGCGATCAACACGCGTCCGCGGGCGGGCAACGCCGGGTTGACTGCCTCGATTTCGGTATAAGATCCGTAATGTCCTGCGTCGAACGTCTTGGGAGTGGTCTGGATCCCCTGCTCGGTCAGAAACCTCCCAACGTTGTCCGTCAGCGGCCGGTCCCGGCGTGGTGCGGCTATCGTGCTTCGGCCGATCGTGGCCTGGTCGGCGCACAGCACTGCGAGAACCATGCGTGTCATCCATTGGTCAGCTTCAGGTATTCGGATCCATCCCAGCGGGGGCTCCAGACGTCTAGTCCTTGAGCCGTTAGCTCGTCGGCGAGAGTCAACATGACGCCGCTGGTCGCGTCGGCGTCAGCGCGTTCACGACCGGCATGACCGTTGGCGGCTGATCCTGGCAGTTCCGTCAGGGACTCCGTCATATTGAGCCGGGCCCATACGGTCCAGCCGTGGTCGGCGTCGCCGCCCACGCCGAAGTCAGATGCCAGCTGGGCGACGATGTCCAGGCCATGTGCCCGGCCGTCGTTGTGTTCCCGCCGTGCCCATGGGCCGCCTTCATCGCGCACTGCTATCCGGATGTACCCGGTCGGGATTGTCTCCAGGTGCACGGAGAATGTCCCTCCCGCTTCCCGGCTGGCGGAGTGCAGCACTGCGTTCGTCGCGAGTTCAGACACGCAAATGACCGCATCGTCGGCGATATACAAGCCGTCCAGTAGACCGGCGGTGAACCTGCGAGCGCGATGCACCTGGTCAGCGGATCCTGGGAAGACTCCGAGTGCCGCAAGTGCTCGCATCGTCCTGGTCGCTTCGGGGCGCGGCGATTCATTGTCGCTAGCGTCGGCAAGACTCGGGACGCCGCCGTTCACCTGGGGCGGCCGGACGTTCATGGCGTGCCCGCCGCGCGCAGAACGCGGGTGATCACGGCAGCGGCATCGGCGGCGTTGTCTGCGATCGAATCGGCCCATGGCCACCTGAAGATCCACGTGCCGTCGGTGCGGGGGGCGTGGATCTGCTCCGACAGCGCCGCCGCGCCAGGCTCGGGGTTCCGGGTATGCATGCTGGGAGGCTGGCCCCGTGGCGCGTGTACGCGGGCGGTCCAGCCACACGCGGCGAGTTCGGTGGCCAGCGCTTCGGGCCGAGCGATGCGCTCGGACGGTCGAACTGCCGAAACGGACGCATTCAAGAACTTGTTCTCCGATCAGATAGCGGAGGCACAGCGCGAAGAATCACGCTGTGCCTGGGAGCGACTCGTTGCGAACGCGCGCTTACGTTCCGACGCCCGGTGGGCTCACGGCTGACTCGGAACCGATGGCGCTTCGCTCGTACACGGCACGGAGCCGGAGCTTGCCAGTGCCGGTGTGGACGCCAGCGCGGCCTCAGACTCTGCGCCAGTGCATGCGAGGCAGCGTGTGCGCCGCCGACGCCCCCGCTCGGCCCCTTCCCCGATGGACGCAGAACGTCGGAGGGTGACGAACTTCCAGCCCTTCCCGCCGCAGGATGAGCATGGTCCGCGGTCAGGTGACGTTTCCGGTGTCATGCCCTCGATCATCATGACCAAGGCGTTGCGTCTCTACGCCGTGACTGTCTAGTGTCCGGCGTCACCGTCTCATCAATGTCTCGTGGGCATCGCGCGGCTCCGTTAGCCTTGCCGTCACGAGCGTTGACCACCGAAAACGGGAGCACGCGATGGCCGAGCATCCGACACTGCTGGCGGTATTGTTAGAGGACAAGGGCCTGCGGCGATACGGCAGCTTCTGCATTGCCTATCAGAAGGCCGCTCGTTCGCTGGATGGCAGTCCTGGCGTCGCACCGAGCCGCGCGCAGTTCCATCGTTGGCTGGCCGGGGACCTTCGGAGCATCCCGTACACCGACCACTGCCGTGTCCTTGAGCACATGATCTCGGGCTACTCAGCCAGCCAGCTCTTCGCCCTGTGCCCAGACGGGACGATCCCCGCGCCGGCACGGCGCTCGACGGCTACGAGCAAAGGCCCGCTGCGCGGGCCCGACGTGCCAGAGTCACAGGCAGGCGACTTGGCAGGCGTGTCGGCT
>WNGP01004836.1_pt1 | contig 11228 bp, 10 predicted proteins | sample 5407671 | NCBI WGS metagenome assembly WNGP01 (sample SAMN13153381, study PRJNA577476) | soil metagenome | isolation source: 40 cm soil or saprolite under Garry oak tree replicate 2 | place: USA:California | collected 2016-06-15
AACTTGGTTCGTCCCGACGCCGTACGCGAGGTCGCAAGCTCGGGCGATCGTAAACCGAGTCGTCTTCCATTGGATGCTGAAACCCGGGATCTTTAGGCTCGCAGTCACGTAGTCCCGAATTGCATCTTTGCCGATAATACCAAGTTGTCCCGGCGGAATAACGATCGCATCGTCAGCCCAAAACGAAACAATTCGCTCAACGTCACGCTCGGCTGCGGCTGCGGCCCACATCGCATCGACTCTTTCGAGTTCTGCTCGCGCCCTGTCCATATCTCGTTTGTCGCCCACGGTATCCCTCGCTTTCCATCCCCAGCCTGAGGCGCGCTAATAAGCATGGGCGCACATGAAAACTAAGACGAGGATCAGAGAAAGGCGATAGCGGTTGTCAAAATTGACGGGTCGGCTAACTTCTCTCCTCCATCATGACCCTAGTAGCTGAGGGGAAGAGAGCGCCGTCAGCAATCGGGTCCCGCATGATGGTCGATTGTTTCCGGGGTTTTTTTACTTATTCAAAGTAACACTGGTGTTACGTTTATGATGGTAAACGAACATCGCAGAGGATCGTGCGGTCGTCTATCCCCGAATTTTTCGGTTATCAAAAGTGATGTTTTTTGTCCACGTTAAAATATTAATCGGATGGTGCTCCCTCATCCGGTTCATTCGATTTTTCAGAAAAAGTCTTCTTCATAACACCCCCATACGGATCTACCTTGCCGCAGTGACGGCCTCGTTGACAGGAGCTCCCACAGCTCACGCGATACTATCCTTCCACATTGACCCACCTATCGATGCCGCCCCAGAGCCCGTATCGTCACCATGGATCATTGCTATTACTGCCCTAGCTTCCTCAAGCGCCACTATCATCATATCGATAGGCTTGCAGAGAATGAGACGATCACGCCAGAACAATGGAACCGAACTAGCCCGCTAGTACGGGCGCATGGGCGAAGCATTGGGACGTTTGCGTATCTTGGCGAGTTTGCGTCTCCATCGATGAGTGGCTTCGAACTCCCACGGCGGCATACTACTCAGCAAAATTCCGAGGTCGCCAGCGCAAATCTTGAGGCATTATGTTTGCTTTGCAGACTCACACCCAGACATACTCGGTACCGCTACATGGGGGACCCGCGGTCAGCACTCCAAATTTACTTTTGGTTCGAGGATCGTCGACATTTCTTTGGACCCATTGTATTGACGAGGGATTCGTGGGCAATAAACGTCTATCCTTGTTCTCATCGCGATATGGGGTCAGAATGAAATTTTATCATCTATGGGAAAGGAGAGCATTCGCTACGGGCCGAGACCATGCTCTTACCGCTTCGCTAGATTCCTTGAAGGAAGCCTTATACTCGCATACAGGTCCTGCCCAGGGATAGATTGGATACCGTTGAGAGATGGAGTGGGCCATTGCTCCTGCTCGGCGGAGGGATGATTGTCGTAGCGTCTATCATACACCCTCAAGGGACTACATCCCAGTTTGTTCAACAGTCGCTCTGGGTCCCAGCGCATATCTTTGAGTACGCCGGGTGGACGACTATCCTCCTGGGGCTTGTAGGCTGGTACTCGCGGTTCTCAGCCAGCCTCGGCAGGCTTGGGACCTTGGGCTTTCTACTCTTCTTTTTGGCGCTTGCCACTGGCGTAGGATTCCCATTGTGGAGCGATCTCCTCCTCGGGCCTTACATGGCGGCTAACTCGCCCTCGCTGTACGACGCCCTACCTACGAACAACGGCTTCATTGCAATATTTCTAATAGGTTTTTTTGCCCTCGTTGCTGGATATCTTGTCTTCAGCGTGGCAGTTGTCCGAGCCAGAGTCCTCCCCAGATGGGCCTTTTGGCTCATTGTTCTCCAAATTATCGGGCTCGCCTCTATCTTTGGAAGCGTAATAGCCTTTGCCGCATTCCTCATATTCGAGGCGCTTTTTGGACTCAGCATCGCTGGTTGGGGATATGCTATTCTAACGCGGAAGCGAGTCGAGAGTCCTGAAAGATTACAGTAGGTTGATAATTCTTCCGAGCCTAGACTCTTTTGCTGCCTTTCAAATGAAGCCAAGTAGAGCAGTAACAGTCGCTATACCGCCGATGATCACCAAGAGGATTGTAGAGCCAATGCCTGTCTGAATCAGTCCTGATGCTTGATTTTCGAATGCGTGTACTGGGTCTTGAAGATAGTTCGCACTACTGAACATTGACAATCCGTTAGCGAGAAGAACGAGAGCGACGATGAAAGCGCCGACGAGAATTAATGCTTCTAACATGGCTCATGTGTCGTCTTCCACTTTTCTGCCTTAGGATTGAGGAGAAGTGTATCCCGAAATGTGAACGAGACTTCTGCGACACTAAAGCGTCTGCTGAATCTTGTCTTCAACCAGCCCTGTGACTGGAGCCGCGCCTAAGGTTGCTTTCTCGGGAAGAACTTCCTGTAGGGTAGGAGTAGCGGAACTAGGGACAGTATCGCGAACAGAGGGGGACCTGGATTGGCCTCCTCTCCCAGGAAGACCCCCTCAAGGAACCGGGCTACAAAAAAGATGGGCGCGGTCCAGAGTCCATACCACGCCCAAGCAACTGCACGACGATACCACTTCAAAACTATCAGCAGCGTCACAATTCCGAAGGCAACCGAGGTTAGGCCTATCTGCAAGGCAGCGTCTCGAGGGAAGCTCGTGCGCACTCCACCCAAGTCAAACGCCGCAAGGATGTACGACAAGCCAAAGAAGATGACCAGAACCTGAAGGGGAATAAAAATCACCCAAGCATGCTTCTCGTAAGCTTTCTCAGTCCTTACTGCTGTAAATGCCATAGCATCGAAAGGTGCCCGTTTTCGTATAAAACACCGTGGAAATTCGCGTCGGCTCTGCCCATAATGTTCCTCAAGGTCGTCTGGCAACCATCTGTACCAGCCTTGACCTTTCCTCGTCACCGTATGCGCATGCATGAATCATTGCGAATCATCTTATCACTGATGCGCGGGCCCGTGTGGTCGTCTCCCTCTACAACCCAGAACAAGAAAAGGTGGAGGGGAAGACGGCTCTGAAGCCGTCGCGGCTCGTTTGCCCTTTTAAGCCTTGACCCCTAATTGCTTGAGGAAGTTTGCCACATCGAAATAGCCGCGTGCCTCCGCAATCAGACCTTCACGGTTGAACCGAAAGAAAACGGCCGCGGGTAGTGTGACCTGTTTATTTGTGGGAGGTAAGGTTCCCGTTGGCAATTCCAGTGCACCGCTGTTTCTCGCAGTGAGCACAAATTCCGCAGCGAGGATGTCACCCTTGGTAGCAATGTTTAGGGTCCTGATGTCAATGTCTCGGAGAGCCTTCAACAAGCCTTCATTGAATTTTCTGAACCGCGTCTCTGCCCTTCCCCTTCAGGCGTAAGAGGGAGTGAGATCACGGCATCGGGAGCATGCAACGCGGCAACCGCACTCGCGTCACCCTGTTTTATGGCATCAGCAAATCTTCTGTAGACGTCTTCCCTAGCGACTTCTACTGTAGCCATTCCTGCAAACCACGAAACAGCCAGCGCTGGCTTGGAATTTGAGACTATCCACTTGCTAGCGCTTTTGGCGCTCCCGACCTAATATTATGCTCCCGGTCAGTCTAGTCCTACGATGTCATGCAGAAGGTTCGCATTTGCTAGAATGTTACGGACCTAGAGGATTCGGTTGCGTTCCCCCAAAAAAAAATATAGAAAATGGGGATGGTGCCGGGGTTGCTCATTTACCGTTGGTCTCTATAGAGATGAGCCCAGCACCGACGAACGTCTTGGCGTTGGGGTCGCCGATGGCTCCGACGGTGAGGGAGATTTGCCTGGTGTCTGGTTCCACGAGGCCGTTGACCGTCACTGGGGTCCGCAGTAGCGTGGGGTCTGTCGACTGAGTCACCTGGCCTGAGAGTGTTATTACCGCCCCCGCCCTGCTGTTGGGGTCGCCAATGATGTTACCAGTAAGGCTGAATAGAATAGTCATTGTCGATGTCTCAAATTTTCCAGTTCCCACAAGTTGGTTGGGGTCTCCCACAGCACGTGCCTCAAAGGACCCTCTAATACTCGGGTCGCCGATGAGGACAAGGTCGCCGCTCAGTTCGACCATCGTGGCTGCACGGACCGCCGGGACAAGCACCAGAGGTGCCAGGACCATGAAGGCCAGTAGTAAACGGGCATGGAGGATTTTCAAATTTCTTTTCATCTCCTATCGCTCTGGGTACTTCTTGCCATAGCGCCCCTCCTCGGCGCTCCGCCAGAAGAATCGTTTCAAGCCCGAAGAGAAAGGGCGAGGAAATGATAGGAAGTGGCAGTCGTAGGGTCGCTCTTAGTCAGAACTTAAGCCTGTTGGTATCGTGGGATTGAAACTGACATTCATGGACATTGATCGGCTGAATAATTGACTATATGCTCGTGTCACATTGTCGAAAGCGGACCAAGCGAACGAGCTGTCCGCCCGCGCAGTCTTCACTTGAGCCAGGACAGGACTCGTGCCTTAAGGGCGGTCTCCGATTCGCCAAGCCCGGACCTGTTCACATCCGCTGCATAGGCCGGATGGGACCAAACTGGCAGAAGAGAAGTCTCCCTCAGAGTGGGTAGTAGGTAGCCCGCAGATATCAACAGACCTGGCGTCCGCGCCGGCGACCTCGTGCTCCGAGACCCGGAACGGGCTGATAGAATCGTCAGCATTCCTCCGCGATTCCCAGACAACCAGCCTCTGCTTCCCATTAGAGTCCCTGATCGCCGCGATTAGGCCCGAGGATCCCAACGGAGCCAGCGATGGAGACTCGACGATAAGGTCACCCGTCGGCAAGGTGTCACCCACCAGCGTAAAGCCTAGGAGGTTACCGGACAGGTCGAAGTTCGCCCGCGTATACATAATCCGCATAGAGCCCGTCTGCCACCTGAACGCAGTCGCGAAGTACTCCCACGTGACAATCTCATCACTGCCAGTCACGACAGGAATCCTGATGGCACTTATCATGCTTCCAATCACCCCTCCAAGGTTGATCGACTGGACATACTTGACCTCGCCGCTGGTGCTGTTGAGACGCCAAACCTGGTTTCCGACGAAGCCGAGGTCGTTGCGCGTTGTGGTGAGGAAGTAGCCGGAGAAGTCGAAGCTGGCAACCGCCACCTCGTCCACCGTCCCGACCAGTGGGATGGACTCCTCGGTCACCGAGCTTATGATATTAATCTCAGTTATGGGCTTGGCAAACCGCACAGCAGTGGGCGTTACAACCACGGCCCAGTACTTGAACACAAGCTTACCGTCAGAGTTGACATACACTGTCATGAAATGGTTCTGGTCAACGGGGAGAAGTTGAATGCTAGAACCTACACCTGCTTGTACGTTCTTGACAAGAATGCTCGGTAACCCCGTCCCAGATATCCCCCACAGGGAGAGGCTGATGGTGCCGCTCCCCGACCCGGTGCCGGCCCCTAGCAGCAGGAGTGGAGGTCCGATCTTCCTGGCAACTAGAATTCGGTCATTTCCAAGTGCTAGAGTCTTCACATCAACACTAACCGGAAGCCCTGTCGTGTTAAGCTGGGCAGCGGTTTCCGAATTCTCCCCAAGCTTTGTAATCTGAGAACTGTCCACGTTCACGTTCCACGTTATCATCTTCAGGCCAAAGTTTCCAGATAAACCGGTACTCACTGCCCTACCGTTAGAGAGGCATTGCAGGTCATGGTCCCGCCACTGGTTCACGTTCAGGGCAGTATCGCGAAGATCGGGGTGAAACAATTTTGCAAAGCCGTAGTCAAGCATCTTGAAGATGTCCGCGGAGTCTGCTCCCTGCATGAAAGCCATAACCAGCTGCCTCCCAATCCTGTGCGCACTCAGAACCACGCATCCAATACCGTTAGGAGGGTTGAAGGCGGTCCCACAACCCGTCGATGATCCACCTTTGACGCCTTCCCATCCTATCGTAGGGTACAGGCTGCCAAAGCAGCCAGGTGGAGGGCCCCAGCAATAGCTGTACTGTTTAGTTCCGCCTCCCAGGTTTTCAGGAAGCTGCGTCTGGAAGCTGTAAGTCCCCGCAAACCCTACAACCTGCTTGAAGTAATCGTCTTGGTATGCGTGCATCCAAATCTTAGCCAGTTCCCTGGCAGTGGTATAGTGGTCGGGGTTATCAAAACCGTTCGGGTTCATGAAATGCGTGTCGGGAAGGCCTTGGGGGCTAACCTCGCCTGGAAGGGTCTCATCGTTCATAAGCTCGACGAAAGTCTGCCAGTCCCCAGCCAAGTGTTCAGCCACGGCGTAGGCTGCGTTGTTACCTGATGGGTACATCATGCCCCGCAAGAGGTTATCAAAGCGAACCTTCTCTCCCGCCTGAAGGGGCACATTGTTCACGTCCTTCATAGAAGAGCCACCAATGCCGGCGGCGAACGGGCTGATGGTCACTTCGTCAAAGAGGTTCGTGAAGTATGATGAGTGTTTCTTGCCGAGTATGAAATCAACCGCTATGTGCAGGGTAACAATCTTCGTCGTGCTGGCCATGGGCGTGCGCTCATCAGGCTTTATCGCGAAGACAGTCCCTTCTTGACTGTCGAGCCCGAAAAGAGGATCCCCAACGAAAGCGTGTTGCGCCTGAACAGTCGGCGGCGAAAAATCAGCGTGTAAAAGGGGTGCGGAGTCAGCGACAATCAGCATGAGCAATGAAACAATCACTACCCTGGAAATTTTCCAGCCCAATCTAGGGCTCAAGAAATACACTTCTGGGGATCGGGCAAACCAACTGATTAAAAGACTTTTTCCCAATCGTCCGTTTGGTGAGAGGTGCCCTAAGTCAACAAGACGCTCACGATTTGCAATGAGCAAGTCCTCTGACGCACACGACGCGTAGCGACCATCAATTTCACGCACGAGATGAATGCTTGTTTCGGGTGAACCCCGTCATAGGGCAGAGGCGCCAATTCGCCGAGAAATGCAAACGTCTCAATGTTTCATGCATGCGCCGCTGAAGGAAGGCATCTTTGAGTCGCGCAAATCTTGATGCATTATGTTGGTCGTCCCCTCTCACACCCGTATGCGCAGGATTGGATCGGGTAATGGGGTCCCAAGAGAGCTAACCGGTTTTCCGCCTAAGAATGAACTCGGCCACCGCGTCCCAGATCGTAATGTAAGGCAAGTCGTCATACTTCAAATGGTCCGCGAACTCTACGTCTGAGACGATTAGCGTAATTGTGCCTCTTACCTTTCTAGGAATGCCATGATTTCGCCGTCCGGAATGTGTTCCTCCGAATGTTCATTGCCTCTCAACGACATGTGAACAGTTTCGCAATCTATCCCTCTGCTTCGGAGTTTCGGGGCGACATGGGCAAGACCTGCGTCCGTCATGTATTTCATGGACTATCCTAATCGTCGCTTACTTGTAAATCGACCGGAATGTTCTTAGCTAGCCAAGCACGATTACATGATGGTTAACATGTCTGACGAAAATAAGAATTCTAACGAAAACATCCGGGTTGGCGCCGGAGGCGCCGACGTGGATTCAAATCTCACTCCCCGCACCACTTTTGTTAGCTAGCTGATAGTGCTCCAAGCATCGTTTCACGCACAGCCGAAGAATAGTCTAGCCACCCAATGATGGCGGTGGAATCTAAGGGGTTGCAGTGATGTTTCTCGCGAGCTGGTCGTAGATTCTCAATCTTTCCAGCGCGATGTCAGCTCCGGTAACTTTGTGCTCGCTGAAGAATTTCTCGACTTCAGCTGGGCGACCGACGCCGACAATCGAGAAGTATTCTCGCAAAATGATCGAGAACTGGGCTGTTCCAGAGTACATCGCTTCTAATTTCGCCATGTTGTTCTTGAACCATTGCCAGATGGCAGTTTTCGCATCTGGGTTGGCTGTTGCGTAGAGGATCACGTTCCGGACGTCTTGCCGCTTTACCTTGCCACTCAACGCAAAGTCTAGCGTTTTTGCTACGAGGTCAGGATTCTTGAAGCTGGCTAAGCCTTCCAAGTATCTGAGTCGTTCTTCGTCTGTGTTGCTTCTTGTGTATCTGCTGATTAGGCCGTCATAATCGTTTGAAGATCTAGCGTACCCCATAACAACTGATCGTTTCATGTCCGGCTCGACCTTGGCCAGCTCGTTGAACTTCGAACCGGCCAACTTTGCGTAGCCATCATCCAGAAGCGTGAGACGGGCTGCGATGATGCCTTTGAGGGTCGTGCTATTGTCGTCCTTCTTGCTCCCGAAGATTCTGAGCCCAGCGCTGTGGAACTTGCGGGAAGTCTCGATTAGTTTTGAGGGTGCGATCTGGTAGAGGAATGACAGCTGGTCAGAGACTTCGACCGCGGGAAGATACTCCTCTTCGTTCGAATACTTTTCAATTAGGTCGAGGTATTCGTTGAAGGACGTTCGTCCGGATAGCAAGAAGGCCTTGGCGTCGCTGATCATTCCCCAAAGGTCGAACGGGGAAAGCCCTGCCTTCCACACTAAGTCTTGTAATTCCTTTCCATCATACTGTACGACGTAGAACCCCGTCTGGTCCACGTTCAGCTTGAGAGACCGTGGGTTTGTGGAGAGATTGACCTCGGCCCTCTTCTTGTCCAGCAATAACGACTGTGTCTTGCCGTCAACATTCATTGTGACCGGGATCGGCCAGGCTTGCTTGGAAGTTCCGCCAGTCAGAAGGAACCTCTCCTGTTCAAGAATCAGTTTGCCCCCCACTAATGAGGCTTTGACTACCGGGAAGCCTTCTTGGCTAATCCAGCCTTCCATTATTCGGCTTACATCCGTCCCGGATGCTTCTTGGAGGCTTGACCAGAGATCGTGACCCGAGGCGTTGCTGTAGCGGAATTTCTGCAGATACTGAGCGACGCCCTTCTTGAAATTCTCTGAGCCAATATAGGCCTCGATCATTCGCAGGATGCTTGCGCCTTTTCCATAGCTTATCTCGTCGAATAATTCCTCAATCTCTTCAGGGTCGTGGACCTTCGCCATGATGGGATGGGTCTTGGTCAGTGCGTCGCGGCCCATCGCTCCTGATGTGGATGTTCTGACAAAGTCTTGCCAGACCTTCCATTCTGGATAGGCTCGGTCGGTGGATTTGAAGTCCATGAATGTCGCGAAGCTCTCGTTCAGCCAGAGGTCGTCCCACCATTTCATCGTGACTAGATCTCCGAACCACATGTGAGCAATCTCGTGTGCGATCACGTGAGCTACGGACTTTCTCGCCCGGATGCTCGTATCCTTGTCCACGTGCAGGAGAATTTCTCGATAGGTTATGGCTCCCCAGTTCTCCATCGCACCATAAGCGAATTCGGGGACGGCTACATTGTGGAGCTTGGGTAGTTGGAAGGGGATGCCGAAGTATGACTCGTAGAAGTCTAAGACTTTCCGGGTGGCGTCGAATGAGAATTCTGTATTGATCTTACTAGTCGGCCGATCCGCGTAGGCTGCATAAAGCTCTGTTCCGCCATGCTGGCTCTTCTCCTGGATGAACTTTCCAACTCCCAAGTAGAGGAGGTACGTGGACATTTTCGGAGTTTTCTTGAACGTGACAGTCTTCTTGTTCCCCTCATTTGTCTCGGATTCGATGGGCATGTTCGAGATGACGGAAAGGTTAGCGTCGGCTCTGACTCGAACCTTGAACACTGCCTTGTAGGCAGGATGGTCCACGCAAGGGAGGACCTTGCGGGCTTGAACTGCTTCGAGGTGCGTGCTAAGGATATAGCCGTCCCCATATGACGCCTTGTAGAACCCGGTAAAATTGTCGGAGACTATGCCATCGAACTCTATTTCTAACGGACCCGAGAACTTCCCGGTCTGAATCTCTAGGACCTTCCCGGAATGTTTGAACGGGAGTTTGCTTCCGCCCGACTTCACACTGTTGATCTGTTGGCCCACAGCGTCTAGGGATACATCCCCGATGGATTCTAGATCTACTGTCACTTTGCCGCTATATTTGAGACCAGCAAAATCTACATCGAGGAGTAGATCGTATTCTCTGACATGCTGAACGTTCTTCTCGGGCTGGATTGTCGCTACCTGCATAAATGTCGCACTTGAAAAGCGTTTGAGATGTACTTAAGAAAGAAACGGTGGGAGACGTGCTTAACGAAGGACCTGTTCCGGATGCAATGTAGGTATAGGACCCAGCGATGGTCGCAAGAACTTTCGGGTTGAGGACTCCTTCTCTGGCTTCCGTGGAACAACCTAGAAACTAAACAGAAGGAGCATTTTTTGGGTCTCTCGAAAATCCCGCCAGGTGGTGTTTCGATTCTACCGTTTAGGACCTGGATTGGCCAGGTACGGCAGTCTGCTTTCCGGCTCGACGCTTCATAAGCACGGCGATTGATATTACAACAATAATCGCCGCAACTCCTCCAACGACAGCATACGGAGTATAATCAAAGGAGGTTTGTACGGGTGACTGGGGCGGTTGGATGTCAGACCCGGTTACATTAACCGAACCGTTCATCGTTGGATGGAAGCCGCATTGAATCGGGTAGAAACCATGCTTGTAGAAAATGTAAGAAAAGCTTTGGCCGGGGTTCAAAGTTCCGCTGCTGATTAGAGGCGTCCCTCCCTGGGTAATATTCGTCTGTGGCGTTGAGGAGACGGTGTGCCTGTCCAATCCGCTGCTGACATAGGTCCAGATTACCTCTGTTCCCGTGGTAATGTTGATGACCTTTGGTTGGTAAGCATAGTCAACTATGGATGCCGAATATGTGGGAGTGCTGGCTCGAACAAACAGTGTGAAAGAGTGGAGCATAGGAAAAATGCATAGGCTCGCAAGAATCAGTGAGAGACCTATTCTTAGAAGTGGGAATTGGAAAAAATGGGGCAGGGTCCCCAAATCAGGCGACCCCTAACTACGGCTTTGGTTTTGGTTTGAACGCAACGTACGCCACGAGTATGACGCTTACGACAGAGGCTACTAGGGCACCAAGACTATAGTACATCGCATTACCAGCATTGCTTTGGGCACTGTTGGCAGCCGAATGAAGTGGATCAACGACGTTTACTGTGGTCGTTGCGTTGATTCCTGGATTGAACTCGTTGTGAAAATCATTTACTAAGTCCAGCCGGATAGTATGAGTCCCAGGGACCAGTGTCAAGGGTATGCCGTTTGTGCTAGTCCAGATGGTGACGTATACGTTGTCGACGAAAACGTGTATGTGGCCCTCGTTGTGAGCAGGATTAGTGGCACCAGCAGCCACTGTGGTTGTGTTGACATCGAAGGGCGTCCCCCTCCCGGGTTGTACCAGGGTGAAATTGTTGACTAGGAATGACACCAGAAA
>WNGP01004837.1_pt1 | contig 11228 bp, 10 predicted proteins | sample 5407671 | NCBI WGS metagenome assembly WNGP01 (sample SAMN13153381, study PRJNA577476) | soil metagenome | isolation source: 40 cm soil or saprolite under Garry oak tree replicate 2 | place: USA:California | collected 2016-06-15
CGCCGCTGTCCAGGCGGGCGTGCGACCGCGCCATGTCCAGACCTTCGTCAGAACACCTAACCTCGCCCTTGACGGTCTCGATCGACCAGCGGGAACGCAGGTCGGCACAGCGGTGGGCCGGACCTTACTCGCACGGAGGGAGTCAGACCGGCGAGCTGCGCCTTGACCTTGGTCAATTTACATGACCGCTGCTGATCATGTCTTTACCACCGACAGCCGCTGTCGCAGAATCGTTGGCGGTCTTTTCTGCGACAGCCGTCACTGCCTCTCCTCAGAGAGGCCGGAGAGCGTCGAGAACCCGTGTCTGCAATCAACGTCGCACAAACAGGCATGTCACAGGGTTCTGCGACCGTCATCGCCATGGGACATCTGCTCGGCTACGCCCGCGTCTCCACCACCGACCAGCAGCCACACCTCCAAGTCGACGCGCTCAAGCACGCCCGCTGCTACCGGGTGTTCACCGAGACCGCCAGCGGTGCCTGCACGGATCGACCCGTCCTCGAGCAGGTCTGGACCAGCTTCGCCCCGGCGACACCCTAGTGCTCCGTCGCTGAAGTGATTTGACGATGGAGCTTGGGTGGCGACCGCTTGATCGTAGGATCGGGCCGGGCGCTCCGGCTGCGCGCTCTTGGGTTATCGCTTCTTGGTTGCGGTTGCCTTCTCCAAGTCGAGGAGCGAGATGGCGTATCGCCACGACCCGTCGTCGCCGCGGCGGATCACGTTGATGGCGTGGCCTGCCAGGACCAGGGCGGTGTCGTGGATCTGGAGGATCCGTTTGGGATCAGCGAGGTACAGGCGCTCCGAAGCCCACAGCCGGATAGCGACCTTGGTGATTTGCTGGTGGCCACGGGCCTCGGGCAGCCCGCCGCCGACCACCAGCATGGCGCCTGGCTGGAAGAGCTGGGCGAGCGCCTGTCGATCGTGGAGCACGAAGGCGTCTTCCAACAGGGTCTCCAGCTCCTCGGGCGTGCGGGCTCCCGGGCACATGGGGACGCCTACAACCGCAGCCCGTGTCGCTGGAGGATCGGTCCGGTGCCTTCGAAGTCGACCTTGACGCCGTAGCGAGCCCCAAGCTCCAGCAGCGTCGCCAGGTCCGGCTCGCCGCTGAGCGCGCCGAGCTCGCGAAACAGGTCCTCGAAGCCGCCAGGCGAGATGAGCTCCAGCACGCGTGTGGGCGTGTCGCCAGGGTTCCAGAAGGTGTGCCACTGGCCGTGAGGCTTGAAGACCAGATCCCCGGGTTCGGCGAAGACCTCCTGGTCGCCCAGCAGCGCCCCCAGCTGGCCCTCCAGCACGTAGCTGTACTCGTCCTCGCGGGTGTGGTGGTGCAGCGGGCCGGCCAAGACATGGGGCGGCAGAGTGTGCTCGACGACCGAGAGCCGGCCGCCGGTGTCCTTGCTGTCGAGCATGAACCGGTCGGTGCGGGACTCCGGCGCCCCGGCGACCTCCCCGTCCTTCGGGCCTAGCACCCGCACGCCCATGCTGACTTCCTGGTTGGTGTCCTTGCTGTCCATCGTTGTCCCCTTCCCGTCGGGTGGTCGGGTCGACGCTAGGGCCCGCCGGGAGGGCTGCCCATTCCAGAAAGGTGGTATTTCCAGCACCGCAGGCCGCCCGTAGAGTGCTCGCATGCGTACCGACGCCAAGCAGCGGGCCAGGGACAAGATCGCCCGGCTGGCCGGAGGGGGCCTGGACTTGGTGCGCTTCTGGCGGGCGTCCACCGAGGTGCTGGCCGGCGCCGTCCCCCACGGCGGGGCGCCGTGCTGGTTCACGCTGGATCCGGCCTCGCTGCTGGTCACCAGCCACTTCGACGAGGGCGTCCCCGAGCTGCCGCCCCAGTGGATGCTGCATGAGTACTACCAGGACGACGTCAACAAGCTCGCCGATGTCGCCCGCTCCCAGCGCGGGATCTCGACGCTGCACGAGGCCACCGGCGGCGACCCGACCAGCAGCCCGCGCTGGCACTTCAACATGACCCTGGGTGGGGACCAGGAGCTGATTGCCGCCCTGCGGACCCCGGCCGGGGAGGTGTGGGGGGCGCTGGGGCTGTACCGCGAGCCCGGCCGGCCGCTGTACGACGACGCCGAGCTGGGGTTCGTCCAGGCGGTCGCGCCGTCGCTGGCCGAGGGGGCACGCCGAGCGCTGCTGGTCGGTGAGGCGGTCGACCCGGAGGGAGCGGATGCGCCCGGCCTGGTCGTCCTCGCCCACGACGGGGAGATCGAGTCGACCACGCCCGGCGTGGAGCAATGGCTACAGGGACTACCCGACGGGGACTGGGACGCCGGTCGGCTGCCGTCGGCGGTCTTGGCGGTCGCGGGGCGGGCGCTGCGGAGCGCCGAGCACCCCGACCAGCCCGGCGAGGTGGCGGTGTCGCGGGTGCTGTCGCGCTCGGGCGCCTGGGTGGTGCTCCATGGAGCGGCGCTGGTCTCCGGGGGCGCCCGCCGCGTGGCCGTGATCGTCGAGCCCGCCCACCCGGCCCGGATCGCACCGCTGCTGATGTCGGTCTATGGGCTGACCGAGCGCGAACAGGAGGTCACCCGGCTGGTGCTGCAGGGCAACTCCACGGCCGAGATCGCCGAGCGGCTGGTGGTGTCGGCCCACACCGTCCAGCAGCACCTCAAGAGCGTCTTCGACAAGACGGGGGTGCGCAGCCGCCGCGACCTGGTCGGCAAGGTGTTCTTCGCCCACTACGAACCCCGCCTGCGCGACAACGAACACCGCGCGCTCGCCGACCAGCCACTGCGGGGCGGACCCTTCGCCCGCCCCCCGACCACCTGACAGGACTGGCCCCAAGGGCCGCTGCGGTAGGTCTGCTTGACCAGCTCAGTTGCTGAACGCTGGACCTACGCTGCCTGTGGCAGCCAGCCACCGAAGTGGGTGATGAGCCAGGTTCGCACTGGCGGGTGTGCGACCATGGTCGATGCCCGCCGCCCCTGCGCTGCTTATCGCCCCTGACGACCTGGCCGAGCTGCGCCGATGGGCACGGTCGGCCCAGCTGCCAGCTGTGCGCGCCCAGCGCGCCCGCATCCTGCTCCTGGCCGCCGACGGCGTCGCCAACGCCCAGATCGCCGAGCGGGTCGGCGTCACCCGCCCTACGGTCATCGCCTGCCGCCGCCGGTATGTCCACCGCGGGCTGGATGGACTATCCGACCGGCCTCGACCGGGCAGGCCACAGACGGTCCGTCGAGCCCGCCGGGCTGAGATCTTGTCGGCCACCATCAACCCGCCACCGCCCAGGCTGGGGATCACCCACTGGTCGACCCGCCTGTTGGCCCGCGAACTTGATGTCAGCCGCGACACCATCGCCAGGGTCTGGCGCGAGTACGGCATCCAGCCCTGGCGCGTCGGGACCTTCAAGTTCTCCACCGACCCGGAACTGGCCGCCAAGGTCCATGACGTCGTCGGGCTCTACCTGCACCCACCCGACCGCGCGGTCGTGCTGTGCGTGGACGAGAAGTCCCAGCTCCAAGCCCTCGAGCGCACCCAACCCGTGCGCCGCGTGTGGCCGGGACGCCCTGAGCAGCGCACACACGACTACACCCGACATGGCACCACCACCTTGTTCGCTGCGTTGGAGGTCGCGACTGGCCGGGTCATCGACCAATGCGCGCCGCGCCACCGCCACCAGGAATTTCTGGGGTTCCTCAAGCAGGTTGCCCGCGCCTACCCACGCCGCCAACTGCATGTGGTCTGCGACAACTACGCCACCCACAAGCACCCCACCGTCCGCGCCTGGCTCGCCAGCCACCCTCGCTTCCACGTGCATTTCACGCCGACCTACAGCTCCTGGTTGAACCTGGTCTCGGTTAATCGAGGTGTTCTTCTCCATCGTGGAGCGTCAGGCACTGCGCCGTGGCGACTTTGCCAGCGTCACCGACCTCATCGCCGCCATCAGTCGCTTCTGTACCGCCTGGAACCAGCGCTGCCAACCGTTCTCTTGGACCAAGTCAGCCGACGAGATCCTCAGCAAGCTCGACTGTCAAACTACCTCAGCGACGCAGCACTAGGTGGTGTGGAAGCTCGATCGACTCGGCCGGTCCCTGCGCCACCTGGTCGACACTGTCACCGGCCTGGCCGAGCGCGGGATCGGGTTCCGCAGCCTGCAGGAGTCCATCGATACGACCACGCCGGGCGGCAAGCTTGTCTTCCATGTATTCGCCGCCCTGGCCGAGTTCGAACGCGACCTTGTCCGCGAGCGCACCAGGGCTGGGCTGGCCGCCGCTCGCGCCCGCGGCCGCCACGGCGGCCGGCCGTCGGTGCTGACCGGCAACAGGCTGCGGGTGGCCCGCGAGCTCTACGCGTCCGGGCAGTACACCGTCGCCGCGATCGCCAAGACCCTTGGCGTGAGCCGCGCCTCGATCTACCGCCACCTCAGCAAGACCGACAGTCGACTGGGTCTCCCGGCCGGTGAGCAGCTGGTCCCTAAGTCGACTGCCTGACATCTTGCATGCCATCCCAGTCACACCAGCACACAGGACCGTATGGCGCCTCCCCCGACACCCCGTAGTACCAGGTGAGCTGGGGAGGTCAAGGTCATTGCCCTACTGTCGCGCGTGGGCAGGCACGGTCCTGTTGCTGACACGCTGCTGACAACCGACCGGATGGACAACGTGGGCTCTTCGGCGCCGAGTCGTGACGGCCTTGATCACCTCGTCCTTGTGCGTGATTGATGGCTCACTGCTCTGCCGTCCTGGCTTTTGCAGCTCGTTAGGCGGCCTTCTGCATCCTCGTGCCAACCAGACACCAACCCAAGCAATATGCGGATGTACCTCGCCCATCCCCCTGTGTTCTCGTATCGCCAAAGAGCATGGTCGTTAGCCGGAATGGAGGCGTTTCCCCCAAGCGCACGCACCGGCCTCGGTGCCTTGGCAACGATCACCTGGATGAGTGAGTAGCAATTGCGGTTCCCGCCCTCGGGTCGCCCGGACGGTGTGGCTGCACGGTTGCCGAGCTCCCCGGGGCAGGTTCTCGCGGCGCAATTGCGGTGACCCCGACCGTTGATCCAGGCGGCGCTTGGCCGTCTCCTCTTGGTCGCGCCGCGCCGACTTCACAGTTTGTGCTGATGGCAAATGCCAACTACAAAGGGGGGCAAATGGGTGTTCGCTTGAAGATTCTGGTGGGATTGCTCGCGCTGGGGTTGGTGGGGCTGTCGCTGCCGCGGATGATCTCACACGCGGAGTCGACAACGGCGGTCGTGGAGCTCACCGACGTACCGGGGAAATGGTTTGACCCTGCGGTGACCATCGTGCCGGTGGGCGGGTCGGTGGACTTTCGGACCACCACGTTCGACGCCACGTTCACCTCGGCCATCTTCCCCTGCACCCCCGACAGCCTGACGGCCGGCACCTGCTCGCTGGGCTATACAGGCTCGTACCCGAGCGGGTTCCCGGTGGACCAGCCCGATCCGATCACCGGCACCAGGACCGTGACCTTTCCCGTGGCCGGGGTGTACGTGTTCGCCGACAGGGTGCACCCCTATGCGGTCGGGGTGGTGGTGGCCACTGACGAAGACCACCCGCTCACCGCCAAGCAGCAGGCCCTGCTCAATTTCGCCAGCCAGAACCAGCTGTTCTTGAACCAGGCCAATTGGACTCGCTATGGGGCCAGCCAGCTGAAGTCGCCCGACACCCCAGGGGTTGGCGAGGTGTGGGTCGACACTCAGTTCGAGGACGTCAACAACCAGAACACTGCCGGCACCGTGACCGTCGTGGACGGTGACGACTTTCATCTTCGGTTGAAGGTCAAGGGCACCTCGCTGTGCGCCCGCGCCGACTGCCACGGCCTGTGGAACAACCCACACAACAACTGGACCGACGACACCGAGGACAGCGTCTACGTCACCCACTGGTTCGACCATGTGATCTCCAAGGTCGACCGCCAAAGCGGCAACATCCTGGCCACCGCCAGCGTCGGCTCCTCCCCCGCGCACGTCATCACCAGCCCCGGCGACGGCAGCCTGTGGGTGTCGGTCATGGGCGAGGAGACGGTCAAGCGCCTTGACCCCGACACCCTGAAGGTCACCGCCGAGATCCAGACCGGCGCCGCCCACAGCCACCCCCACGGCCCCTGGTTCACCCCCGACGGGCGGCTGATGATCGTGCCGAACGCGCTGGCCGACACCGCCGGCATCCTGATCTTCGACACCGCCGACGGCCGGCTGCTCAAGGAGATCCCGGTGGGCTTTGAGCCGCTGGCGGTCGGGATCACCCCCGATGGCAAGAAGGCCTACCTGTCCAACGGTCTGGACGCCACCGTGGACGTGCTCGACCTGACCTCGCTGGCGGTCACCAAGACCATCCCGCTGGCGGACGGCACCCCCGGCCCGGCCGAGTTCCCCGGCGCCTTCGACGAGCTGAGCCTGATCTACCCGCTGCGGGTCCCGATCCAGACCCCGGTCAGCCCTGACGGCCGCTACGTGCTCACCGCCACCCTGAACCTGTTCGGCCCTGGCGTGATCAAGGTGATCGACACCGCCACCGACACGGTGGTCGAGACCCTGGCCTGCGAGCCGGGCTGCCATGGGGCCAACTTCGGCGCCAAGCAGGGTGGCGGCTACTACGGCTATGTGACCAGCCAGTACACCAACGCCCTGCAGGTGGTCGACGTCACCCCGCCTGATGGCGGCCTGCCCACGCTGGCCGGCAAGGTGTTCCTGGGATCCGATGGGGTCGGTGGGCAGGGGGTGCTGCCGATCCCGATCGCCTACGAGGGCTGGGTGGAACGGGCGGTTGCCGCCCACGCGCCGTTCACCGCCTCGCTGACCAGCTGCCAACGCCAGCCGATCCTGTACGTCACCCACCCCGACCAGTGCCAACCAGGCGACTAACGACTAACCAGCCGCCAACCAGAAAGCGTCGGCCGGGGTTGGTTCAGGACCCCACCACGCCACCGGACCAACACCCGGCCGGCGCGCCATCTCGGCATCGAGCTCGGCCCGAACCTGCCCCGGACTGGCGCCGGCGGCGAGGCTGGCCAAGCGCCGCGGATCACCGGCAGCCACGCGGCGGGCTGCCGTCATGTAGTGATGCATGACGGCAGCGGCGCGTCATCCTCGGCGCCGAGCAGACCCCGGTGTCCCGCACAATTAGAGGGCGTAGAGGGCGCGGTCTTGGGTGTTGCGCAGTGACTTGCTGACAACAAGCCGCGACACCCCCGACGCCCTCGGAGCAGCATCGTATGGTTTGACCTGGGGATTCGTGGTGGAGCTGATGGGATTTGAACCCACGACCTCTTGCATGCCATCCCTGTTACACCGGCAAACAGGACCCTATGGGGCCTCCCTGGACACCACGTCGCACCAAGTCGGGTAGCAGGTCAACGGCCTTCCAGCACCGTTCTGCGTGGGTCCGGAAGGTCCTATTGCTGACACCCTGCTGACAACCGACCGAATGCACAACAGGGCCCCGGCGGCGAGCGTGACAGCCTCAATGACCTCATCCTCGCACTGCTCTCGCCAGTCATCTCCCGACGACGGCAGTGAGATCAGCACCTCCGGATGCCGCCCAAATGGACCCTCTTCACCTTCCCGCAGATCTCGTCGGTCTGTAGTTCACGACAAGCAGGAGGAAGCAGCCCGAGCTTGGGAGTTCGCTGCTGGAGGCGTCGTTACCCCTCAGCGCACCGCAACTGGGCCGGCTGCCGAGAGCAAACGGATTGGTTATGCCGATCTCGTGGTAAACCGGGTCGGGGAGGACTTGATATGCGGCCGACATCCACCCAAGTCGCTCATACCACCAATGTGACCATCGAGATCCCGGCGGTGGTCTACGACAATCCCTGTGTCGGTGAGCCCGTCGCGCTCCACGGCAGCCTTCATCTGGTGCTGACTGTCGCCTCCGACCACGCAGGCGGTTTCCACATCGGCAACCATCTGAATGCATCGTATGCCGGCACGGGGCTGGTAAGTGGCGTGCCCTATCGGGCGTCAGACAATCAACAGGATGTCTGGAATGCGCGCGAGCTGCCAGACTCGCACAGCACCACCATGATGACGAGGCTCATCAGCCAGGGCAGCGTCGACAACGCCTTCCTATTCACGACCGTCACCACGACGATCGACGCCAACGGCGTTCCCATGGCGACTGTCGGCAACCAGTGGGTCGAGTGCAGGAGCTGAGGCTCCCCGTCACAACGCTTGCCGAGCGCCTGGTGGACCTCTTGGCCGTCCACAGCGAACCCATGCGGAGTAGGAACGCTGGCTTCGGCGAGTGTGGGCAGGTCGGACGGGGCGGATGGTATGCGTGGACAGGGTGTGCTGCCGAGCCGATAGCCCCGAGGGTTGGATGGAGCGGGCGGTGGTGGCCCACGCGCCGCTCACCGCCTCGCTGATCCAGGTGCCAACGGCAGCCGGTGTTGTACCTCACGCGCCCGGATGAGTGTCGACCGACCGTCCATGACGCCAAGCGGCGGACCGTCCTCCGCGCCGAACATGGTGAGCAGGCTCCGGTGTCCCACGCAATCGGAGGGCGTGGTTAGGACGTCGCCGCGCAGTGACTTGCTGACAACAAGCCGCGACGCGCAACGTCCTCGAACTACTGCCGTACTGTCTGACCTGGGGTTTCGCGGTGGAGCTGAGGGGATTTGAACCCCTGACCTCTTGCATGCCATCCAGAGACCCCACTGGCCGACCCAATGTGACGACCCGGGGCAACCGTGAGCCATCGTGGAGGATCGGCAGCTCAGTGCGCGGAAGACCCGCCCCGCTGGCTTCCTGATCCCTCGCGCTTCGCCCCGGTTGGTCACAGCCCTTACGGCGCCGGCTTGCTGCTCCCCTGCTGCGCCGCCCCAAGAGCAGGCAGCCTTGGAGGCGCCACTCACGGCCTTGGCCCGGATCGCTGGCCACCTCGGCGCCTGACCGGCTGCTCGCGACCCTCACCGCCGGCGAGTTCAAGGCGCCAGTCATCCCATCTGTTGGCATCGGCGAGCTGCGGATCTGTGACCTCTTCCTTATCAGATCCCACGAGGAATTACGGCGATGTAATTCGGGACTGTCAAGACGAGTGGAGGATGATGAGAAACCCGCAGGTGGAAGCCACTGTGGACACCCGAGCAGACTCATGATTCATCACGGTTCTCCCGCGCCTCTCTCGATCTCTCCGACGGGCGGTTGCTGCCCGTCTGCTGCCCGCACACTTCACGACTGCTGCCCCAAGCGTCGCGCGCGCCTCAGCAAGGTCTCCCGGCTTGGGTGGTGGTTGGGTGGTCGGCGCTCAGGCGGGCCTCGTGGGATCGAAAGGATGCGGCAGTGCAGAGGTCGGGCGCCGTCGCGGTCGCTCTGCTCACCAAGGTGCATCCTGGTGCGCTGCTGTCCTTAGACGATTGCGGGTCGAGGTAGAGCGAGCGGCGAAGCGTCATCCGTTATGGCGAGGCAAGGAACCGTCAATGCTGGCGTAGAGGTGCGGTGCGTGGGAGATCTGGATCGTCGGTCGTGGAGTCGAAGGGTTGAGGGCAGGGTCGTTGCTCGGAGCGCCGCGGCAGGTCCGACAGGCATCAGTCGTGATGCTGGCTCGCCGCCGAGCAGTTCGCCAAGGGGGTCTCTTCAAGCACGGGAGCGTCAGCATGGAGCAGCAAGCACGCGAGCAGGCGTTCATCAGTGCCCTGACCACCCAGCGGTTCGTGCTGCAGGCCGCCCGCAGCGCCAACGTCGGTGAGATGACCGGGCGTGGCACCGTGTCCATGGGGCGGTGTCCAGCTCCCTGATCGCGTTTGGGTTCCTGGCCCAGGTCGTCACCCGCCTGGACCCATTTGGTGGCTGTGGTGCTGCCGGCCGTGTTTCTGCTGGGGGAGTCCAGCTTCGCTGCCTTGTGGCGCAACCCTCTGGAGAACCTGGTGTTGTTGCGGCGGATGCAGCGGATCCGCGGCTACTACCGCAGCTTGGTGCCCGAGGCCGACCAGTTCTTCGGCCCAGCTGCGGAGGATGAGCGGTACTCCGCCGCGATGGCCACGGTGGGGCTGCGGGCTCGGCCGGCGGGATGCTGTTCACCGGGCCAGCGTGATCGCCGCGATCAACAGCATCGTGGGCGGTGTCGGCCTGGCGCTGCTGGCCGCCAAGGTCGCGAGCTTGGCGACGGGCGCCGCGCTGGCGGTCGGCATCGCCGCCGCCGTGGCCCTGTTCGGCTGCACCTGCTGTACCAGCAGCAGCGAGCCGCGTCCCTGGTCCTGCGGCCAGCGGCCGAGGCAGCATCGGCCTAGTGGTGGAAGTCGACGCCCGCGGTGATCAGCACGACCAGGACCGCAGCCACGACCCAGTCGACGACCAGGCAGAACGGCGGCCACCAGCAAGTGTTGGCAACATACTGGCGGCGGTGCTGCCAAAGGTCCTTGAACCCATGGCCGGTGAGGCCGGCCACCAGTAGCCACGCCGGCCCGGTGACCCCGCCGCGGCAACGACCACAAACACGCCGGCGATCGCGGCCTCGACGGCGATCACGGTCGGTCGTCCGTCTGCCACGGCGAAGCCGATGTAGACCGCCGCGATCAGGGTCAGCGAGAGCGCGTAGACGGTCGCCGGGTCCAGCCACCAAAGCCCAGCGGTGATGCGGCCTGGATGGCGCCCAAGACGACGCCCCACAAAATGGGTGCGCGGAGCGACCGCCCCGTCACTGGGCTGGGCGTGGGTGGGTGCGGCATCGTCGGCTCCGTCACCTGCTTAGCTCGAGGGTTGCTGGGTGACGCCTGCGTTGGCCGACATGGCGGCTTGGTGGCGGGTGGCGATGCGGTCGGCCAGGTAGGTGGCGTCGTCGTTGACGAAGCCGAGCAGGGCCGACCCGCGGGTGTGCTGCCAGGACAGGCCCAGGAAGTACAGCCCGGGCACCTCGCCGACGCCGCGTCGGTGGACGACGTGGCCTTCCCGCACCACGCCCGGAATCTGGATCCAGGCGTGGTCGGAGCGGTAGCCGGTCGCCCAGACCACCACCCCAACCTCCTCCAGGGTGCTGTGGTCGGCGAACCCGGCGGTGCGCCCTGCGGCGTCGACCAGCCGCGGTCGGAACCGGACACCGGCCCCCTTGAGCTTGCGCCGGTTGGTGCCGATGATGAACTCCCGCTGGCTTGCCCGCCGGCCAAGCCGGGAATCGACCGACACCCGCATGACGCCGAGGTGGGTGAGCCACCAGAACAGGTCCCGGCCGGCCAGCCGCTGGGGCAGCATCGGGGCCTTGGCGCCAATCGACAGGTCGACCTGGCGGCTGGCGGCCAGCTCCTCGGCGATCTGGAACCCAGAGTTGCCGCCGCCC
>WNGP01009716.1_pt1 | contig 11228 bp, 7 predicted proteins | sample 5407671 | NCBI WGS metagenome assembly WNGP01 (sample SAMN13153381, study PRJNA577476) | soil metagenome | isolation source: 40 cm soil or saprolite under Garry oak tree replicate 2 | place: USA:California | collected 2016-06-15
TGCAGGCCGAAATACTCGACGTGGACGTAGCGTCCGAGCCGGGCGTTGAAAAGCAGGTACCAGCCGGGGTGATGATCGTCGTCATACACATAGACGCGATCGCGGTCCCATTCCCAATCGCGGCAGCGGTCCAGATCGTAATTCGCCACCACCCAGTTCGAATCGTCGTAGAGCACCACGCGGCGCGTCCGGAAATCCATCCGCCGGGCGACAAATACTTCCCTCACGTGCTCGTAGCGGCCGTGCGGATAAGCGCGCCCCGGTTGGAAGCGGTCGTGTTCGGAATCCCAGTTGGCATGCGGGTTGTGGGGATTGTCCCAGCCCTTGTGCTTGCCGTTGTCATGCCTGTCGCGGTCGTCACGATCTTCGTGCTTGTCCCAGCCTTTATGCTTCCCGTTGTCGTGGCGGTCGCCCTGGTCTTGACGCGGTGCAGCGATCGACAGCGTACCTGCTAAGGCCATGAAAAATATACCTGCTAAAATTTTGCGCATAAGTCATCTCTCCCAAAATTACGTTGCCGCCCGATCCTTCTTTCCCCAATTGCTCCTTATTGATCGGTTCAGCCTTCCGCAGGCGGGTGGGTGCCTGATCCTATTGTGGTCCTTATAGAATCCTCCTTCAATAGCCAAGAACTCTGTGTTCCACACAAGGTACGCCCCGGCGGCGCATCGCGCTTCCTGCAACTCGGTCCAACCAGCTTGCTGTTGCTGAAAATTATGCGCATGGCTTTTTCTTTGTTCGCGCCCATTCAGCCTTATAATCTCGCTGACCTGGAGGTCACCGTGCTGAAAAGACTTCTCTGTTTCGCTTTGTTGGCCGTCGTGGTGTGGGCCCCAGTTCCATCCTTTGCGCAACAGGTTTCACAGGAGAAAGATCCCCAGGAGAAAGAGCAAGTCTTGTGGCAGAAGCTGGAAGCCACGATCGGCGGAGTTGACCGCAATCTTGACGGTGTCCTCGGCGTCGCCATTCTTGATCTCACAACCGGGCAAAAATATTTGCTTCACGCTGATGAAGCGCTTCCCACGGCCAGCTCCATCAAGATCGCAATCCTCGCGGAACTGTATCATCAAGCGCAGCAGGGCAAGATCAACCTTGGCGGCCTCTACACGCTGCAGTCGTCTGATCTCGTTGGCGGAAGCGGCGTCGCCGGCGCGCTGACTCCCGGCGTGACACGGCTCACGATTCGCGACGTTGCCGCGCTGATGATTTCCGTGAGCGACAACTCCGCCACCAATATCATCATCGACCGCATCGGCATGGAAAACGTGAACGCGCTGCTCGATTCGCTCGGCCTGACGCATACCCGACTTCGGCGGAAGATGATGGATGTAAAGGCGGCCTCAGAAGGCCGAGAGAACATCGCCACCCCGCGCGAGATGGTGATGCTGCTGGAAGATTTGTACCGCGGGAAAGTATTGAACAAGCGGATGACCGATGATTATTTTGCGCTGCTCAGCGTGCACAAAGAAAGCTACATCCCGCGGGAAATGCCAGAAGATCTACGCGTCGCCAATAAGCCCGGAGAGCTCGAAGGTGTGCGAAATGACTCCGGCATCGTATTTACGGGCAGTCGGCCGTTCGTCATCAGCGTGATGACAACGTATCTGCGCCGGGAAAAAGATGGCGGGGATGCCATCATTCGGATTGCGACCGCAGCGTACCAAATGTTTGACCGCCTCAGCCGAGCGTCGCAATATGGGCGGGTCGTTTCAGCGCACGACACGGGAAATCCCTGAGCGGGTCGCGAACTGAAGAAATCTAGCCGGAAATCGAAGCACGTCGTAGCGACGGAACCTGCGCCTCGGCAACTCGCTGTTTGGATACTCCCTTGCAGCTTCGCTGCGTTTATCCTTACGGTGCCACAACGTCTTTCAGCTTGGGCTTTACTTGAACCGCTGAAAGGCTCGACGCATCCCAGCCGCCGCCCAGGGCTTTGATGAGGAGCACGCTCGTAACCAGGCGCTGCCCGTGAATCACGGCGAGTTGCTGTTCATTGTTCAGCAGATTCTGTTGCGCGTTTACGACATCCAGATAATTCACGAGTCCACCGACGTAGCGGCCGTTGGCGATGTCCAGCGTGCGCCGAGCCGCATTGACCGCCTGCTGCTGCGACTGATTCGCCTGGTCCAGCACGGTCAGGCCGGTTACGTCGTCCTGCACTTCGCGAAAAGCATTCAAAACGCCATCGCGATAGGCCGCTACGCTGGCGTCGTAGCCCGCTTTGGCGAATTGCACCTGCGCACGCCGCGACCCGCCCGTGAAGATGCTTTCCGCGACATTGGCGCCGACTGCCCAGAACGTGCTCTGGACATTCATCAGCTTGGCGATATCGGCCGCCTGCCAGCCACCATTTCCAAAAAGATTCAGCGAGGGATAGTAGGCAGCACGAGCAATACCGATTTGCGCGTTAGCCACGGCCATCTGCCGTTCCGCTTCCGCGACATCGGGCCGCCGCTCCAGCAGATCCGAAGGCAGACCGGCATCGAGCGCAGGAGGTTCGGCGTTCAGCTCTTGGCTGGACAGGTGAAAGTCTGGGGCGGGTTTCCCGAGCAGGACAGCAATTGCATCTTCAAACTGTTTCCTTTGCTGCAAGAGCAGAACCGCCTGCGTCCGCGTGGTATTCAAGAGCGTCTCTTCCTGTGCAACATCCAACCCGGAGGCCACGCCGCCTTTGTGACGCTGATCGACCAATTGCAATCCTCGTTCCAGCGTTTCCACAGTGCGGTGCAGAATTCCCAGCTCCGTATCGAGCTGCCGTAGCGTGAAATAATCGCCGGCGAGTTCCGCAGTGATCACCAGCCGCACGTTCTCGAGATCGGCCGCGCTTGCCTGGTAGGATGCCTGGGCGGCCTCAATACTTCGCCGGCGTCGCCCAAACAAGTCGACTTCGTAGCCCACGGTGAACGGCAAAATGTTATTGGTCTGCGAAACTGGCGATTTCACAGGGAAATTGCTGTTCGCGGGCCTGTTACCGGAGAGTCTCTGACGCTCTGTGCTTGGAGTCGTCGAAAGGGTAGGGAATTGCGTGGCGATCTGAATTCCAGCGGCAGCCCGGGCCTGCTCCAGCCGCGCTGCGGAAACTTTAATGGTTTGGTTTGCATCAAGCGCCTGCTTTTCCAGCGCGTTCAATTCGTCATCATGAAAGGCACTCCACCATTCGCCTTTGGGAAGACCATCCTTGGGGGCACTCTCGCGCCACGGTTCGGAGACGTCCCACTTTGCGGGCACGGGGGCCGTGGCACGCTGGTACTTCGGCCCCACAGTGCAACCGCAGATGAGGGCACTGACAGCAACCCCGATCAGGGCCGGCAAATGCCTGGTGCGTTTCATTATTGTTTCTTGGCCCCTGGCGCGGCGTTTGGCTGAGGAGCAGGCTGGCTCGGCGGATGGTTCAGAGCAATTTCCTTGACGTGGACTTCCTGTCCCTCGTCGAGCGAATCCGCGGGGTTCAGCACGATCCAGTCGTTGGCGTCGAGACCTTGCAGGACTTCGAGAGTGGTGCCGTAGTCGCGGCCGATGGTCAGCGATTTGAGATGCGTTTTATGATTCGCATCCACCACCACGGCGCGAAGTCCTTCCGAACGAAATAGCAGTGCGTTCACGGGCACAGCGAGCCGGGCTCCGGTCACCTTCACTTGCAAGTGCGCCTGGGCGTAACCGCCGGGAAGCAGTGCGCCATTGTGGTTCGGTACGTCCACCTCGCTGAGCAGGGTACGCGTGCCAGGGTCGATGGACTCGGCCGTGCGCACCACCTTACCCTGGAATTTCTGGCCGGGATACTGAGTGAGTTCAAGGAAGGCTCCGAGCCCTGCGCGAATAGAAGGGGCGTACGCTTCAGGCACGCTGACGTAAACGCGAATGGGATCCGTCTGCGCAAGAGAAAAAAGCTGCTGCGTGGCACCGCCGTTCCCCGCATTGATTAACGTGCCGGTATCCACACTGCGCCGGGTGATGACGCCGCTGAAGGGTGCGTAAATATGCTTGAACGATTCCAAATCTTCGAGCCTGCGCACGTTGGCTTCCGCCGATTTTACGCTGGCGAGTTTGGCTTCCAGATCTCCTGTGGCGTTATCAACCTCTTGCTTCGAGACGCCGTCAGTCTTGATCAGCTCCTGGTAACGCGTTGCGGTGATCCTGGACAGATTCGCGTTGGCCTGCGACGTATTGAGATCGGCGCGCGCCTGGGATAACTGCTGATCTACTTCCGGAGTGTCGATGTCCGCCAGCAAATCGCCTTGCCGCACGCGGCTGCCAATGTCGTGATACCACTTTTTCAAATAGCCGTTGGTGCGCGCATAGATAGGCGATTCGACGTAAGCTTGCATGGCGCCGGGGAGGACGAGGTCTTCCTCTGCTGATTCCACCGCGGCATGCATCACGGCCACGGTGGGAATCGCCAGTGTTTCCGTTTCCTTCGCAAGCGCCTGATACTGCGCGCGGCGCTGGAAGAGCGTTACCGCCCCCACGACCACCAGGGCAATCACGATGAAGAAAAGAATCGTGAAGACCCGGCTGCCCTTTCCGCGCGGTTGCTCTTGACCTGCAGTATCCATCGGTACTCCACCTTCCATCATCACCCCATCCCCGCTTTCAATTCCAGATAGAAAATTTCAAGCTGCTTCCGGCGACAGCGAACCCTGCCGCGCTGCTCTCCGCTCGCGTCGTCCGTGGATCATGGAGAAAACGCAGGGCACGAAGAAGAGCGTAGCGAAGGTGGCAAAAATCAGCCCACCAATCACCGCGCGGCCAAGAGGTGCGTTCTGCTCGCCGCCTTCGCCCAGGCCCACGGCCATCGGCACCATTCCGATGATCATCGCCAGCGCGGTCATCAGCACGGGCCGGACGCGCACAAAGCCGGCTTCGATAGCCGCGTCCCGGGCGCTCTTGCCCTCGTCCATCTGTTCGCGCGCGAAGGAAACCATCAAGATACTGTTCGCCGTGGCTACGCCCATGCACATGATCGCGCCGGTCAGCGACGGCACGTTGAGCGTGGTATGCGTCAGCAACAGCGTCCAGCAGATGCCTGCGAGCGCGCCGGGCAGCGCGGTAATGATAATGAAAGGGTCGAGCCAGGACTGAAAATTGACGACGATCAAGAGATAAGCAAGGACGATTGCGCCGAGCAAGCCAAGGCCCAAGCCGGTGAATGAACTCTTCATGGTCTGGACCTGACCGCGAATGACGATGTGGCTGCCCTTTGGCAAATCCTTCTCGATGGCCTGAACGCGCTTTTCCACTTCGTCAGCCACGCCGCCGAGGTCGCGGCCATCCACCGCCGCATAGATGTTGATCATTGGTTGCGTGGTGTAGTGCGATATTTCCGCGGGCCGAGCGGTCGTCGAGGTTGTGACCAGGTTTCCCAGAATCTGGGGCCGCGAGCCAGGAGCGCTGCCGCTTATCGGGGTATTTTGCAGCGCCTGGTAATTTTCCACACGATACTGCGGCTCTTGCACCGCGACGTTATACTCCACGCCATTTTTCGGATCCAGCCAGAAAGCCGGTGCGGTCTGGAAGCTGGAGCTGAGCGAGACAAGAACGTTTTGCGCCACGTCGCGCGACTGCATGCCAACGGATTGGGCGCGGGCCCGGTCGATTTCCATAAAGAGAGTGGGGTTATCAAACGCCTGCTGAACGTGGACATCCACAGCGCCGGGAATGTGGCGAAACTCGCTGGCGAGTTTTTCTCCGATTAGGTAATTTCCGCGTTGGTTCATGCCGGTGACTTCCACGTCGATGGGCGCGGGAGTGCCGAAATTCAAGATTTGCGTCACGATGTCCGCCGGTTGAAAGAAGAATTGCACGCCCGGGAAACGTTGCGGGAGCTTTTCGCGCAGGTCGCTGATGTACATGCTGGTGGGCTTGCCGCGCACTTCCTTCAATTGAACGAGAAATTCCGCGTCGGAGCTCCCGATGGTGCCGGCGTTGCTGTAGGTGAGGTTGATGCCGCTGTAAGGCAAGCCGATATTGTCGAGGACCGTGGTCAGCTCGTCCTTCGGGATGGTTTCGCGGATGACGCCGTTTACCTGGTCGGCGAGGCGCGCTGTTTCCTCAATGCGCAGGCCCGTGCGAGCGCGCATGTGCAGGCGAATCTGTCCGGCGTCAACGTTTGGAAAGAAATCGCGGCCGAGGACGCCGACGGGCGTGACCGATAAAATGCAGAAGGCCAGAAAGCATACGGAGAAGAGCACTGGCGATCGCAGAGCGGCGCCCAAGGCTCCTCGGTAGCCTTCCCGGAATTTTTCAAAATTCCGCTCGAAGCCTTGTTGATAGCGGCGGAAGAAGCCCATCTTTTCACCGATGTGCTCCTCGGCGTGATATTCGTCTTCCGAGCTCAGGAGATACATGGCCAAAGTCGGCACGATGGTGCGCGACCACATGTAGGAGGCCAGCATGGCGAAGCTCACGGCTTCCGCTAGCGGGACAAAGAGGAACTTAGCCACGCCGGACAGGAAAAACATGGGAATGAAGACAATGCAAATGCACAGCGTGGAGACAAAAGCGGGCACGGCAATCTGCTGCGCGCCGTCGAGGATGGCCTGGACGGTTTCCTTGCCCATGGCCAGGTTGCGGTTGATGTTCTCGATTTCAACGGTAGCGTCGTCGACAAGGATGCCGACAGCAAGCGCGAGGCCACCCAGGGTCATGATATTGATGGTCTGGCCGAGGGCGCTAAGACAGAGGATGCTGACCAGAATGGACAAAGGAATGGAGACAGCGATGATCAGGGTGCTTTTCCAGTTGCCGAGGAAGAGCAGAATCATCACGGCTGTGAGGCAGGCAGCGATGATGCCCTCGCGGATGACGCCCTGGATGGAAGCGCGCACATAGAGCGATTGGTCAAAGAAGGTGGAGATGTGCATGCCTTCGGGGACCGAGCCCTTGTTGTACTCGAGCATCTGCTTGACGTGGTCGACGATGTCGATGGTGGAAGCGCTGCCAGTCTTGTAGATACTCATGAGCACGCCGCGCTGCCCATTGGACAGAACGATATTGGTCTGCGGGGAGAAGCCGTCGCGCACGTGAGCGACATCCTTCATGTAGATCGTCGCGCCATTCACGGTTTTGACGGGGAGATCGTTGAGTTCTTCGACGGATTGCGGGCTGCCATTCATCTCCACGTTGTATTCAAGGGTGCCGAGCTTCGCGGTGCCCGTAGGGAGAATCAGGTTTTGCACATTGACGGCGTTTACGATATCTACCGCAGAAAGGCCTTTGGCCTGGAGCGCCGTCGGATTGATATCGACGCTGACGACGCGCTGCTTGCCACCGTAGGGGAAAGGCGTCGCAGCGCCTGGCACGGTCGCGAGCTGCGTGCGGATAAAATAGTTGCCGAAATCGAAAAGCTGCTGCTCGCTGAGAGTGTCGCTGGTCAGGCCGATTTGAATAACCGGCACCGTAGACGCCGAATAAATGATCACCAGGGGTGGCGTGGTTCCGGGCGGCAGGAATCGCAAAAAGGTTTGCGAAATTGCGGCAGTCTGTGCCAGGGCTGTCTGAATATTGGCGCCTGGCTGAAAGAAAACTTTGATGACGGCGATGCCGTTCAGCGATTGCGATTCGATGTGCTCGACATCACTCACCAAGGTGGTGACACCGCGTTCGACGTTGGAAGTGATGCGCTGCTCCATCTCTTGAGGTTCCAAGCCGTTGTACGTCCAAACGAGGCTGATGACCGGGATGTTGATATCGGGGAAAATGTCGACAGGCGTGCGCAGCAGCACCACCGGAAACAACAGGATGATGGCGAGGGCCATCACGACAAATGTGTATGGCCTCCGCAGCGCTAATCGGACAATCCACATAAAGCCTTAGTTCGCTCTTTTACTTCGGCGGCGCCCATCGTTACTGCGGGCTGCTCACAGCCCCGCAATCCAGGTGGCCGCGAACAGCTTCGGGACCATCCGCCCTGGACTGGAGGGAAACGTATACATCCACATAGGATTAGGATGTCACCTGATTAAGTCTCGCTCCTCGTATCAGTTACATCCATCGAAGGGCGTCGCTCCCTTTATTTCCACTCCCATTCGATGCGGGCATTCTGACACATGGCACACGTAAGGCTCCATCCAAATTGGATGGCGATTCGCGAAGGAAGAGCTGGCGGGCCGCCGCGGGTGCTATTTGTGGGTCATGGTGAAGCTGCCGTCCCAGCAGGATTGCTCGTCGAAGAGATATTCGTGGCAACACTTGCCCCCGCGCGGGAGGGACTGTCATCGCCGGTTGCTACTCGCGGAAGACGAAGTTCAGCCGGACGCCCGAGACTTCGATGAGGTCGCCGTCGTTGAGGCGCACCGGGCCGGAGATGGGATTGCCATTTATGCTGGGCACCTTGTCGCCGGGACCGAGGTAGTAACCGTCGTCGCGCTGATTGATCTGTGCGGCCATATGCGGTTTGAACCAGCCCTGGAGGCGAACGGTGGCCATCGCGGATTTTCCGATGACCGTGAGTTTGTTGGCCAGAACATACTCTTTCTGGTCCGTCTTGCCATGGAGAACGACAAGTGTCGGGACCTTCATGCGCGTTCCAGCGAACTGCATGGATTCGCCCATGGCGGCAGCCTGCTGGAGCATCTGACGGCGTTCCTTGGTGTCCAGCACCATGGTTTCGTCAATTCGCGGAGCAGCGGCCTTGCGACCGGTGTCCCAGGGTACGGGGGCATCGCCGCTGGTGTCGACTTTGATTTTGTGCTTGCCTATGTGGATATTGTCGCCATCGTGCAAAGTGGCGCGCTCGACACGAAGGTCGTTCACAAAAGTGCCGTTGAGGCTGTCGAGGTCTTCAACGACCATGCGGCCGGCCTCAAAATACACTTTCGCGTGATGGTTGGACACGGCGAGGTTATCGACCGGCAAGTCATTGTCCGGGGAGCGGCCAATGGTTACGGGCCGGCTGCCCACGGGGACCTCTTTCACGATTTTGTTGTCAAACATGAGGCTGAGCTTCGGCATCTCAATTTCCTCCGACGGTACCATTCGATCCTGGATTTTTGTGCACTCCACGGCGCAACCATGAAAACCATCCCTTGGGATCCTTGTCCAAACGGGCAATCACGACGGTGATGTTGTCCGGCCCGCCGCGTTCATTGGCGAGCGCGATCAGTTTTTCGGCTGCCCGCACTGGGTCGGTCTCCGCCTGAAGCGTTCCCGCGATCTCAGGATCCGTAACCATGCGCGTCAATCCATCGGAGCACAGCAGCAGAACATCCCGGGGGAATAGCGTGTGCTCCTCAGCGTCCACTTCGATTTCCGCTTCCGCGCCAAGCGCGCGCAGCAGGACGCTTTGCATATCGCTCTCCTCAGCCTCGGCCGCGGTCAGAATGCCGCGCCGCACCTGCTCGGCCACCAGAGAATGGTCCCGTGTGAGCTGAAGCAGGCCGCCAGCGCGGAGCAAATAGGCGCGACTGTCGCCAACGTGGGCGACACTGAGATTTGCGCCATTGATCCACACGGCGGTCAGAGTCGCGCCCATCCCGTGTTGATCGGGATTCTTTTCCGCGGATTTGAAAATGTTCCTGTTGGCCAGATGGACGGCGGTCGAAAGGCGTTTTGTCCGGACGCTCCAATTGGGTTGTACTTCGCCGATGACTTCAGCGGCGGGATTCGCTTCCATGTCGAGGCAGTGTTTCGCAACCGTTTCAACAGCCATCGCGCTCGCGATTTCGCCGTGGGCTTCGCCCCCCATACCGTCGGAAAGCACGAAGAGGTTCAGTGGTTCAACGATCTTGTAGCAATCTTCGTTGTTGGTACGCACGCGACCCAGGTCGGTCACGCCGCCACTTGCGATTCGCACACAAACTCCCCTTGCCGCGGTGAAACTACACCCCGGCCCACACTTTTACCCGGCAACTCTGCTCCCACGCTAACAGAGCCCCGACGCCAACGAAAGGCTTTGAACCCTACTGATTACTCGCTCTTTCGCCACATAGCGCGCGGAACTGGCGCGTGCTCTTTGGTTTAGGGGCGATTGCCGGATAGTTGGGAAATCAGCGTGGCCTTAAATCACTCATTACTAATTCGTTCCATCCGCGACGAGAGAAATAACGGGACAACGACATCTTCTAAAATAGGGAGAGGCTGGTTTGCCGTGCTGACTTATCTTCTTGGACCACTCCTGGCGCTGTTTCCGCGAACGTTGCGCAAATTGCTGCCCGCTGGTTCCGCCGTGGATTGGCGCAAAGCCACGGTTCTCAGCGGCTTTGCAGAGGCGGTAATCGCGCTTATCGCTCTCATGTACTGGTATTCGTACTACATGACACTACTGGTGAGCAATGGACTGGATTCTGCACTCGCCGGAAAAATGCCCACGGGAGTGACGGATCACGACATCGGATTTACCGCGCTGGTGATTTGGGCGACGCATCCACTGACGTTGGCCATTGCGTTCGGAGGAATCGAAGGCGCCGTCCGGTTGGTGAGCGCGGCATTTGCGGAGACGAATCTGGGAATCCTTCCACTTTTCCTGCTGGACAAAATCATAGGAAAATTTTCCGGGCACAGCGAACGGAGCGCGACCAAAGCCGCTGGCTACTCGGAAGGGAATATTTCCTCTTACGTGGGCGCAATTCGAGAAAAAGCAATCTACAAGCGGCTTCCGCAGGTACCCGACGAACTCTTCCTCAGCGGAAGCGCGCCGGATGAATTCCTGGAAATTCGCGCGAGCCGGAGAAAGGCGGATTGGAACCCGCCGCGCACCGTGCGTTACCAAAACACCTTTTACCGGCTGGAGGCGAGCTCTAACGGCATGCCGCCTCGACCATTTCGCTATACGCTTCGGAAATTGGCGGCAGGAGTCATGGGCCGAACGGTACTGGTCTATTCGCCGGAAGAGGAGCCAGTGCTCGCTAGGAAATGAGACGGCAGGATGCTTATTGGATTGCGCTCGCGTGGCTTTCTCACGGTGACGTTCTCCACTACAATCCCACGCATGTTCTTGCTTTATCGCCACCCTTCCATTCTATTTGCTTGTCTCGTTGCCGGCGCCTTCGCGTCTGGAACTAACGCTCAACAGCCAGCGCCAGCGGCTTCCGGCGCGCGAATACTGCTGCTACCGCGGCGAATCGTTTCGGGCGAGCGCGCTACGCTGGCCGTACTGGACGTCAACGGGCGGCTGACGCCAGGTGTTACCGTGATTTTTTCAAACGGAGACCGGCTCACGACTGATGCGACGGGCAGAGCTCTTTTCGTGGCGCCGCTGAATCCCGGCGTGATTTTTGGTTCGATTGTGGGAC
>WNGP01004838.1_pt1 | contig 11227 bp, 9 predicted proteins | sample 5407671 | NCBI WGS metagenome assembly WNGP01 (sample SAMN13153381, study PRJNA577476) | soil metagenome | isolation source: 40 cm soil or saprolite under Garry oak tree replicate 2 | place: USA:California | collected 2016-06-15
TCGACTGCTTCTCCTGTGCGCGGGGCGGGAAGGCGCGCTTCCAGGCGTGGCGCGGCGTGAGCGCGCTCAACCGCCATCACATGCTGTTCGCCTGGTGCTCACTCTTCTCGGTCGCCCTGACGGACGTCTACATCCGCCTCTGCGCGATGGGCGTCATCCACGACGTGCGGCTGTTCTAATGGCCGCGTCCGACCTCAAGACACACAGCTACGACGTCGTGGTCATCGGCGCCGGCGGCGCGGGCTTGCGTGCGGCCATCGAAGCGAGCGCGCAGAACGTCAAAGTCGCCCTCGTCTGCAAGTCGCTGCTCGGCAAGGCCCACACGGTGATGGCCGAGGGGGGCGCCGCGGCGGCGCTCGGCAACGTGATGGGAGAAGACAACTGGCGCGTGCATTTCCGCGACACGATGCGCGGCGGCAAGATGCACAACAACTGGCGCATGGCGCAGATCCACGCGCAGGAAGCCCCCGACCGCATCCGCGAGCTCGAGGCGTGGGGCGCGCTCTTCGATCGCACACCCGATGGACGCATCAACCAGCGGCCGTTCGGCGGGCACACCTACAGCCGCCTGGCGCACGTCGGCGACCGTACCGGTCTCGAGATGATCCGCGTGCTCCAGGACAAGGGCGTGCATTCCGGGATCGACGTCCACATGGAGTGTACGATCGTGCGGCTCTTCGTCGTGGGCGGCCGTATCGCCGGCGCCCTCGGCTATTTCCGCGAAACCGGGCGTTTCGTCCTGTTCCGCAGCGGCGCGATCGTGCTGGCGACCGGTGGCATCGGCAAGGCGTGGCAGATCACGAGCAACTCGTGGGAGTACACGGGCGACGGGCACGCGCTGGCGTACGATGCCGGCGCCGAGCTGATCGACATGGAGTTCATGCAATTCCATCCCACCGGCATGGTCTGGCCGCCGAGCGTGCGCGGCATTCTCGTGACCGAGGGCGTGCGCGGGGAAGGCGGCGTCCTCAAGAACTCGAAGGGCGAGCGGTTCATGTTCCGCTACATGCCCGACATGTTCAAGGGCGATTTCGCCGAGACCGAGGCGGAGTCCGACGCGTGGGTCAAGGGCGAGCGCAAGAAGAACCGCCGCCCGCCGGAGCTCCTGACGCGCGACGTGGTGGCGAAAGCCATCACCAAAGAGATCGCGGAGGGACGCGGCAGCCCGCACGGCGGCGTCTTCCTCGATATCGCGTCGAAGCAAAGCCCCGACTACATCAAGAAAAAGCTGCCCAGCATGTACCACCAGTTCAAAGAGCTGGCGCAAGTGGACATCACCAAGGACGCGATGGAGATCGGGCCGACGACGCACTACGTGATGGGCGGCGTCAAGGTAGACGCGGAGACGCAGGAGTCGACGGTGCCCGGCCTCTTCGCGGCCGGCGAAGTCGGAGGCGGGATGCACGGAGCCAACCGGCTCGGCGGCAACTCCCTGAGCGATCTGCTCGTCTTTGGACGCCGGGCCGGTATGCATGCCGCCGGCAAACGCGGCGCGCCGCCCGCCATTCCGGACGCGGAGATCGAGGCGACGATGCGCGACGCCCTCGCCCCGTTCGAGCATGAGGGCGGGGAGAATCCCTTCGGCGTCCAGGCGGCCCTCCAGGCCGTCATGCAGCGCAACGCGGGGATCATCCGCGACAAGGCGGGCCTCGAGACGGCGCTCACCGAGCTGGAGCAGCTCAAGGGCCGCGCGCGGCAGGTCGGGATCACCGGGAGCCGCGAGTACAATCCCGGATGGCACACGGCGATCGACCTGCACTCCCTGCTCGTCGTGTCGGAGGCCACGGCGCGCGCCGCCTTGGAGCGGACCGAGAGCCGCGGGGGGCACACCCGCAGCGACTATCCCGACTCCGACGAGCGCCAGACGCGCGCGCAGATCGTCATCAAGAAGGAAGGGAACCGCATGGTAGTACGACGCGAGGCTCAGCCTGCCCTCCCTGCAGAGCTTGAAAAGATCATCAAGGAGGGCAAGTGACCCGCCTGCGCCTGTTTCGAGGGACACGAGCGGGCGGTGAGCTGCACGAGTACGAGGTGGCGGCCGGTGAAGGTATGGTCGTGCTGGACGCGGTCCACATGGTGCAGGCCGAGCAGGCGCCGGACCTCGCGGTGCGGTGGAACTGCAAGGCGGGGAAGTGCGGCTCGTGCTCTGCGGAAATCAACGGCCGCCCCAGGCTGATGTGCATGACGCGGCTGTCGGACTACCCGGAGGGCGAGACGATCACGATCACCCCGATGAAGGCGTTTCCGGTGATCAAGGACCTGGTGACCGACGTGTCGTGGAATTACGAGGTGAACAAGCGGATCCCGGCGTTCCAGCCGCGCGCGCCCGACTTTCCCGACGGGACGTGGCGCATGTTCCAGTACGAGGTGGAACGGCCGCAGGAGTTCCGCAAGTGCATCGAGTGCTTCCTGTGCCAGGACGTGTGCCACGTGCTGCGCGCCCACGACAAGCACGAGGAGTTCATGGGCCCCGCGATGCTGGTGCGCGCGGCCGTCTACGAAATGCATCCGCTCGACGCGGCGGACCGGTCCGAGCATCTGCGGCACGAGGGCGGCATCGGCTACTGCAACATCACCAAGTGCTGCACCGAGGTTTGCCCCGAATCGATCACGATCACCGACAACGCGATCATCCCGCTCAAGGAGCGCGTCGCGGACCGCCACTACGATCCGTTGCAGTGGCTGTGGCGCAAGGTGACGGGGAAGGGCTGAGGCTAGGCGGGCTCGAGCAGCTCGTCGAGCACGGTGTTGAGCACGGCCGGTTGAACGGGTTTCGGGAGGAAGGTCGAAGCGCCGAGCCGCTTCAAGTCGTCCGGCAGTTTCGGATCGGTCAGCCCGCTCACGGCGATGATGGGCACCTGGCTGGTGCGTCCGGACGCCCGCAACTTCTGGATGAGGCCGCGTCCGGTTCCGCCCGGCATGTTCACATCGACGATCGCCGCGGCGAGGTGCGGGGTCCGCACGGCGAGCATCAGGGCCTGCATGGCGTCGAAGGCCACGACGACGTCGCAGCCGCGCGCCCGCAACACCTCCGATACGGCTTGAACAAACACCTTGTCGTCGTCGGCGACCAGCACGGCCTGTTTCGCCATCGGTGCGCACCTCCGACGGCCATACTACCGAGGCACCTCGCGTGCGTCAAACACTTCCCACCGTAGTCATCGTCGGCGGCGGGTTTGGTGGCCTGAACGCCGCGCGCGCGCTGCGTGGCGCACCGGTCCAGGTCGTGTTGGTGGACCGAAACAACTACCACCTGTTTCAGCCTCTCCTCTATCAAGTCGCGACCGCGGGGCTCGAGCCGGAGCAGATCGCCAAGCCGGTGCGCGCCATTCTGCGCGGCCAGAAGAACTTCGACTTCCGCATGATGGACGTGCGGGGCGTCGACTTCGCGCGCCGCCAGCTCGAGACGAGCGCCGGACCCCTCGCCTACGACTTCCTGGTGCTGGCCCCGGGCGGCGAGACCAACTTCTTCGGGCTCGAGGCCATGGAGCGGCACGGCTTCGGCCTCAAAGACATCCCCGACGCCATCACGATTCGCAATCATGTCCTGACCTGTTTCGAGCGCGCGATGCTCGAGTCCGATCCCGAACGGCGGCGCGCCCTGCTCACATTCGTCGTGGTCGGCGGGGGACCGACCGGCGTCGAGATGGCCGGCGCGCTCTCGGAGCTGATCCGGCTCGTCCTCGTGAAGGACTATCCGCGCCTCAACATCAAGGACGTGCGCATTCTGCTGCTCGAGGCGACCGACAAGCTGCTCGCGGCCATGCCCGAGCGGCTGCGCGAGGCGGCGGGCCGCACGCTGTGGCGCAAGTGGATCGAGGTGCGCTTCAGCGCGACGGTCGCCGATTTCGACGGCGAGCGCGTCCGCCTCAAGAGCGGCGAGGTGATCCCCGCGCACACCGTCATCTGGGCCGCCGGCGTGCGCGCGACGCCCCTCAACGCCGCCCTCGGCCTCCCCGCCGCGCGTCAGGGGCGCATTCCGGTCGAACCGACCCTCCAGGTACGCGGCCATCCCGAGGTCTACATCATCGGCGATGCCGCGTATCACGAGGAGAACGGCGAGCCCCTGCCGCTGGTCGCCCCCGTCGCGATCCAGATGGGGAAGGCGGTCGCCCGCAACATCGCGCGCTCGCTGAGCGGCAAGCCGCTGGAGCCGTTCCGGTACCGCGATCAGGGGACGCTGGCGACGATCGGCCGCAATGCCGCGGTCGCGCATGTGTTCGGGGTGAACTGGAGCGGTTTTCCGGCGTGGGTGATGTGGCTCGTCGTGCACATCATCCAGTTGATCGGCTTCCGCAACAAGCTGTTCGTGCTGCTCAACTGGGCGTGGGACTACTTCTTCTACGAGCGGGCAGCCCGGTTGATCACCCGCGAATGAGCGTTTCCCCGCCGCCGCCGCTGGAGCGCCGCACCACGCCGTGCCACCCGCACTCGAGGCACCAGCGATGCTCGAGCAGCGGCAACACGCGCCGCAGGAACGTGTTCCGGATCAGGGTCAATTGGGCGCCGCAATGCGGACAGCCGGGGCCGCGCGGCAGCAGCACGTAGGTCAGCACCGCGACGAGGCTGAATCGCAGCAGCACGGTCGCGAGCAGCACCGCGACGATGAGCATCAGCCACCCGATTCGCGCATGAATTCCTGCAGGCGCCGCTCCAGCTCCGCCAACTCGACCGGCTTCACGAGCACGCGCTCGCGCGACACCGGCGCCAGCCCCCGGCCGGCGAGCTGGGTGATGTCGCCGGAGAGGAACAGGACGCGCTCCGCCAGCTCCGGCCGCTCGGACGCCGCGGACGCGGGAGCGGGGGCGGGGGAAGGGGGGGGAGGGGGGGGAGCCGCGGTGGGCGCGCTCGGAAGCCACAACAGAAAACGGGCTCCCCTCCCGGACGCCGTAGACGCGTCGAGACCGAGATCGCCGGCGGCCTCGCGCACCAGCTGGCGGGAAATGTAGAGCCCCAGCCCCGTGCCGCGCCGCCCCTTGGTCGTGGCGAACGGCCGAAACAACCGTTCCGCGATCTCGGGGGCCAGGCCGGGTCCGTTGTCGGTGACCGCGACGCACACGCGTCCGTCGTTCACGAACGAATCCACCACGAGGCGGCGCGGCGGCTTCACGCCGCGCAGCGCATCGAGCGCGTTGCTGAGCAGGTTGACGAGCACTTGCTCCAACCGGTTCGCGTCGCCGTGTACGGCCGGCAGATTGGGATCGAGCCGGCCTTCGATCGAGATCTCGTCCACGGTGAAGCGATAGGAAACGAGATCGATCGCGCTGCGGACCACGTCGTTGAGGTTGACGTGCGCGGCGCGCTTTTCGCCCGCGCGCACGAACCGCAACAATCCCCGCAGCAGCTTCGACGCGCGCCGCGCTTGCCGCAGGATGCTCTGCATCTCGACGCGGGCCTCATCCGAGACGTCCGTGTCCGCCAGGCGCAGCTCGGCGTGTGCGGCGATCGCCATCAGCGGATTGTTCACCTCGTGCGCCACGCCGGCGAGCAGCTCGCCCGCGGCGGCGAAGCGGCCCTGCTCCTCGGCACGGTCGCGCAGCACGCGCGTCATCTGGTTGAAGTGCGTCGCCACGCGTCCCAGCTCGTCTCCGGACAGCACCGGGACTTCCGCGGTGAGATCGCCTTCTGAGACGCGCTGCAGCCCTTCCTCGAGCCGCGCCAGCGGGGTCCACACCCGGCGCCGCACCACCAGGAGGGCCAACGGGAGCAGCAGCATCGCGGCCACGACGAGGGGGACTCCGATACCGGTGATGAGGTACAATGCGATCGCACCGGCGTAGACTGCCGCCGCGATGAGCAGTAGGAAGGCGACGCCGCGCAGGCTGCTGACGCGGGTCATCCTGCAACACCTCCCCGCCTCTGGACGAACGAACGCGGGCGCAATAGTCTCTGCGGGCCCGGCACCCGTGTCCCCCAACCGAAGGTGCTCCACGATGCGCGCATTCAGCGTCCTCCTGGCGTTCGGCGTCCTGGCTTGCTCGCGCGCCACCTCCGCGCCCGCTCACGCGCTACAACAGCCCAGTCCGGCCCCCGCCCCCGGTCGCCAAGATACCGCTCGCGCGGGCGGAGCGCGGCCCGGCGGCCAGGCCCCGGCGGAAGGCCCCAAGCCCTACGGGCAGGTGATCACGGCGCAGGCGACCACCGATTCGGGCGTCTTCATCGTCCACCGCATCGGGGAGAAGCTGTTCTACGAGATTCCGCGCGGCATGTTGGGCCGCGAGTTCCGCCTCGTCGTGGACCGCCGCGGCACGATCCGCGGGCTCGGGTACGCGGGCGAGCAGATCGCCGCTCGCGTGGTGCGCTGGGACCGGATCGGGAACCGGGTGCTGCTCCGCATGATCAGCTACGCGATGCGCGCCGACTCCACGCTGCCCGTGAGCCGCGCCGTGGACCTTTCGAATACCCCGCCGATCATCAAGAGCTTTGATATCGCGGCGTGGAGCCCGGGGGATTCCAACGCCGTCGTCGAGGTGACGAGCCTGTTCACCACCGACGTGTCCGAGCTCAACGCGCGCCAGCTGGGCCTGCGCGTGCGGCGGCTCGATCCCGCCCGCTCGCTGGTCGAGCGCGCCCGCAGCTTCCCGATCAACGTCGAGGTGAGCGCACTGCAGACGTTCGAGGTCGACTCGGTACCCGGGGCCCCGGGGTCGGGACCGGACCGGTCGCTCAACACGATCACGATCCCCACGAACTTCTCGATGGTGCTGCTCCCGGAGCACCCCATGGCCCCGCGCTTGTGCGACAACCGGGTGGGGTTCTTCTCGGTGAGTTACGAGGACTTCGGGAGCCACAACGCGAAGGTCCAGACGCGCTGCTACATCACGAGCTGGCGGCTCGCGCCCAAGGACCCGAACGCCGCCGTGAGCGATCCGGTCAAGCCGATCGTGTTCTATCTCGATCCGGCGACGCCGGACAAGTGGGTGCCGTGGCTCATCAAGGGCGTACAGGCCTGGCAGCCGGTGTTCCGTGCCGCGGGATTCTCGAACGCCATCATCGCGCGCCGTGCCCCGACGCCGCAGCAAGACCCTGATTTCGATCTGGACGACGCGCGCTACTCCACGATCCGCTGGCTGCCGTCCACTATCGAGAACGCGTACGGCCCGCACGTCAACGACCCGCGCACCGGTGAGATCCTGCAGTCGAACATCGGCTGGTTCCACAACATCACCAGCCTGCTCCAGGCATGGTACTGGGCGCAGGTCGGGGCGGTGGACTCCCGCGCCAAGCGACTGCCGTTCCCGGATTCGCTGATGGGCGAGATGGTCGCCTACGTCGCGACCCACGAAGTCGGGCACACGCTCGGGCTGCCGCACAACCAGCTTTCGTCCGGCACCTACCCGACCGACTCGCTGCGCAGTCCCACGTACACGCGGCAACACGGCACGTCGTACACCATCATGGACTACGCGCGCAACAACTACGTGGCGCAGCCCGGCGACGACGTGCAGCTGATGCCCAAGCTCGGCGACTGGGACTACTACGCCATCGACTGGGGCTACCGCCGCATCCCCGGGGCCGCGACCCCCGACGCCGAGCGCCCGGTGCTCGACTCGCTCGCCCGGCTGCAGGACGACCGGCCATGGCTGCAGTTCGGCAATCCCGACGGGATCGACCCGCGCACGCAGACCGAGGCGCTGGGCGACGATCCCGTCAAGGCGACCCGCTATGGCGTCGCGAACCTGAAGCGGCTCGTGCCGATGCTGATCACGGCGACGACGACCGACAAGCTCGACGACTACAGCCTGCTGGACGACTTCTACGACCGCCTGTTGAGCCAGTGGTCGCTCGAGATGAACCACGTCGCCGTGGTCGTGGGCGGCGTGTACCGGCACGAGAAGTATCCTGACCAGGCGGGCGTCATTCACACCGCCGTGCCGCGCGCGCGGCAGGTGGAGGCGGTGCGGTTCCTGAACGAGAACGCCTTCGCCACCCCGATCTTCTTCCTCGACGCCGAGGTGCTGCGCCGCATCGAACCGACGGGCTTCGTGGAACGGATCCGCACGCGGCAGACCGCGGTCCTGAACGCGCTGTTCCAGGATGGGCGGCTGTCGCGGCTGGCGGAGCAGGGCGCGACCCTGCCGGCCGCCACGGCCTACACGCTCACCGATCTGTTCGGGGACGTGCGCCGCGGCGTGTTCTCCGAGCTGTCCGCGACCCGGCCGGCCGTGGACGCGTACCGGCGCAATCTGCAGCAGGCGTTCGTCGACCAGATGGAGCGCCTGATCAACACGCCGCTCGCGTTCCAGCCGCCGCCGGGCTTCACGCCGTTCCCCGGCTTCGTGCCCCCGCCGCCGCGCCCGGCGGATGCGCGGGCGCTCGCCCGGCTCGAGCTGCAGGGACTCCAGCCGGCGCTCACGGCGGCGCTCGCCAAGCAGCCCGATCGCATGACGCGGGCGCATTTCGTGGACCTGCAGGCGCGGATCGATCGCATCTTGAATCCGCGCTGATAGCTTGTCCGGGACGCTGCGCACCATGGGGCGCGGGCAGCCGGTACTTCTCGCTGGGAGGGACGTGTGAAGCGACGGAACGATGGAACGATGGAACGATGGGCAGGAAGGCGCGGCCGTTGGATGATGGCGGTCTTTCTTTCCATCATTTCAACGGTCCAACTTTCCGCTCAAACATTCGAGGAACGTCTCCTCGCCGTTCCCGACACCGCAAGCGTCCGCGCGATGTCGCGCGCGCTGTCGGCCGTGCCCCACATGGCGGGAACGCCGGCCCAGGAGACGACGCGCGACTACGCCCTCGAGCGCATGCGCGCATGGGGCCTGGAAGCGTGGAGCAAGGAGTACAACGTCTATCTGCCCCAACCCGATACGCTGGCAGCGTGGATCGGCAACGTCCGGCTCTCACTCGCCGAGCCCCCGGTTCCCGGGAATCCCGTCACGACGGGGCCGCAGGTGCCGCCGTTCAACGGCTACACCGGGGACGGTGACGTCTCGGCCGAGGTCGTGTACGTCAATTACGGCCTGATCGAGGACTACAAGACGCTCGATTCGCTCGGGATCAGCGTGCGCGGCAAGATCGCGCTCGTGCGCTACGGCCACTCGTTCCGCGGCATCAAGGCGCGCGAGGCGGAGAAGCACGGCGCCGTGGGGATGATCGTCTACTCGGACCCACAAGACGACGGCTACTTCCGCGGCGATGTCTATCCCAAAGGTCCGATGCGGCCCACGGGGGGCATCCAGCGCGGCAGCATGATGAACATGAACGGCGACCCGAGCACGCCGGGGTGGGCGTCGGTCGAGGGCGCGCGGCGGACGGCCGAAGACTCGTTTCCGATCCCGCACATCCCCATTATCCCGATGTCGTACGGCAACGCGCGCCGCTTCCTGGAGCCGCTCGCGGGCCCCTCGGTGCCGCAACCCTGGCAGGGCGCGCTCCCGTTCCGCTATCACGCGGGGCCGGGCCCCGTGCGCGCGCGGCTCAAGGTCAAGACCGAGCGCGGGGCGCGTGCCTTCCACAAGATCTGGAACACGATCGGCATCATTCGCGGCGTGAAGTACCCTGACCAATGGGTCGTGGTGGGTGGGCATCGCGACGCGTGGGGTCCGGGCGCGCGCGACAACGTGAGCGGCACCGTGTCTGTGCTCGAGTCGGCGCGCGCCTTCGCGACCGTCGCCCAGGCCGGGATGCGGCCGGCGCGCACGATCCTGTTCGCCACGTGGGACGCCGAGGAGTGGGGACTCATCGGTTCGACCGAGTGGGTCGAGGAGCTCGAGGACACGCTGCGCGCGCACGTGGTCGCCTACATCAACGAGGACGGCACGTTCTCGGGCCCCGATTTCAGTGGTGCCGGTTCGCCGTCGCTCAAGCCGCTGATCCGCGACGTGGCGCGCGTCGTGCCGGATCCCACCGGCCCGGGGAGCGTGTACGACGTCTGGCTGCGCCGCCACAAGGGCGACACGACGGCGTTGACGCTCGGTAACCTGGGCGGCGGATCGGATTTCGCCGGCTTCTATCATCACATCGGGATTCCGTCGGGCGGCATCGGCTTCGACGGTCCCGACGGCATCTACCACTCAATGTACGATTCGTACGACTGGATGACGAAGTTCGGCGACCCCAAGTACGCGGCGCACAAGGCGGGCGCGCAGCTGGTGAGCGTCCTCCTCGGCCGCCTCGCCAACACCGACATCGTGCCACTCGACTATGCCGCCTTCGGGACCGAGATGAGCGCGCTCGTGTCGCAGCTCGACTCCGGGCTGACGAAGAAACAGTGGACGGTGAGCACGCAGGGACTGAAGGACGCCCTCGACCGGTTCACGGGCGTCGCGCGGGTCTTCAATGCGGCGCGGGCGGCCGCCGCGGGCGTCGACTCTTCCCGCGCGACCCGCGTCAACCAGGCGCTGATGCAGGTGGAGCGCCGCCTCACGCGTCCCGAAGGCCTCGTCAGCCGGCCGTGGTATCGCAGCCTCCAGTTCGCATCGGACATCGACAACGGCTACGCAACGATGGCGTTTCCGACGGTGAACGAGGCGATCCGCTATGCGGACGCCGCCGCGGTCGAGCGCGAGCTCACGGACCTCATCGCGCGCGTCGATCAGGCGCGGGCGGCCCTGGTAGAGGCGGCGGCGGCTTTGCGGTAGGTTAGAGCAGTTACTCAGGGGGAGCACGTCATGCCCGAGACCAGCGACCGCATGCGGGTCGTCGTCTACTACGCGATCTGGGCAACGCTCTGCGCCGCTGTGGCCGGAACGGTCGTGGCACTGATCAACCTGTGGCTCTTCACCTCCGGCCTCGGTAAGTCGGTCGCCATGGAGACCCTCTTCCACGGGATCGAGCGGGCGCTGGCGATCGCGGCGGGGCAGGGGGCGGTGGCCCTCGTGACGGGCAGCGTGCTCGCCCGGTTCGGCCGCGGCTTGAACCTCACGGTGTTGCTCGGCCTCGTGATCGGGGCGTTCGATTTCGTTGTGAATCTCCTGCAGATAGCCGTGCCGGCGACGGAATTGGGGTGGGTGCCTAACATCACGATCTTCGTCGTGGCGATGGTCGCGATCACGTTGATCGGAGCGCGGACCCCGGCCGCCGTCTCGTGAGCGACGAGCCCCCCCCCGACGCCCCCGAGGCGATCGAGCGGCTCGAGCGCCGCGTGGCGACGCTCGAGGACGCAGTGCGACGCCTGATCGCCCTCCAGACTGGGACCAACCCGCTCCAGCTCCCCGTTCGACCGCGGCCTCGCCGCGAGCCCGTTGTCGACGTCGACGCGACGACCCTCGCCAGTCCA
>WNGP01019354.1_pt1 | contig 11226 bp, 12 predicted proteins | sample 5407671 | NCBI WGS metagenome assembly WNGP01 (sample SAMN13153381, study PRJNA577476) | soil metagenome | isolation source: 40 cm soil or saprolite under Garry oak tree replicate 2 | place: USA:California | collected 2016-06-15
CTGGAACTCGCTAGTCACGCAGAGGTCGAGCTCGGTGTTGGCGAGCAGCTCTCCAAGCCGCCGAGCCTGCTCCCGCCCGGTAGTGGTAAGTGCGCAGGCGACGGCCGGATCGCCGTTGACGGTCCCGGCAACGCTGAGCTCGCTCTCGCCATGGCGGGCGAGGATCACCTCGTCCATCTGGCGTGCTTCAGATCGAGAGCCGTGGCGTCGCGGCGCATGAAACGGGCGACGTAGAACGCGAATGCGCCGAAGAAGACGACCGCCTCCTCGGCCGCCATCGTCACCCCCGCCACCTGCTGGTCGGTGAGCGGGCTCCAACCCCAAACGCGCGGCGCATGGACATAGAAGTCGTAGACGGCGCGTGGGATCAGTGCAAGGAGCAGGCCGAGCGGGCTCGCAAGCGCGAACGCGGCGAAGAGGTACGCGGCCGAGCTGCCGGCGTCGAGCCGTCCTGTCAGCACCGGCCACCAGACGAAGAGACCAGTAACGAAGTAGCAGAGGTGCTCGAGGTGGAGCAGCGTCGAGGGATGGCGCAAGGCCGTGTCATAGGCGGCCGGGATATGCCAGGCGTAGTACGTCGCCAGCCAAATCGGCAGCGCGACGAGCGGGTGCGTGAGCGCGCGGACGGCGGCGTACTTTCGCGCCGCAGCCGCGGCGGCCGGCGGCAGCCCGAGCACGACGAGCGCCGGGCTCCATTCCGCGAGCGCTACGTTCTGGAGCAGATGCGCCGTCAGCAGGTAGTGGAGCGCCAGGCTCTCGAGCGGTGTCACGAAGACAGCAAGGATGAGTCCGAGCCCGCCGAGGAAGCAGGCGATCCGCCAGCCCGGCGCGGGGTAGCGGCGAAGCACGAACGCGTAGCCCAACGCCAGCAGCGGAACGAACACGACCGACTCGGCGTGGAGGGTCCAGCTGTACGGCTGCACGCTCGGTACGCTAGTTAGACCGCGGGCGTAGCTGAGTGGTCCAGCATCGGCCTTCCAAGCCGAAGACGCGGGTTCGATCCCCGCCGCCCGCTCTCGTTTCGTCCGGCTCTTCCGCTACGTTTTCAGAAATGAAAACACGCGAGCGAAAAGAGGCTCGGCATCTGCGTCGACAGGAGGGCCGCTCGATCAAGGAAATCGCGCGACTGGTCGGAGTCGCGCCTTCGACAGTGAGCTTGTGGGTTCGAGATATCGAGCTAACTCCTGAACAGCACGCCGTACTCGCGAACCGCAACCCGGCGTACAACCATCAGAGGAACGGATGGGCGGCGAACATCGAGCGCGGCCGAGCACGACGGATGGCGCATCAGAAATGGGGTCGGTATCTCGCCCGGCGCGGCAGTGTTAGCTACGCAGCGGGCTGCATGCTCTATTGGGCCGAAGGAGCGAAAGCTAGGCATCAGCTTCGATTCGCGAACTCGGATCCAGCTCAGATCGCGTTCTTCGTCGGCTTTCTCCGGGAGCATTTCGGGGTTTGCGACTTCGAGCTTCGAATCAAGTGCCATCTCTTCGCAGATCATCTGGAGGGTCAGCAAGAGGTCGAGCAGTTCTGGCTTGACTTGCTCGGCTTACCTCGCAGCGCCCTCCGCAAGTCATACGTGAACTGCTACTCACGTGCCAGCAAGCGGAAGCGAGTGAACAAGCTGCCGTTCGGGACCTGCAACGTGATCGTCAACAACACGAGAATTCTCCAAGCCATATACGGCTCGATCCAGGAGCTCGCCGGCTTCGAACGGCCCGAGTGGCTCGATACGCCTGGCTAGCGTGGCTGATCCGCCAGCGGCTCCAGCGCCGCCGCGGTCGGCTCGAACTCGCCTGACTCGAGGCCGGCGACGATCTCGCGTGCGAGTGCGCGGGCCTCGCTCACCTGGTCGGCTTCGAGCACCGTGTTGACGGCTGCGAGGTGGTTCCCGCCGATCAGCGTGAGCTCGATGTCCACCGTATCGAGATATCTCGATCGGTTCTCCTCGCAGGCTCACTCGGTGCGCATTCTTGCGGAACGCGCCGCCTGACCGTCCGACGTGCCCGCAATCCTTGTCGCGTGGTGCCTGAGCGGCTCGTCCGCTTTCCCGTGCGCACGATCCTGGTCGTGCTCGGCACGATCATCGCCGTGGCCGTCGTGCTCCAGGTGATCATGATCGCGCGGCACGTAATTGTCTGGATTCTGATCTCGCTCTTCCTCGCGCTGGCGATGAACCCGGCGGTCGACTTCTTCCAACGTCACGGGATTCAGAGGCGCGGGCTGGCCTCGGGCGTGACCTTCTTGCTCGTGCTGGCCGCGTTCGCGGGGATCGGAGCGCTCTTCGTGCCGACGGTCGTCCACCAGGTGACCGAATTGGTCAACAAGATCCCCGACTACGTCCACGACATCAGCCAGGGCAAGGGACGGTTCGGGTTCCTGGAGACGAAATATCACCTGCCCGAGCGGATCAAGCACGCGATCAACCAGGGTGGGGCGACGAAGGTGCTCGGCCTCTCCGGCACGGCGCTCTCGATCACCAAGAGCGTGATCTCGATCGTGCTCGGGACGATCACGATCGCCTTCCTCACTTTCTTCATGCTGCTCGAGGGCCCGAAGTGGATGGACCGCTTCTACGGGCTGCTCCCGCCTGAGTCGCGCCCCCGCTGGGAGAACGTCTGCAATCAGATCTACCGCACGGTCGGCGGCTACGTGACCGGGAACCTGCTGATCAGCCTGATCGCGGGCGGCTCGACGACGATCGTGCTGATCATCATGGGCGTCCCGTTTGCCGTCGCGCTCGGCCTGGTTGTCGCGATCCTCGATCTGATTCCGCTCGCCGGGGCGACGATCGCCGCGATCCTGATCGGCACGGTCGCGTTCATCCACTCGATCGTTGCCGGAATCGTCGTGGTCGTCTTCTTCATCGTCTACCAGCAGATCGAAAATCACTTCTTGCAGCCGGTCGTCTACGGGCGCACGGTTCAGCTCTCGCCGCTGATCGTCCTGATCTCGGTCCTGATCGGCGCCGAGCTGGCGGGCATTCTCGGCGCGCTCGGGGCGATTCCTGTCGCCGGGGCGATCCAGGTTCTGATCGTCGACTGGCTTAGACACCGGCGTGACCGCAATACGCCCGCGGCGCCGGCTATCCCCCAAACGGGGGAGACTTGACTTGGGAGTACGGCCGATGTCTGAACCGTGCATCCGGTACTTGCAAGCCTCACGGCAGCGGCGATCGGCTTCGCCCCCGCAAGCCACGCCGCGCAGCGCCCTCAGGCTCCGAAGCAGACTGCGAGCGTCTCAGCGGCGCGCGTGCATCTCTCCGCACTCGAGTCGCAGCTGCTCAGTCAGATCAACCTGACGCGCGGGCGGCACGGCCTGCGCGCGCTTCGTCTCTCGGCCCCCCTGACGGCGGCTGCGGACCAGCACTCCCAGTCGATGGCGCAGAAGGGCTACTTCAGCCACGACTCGGCCAACGGCGGCTCGTTCTTCAAACGGATCGCGAGCTTCTACACCTATCGCGGCTACAGCAACTGGTCGGCCGGCGAAAACCTGCTCTACTCGACGCCTGACATCGACCCGGCAGGCGCGCTCAGACTTTGGCTGAACAGCCCCGAGCATCGGGCGAACCTGCTCAACCGCAGCTGGCGCGAGATCGGCCTCGGAGCCGTGCATTCCTCGAGCGCCCCAGGCGTGTACGACGGTGACGAGGTCACAATCGTCACGGCTGATTTCGGCTTCCGCCGCTAACGCCGGGCGCTACGCTTCGACCTACGCGCCTGTAGCTCAGCGGAAGAGCAACGGCCTTCTAAGCCGTGGGTCGGAGGTTCGAATCCTCCCAGGCGCATCGGGCGTTTCCTTCGGGCGTTTCCGCTGAGTGGGCTCGGGAAAGAGCGAGCCCATGGGAATCATTCTGAGCCTGATCCTGATCGCGGTTGGCGCGATCCTCACCTGGGGTGTCAACACGACCGGCGGGAGCGTCGATGTCGACGTCGTCGGCATCGTGCTGATGGTCGTCGGCTTCGTCCTCTTCCTGATCTCGCTGGTGCTGTGGCGGACCTGGTGGGGCGCCGGTTTCTGGGGCTATGGGCCCGAGCCTTACACGGGCGGCCCCGTCGTTCGCCGACGCGCGTACCGGCCGAGCCGGCGGCGGACGACCTACGTCGAGGAAGATGCGCCACCGCCTGGGCCGCCTGCCTGAACCGCAAACCAAACGAGAAAACGAAGGAAGCGATCCAGCGCTAGCGCTCCAGTCGGAAGCGGCCGGCTCGGCCGCAATCTAGAAGCGCCGCCGTTCGTCTAACTCTGCGTGCGACGCGTTCTCTTGCTGGTCGCAGTCGCCGCGACGGCGGGCTGCGGCGGCTCCGGCGCGCCCCACCTGACGGCGCTCGAGCAGCAAGGGCCGGTCGGCAGCGGCGAGAAGGAAGTGTGGTTCTATGCCGCCAAGGGCAAGCCGCGCTCGCTGGTGATCTTCCTGCACGGCTACGGCGGCCCGGTCGAGGAGACGCCAAAGAACCACATCCCCTGGCTGAAGCATCTCGCCGCCGAGGGCAGCGACGTCATCTACCCGCGCTACGAGGTCGGCGGAGCCTCGGATCCGTACCCGAACATCGACGCCGCGGTGGACGAAGCGACGACACGTCTTGGAAAGCCGCACGTGCCGGTGATCCTCATCGGCTATTCGCGCGGCGGACGGGTCGCGGTCGATTACGCCGCAGTCCGAGCAGCGCGAGGCAAGGAGCCAAGCGCAGTGCTGGCGGTCTTCCCCGGCGAGCACTCTCAGTACGAGACGCTCGGGCCGCTCAAGAAGCTCGACTCGAAGCTGAAGCTCGTGATCATGCTCGGCGACAAAGACACGAGCGTCGACGGCCGCGGCGCCAGATTGATCCTCGCCCGCTTGGAGCTCGCTGGCTTTCCGGCCTCGCAGATCCAATTGGTTGGGGTCAAGTCGACGCCCTCGTTCAAAGCCGACCACTTCTCCGTGATGAAGACGACCGCAGGCGCGAAGGCGAAGATCTGGAAGCCGGCAGACAAGCTGATCGACTCAGTGCGATAAGTCGCCCCGGCCGACGTGCGCGGGGAAAGCCGCTTCCCCGGTTCCCTCGGGAAGGGTGGCGGACGGGACTCGAACCCGCGACCACCGGGACCACAACCCGGGGCTCTACCAACTGAGCTACCGCCACCTCGCAGCGGGGACAGAATAGCTGCGCCTTGAAGATCCTCGTCTCTCGCCGCTTTCCGGGGCCGGCCTGGTCCGAGTTGCGCGATCTCGAGTATCTGTCAGGTCCTCTTCCGGAAGGCGCGGGCGGCCGTCGAGACGACATCGAGGCGCTCGCCGTCGTCGGGGAACGGGTCGACGCCGAGACGCTCGACCTGTTCCCGAACCTGAACATCGTCGCGAACTACGGCGTCGGCTACGACTCGATCGACGTCCGCGCCTGCATAGCGCGCGGCGTGGTCGTCACGAATACGCCCGGTGTGCTCACGGCTGCGACGGCCGATCTGGCGTTCGCACTGCTGCTGGCGGTGAGGCGACGCATCGTCGTCGGCGATCGCGCCGTGCGCGACGGCCGCTGGCGCGGGGGCTGGGCGGATCCCGACTTCCTCGGCCGCGACGTGAGCGGCTCGACGCTCGGAATCGTTGGCTTCGGCCGGATCGGCCACGCGGTCGCGCACCGGGCCGAGGCCTTCGGTATGCGCGTGCTTCACAACTCCCGCCGGCCAGGCGGCGAGGGTTGGCGTGAGCTCGACGAGTTGCTCGCCGAGGCTGACGCCGTCAGCGTGCACGTACCGCTCACGCCCGAGACGCGCGGCTTGCTCGATGCCGCGCGGCTGGCCCTTCTACGGGACGGTGCGTGCCTCGTCAACACGGCGCGCGGCCAGATCGTCGACGAGGACGCGCTCGTGCGCGAGCTCGCCTCCGGCCGGATAGAGGCGGGCCTCGACGTCTTCGCGTACGAGCCGGAGGTGCCGCGCGAGCTGCTCGGGCTGCCAAACGTCGTCCTGACTCCCCACGTCGGCAGCGCGACGGCGGAAACGCGCGAGGCGATGACGCGCGTGCTCGTCGACAACCTACTCGCGGTCGAGCGCGGCGAGCGCCCGCCCAATAGAACGGACTACGAGGAAGATTCTAGGAAACGATTTTCCGTGACAAGAGGAGCGGCACCCAGGCGCGGCATACTGGCCGCGAGGCCCCGTAGCTCAGTGGATAGAGCGGCGGACTTCGAATCCGCGTGCGGAGGTTCGATTCCTCCCGGGGCCACTCACAGGAACCCCGCTAACGGCGGGGTTTCCTCTTTGTGAGCAGAGCGGAGACGAGCGAAGAAGTTGCCTGCGCGTACCGTATGACGTGGTGGAATTGCGTGGAGTGCAGGTAGGCGAGGCGGAGGTAGCAGAGCGGTTCGAGGATTACTGACGCGGGCGGCCAACTCAACGTCGAATCCTTGATTCCCAGGCGTGGCTCCCACCGGGAAACTACCGTGTTGCCTGGTCGGATAACGGCCTCGCCCTGATGTTCTTCCCGTTCCGGTTTTCCGCGCCTGTCGTGTCCGTCCGTCCACCGCTCACTCTGGGATAAGCTCGACACCCGTGGCGGTCCTGACCCCGCCGAGAACTCAGACGCCGCCTTCATCTGTGCTCAACAGCGGCGCGCGGCCGACGTCGGGCGTGGAAACGCTTGAGGTGATCAGCCCCGAGCTGGCGCTCGTCGACCCGGAGCTCGCGACTCGCGCGCGGGTATCGCTTCGGACTTATGCCGGCGATGAACTCGTAGACGCCGAGCAGCCCGCGCCGTACGCCGATGAGATCCCGCCTGCGTCTTCGGGCGATGAAGAAACGGTGCTCAGTCCGGAGCTCGCGCTCGTCGACCCGGAACTGGCCGAGAGGGCGCGCGCACAGCTTGCCGACGGCGAGCCAGCCTCGTCAGCGGCACCTCTACGGCAGCCGGAGCAGCCACCGCGACCGCTCCGTCCTCCGCGGGTGCCCCAGCGCGCCGAGCGAGCGGAGCCAGTCGAACCCACGCGTCGCCTGCGGAGCAAGGGCAGCGTCATCGTGGCGGTGATCGCGCTCGCGGCCGGGCTCGGGGGGGCGGCTGCGATCTGGGCTCGGTACAACGACGGCGCCTCGGGCTCCCGAGGAATGGAGCAGTCCCCGTTTCAGCCGCGGCGCGAGCGCTCGCCTGCGACTGCCATTAGCGAGCGCGGCGAAACGACGACAGGGAGAGCATCGAAGCAAGGTGCGGCCGGTCAGAGATACGTCAGACCTGCGACGCGGTCACGCCGGAAAGGGATTAGCGGCTCCGGTTCACGGAGCGGAACGCAAACTCTCAGGCGGCCGCGGCCGGCCGCCTTCCACGTGCCAGGTGCGCCGAAGGAGCCGCTCGACGAGATCCCCCTGCCGGCCCGCGCCCGGCGCCTCGAGGCCTGGCTGACCCGCGGCCGCGATCCGACCGCCGCCAACCAGCGTCACTGGCTCTACCAGCACGCCTGGATAGTCACCGGCGCGAGCTTTGGCTGGTGGCACGGCGCCGAAGCGATTCGCATCCTCATCCGCGTCGACCGCCGGGTCGAGTCCCAGTGGGGCGTCGGCTACCGCAGCGAAGCGGCCGCGCGCTTCGCCCTCGCCGCAGTCGAGGCGAGGGTGAAGTGAGGCGACCGGCGGTCGCTACGGGTCCGGCTCAAGGTGATTGCATGACCGCGGGATGATGGCGACCAAGGAACCGAAACAGGTGCGAGGGCCGGGCAACCGGCCCTTGAGCGTTTTGCGAGAAACCAAACGTAGGTCGGACGAACGAGGAGGGACAATGCTTCGGACAGCAGCTTTGATTGCCGTGGCGGCAGCTGCGATCGCTTGCGGAAGTCTGGCTGTGCAAGCCGCACGTGGCGCCGGTTAGTCAGCCCCTCTCGGCCTGACGAGTTATGGCCGAGTCGTGTGGATGCGCTCGTCCACGACCGCTACGGCCGCGCCCACGTGTGCATGCACGCGCAGCGCTTCGCGATCCACCGCTGCGCCTCGCCGAGTTTCAACGACGGCGACTATCGGGACGCTTCCCATGTGCAAAATTCGCGTCGATGGTGCTGTCGCTCGCGCTCGGGGCTGCGCTGGGGCTTTCTCTCGCCCTCATTGCCTTTGCGATCACACCGCGTCAGGCGATGCGAAGATCTCGCGCAGTCTTCGTCGAAAATAGACGTGACGCCATCTTGTGGGCAGGCTTGGCCACGGCGCTCGGCATCGGGCTCGGGGTCGCTATCGCGTGGGGCCTTTCATAGAGCCTGGAAGCTCGCCGTCAAAAGCCCCCGCAAGCGCCTCATTCAATCGGTGCTCGATCGACGCGAAGCCGAGGACGGCGAGCCTAAAAGGGTCGACGTTTCCGGTGATCGCCGAGTCGGCCGCGGCGGCGATAAGCCGCGCGTTGTTACGGCGCGAGTTCTCTCGAGAGGACCGACTCGACGGCGCGGAGCGCGACGCGGGTTTCGTCGAGACGCGGCTCCCTCGTCGTGATTCGCTGCAGGCCGAGTCCGGGGAGGAGGAAGGCGCGGGCGAAGCGCTTGGTCGAGGCTTCGACGGCGAGCCAGAGCTCCATCGTCAGCGCGAGCGAGAGAATGACGACGGCGGCCGACGCGTAGACGGTCGGCGCGAAGGGCCAGACGCGCTGCAGCGCGAGCGCGATCGGGAACACAAGGGCTGCGAAGTTCGTGCCGCACCTCGCCGCGAAGCGCGTCGGTCGCACGGCACCGCGCCAGGTCTCGGCGAGGCGGCGCTCCTCGGCGGCGGCGATCGCGCGGTGCTCGGCACCGTGGAGCGCGAGCGTCCGGCCGCGCAGGAGCCAAACGATGAGGCCGACGGTGACCGCCAACCCGGCGATCAGCGAGAGGCGATGCGGCAGGAACGCGAACAGAAGCGGAGCCGCGACCGCGACCGCGAGCAGCAACCGCTCGCGAGGCTTGGCGACCCCGCCGCGGCGAAAGAGTGGTGACACCGAGAGCCCAAGGCGGACGAGCCCCCGGACGAGTGGAACCTTTCCCAGGCGCTCGCGCGGCGCGGGCATCGCTCCTTCGCGCAGCGTCCCATCGACGCCGGCGAAAGCCCAGAAGCGCTCGCTGACGATCGCGACACCGTCGGGCCTCGCCATGCCTCCCAGCCGGGGGAGGGCCTGCGCGCCGTCGAAGCTGACAAGCACGGACTCCACCTACCCCAGCTTGCCTGGCCTGAGGCCGCCCGGCAATGGGCCGGGCGGCCTAGATCACGAAGTGACAGGCCTACCACCTGCCGCGCGAGAAGAAGCCGAGCAGCGCGAGCACGAGAACGATGATCAGGATGATCCAGAGAATGCTCAGGGCAGTCACCTCCTTCGGGCGTCGTTTCCTAACAACCGGTTTCTGACGACGGAGGGTGCGTTAAACCTCGCAGCGTTTTTTCCGCCCCGCCGGAGGGCAAGGACAAGGGATGCCAAGGGCGATCTGGACGGGCTCGATCAGCTTCGGCCTCGTCAACGTGCCGGTGCGCCTGTACGGCGCGATCTCCGAGCACAAGCTGCACTTCCGCCTCGTCCACGAGCCCGACCAGAGCCCGATCGGCTACCAGGAGGTTTGCAAGCTCGAGGACAAGCCCGTCCCGGACGACGAGGTGGTCAAGGCCTTCGAGTTCGAGCCCGGCGAGTACGTCTTGATGGAGGACGAGGACTTCGAGGCAGCGCGCGCCGAGGGATATCGGACGATCGAGATCACCGACTTCGTTCCCTACGAGCAGGTCGACCCGATCTACTTCGCACGCACGTACTACCTCGGGCCCGAGCAGGGCGGCGAGAAGGTCTACAGTCTCCTGCTGCGTGCGCTCGAGGATTCCGGCCTGGCCGGGATCTCGAAGTTCGTGATGCGCGACCGCCAGTATCTTGGTGCGCTCCGCGTCCGCGATGGCGTGATCACGCTCGAGCAGCTGTACTTCCACGACGAAATCAGGCCGGTCGACGAGATCAAGCCGCCGAAGACGAAGGTCACGAAGGAAGAGCTCGCGATGGCCGAGCAGTTGATCGACAACTTCGCTGGTGACTTCAAGCCCGAGAAGTACAAGGACACGTACCGGGACGCCCTGTGCGAGATCATCCGGGCGAAGCGAGCCGGCAAAGAGGTCCGTCGTGCCCCGGAGACCGAGGAGGAGGCGCCGCCCGACCTGCTCGAGGCGCTCCGCGCGAGCATCGAGGCGGCCGGCCGTGGCCGCGGCGCGAGGTCCGATCTGTCGAATCTTTCGAAGGCGGAGCTCGACGAGCGCGCGCGCAAGGCGAAGGTTCCCGGCCGCTCGAAGATGTCGAAGGACGAGCTGATCGAGGCGTTGGGGCACTCGGCTGCCTGAGCAGAAGCACCTGAGCGTCGTTCCGGATGTCGAGCAAGAGCTTGACCGTCTCTACGCTCTCCCGCTCGAAGGGTTCACGCCGGCGCGGAACGACCTTGCTCGCCGGCTCACCAAGGCTGGACGGGCCGACGCGGCCGGCGAGGTCAAGAAGCTCGCCAAGCCGAGCGTTCCGGTCTGGACGGCGAACCAGCTCGCACGGCGGGAGCCCGGTGAGTTGCGTGCGCTGCTCCGCTCCGCCGAAGAGCTGCGCAAGGCGCAGGAGCGCGCTCTCGGGGGAAAGGGCGTTTCCGATCTGCAAGATCGCCTCGCCGAGCAACGGCGGGCGGTGCGAGCACTGGCGCGGCTCGGGCGCGACATTCTCGCCGACGAGGGACGCTCGGCGAGCGACGCGATCGTGGAGCGAATTGCGAAGACGCTCGACGCGGCGGCGCTCGACGAAGGCGCGCGCTTCCAGCTCCGCGCCGGCCGCCTCACCGAGGAGCTCGAGCCGCCCGGCTTCGAGGCGCTTGCCGGAATGACCCCGGCGCGGCCGCCGTCGAAGCGCGCGGGAACGGCGAAGCCGAAGCCCTCTGGTGTGGCCCAAGCGCGGCAGCGGGTGCAGCAGGCGAAACAAGATGTTCGCGCGCACGCACGCGAGGCCGTCGAGGCCGAACGCGAGGCCGAGCGCGCCGAGATGACGGCGGCGGAGGCCCGCCGGACGGCTAACGCTGCCCGTGAACGCTCGGACGACGCGGAGCGCGCGCTCGCCGAGGCCGAGGCCGCCCTACGGAAGGCGCGGCGGGGCTAGGTCTCGTCTGCGGGAGGCTCGTTGACGACAGGATCGGTCGCGAGGCGCTCGGCGGCCTGCCGAGTCTCGTCTGCGACCTCTTCCTGCAGCTCTACGAACTTGTTCTCGTCCGTGAGCCGGCTCTCTCGCTCTCGATCTTGCTCGTCGGTCAT
>WNGP01005344.1_pt1 | contig 11225 bp, 15 predicted proteins | sample 5407671 | NCBI WGS metagenome assembly WNGP01 (sample SAMN13153381, study PRJNA577476) | soil metagenome | isolation source: 40 cm soil or saprolite under Garry oak tree replicate 2 | place: USA:California | collected 2016-06-15
CATATACCGCCTACGCACGCCGAATCCAGGTCGACTTCGCCGCGATGTCAGTGCCCCCGCCCGGCGCGGGGAACCCCCCGTTTCGCGCCCCCTATGACGGCTGCGAGATCGGCGGTCTCTACGGCCATCGCTGGAACGACGCCTTCGGAACGCGCACCGCCGTCGAGATCTGGCTGACTGTGCGGGGCCGGCACTTCTTTAACGACCGCGCAGCCGCGCGTGACCTCGCCTACTTCGTCCGCTCCGGGCGCGTCCAGAAGATCCGACTCAGCGACAACCCGCGTCCCGGGCTTGAGTGGTTTATCCATCGCTATCCAGGTCGCGTTGTCGAGATTCCAACCTCGACCACTCGCGTGTCGAGGGGCGTGATCGGATTCTGGATCGCCAAGCGCGTGATTGTCTTCACGACGACGTCATCGACGGGCCGTCGGTTGTTCGTCGTCGCGAAGCGCGGCTCGGTGAGGCTGCCTGCGAAGAACCTCGGCGATCTCGCCTATTTGGGCACGCAATAGGCACTGTCACGTGCTCGCCGCCCATTTGCCGCTCGGCGGGCTTCTGGTGACATTCCCGAACACTCGCCCAGCGGAGAATCTCCTCGCTTCGCTCGCGCACCCCGTGTGATGAATCGCTTCCAGCCGCATGACGGCGCCTTGACGATGAAGGTAACTCCGCCGATGCTCCTTTTCATCAAGGTGAAGACCTATCTCTGAAGCTGAGACATCCCGCTGTCACGCCGCAGGGAGGCGATGTGGGATCGCGTTGAAAAGACGGTCACCTGCCTCGCGTGTGCGTCCAGCGAAACCGAGGCGGAACCCGGTGTGGCAGGCGCATCAGCAGCGGCTGAAGGGTCAAGGCGCCGCGACAAGAGAATCGAGGAGGTGCGCCGCACGCATGGTGATCACGCAGCCGAGGTGGCGAAGGCGATGGCAGAGCACGACAACGCCGCCACCTGGGGGAAGGGCAGCAAAGGTGAGTCGCGGCTTGCAGCGTTCGTAGAGCGTGAGGTCGGCGACGCTGTCATCCCGCTCCACGACCGCCTCATCCCCGGCACTCGCGGGAACATCGATCACATCTTCGTTGCCTCGACGGGCGTCTGGGTTGTCGATGCGAAAGCTCTCACTGGGAAAGTGGTTCAACACGAGGTAGGCCCTTTCTGGGGGCGTGAGAACGAGGTCCACGTCGGCGGACGCAACCGCACAAAACTCGCGAAGGGCGTCGAGAAGCAGGTGACGGCTGTGATCGCGGCACTCAAGCCCAACCCGGAATTCAAGGGCACGGACGTGCACGCAGCACTCTGCTTCCTAGACTCCGAGTGGTCGCTCCTCGACTTCCCGTTCCAAGTGGGGTCGTCCGTATGGGTGATGTACCCGGGGGCACTCCGCAAGCGCCTGAAGAAGAAAGGATCACTGTCACGCGAGAAGATGGAGCGGATGGCACGCCGACTTGACTTGAGCCTTCCGCGCGCGACGTAGCTCGGGCGCGCCGCGTAGCGCGCCTGGGGGGACATTCCCGAACACTGGCGCAGGCGAGGGTTCGCTCCTCAACTACCGAGTTGCGTTTACCCCGGACTGCCTAGGTGACGTGCCTCAACAGGTTGTGTACGGCTGAGTAGGTCATCCGGGCCTCCTTCGAGGCTGTGGGTCTGCCAAGGCTCACAGTCGAAGGAGGGACCCGGATGGGGCTTCACCGTAACGCTCGCCTCGGACTCGCTGGTCGCCGCGCGCTGATCGCGGATATCGAGGCTGGCTGCTCGTGTCGTGAAGCGGCAAGACGCCGCGGCGTCTCGCCGAGCACGGCCTGCAAGTGGTGGCGGCGGTGGTCTCGCGCCACTGAGAGTGAGCGCACGAGCGGGCGCTGTCTCGAGGATCGCTCGTCGCGGCCACATCGTTGCCCGCGGCTGCTTTCGCTCAGCGAGCAGCGGCGGATCTGTGCCGCTCGGCGCCGGACCGGCTGGGGACCGCGGCTTCTCGCCGGCGAGACCGGGCATCCGCACGCGACCGTCTGGCGAACGCTCCGACGGGCGGGGATCTCGCGCTCGCGTAGGCAGCTGCGCGAGCGGCCGCGCCGGTACGAGTGGCCCTGCCCCGGCGATCTGCTGCACATCGACAGCAAACGCTTCGTCCGTTTCAGCCGTCCCGGCCACGCGGTCACCGGCGACCGCCAGCGCAGCGGCGCGGAGAGGCGGCTGCGGGTCGGCTACGAGTGGGTGCACTCCCTCGTCGACGACCACTCTCGCTACGCCTACAGCGAGCTCCACCGCGACGAGAAAGCCGCCACCGTGACCGGCTTCGTCGAACGCGGACTCGGCCACTTCGCCGCGCAGGGGATCGAGGTGAAGCGATTGATGAGCGACAACGCCTGGACCTACACGCGCAACAAGACGCTCGCGCGGCTGCTGACCGCTCGCAGCGTCCGGCAAATCCTGATCCCCTACCGCCGGCCGCAGGTCAACGGCAAGGTCGAGCGCTACCAGCAGACGCTCAAGCGCGAGTGGGCGCTCGGCCAGATCTATCGCAGCTCAGACCACCGCGCCCAAGCCTTGTCACACTGGGTCAGCTACTACAACGAGCGCAGACCGCACAGCTCGCTTGGCGGCCGATCACCGATCAGCCGCGTCCACAACGTCCCGAGGCAGGACACCTAGGCGGGGCCGTCGTAGCGTCGTCAGTCTCGGCCGCTTTGGTTGTCAAGCGAGGCGCGTTCGGCTTGCCGCTCATTCCACATTCGACCGAAGACCGCGCCCGCATGAAGACAGACACCGAAGCCAACGAGGAAGGTAATCAGGGCAATGACGACGCCAGCAGGGCCATAGCTCTTCTGCCCCGATGTGATCTGCTCCGAGAAAAAGAACGACGAGACCACTCCAAGACCGGTGATGCAGGCTCCCGTTGCCACGCCGGCCGGGAGCATTTGCCGCAGCGGGACCCTGCGGTACAAGAGCATGTAGGACGACCACCACCAGAAGAGCACGGCGGTCACGAACGTGAGCAAGAAGATGAGACCGCGACCGCCCACGGGGCGGGCTTTGTCGAAAAGCCACACCTGAACCGAGATGTAGAGGGTGAACGCCCCGACCCCAGCGGCCTGATAGACAAGATGCCGCAGGAGGCCCTTCGGGGGAGTCCGTTCGTAGATTCGGTGGTACCACGCCGAGAGGGTGGCTGCCATCCCGATCCCCCCGAGCACGAGCACAATGGCGCTGACCCAGGTGAGCGTCTCAACCGCCTGATTACCGGTAGCGATCAATCCCTCGACATCGTGTGTCGCCTGGGCGTTCAACCCCATCCGGGCGACGACCGTCGTTCTGATGTCTCCGCCGATGACGGACGAGGTAACTGCGAGGAACGGAAAGGCGGAGAGCACGGCCAGCGCCGCGAAGGCAAAGGAGCTGTTCATGAAATCGGCCGTCGACAGATGAGCCCAGTACCTTCCAGCGGCGCTCTTCTCGAACCGCTCCAGCCGATCTTGCAGGCCGAGAAACCTCGACCGCCCAGGGGGCTGCACCTTCTCGATGTCGGTCTCGGATGGGGGGATCAGAGCTTCGTCACGCTCAGGGTCCTGGTCTGCTCCGGGCGCGTCGAGCATCTTCGACTCCTCTGCCATGCACCCAGTATCGCGCGACCAAGGGGTTCACCACCACGGTCACACACCACCGGCGCCCAACGGCATCCAGGGCGCGACTACAGAGTTGCGATTACACCCGACTGCCCTCAAGGGACAGGACGCTCGCCCACCACTCGGTAGCGTTGTCCCGATGTCGAGGGTCTTGGTGACTGGGATGTCGGGAACCGGCAAGTCGTCGGCTCTCGCCGAACTTGGCCGACGCGGTTATCGCGTCGTAGACACCGGTGATCCGGGCTGGCGCGAGTATCGCGAGTATGTTGAGTCTTCCGACGAGTTGCACCGCGGCGAGTGGCTCTGGGTCGAGGAAAGGATCACCGGGCTGCTGGACTCCGATGATGGTCGCTCGCTCTTCGTTGAAGGGTGCGTGAGGAACCAGTCGAAGTTCTACGACCGTTTCAACGCGGTCGTCCTGCTCAGCGCCCCTGCTGACGTGATCCTTGACCGGGTCGCACGCAGAACGACCAACAACTACGGGAAGACACCATTGGAACGAGCGATGATCTTGGATGACCTCGTCAAGGTCGAGCCGCTCCTCAGGGAGGGCTGCACGCATGAGCTGGATGCCAGCCGACTGCTCGCCGAGATCGTCGCCGACCTGGCCGCGATCGCGTCGCTAACGTGAGCCGAACAGGATGCGAGCGGCCGGGATCACAGCGCTCGGCGAGCCCGTCGAGATCTTCGAGGTGGACGAGCTGGCAACGCCTGCCGCAGGCGAGGTCCTCATCGACGTCGTCGCCGCCGGCATCGGCAACTGGGACGAGCTTGTCAGGATCGGCAGCTGGCAGATCGGCGGCCCGGCTCCGATGGCGCTCGGGACGGAGGCGGCCGGGACGGTCGCAGCGGCCGGCTCCGGCGTGGCCGAGTTGCGCGAGGGCGACGAGGTGATGACACATCCGCTGCCGCTCCGGCGTCACGGGACGTGGGCGGGGAGGGTGCTCGCGCCGGCGGCGACCGTCGCGGCCCGGCCGCCAGAGGCGTCATGGGAAGCCGGCGGAGCGTTTCCCATTCCGGCGCTCACTGCGGCTCAGGCACTCGACGAGGCTCTCGGGATCGAGAGCGGCGGCTGGGTCGTCGTCAACGGAGCCGGCGGAGTCACGGGTGGCCTGCTCGTCCAGCTCGCCGCGGCTCGGGGCGCCCGCGTGATCGCGACCGCGAGCGCGAAGAAGGCCGAGCGCATTCGCGACTACGGCGCGTCGGAGGTGCTCGACTACCACGGCGACTGGCCTGCGCTCGTTCGCGAGATCACCGGCGGCGGCGCGCCCAAGGCCGTCAACGCTGCCCGCGGGCAGGCGGCCACCACTTTGAAGGCGGTTGCTGACGGCGGCCGCTTCGCCACGATCACGGGCGACCCGCCGCGGGAGGAACGGGGCGTCGCCGTATCCGACGTCTACGTCCGGCCCGATGGTCGGCAGCTTTCGGCCCTCGCAGAGCTGCTGGCCCACGGCACCCTTGGCGTGCCAGTCGCGTCCGTCCGTCCGCTCGAACAGGCGGCACAAGCGCTCCGCGAAGTAGTCGCGGGAGCGGACGGCGCGATCGTCCTGTCACTCCGAACCTAGCCTGGCCCCCTGATGGTCGCGCCCAAGCTGCGCAGCTTCGGGACGGGCCAGTAGCTACCGCTTCTGATCCGGGGACATTCATGGCCCAGGCCGACGTCCTGACTCCGGCGGGAGAGGGCCGCACCAGTCAAGGGACATTCCCGAACACTGGCCCAAGCGAGCGTCACGTGGCTGGCAGCTGGCGGTCCCCGTGGAAGACCGCTTCGACGTTGTTCCCGTCCGGGTCAATGACGAACGCTGCGTAATACCCGGCGTGGTAATGCGGGCGACGACCCGGCGCGCCGTTGTCGCGGCCGCCGGCTTCGACAGCGGCGCGGTGGAACTTGTCGACGGTGGCTCGGTCGGCTGCGGCGAAGGCCACATGAACGGGAGCGGCCGGGGGTGCCCCTTCCTCGATCCAGAAATCTCCACCGCCCTCGATGGCGAACCCAGGCCCCCGCGAGCTCTCCACTACCTTCACTCCGAACGGCTCGAGGGCCTGCTCGTAGAAGGTGCGGCTGCGTCTCTCGTCACGTACTCGCAGGGCCAAGTGGTCGATGAGGGGAAGCGTCACGGGCAGCGACACGCCCTCTATCTTAGAGCGCGACCTCCGGGGAACATTCCTGACACTGGGGCACGCGAGTGGCTTCGCGGTAGATCCACGAGACTCGACGCAGAAGACGGGGCTACGACGAAACGACTGGGTAAGAAGAAGGCCCGCCGGAGCGGACCTTCGACCTTAACTCCTGCAGGTCAGTTTGACCTGCCCGCTCGGGGTGACTATTCCGGCGGTGACCCTGCTGAGCACCACATTGTTCAACACGAAACAGGGCAGGCCCGTGAAGTCCGTAACGGGCTGCGACGGAAGCGGGCTGCTCTCCTCGGGGATGACCGAGCCCGTGATGTGGTGGTTGATCGTGCCGTCCGGCTGGATCACAAACTGGATCTTGCACGAGAACAGCCAGCGACCCGTGTTGTCAGATACCAGGCATTGGCCGTCATCACGTACCACGGTCGCGCCATTACCGCCGGCTTTGGCCTGCGTGCTGCTACCCACCGCGAGCACGCCGGCCACCGACAGGCCGACTGCTAACAGAATCAATCTGTGCCGCATGCAATCCCCTCCTTGACGCCCTTTCCACCCGGGACAGGGCATGGTCGGGGGGATACTGGATTGCCTGGTTCCTGGGCGCAATGAGGCGGATCCTCCTCGACATTCCCGCGTACTGGCCCAGCCGAGCGGCTGACATCTCTGACCGTCGCTATCCCTGATCTTGACTACCACGCCAGCGGCTAGTTAGCCCACCAGTCGCGCCGGCCATCGACGTCTTCGCGCGGATCATCGCCGAGATTGGGCGCGCCGATGACGAGGATCTCGAGGCCCTCTGGCCCGGCCTCGTAGCCTCGCCACGTACCGGGCGGGACGCGCACCGCGTCCCACTCCTTGAGCTCGACGAGCTCGTCGTCGACCTTCATCCGCCCGCTCCCGCGCAGGACGACGTACACCTCCTCTTGCGTCTCGTGCGTGTGGCCGTACGGAAAGCGATAGCCGGGTGGGACGCGCTGGTAGCTCAGGGCGGATTTCTCGAGCTCGAGCGCCTTGGTCGCCGCGCGGAACTCCAGGTCCGGAGCGCCGTCGAACCTAGGGCCGATGTCCTCCAGATCCTCCTTGATGTTGCTGAGCGTGAACGGCACGGCGCAATCCTATGGCGTCATTCCGGAACGCTGGCCCACGCTGGTGGTCTTAGGGGGTGATCAGTTTCCAGTGGCCCTCCGTGACGACGTCGACGTTGCCGTCGACCACTTTGATCGCGGTCTGATCGTCGATCACGTATGCCGGCACTGATAACCCGGCGGCCCACGCTTCTATCTCGGCCAGAGGGCTAGCCGGAATGCCATCCTCGCGATCAAGGTGTGGAAACACCGAGAAATCAACGAGCCCCAGCGCTTTGTCGCTGCCGGTGAGCGGTTCACTCTCGTCGTAGGTGGCTCCTCCGAAGTCGGGAGTCGCCACCATCGCTCCGCCGCTCGTGCCGACATAGACCGTCTCGGGCCGCAGCGACGGCAGGAGCTCGGCCAGTCCGGATTGCCGCATCCAGTGGCACAGGTACAAGGGGCTGCCGCCCCAAACCAGCAGGGCGTCGGTCTCCTGGACAGCAGGGATCCAATCGTCGGGTTTCACGCTGGGTAGGGCGGTGAGCTCGAGCACTCCCAACGACTTCCAACCCAACCCGCACATCGGGCTGGAGGTTGTTCCGCTGATGAACCGGTAGACGTGCGAAGGCCCGCCGGGGAAGGGCTGCACACCGGTGGGGATGCAGAGGGCGTTGGACTCGGCAATCGGTTTGCCGAGGAGCTCGACCAACGCGTCGTGGATGCTCGGGTTGCTGATGCCAGAGGAACAGAGAAGAAACTTCACGACGCCTCCCGTGTCATTACTGCAGGCGAGACCTTTCCATGGGCGTACGGATCCGTTCGCGGTAGAGACCGGCAGGCCACCGAAAACTCATCGGCTCCGGCCCGATCCAGCCTCACGGCCTCAGGTGACACTCCCGAACAATGGCCCAGCGGAGCGTCTTCGCGCCGCGGCCGATGTCGATGTGCAGGCCCATGCTACTTGACACATGCCGATATCGGAATATGATCCGGCCGTGGCCCGCTCTTCCACGACGTCGGACGTCTTCAATGCAATTGGCGAGGTGCACCGTCGCGAGATCCTGGACACGCTGATCGGAGGCGAGAAGGCGGTGGGGGCGATCGTGAACGACCTCTCGCTGTCCCAGCCTCAGGTCTCAAAACACCTACGGGTGCTCAGTGAGGTGGGACTCGTCAACTGCCGGGCGGAGGGGCGTCGTCGCCTCTACAGCCTGGAACCCGCCCGCCTGCAGCCGTTTCACGACTGGTTGGCCAACTACGAGCAGGCGTGGAACGACCGACTGGATCGGGTGGACGACTACCTCAAAGAGCTACAACAACAAGGAGAGCCGCAGTGACACCTAATCGGCATGGATCGGCAGTCATCGAATTCCCGAACGATCTCGAGATCGTCACCACTCGAGAGTTCGACGCTCCGATCGAACTCGTCTTCGACGTCTTCACGAAGCCGGAGCATGTGAGCAAATGGTTCGCTCCATTTACGTGTGAGGTGACGGAGTGCTCGATCGACCTCCGCGTCGGAGGGAACTACCACATCGTCTTCGTGACCGAAGACGGAACCGAGTGCTCGTTTCGAGGAACCTACTTGGAGGTCGAGCCGCCGACCCGGACCGTCGCGACGTGGCTATTCGAAGGGTGGCCAGATGCGGACGCCGTCGAGTCCGTGGATCTGCACGAAACGGAGGGAGTGACGAAGCTGACGATGAAGCTAGCGTTCCGCGACCAGGCTGGCCGTGACCACATGACCAAGTCCGACGGTCAGGAAGACAGTTTCAACAAAATGGAGGATTACTTGAGGTCACTGCTCGAGCAAAAGGAAACTGTCTCCGGGTAGTTGAGGCTCGAGCCAGACTCCAAAGCCTGATTCAGGGGGCATTCCCCGAACGCTGGCCCAGGCAACCGAAGTCACCCCGCGGACGGCAACGTGAGTTCGACCGCGCCGGCGGACGCTTCGATGCTCCCCCAATCACCAGTCAGGACTACCTCCTGTCCTTCCACTCGAACGAGTCGATATGGCCGAAGTCAAGCTCTCCGGATGCGTCGACCGCGGGTCGCACTCCCTGACCCTCTCAGAGAAGGCGTTCGACGCTCACGAGGCGGAGAGTCCCGCGGCGAAAGCACTCCCTCTCGCTCGGTGGTGGCGGTGCGTAGGCCGGGTGGGCCTTGGTTAGGACGAACTCGACGTCAAACGTCAGCTCGCCTGGCTTCCCGCTCACGCCCAGCAGGCGTCGAGCAAATCGTCGGACGCGCTACGACACAGTCGGTTCCAGGGGGAGTAGGGTCGTGCTTCCCGTTCACAAAGGAGGAGCTCAGTGCAGTACCTGATCGTCGGACAGCATCCGCCCGACCTCTGCCCGTCAGCGAACGAGACGGTTCGGAAACTCTCCGCGGAGGGCGCGGGCCAGATACCCGAGTTGGCTGAGAAGCTGGGCGTCAAACTTCTGGCGACGTACGTGCCGATGAACAACCACATGGTGTTCGCGGCCGTCGAGGCCGACGACATGGACTCGGTGCGAGAGTTTGCGTTCCAATCGAGACTCGGTCAGTGGAACACGCTCGAGCTGTACCAGGTCTCGACGTTGGAGGAAGCTCTGACGAAAGTCACGGAACTGCCCACGATCTACGGCTAGACGGTAAGGCTGCGGATTCCGGCTTAGCGGAGTGGGCTCGCGCCTGCCGTCGCCACCGAGGGACGGCAGGCGCATTCCGGCGAGCCGAAGGCAAACGGCGATCCCTTAGGTGCAACGTCATTCCGGAACGCTGGCCCAGCCGAGAGTGCGGCGCTAAGACGAGCCGGAGGCGCTAGGGCAAGTCTTGCGCGATCCCCCAGGTGTAGCCGCCTGGATCAGCGAAGGTGAGCGTGCGCATGCCCCAGTCACGATCCGCCGGGCCGCTGATCACCGTCACTCCGTGCTCTTCCAACTCAGTGCGCACCGCATCCACGTCATCAACGACGATGGCGAACTGCCCGACACCCTTCTGCGCCAGGCCGAGTACTTCGCCCGCCGGGGCGTTCTCGTGAGCCGGATCGTGCCGCAACGCGACGTACGTGTCCTTGAGGCGGAAGAGTGCCAAGTCCTCCAACTCGTTCAGAGGAGCCAAGCCGAAGACCTCCCGGTAGAACGCCTTCGAGCGCTCAAGGTCTCCGACGATCAGATTGATGGCAAAGATCTGCTTCTCCCATTCAGCCATTTCGCGCCTCACTCAGTTGCGTCGCCCATTGATGTTGTTCTGAGGACTGGACCGCTCGGCGACCCGTAACTCATCGATCGAGCCTTTACGAGATTGCAGATTCCGCGGGTGACATTCCCGCACGCTGGCCCAAGCCTTTAGTGCCTATGCCGCGGAGGCGAAGAAGTCGATAAGCAGTTGGTTGACGCGTTCAGCCTCGTCGTGATGCACCCAGTGCGACGCGTCGGGCAGGCGCTCCACGCGGTCGAGGTTGGGTACATCGTCGCGGTCGGGCTCGGCGAGTTTGGAGCCGAGGTAGGAATCGCGCTCCCCCCAGATGACTAGTGTCGGCGCCGAGATCGGGCGAAGCTTTGCTGCGGCTTCCTTCTGGGACTGTCTTACCGAGGCGCGGTAGTAGTTGATCATCCCAGCCGCTGCCCCCGGCTGCGACCACGCCTCGACGTAGCGTTCGATTTCCTGCGGCGTATAAGGCGGGTTCGCGTCATGCAGGAAGTGTCGGAAGAAGTGCCAGTCTCTGGCGTGCACGATCTCCTCGGGCAATCCCGGTACTGCAAAGAAGAAGAAGTACCAGGACTTCCGCAGCTGGTTCGGGTCGTGCAGTCCCTCCTGGAGCCGCCGCGGATGGGCCGCGTTGAGGATGGCGAGCCGGTCGACGACCTCGGGGTGGTTCATCGCGATCGTCCAGGCGATGCTTCCGCCCCAGTCGTGACCGACCAACAGGGCGGACTCGGCACCGAGTTCTCCGATGAGGCCGCGGATGTCGGCGGCGAGCAGGTCGACGGCGTAGTCCTCGAAGTCCTCTGGCTTCGATGACAGGTTGTAGCCACGCGTGTCGGGGGCAACGACCCGAAAACCCGCCGCCGCGAGCGGCTCGATCTGTAGCCGCCAACCGAACCAGAACTCCGGGAAGCCGTGCAGCAGAACGATCAGCGGCCCGTCACCGGCCTCGACGTAATGCAAGCTCTGATCGCCGATCTGGGCGTAACCCTCCCGAAGCTCGGTCCCGATGTCAGGGAGCAGGCTCGTGGTGGTGGTCATAAGACCTCCGTGGGTAGGAGACTTGGGCGCGAGACTACGCCTGCCGGTCTGGAGAAGCAACAACCGCGACCAGACCGCCACGACGCAATCGCCCAAGGTGGTCGACAATCCCGCACGCTGTCTGTGTGCGCCGCGAACCGGCGGAACTAGCGCAGGGAGCTGAAGGCGGCCCGCATCTCG
>WNGP01011961.1_pt1 | contig 11221 bp, 12 predicted proteins | sample 5407671 | NCBI WGS metagenome assembly WNGP01 (sample SAMN13153381, study PRJNA577476) | soil metagenome | isolation source: 40 cm soil or saprolite under Garry oak tree replicate 2 | place: USA:California | collected 2016-06-15
TCAAGTACGTCGCGCCGGAAGCGCTGTCGGGGGAACTGGTGGACGGGCGCGCCGACATTTACAGCCTGGCGACGATCACGTACTGGCTGCTCACGGGCCAGCACCCCCACACGGGCCGTACGCCGCGGGAGTTGTTCCAGCAACTGTTGACGCAGCCGCCGCGGCCGTTGAACCAGGCGGCGCCGGGGCTGCGGTTCGCACCGGCCCTCGAGGCCGCGGTGATGCGCGGCCTGGAGCGCGACCCCGCCCGGCGGCAGCCCACCGTGGCGGCGTTCGCCGACGAGGTGGCGGCCGGGGTCGGGGCCGGTTCGCCCGGATCCGGTCCCAAGGTGGGCCTGCTCGACGCGCTCAAGCGTGTGGTCCGACGCCGCAGCTAATAGTAGTAGCTACTACTACTACTATAGGTCCCATGACCACGACTCGTGACCTGCGACGACGCCTCCAAGATCTCCTGCGGGAGCGGTCGGTCGTTCACGGCGACTTCACGCTCGCTTCAGGACGTCGCTCCAGCTTCTACGTCGATGCGCGTCGCACCACCATGTCGGGAGAAGGCCTCGCCCTCATCGGCGCCCTCGGGCTCGAGCGCCTCACGGCCCGAGGCTGGGCCCCCGCCCTGGTCGGCGGTCTGACGCTCGGCGCCGATCCCGTGGCCTACGCGATCGCCGCAGCGGCGCACGCGCAAGGCCGACAGCTCGACGCCTTTAGCGTGCGCAAGCAACCGAAAACGCACGGGACCGGACAGCGCATCGAAGGGTGCTTCACGCCCGGATCCGCCGTCGTCGTCGTAGAGGACGTGATCACCACGGGCCAGTCGGCGGCGGATGCGATCAGCGCCGTCGAGGCGGCCGGGGGCCGCGTCCTCGGCGTCCTCGCCGTCGTGGACCGTGAGGAAGGCGGCCGAGCGGCCCTGGAGCGGACGGGGCATGGCGTCGAAGTCCTCGTCACCGCCACGGACCTGGGTCTCCAATGACCGCGCCCGGCGACGTGACGCTGCTCGTCGTCCGGTTGAGTGACTCCTTCAGCGACTTCTGGGCCGCGTTGGCCCGCGAGCTCGGCGTGCCACTCGTGGCGTGGGCCCCCGCGGAACCCGGGCCTCCCCCCGCGCAAGCCGGCGTCCCGGCAACGCGCCCTTCACCCGAATGCTGATCTCGGTGAAATCGGGAAGCGCCTTGAGCAAGTCCTGGTGGCCGTCACCGCGTCGGCCCGCTTGAGCTCCACGTTGCGCAGGACGACCTCGACGCTCGAAATGACGAGCGTGTTGGTGCCGTCGGTGAAGGTCTCGGACCCGCCGGCCTGGGCCGCGGCGCTCACCGCGCTCGACAGCGCGAGGCTGACCGGGGCGATGCCGCGAGAACCGGCCCCCTCGGTGCACGCACCTAGCGCGACGGTGGTCGCGATCACACAGAATGTGGTCACATGATTTCGCATCGTGCCTCCAGGGCAAAGTGGAACCAGTCGTTTCGGCCCGAGGTCGCGCATGACTCATGCCCCGCCGGGCCCCGCGCCGGTGAGCTTGGAATCGCGCTCCGCCCGGGGGCCCCTGGCTCATAACGGCGCACGGTGACTCGTCGCGAGACACGGGGCTCGCGGCTTGTGCGGGCCGGGGCGGGGTGTATGATGCTCATCGAGGTGCGCGATCCTGCGACAGGAGGAGCTGCTCTGGTGACCGTCGAGGCGGGCGCGGCCGACCGGCCGACACTGGCGTCGAAGATTCGCGGCTGGAAAGACGACGCGACCGGTCTCGAGCAGCGGCTCAAGGATGTGGAGACCATCGCGCGCAGCCTGCGTCGCCGCTGGTGGCTCGTGGGCACGGGACTCGTCCTCGGCTTGATCGGGTGGGCGTTCTGGCCGGTGGCGGTCCGGACGCGCCCCGGCACGATGGTTCTGGTGGCGGGCGGCGGTCTGATTCTCAATGCCCTGCTCGGGATGATCAACGAGCGCGGCTGGTACCGTTGGTGGCTGATTTACGCGCTTGCCCTGCTCGACGTCGTTCTGGTCGCCGTGTTGATCGTCTGGTTCGGCCACGGGGGCTTCGTGGTCGCCTTCCTCATCTCCGTGCTGCCCTACGCCTTCGATCAGGGGCACACCGTCGGGAACTTCCTCGTGCTCACTGCCGCGTTGGCGTACCTGGCCGCGGTGCAGATGCACCACGCGCTGTACGGCGGCGACGCGGCGCTGGCCCCGGGACCGGTGCTCGAAACCGTCACGTTGGTGGTCGTGGCGATGACGTTGAAGGAGATCCCGGCCACGTTGATCCAGCGCATTCGCCGCACTCGCAGTGTCATGGGAGAGGCCGAGCACGGCTTCCTCGCGGTGCGCGCCGCGGCGCAGGAGTCGGACGAGCTGGGGTTCCTCGAGAAGAGCTTCAACAAGATGATCGAGGAGATCGGGGGCACGATCTCGACGGTGCAGCGGGAAGCGGATGAGGTGGCGGCGTTCGCCGAGCAGCTCGCGGCCTCGGCGGAGGAGCTGCACGCGACATCGGAGACGGTGACGCACACGGCGCAACGGCTCGCGGGGGACCTGAGCAAGCAGCGCGACATGGCCGAGGGCGCGCGGGGCGAGAGTGACAAGGCGGCGGACCAGGCGGAGGCACTGCGTGTGCGGGCGGAGCTGATGCAGGTGGATGCCGCGCGTCTGGTGTCGGCGGCGGAGCGGGGCCGCGAGCGCGTGGCGCGCGCCAGCCAAACGCTGCGCACGGTGGGCGAGGAAGTACGCGCCACGGCCTCGACCGTGGCCGGCCTGTCCGGCATGTCCGAGCGGATCGGCGTGTTCGCGCAGACGATCGCGCGGATCGCGCGCCAGACCCATCTGCTCGCCCTCAACGCCGCCATCGAGGCGGCGCGGGCCGAGCAGCACGGCGAAGGGTTCGCCGTCGTGGCGGACGAGGTGCGGGCGCTGGCGGCGGAGGCGGGGAAGTCGGCGCGGGAAGTGGCCGAGCTCGTGTCCGAGCTGCAGGCCGGCATCGACGCCGCCGCGCGGGCCATGCAGTCGGGGGAGGTGAAGGTGCGCGACATCGGAGCCGTCGCCGCCGAGGCGGACAGCGCGCTGCAGGAGCTGCACCAGGGCATCGAGCTGGTGGGCGATCTGGTGAACGCCACGGCGGAGGTGTCGCGCAGCCAGGCGCAGCGGCTGGCGCAGCTCGCGCAGTCGCTCCAGCAAGTGGCGGCGATTTCGAGCGCGTCGTCGCAGAGCGCCGACGGGGCGGCGGCCGCGACGCAGGCCGAGATCACCTCGATGGGCGATCTGACGGCGACGTCTCAGCAGCTGGCGCAGCTCGCCGAGCGGCTGCGCGCGAGCATCGCGCGCTTCTCGGTGCTCAGCCGCGAGCAGGCGGCGCCGGAGCGCCCGGTGAGGCGCGCCGCCGCGGACTGATCACCCCGCCCGGGACACGCGAGTCACGTTCGGTCCTTGGTCCCACAGGCCCGCGTTGAGTGGGCAGAACGCGCGCAGGGTGTCCCGGTACGGGGTGATCAGGAGGTCGATGTAACGCTCGAGCGCTACCTCGAAAGGAAAACGGCGGCGGAACTCGCCGGCGGTGACGCCGAGCATGGCCTTCAGGTGACGCCCCAGGCTCTGGGACGACGAGTAATCGAGCCGGTACGCCACATCGCTCACCGACAGCCCGGGATTGCCGAACAGATACGCCGCGTGCACGAGCCGCATCCCGGCCAGGTACGTTTTCGGGGAGGGCAGGCTCTCCCGGTAGAAGCGCGACATCAGGGTACTCGGACAGATGCGCAGATGGCGCGCCAGCCGGCGCACCGTAGTGAGTACCGGCGCGAGCCGTGCGATCGCCTCGAAAAGCGCGCGCACATCGCCGGTCGCGTCGACCAGCGCCGGGACGACGCGGGCCAGGATGCGGGTCGCCACCGGCGACGCCGGGTGACCCACGAGATCGCGCAGGCGCCGCCACCCCGCCGGCTCGGAGCAGTCCACGGCGGAGCGGATTCCCGTGGCGCCCAGCCGTAACAGCGTCTCGGACGCATCGCGATCGTGGCGCGACACGAGGGCCACAGCCGGGATGGCCGGGAACTCGCGCACGAACCGGGCGACGGCCGGCAGCTCGTCGCCCCGGCACACATGGACCGAGAGGACCAGCGCGTCGACCCGCTTCCGCCGGGCGGCACGCAACGCGTCGCGCAGCGACGCGGCGTGGAGCGTCGTGAAGCAGCCGTCGGCGGCGGCGTCGAGGCGGGGCCGCTCGGGGAGCGGCAGGACGGTACACACGGTCACCATGCGGGTACGACGCTAACATGGACGGGTCAACGTCGGGTCAAGCGGGGTCGGGGCGGGGAGTCGCGCGCCCCGACGCCGGCGGCGCCGCCTCAACCCCCGGTCAACGAGCGGCGGTGACGGAGGCGACGGCCGGCGCGCGGCGCCTCGGGCTACTGCTCGCCGGCGCGAGCGTCGCGCTCGGCGCCGCCGGGGCGGCGTGGTTCTTCCGGTTCGCCGGACAGGTGCGGCGCGATCCCGGCGTCGTGTATCGCGATCCGACGACCCTCGACAACCTGCTCAAGCGGGCGAGCGACGCCGAGCGGGCCGGCGACCGGGCCAGCGCGATCGCGACCTACCAATTCGTCGCGGCGGTAGGAACGGGCAAGGAGTGGGCGCCCTACGGTGCCGCGGCGCGAGCGGCCCTCAAGCGCCTAGGAGCCGCCGATACACTTCCAGGTCCCCCGCGCTGAAGCACGCGAACCGCACGAGCTCTACCGGTCCCGGCTCGCGCAACGCGCGACGCACGGTTTCCACCGCGACGCCCGCGGCGTACTCGATGGGATACCGATACGCCCCGGTGCTGATGGATGGGAAGGCGACCGACGCGAGCCCGTGCTCGCGGGCGAGCCGCAGGGCGTGCTCATAGCAGCCGCGCAGCAGCTCCGGCTCGCCGCGCCTGCCGCCGCTCCAGACGGGCCCCACGGTGTGGATCACGTAGCGCGCGGGGAGCCCGTAGGCGCCGGTGATCCGCGCCTCCCCCGTCGGGCAACCACCGATCCGGCGGCACGCCTCCAGGAGCTCGGGGCCCGCGGCGCGGTGAATCGCGCCATCCACACCCCCGCCGCCCAGCAGCGTGGTGTTGGCGGCGTTGACGATCGCGTCGACCGCCTGTTGGGTGATGTCCCCCTGGACCGCCTCGAGCCTCGGCACGCGGAGGCAATCTAGCGCCCGTCGGCCCGGCCCGTATTGTTAGCTCATCCCGGTGCGTGCGGCGTCGGGGGACGGGACGGGATGCCATGTCGGGACGCGATCTGATCGACCGGGTCCGCAAGGCCCTGCGCGATCGCTACAGCGTGATCGCCGCGGTCGGCCGGGGCGGGAACGCCTGCATCTTCGCGGGTCGGGACACGAGCGGCGCCGACGTGGCCATCAAGGTGCTGCATCCGGAGCTGGCCGTCTCGGTCGCCGCCGACCGCTTCCTGCGGGAAATCCGCTACGCATCGCAGCTCAACCACCCGCACATCGCCCGTCTGATCGACAGCGGCGAGGCGGACTATCTCCTCTGGTACGTCATGCCGTACGTGCCGGGCGACAACCTGCGTCAGGCGCTGCGCCGCGTGCCCCGGCTCCTCGTCCCGGACGTGGCGCGCGTGGCCGTGGAAGTGCTGGACGCACTCGAGCACGCGCACGCGCACGGGATCGCGCACCGCGACATCAAGCCGGACAACATCGTGCTGTCGCCCGGGGGAGCCGTGCTCGTCGATCTCGGGATCGCGCGCGCGATCGCGAGCTCGGGCGACGATCGCGTGACCCGGAGCGGCTTCGTGGTCGGCACCGAGGAATACATGAGCCCGGAGCAAGCGCAGGGTGCTCCCGACGTGGACGGGCGCACCGACCTCTATTCGCTCGGCGTCGTCCTGTTCGAGTGCCTGGCGGGCCGGCCGCCGTTCTCTTCCGTCAGCGCCGCGGCCGTGCTGGACATGCATCAGCACCAGCCGGCGCCAGACGTGCGCAGCGTTCGACGTGACGTGCCTAAGCCGCTCGCCGCCGTGCTGGCGCGCGCGCTCGTGAAGCCGCGTGACGGGCGCTGGCAACGGGCCCGCGACATGCGCGACGCGCTCGGCCCGTTCGTCGCAGCCGGCTGACGGCTGGCACGGGCGCACCGCGCCCGCTACACTGACGGGATGCGACCCGTCGCACTCACCGCCGTGCTCCTCCTGTCGGCCTGCCAACCCCGGGCGCGGCGACTGCTGGTGCTCGACCTCGCCCTCTCGGAGCCCGCGTTGCTGAACGGCACGGTCCAGCCATGGCGTGACGAAGGGTACAACGTCGAATACCGCCGCTTCTATCCGCACCTGGTGCGTGCCGATCTCGATCGCTATCGCGTGCTCCTGTTCCTGCTCGGTCGCGAACCCGAGGCGCCCTCCGACGCCCTCACGGCCGGCGACCTCGCGCTGCTCACCGAGTGGGTGCTGCGCGGCGGCGTGGCCGTGCTGGGCTATGATGCCGACGGCGAGGGCTACCTCGACCGCTGGACGACCAACCGCTGGCTCGAGTTCCTCGGGACGGGCATCGCGATCGGCGACCGCCTGCTGGAGGACACGACCGCCCGAGCCCTGACGACCACCGGGCGGCCGCAGCCCTGGGCGGAACCGCGTACCGTCGGCGACGAGCCGCTCGGCTCGCCGCTCGGCGAGGTGTACGAGTCGTTCCCGCTCGACCGGAACAACGTGGTCTCGGTGCGCGATCATACGGCGCTCCTCGCGGTGACGTCGCTCCACGCCTTCGTGCGCGCGCCGCGCCCCCCGCGCACCGCTTCGCCTCGCGGGGCCGCGGGTGTCGTGGCGGCGGCGCGCGTCGGCGACGGGCTGGTGCTCGTCATCAGCCGGCATGCGCTCGGGGCCCTCGGCCCCCAGTTCCGGCCGACGACCGCCCCGCTCCAGCAGCCCGACGCCCTGGAGCGAACCCGGGGGTTTCTCACCGCGCTGGCGCGCTGGACGCGCCGGCCCGCGGAGTGGGCGCACGTCCCCCCCGCGGTGCGCGGCGTGCCGGTAGCGCTGCAGCAGGCGCCCATTCCGCCCGTCGGAGTGGACACGGTCGCGCTGCCGCTCGTCCCCGATCCCAAGCTCGACCGCGCGACCAGCGTCCCCGAATGGCTGCGGCAGCAGGGGATGCGCGTCCTCTGGGCGCCGCTCCTTCCCGCGCGCGACGGGCGCCACGCCGTGCGGTCGACCGCCTCGCTCGATTCGCTCGTCACGCTGCTCGACGTCGGCGGGTTCAATCTCCTGGGAGGTGATGCCGACCCGGCGGGCGCGGACTCGGTGCACGCGCGCTGGGAGGAGCGGGACGCCGTGCGGCGGGCCTGGACGGCCGCGGTGGGCCGGCTCGAGCCGACCAGCGTCGCCTGGATTCCCGTGCTCGACTACGCGCATGCACGCCGCAATCCCGCCGACTCGTCACGCGGGGCCCGGGGCGAGGGCCTCCCCGTGCCGTGCGCCCTCGATTCGGCGTTGTGGGCCGACGGACTCGCCGGCGCCTACGCCGCGCTCGGCCGGCTGGCCGCAGAGCAGCGTACGCTGGTCATCGCGCTCGGGTTGGACATCGACGGTCCGCACGGCTACTCGATGGGCCAGGAGTTCTGCGACGCCGCGTGGCGGCGCGGGATCGCCGCGTTGGGCGATCGGGCGAGGCTGGACTCGCTGCCGGCCGGAGCCCGCTACGCGGCCCTGCGGGACGCCGGACTGCTGTCGCGCTACTATCGCGCCCTCGAGGACGAAGTGACGGCGCGCGCCGCAGCCTTGCGCGACCGGATCCTGAAGGAGCGGCGGGATGTCTATTTCGCGTTCCGGCTGCCCCAGCCTCCGGCCGACTGGTTTACGCTGGGACTGATGCGCGGCTTCGGCCTGCCGGACCGGCCGCTGCTCCTGTTCACGCCGGAGTTGCGCACGCGCCAGCTCCTGTCGCTGTACCGCGCCGGCGGCCTCAACCTCGCGCACGCCATGGCCCTGCCGCCGGCCTCGCTGGCCGCCCGCGACTGGACCAGCCTCAAGCGCCTGGTGTTCGAGGAAAACGACGGTTTCTGGCTCGCCGCCGACGAGGCGCCTGGCCTCGGGAAGCGCGTGTCGCTCGACAGCTTGGGCCGCCTGCTGCGGCGGCTGGCGCGCTAGCCTTGCCCCGACCCTTCCAGAGCCCGTAGCTTTGATACCGGGTGGCGGTAGGGCGTGATGGTCGCGGCATGCCGGTTGGAGTGGCGTGCCGAGGAAAGTCCGAGCTCCACAGGGCAGACTGCCAGGTAACGCCTGGGCGCCGTGAGGCGACGGAAAGGGCCACAGAGAACAGACCGCCCTTGATTCCAAGGGTAAGGGTGAAACGGTGGGGTAAGAGCCCACCGCGCGCCTGGCAACAGGCGTGGCACGGTAACCCCCAGTCGGAGCAAGGCCAAGTAAGCAGCGAGACCCGGCCCGGGTCGCTTGAGCTGCGGGTAGGCCGCGTGAGGTGGCTGGCGACAGCCACCCCAGAGAGATGACCATCTGCCCCGCTACGGCGGGCAAACAGAACTCGGCTTATGGCCCTACCGCCCTCCTCCCTATGAGTTCGCCCTCGAAGCCTTACCCGGCACAATGGGAGCAAAACGCGGATCTGCGGGTGTTTCGCACCACGGCTGAGGAGTGGGAGAAGCTCATCGGCTGGCGCGCCGACATGCGCAAGCGCGGCTGGAAGCTGTTGCGCGTGGCGAGCGAGGGCAGCGAGATGGTCGCCGTGTTCGGCCGCACCAAGGGCGAGCGGGCCTCGCCATGACGCCTCGGGTGTTCCTCGTGGTGACGGCGCTCGCCAGCGCCTGCGCTTCGACCAGGGTGGGAACGACGGCCGCCACGACCCCGACGGCGCCGGCCCAGCCCGCGTCGACGCCCACTACACCCCCGCTGCCCCCAGTTGCGTCGCCATCGCTCGGCGTGCACTACGGGCCGGGCGCCCTCCGGTATCTCGTGCACCGGCAGCTCCACATCCGGCAGACCCTGGGCGACCAAGTGCAGGCGCAGAACCTCGGCGCCCGCATCTTCGTCACGATGGCGATCAGCGGCCCCACGGACAGCCTCGGGTACCCGACGACCTTCAGCGTCGACTCGATCGTCGCCGATTCGGGCACCCCCGCGCCCATCGCCGACAACATGGTCAAGGTGCGCAAGCTGGTGTTCGCCGGCCGGGTGGCGCGGCGCGGCGAGTTCGTGAACGCCGTGCCGTCCGACAGCGCGCTGGCCCAGTCCGTGGCCCAGCTGCTCGGGAACTTCCGGGATTTCCTGCCGCGTCTCCCGGCGGACGGGGCCAAGCCCGGTGCGGCGTGGACGGATACGGTGGAGACCACGCAAAAGGGCGCGGACGCCACGAGCTCCCGGCGCGCGACCATTCAAGCGACCGCGACGACGTGGCAGGGCGGCGCCGGCGGGCCCGGTCTGCGCGTGGAGTCGAGCCAGACCTATCACGTCACGGGGAGCGGAAAGAACGCGGGCCAACCCTACGAGCTGTCGGGCGAGGGGACCGCCAGTGGGACCGCCTTCCTCGCCGCCGACGGCCGCTACATGGCCGGCGAGGTACGCGATTCGACGGCCCTCACCATCCACCTGCCGGTGCAGGGCGTCTCGGTGCCCGTGGTCCAAGTCACCCACACCGCGGTCTCGGTGCTGCCGTAGTGGGCGGACAGCCGGACCGGCGGACGATCGGACTGTGGCTCCTGTCGCTGGCGCTGCCCGCCGTCGCCGGGGCTCAGGTGGTGCCGAATCGCACCACGCTCTATCTGTACCCGAGCGACGTGACCGATGCGCGCGCGGTGTGGGTGAACCCTGCCGGGTCCGGTCGCTTCGAGGAGGCGTCGCTCCATCTCGACCTCATGGTGGCGGAGCCCGGGGCGGCCGGGCGGCTGCGGCAGCTCACGCTCGGCCTGAGTTCCCGCGGGTTGTCGTTCGGCTATCAGCGCGATGTGTTCGACGCCGGGGAGCGGGGCCACACGTATCGCATCGGCTACGCCGCCGGACGCGCCGGCCTCGCGGCGGGCGTGGCGGCCGCGCTGTACCGGGGCGGCGGCGCCTCGACGAGCGCCTGGGATCTCGGTGTCCTGTACCAGTGGAGGCCCGCTCTGTCCCTGGGCGGGGTGATCGCGAACGTGGGGCGCCCCACCGTACGGGGCACGACGCTCCCCGTCACCTACGTGCCCAGCGCGACGCTGCAGTTATGGGATGCGCGCGCGGCGCTCTCGGCCGACGGCCGGTTCACGTCGGCGCGCGTGCTCGGGTACGCGTTCGGCCTGCGGGCCACGCTGGGGGCAGCGACCCGGGTCCCCGTCGGAGTGCTGGCCCGCCTCGACACCGACCGCACGCTGGCGCGCGCCGGACTGACGTTCGGGGTGTCGCTCGGCGCGCAAGACGCTGCCGGCCTCGTGGCCACGGCGCCCGGCGACGCCGGCGGCATCGACGGCCTCGACCTGTACGGCGTCTCCACGCGCCGCTTCGCCCGCGCCCGCCGAGTCAGGGACTGACTCGGAGCTGCCGCAGGCGTGCCGTCATCGCGTACACCTGTCTGATCGACAGGCTGCGGAACACCGTATCCTCGCGCTCCCGCGGCACGCTGAGGATCATCCGCAACGTGAGCCCGCCGCGCAGGTTCAGCGGCCAGCGCGCGCGCACGCTGTCCCGGGGGTACACGCGCGCGCCGTGCGGGGTGACGACGCTCACCACCCGGCGCGCCACGAGCAGCACGGTCGTATCCTCGGCGCCGCGCGGTGCGAACACGTAGAGCGGCACGTCGCCCAGCGGCAGCGCCCGCTGGCGTCGCAGCGCCTGTATCACGCTGTCGGGCACCGGCGCGCTCACGGAAAGGCGAGGCCCGCGCGAGAGCAGGGCGAACGCCACCAGCCCCACGGCGGCCAGCGCGCCCAGAGCGACGAGCGCGCGGACCATTCCCGCGGCAAGGCCGCGTCCCGGGTGCAGGCCGTCGCGCGCGGCGCCGGGCAAGGCGTCGACCAGCGCCCGGCTCAGATCCTCGGCCGTCTGATAGCGGTGGGCGGGATCCTTCGCGAGCATCCGCTCGATCACGGCGGCGAGGGCCGCCGGCACGTCGCCGCGCAGCTGGCGGATTGGCACCGGGTCGACCGTGGCCTGCTTCATGAGCACCGACTGGGCCGACTCGCCCTCGAACGGCGGCGTGCCGGCGAGCATCTGGTACAGCACGACGCCGAGGGCGTAGATGTCGGAGCGGCCGTCCACCCGCTCGCCCGTCGCCTGCTCGGGGC